>ERZ1034949.19-NODE-19-length-97225-cov-24.148163_pt1 | contig 97225 bp, 70 predicted proteins | sample MGYA00520590_ERZ1034949 | MGnify/ENA primary metagenome ERZ1034949 (study PRJEB33766, sample SAMN09781752) | gut metagenome | biome: gut microbiome | host: Homo sapiens | place: Madagascar | study: EMG produced TPA metagenomics assembly of the PRJNA485056 data set...
CCAACGTTGATGGTACACTACCCTCCAGCCCGTTACAACTGGGATAAATGAAGCGTGCAACGTCTGAATACAGCATTTCCACCTTTATTGGCAAGTTCTCAAACCCGCCCATCTCATAACTTTCACCAGCAAAATTATTCATTTGTTTATAAGGCCCCACACTATCCTCTGTCACCACATACACCAAGCGCAGTTGTGCATCATTCACAACATTGGCTACACGCGTAGTAGTATACACCTTATACGCCTCATCGGCCTCAACATAGGTTACGCTGTCAATGCGCACCATTTTGTCAGTTGTCAGTCCGGCCTGTTCTATCTGTCGTTTTAGCCACGAATAGCTCACCGACGTACTTTGACGATTGAGAAAGGCTGAAGGATAACTATTAACCTGCAAGCCATATTCGTCAACATACGCCATTTTATCCCCGTTCCCGTGTATAGCGATGGCTAAAAAGTTGTCGGGAAAATCGCGTTTAAGGCCATCTATGGCCACAATGCCCTGAGGACACCAGCCACACCATGTGGCAGTGGCTTCCTCCATCACCATACGGCGTGGATAGCTCTCTGCCGCAAGCGCAGCACAATCTGACGACAAAGTAAATTCTGCCCAAGTTTGCACCGTCCCCATGATGCTTAATGACATCACGGCCGTCAAAAGTTGTAATATTCGTTTCATAGCATTCTTATTTTGTTGAATAACACAAGTGATTTGCGGTCAAATATACGAATATCCTTTTACATCGGTTTCATTATATTTAATGATATTTGCCCACATAAAGACAAAAAACGGCAAACAAAAACGAATGCAGATACAAGTTTTAGGGCCATACACGCTATACAAGAGATTTATTATAGTCCTGATTTTTAGACATATAGACGCATATCTCTTCAGTTTTCCTTTAATATAAGTGCCCTTGCCTTGTAGTCAGGCAAATAACTGGCCATCAATTCATGAAAATGGCGGTTGTGCGAAGGCTCCTTGAGGTGGCACAACTCGTGTACTACGACCATTTCAAGACACCGCTCAGGGTAAAACACAAGGTTAAAATTAAAACACACGACACGTGAGGCTGGCATCATACTGCCCCAACGCGACTTCATAACCTTGTAGCGCACGACCGAAAGTGGCGCCTCATTCATGCGTGGAAGCCAATAGGCAAGATAACTCTTGACAAGCGTTTTGAACTGTTTCGCATACCACGCATTGATTACCAACATGGCTTGCTGCGGTGTGAGCCAGCGCGACGAGCTCACCACAAGCTGACCATCTTTTAGTTCTGCTTGCGGTACCCCTTTTTCTGTCAAGCGGTAATGAAGCGGGTAACGGTTGCCTAAGTAGGTGAACAACTCGCCCTCTGCATAATCGTGAAACCAATAGTCCTTTTGCTTTTCTAAACGCTGTTTGGATTTTGCCACGGCATTTCGCAGCCAATCTTTTTTATCGTTCAAAAAGTCCATGACTTTGTTTTTGTCGCACCACAGGGGCACAACCAGCGATACACTACCATCACGGCGTACCACCATGCGTAGCGCCTTGACAGCCTTTATGCTGACCGTTAATTGTATGCCCTCGTAAGTAATTGTTGTGTTGTCCATCTTTGAATAAAAGGGTGTTAGCCTCGCGCGCACGCGCGTCATGTTTTTTCGTGCAATTTGTCTACACTCTACACTTTCACGGTTTAACTGATTGATTATCAAATATTTTAAGTGTGTAGACACTACCTACACTTTGTCTACACTGCATCTGCACTACCCGTCTACACTATGGCAGTCCACATCTACCTTAAAGTGCAAATATGATTGCACAGGTAATATGTTGCGTGGCATACAGTCGTGCCACTACGTTTGTAGGGTTACGGGGGAGCGGTTTGCCTGTTTCTCCAACTGAAAAGTCTGCCGCCCGTTACACAAAAGCCGCAAGCACAATGTGGCATACGATGGCCGTCTGCACTCGCACCAACACTCACGAAGCGTGCAAACAAAGTGCAGATGAGTGCAGATAAAGTGCAGACGAAGTGTAGAGTTGTCTACACTACTTTTTGTATTGAATATCAATGAGTTAAATAACAAAAGTGCAGAGTGCAGACAGTTTTACATTTTATAAATTAAGGGAGTGCACACAGACTTGTGCAAGCACCACATACACTTGCCTACACTGCCATCACCCTAATAAACCACCTCGACAGCTGCGGGATAAATGCGCTCGGGGTCAAAATAGGTGGCAAGCGATTGCACCATGTTTTTCACGTCAAGCCGCAAACGGCGCTCGCAAATGGTTTTGCCATTTACTACCACCTTAACAGGCTGGGACAAATCAACCAGATGCTCGTCAAGATAGAGTGTGAAACTGCCGCCCCGGGCTGGTGTGTAATGACGGGCAAACTTTAATTCGATACCATATACAGGGTCACGCTCCACGGTGGTGTAGTGCACATCTTCTACCACAATATTTACCTCGTTTGCAGCGATGTTTACATCATAGCGTGTGCGACATTCTGTTGCCGGGCGTTTGTTTACCTTAATATTGTAAAAACCCGTACGATGCAGGCCGTCCATTTCAAAATCCTCCCATATAAAATGCTTGGGGTGTGGATTTCGTGTAAAATGCGACAACCACGGTGTGGTGACTGAATAGTCGATAAAATGCTGGCGTCCGGGTATGAGTTCAACTTTGTGTCTGAAGCCGGCAGGATAAAGGGCTTCCATGCTGTCGAGCGCCTCCTTGGTATAACCTGTCAGTCGGTTGCGATAAAAACCGGCATCGTTGGCACCTGTGCGAAACGAAAAGCCGATGTTCTCCAAATTTTCAACTGGTGCATTCTTCAAGGGTTCGCCACCAGCCATTGGCCCCGCTGCAGCCCAATAGTCGGCATAGAACGATGCCAGACGTTGCGACCCATAACCGCCCTCGGATATGCCAAACACATACAAGCGGTTAGGATTGACATCGGGCGAGAGCATTGCCTCGCGCAGCAAGTTGCACCATGCCACTTGCTTGCTGCGCTGCCACCATCGGTACCATTCGCCCTCGTTGGGTATTTGCGGAATGAAATACAGCGAAGGGGCATCGGCAAAGCGCTTGGCGAGTATCAGTCCGGTTTGCCACTCTTGCTGCTTAGGACCCGAACCATGCAGATAGACGTAAAGGGGATAACCTGCCTCGGGCTTGCTGCCCTTGCAGCCATAATAGAACGGCATGACGGCATGCGGCTCGAGCGTGTCGGGCAACAGCCATTTGTCGGTCGTGCTCCCAAGACTATCAGTAGCCGGCAGATGGTATGCTGCCGCCTTGTTTGCCTTGCACCAAGCTTGCCAAACAAGGGCACGTTTGGCGCTTAGCCGACTGACAGAAACACGTGCCGATGGGGCTACAACCGCGTTGCTATTATTAAAGGTTTGCATGAAATAATGCTCTATATCACCTTGATTTTGAGCATTTACACACAGACTGAAAAGACTAAGTATTAGTAAATAGAGCTTGTTCATAAAGTCGTTTTAATATTGGGGCGTGCATCAGTTTGCTACAAGGTCAGTCATCATGGCCAAGTCGGCCTCAGACAGTCCGGCCTTAAGCAACATGGCCTTGTCATCGTCGAGGAAGTGCAAGGCGTTGTCGTGTGGCAAAGCCCGTTTGTAGCGCGTTACCGCCAGAGGTAAATTGCCTCCGAGCCAGGCTGCATGACCTGCATTAAGAAAGTCGGTTGGTGTGGGTTGGTTGGCCAGCACTTTGGTGTAATATTTTTCGGCCTGTTCATATTTACCTGTCAGCAACGAGCACCATGCCAAAGCACGCTCTGAATTGCCTGACTGAGGAGCCAAATAATTGGCTTTGAACAGATATTTGAACGCTTCGTCGTAACGTTGCAAATATATCAGACATTCGGCTTGGCGCAACGCCAATGCTGCATCTTCGGGCTGCATTTCAGCCAAGTCGTTGTAACATGACAAGGCCTCTTCGTAGTCGCCGGCATTGCGGTTGCATACGGCCAAATGACGAAGTGTCCAATCTGATTGTGGCTTGAGCACATTGGCCTGTTCGTAAAGTGCACGGGCACGTACAAAATCGGCCACTTGCTCGTAACAATAGCCAAGCCTCTGCAGCAGGCCATTGGTACGCGCACCAACCGGCACACGCTCATACAAACTGCGCGCAAGGTCGTATGACTTGTCTTTGAAAACGAAGTCGGCCATGCGTACAAGCAGTTCCTCGTCGTTCATAATGTGGTCGAACGGGCTGTAATCGGCTATAAAGAGATTGCGTTGGAACGGATTGACAAAAGCCTCGCGATGTATGTACAAATTGCAAAAGCGGTAAAAGCCCTGTACATAAGAGCGCAACTCATCTTTGTAACGCTCTGCGGCATCACGCTCCATGGGAGCTGGCAAATCAATGTCAGCCAGGCTTTCTTGCATTTTTGCAGCCTTGTCGGAACCGGCATCAAGCGGCAACTGCAGAGCCATCAAGCAGAACGAATATTTGTCGGAATCGCAAAGCCCTGCATTGTTTATCATCAGTTTTACGAGCTTGTTCTTCTCAAGGCCTGCCGGCAGTTCCGGGTGCTTCATGGTGAATGGCCAAAACCAATTACAAGCTATATTGAAAAACGGGAACCGCTGCTTCAACACCTTGAACGAGCCCATATACATGTCGGCACCACGTTGTTGTAATGCTACAAACTCCTTCATGTATTCGCTTAATTTTGAGGGCGTTCCGTCATCGTTCCATTCAGGATTAAAGTCTGCTTCGTCCAATCGTTCCTTAATATCGTCTATGCCAAGCGACTTGTCAATGCGCAAATCTTTCATGCGCTTCATCATCTGCGGAATTATTTCGTTTTGCAGACTTTTTTCAATGCGTTTAGTTTCCAGACTCAAGAACATCTGCGTCTGCAACAGCTCAAGTTCGCTCACAAAACTGGGCAAATCAGACATGAGTTTGAGACGCGCCTCAACCTCGGGATACATGGCCAAGCGCGAGGCATGAACAATGTGTACAAAGACCAATCCCGTCAAGGCTCTTACACGCAGTTTCGTATCGAGCACCAAGGCATTGTCGAGCAGCAACCGGTATTTGGCTACATCGAAAAAGCGCATTGCAGCCAAGGAGGCAGCACTCAGCAATAGTGCTTTATGTTCTACGGGGATAGAGTCTGCCGCCATATAATTGGCCGCAGCAATTTCCTCGTCAGCTGTCCAGGCGCCTGAAAGCCATACGGCATCGAACATGTCGCGCACTGGCGCATCGGGCGACAACAAATCGGCTAACTGATATTGTGCACCACGCAACTGCTGCAAGGTGCGCAGACACGTAGCATAATGTGATGTGTCGGAGGAGAGCTCCCCCACCCTTTCGAGCACATCGGCCAGCTCGTAGGCTCTGCGCACAAAGCCTGCATACATTTTGTGGCGCTGAGGATCGTCAGCCCCCTTGGCCATGTAGCTTAACATCATTTGATATGAGTCGGCCAAGGTGTCAACCTCCTCTTTCACACTCCACGACTTCAAGGTTGCTGCCAACCCTTGCAACGATTGCAAGGCCAAAAGCAAATGGTTGCCTTTTAAGGCCTCAATCACATCTTTATGCAAATATTGGTAAGTTTGGGTGTTCATCTTTGTACTATTATGGCTATTATAACCTTTGCAACATTATTTCATTTTGCAAGTGCGCAATCAATATTTTATTGTATCAGCTACGGCCTTTGGCAATCCGTAATCCTTTTGCAGGATAATGCTGTATGCCTTTGGGCCCTTAATGCGTATGGAGTCGAGTGCCATACGGCGTCCCTTTTCGAACAGCTGCCACTGTTGACGCTTTGGCGCGTCTGCCATACGTTTGGATTTCATCACAAAGCGACCTTTTGAACTGGCAAAGCGCTGGGCATAAATGCACTTGTGCCCTTCAGAATAAGCCAATGAGGTATAGGGCCAGCACAACATGGCCGCATCTATCTGGTTGCCAGTCAGCATTTGGGCGCGAAGATTTAAGTTGTTGATTTGTGGATAATATACATTGTCGGCGTTAACCTTGGCCGATTGCAGCACAAGACGTAACAGTTCGCTTTCAGCTGAATGACGGGCTATGCCCACCGTGCGGCCGGCGAGCGACTTTACCTCGCGCAGTCGGAGTGTGCCACATGTAAACAGTTCCCAACGTTGCGAACCTGTCCACATCACTTTTAAGCCAGCCATACGTGCACCATGGTGCGCCATACGCACGCCATCGGCCCAACCGCCATCGGCTATGCGGCCCATAAGAGTGGTGTCGCAGTCCATCTGCGAGGGATAGGTGGCTATCTGCAAGTGCAGACCAAGCGAGTCATAAATGCCGGTTCGCTCGGCATAATATATGGGGAGACAATCACGGTTGGGGACTAAGGCGACATGTAATGCCGCGGAGTCGTATGGCTCGGTGCCAAAATTGAATTGGCTGGCGGTCTTTCGGTCTGTACACGACACAACGACAGCCATCATTACCACAAACAGAGTTGTCAGAAGTTTCATTTTCAGTATTTATTGTATGCAAGGATTCTATTTTTGCAGATATGGAATTGTACTAATCAGGTGATTATCAGCTTTACCATAATGCACCTTCAGTGTAAAATTAAATCCGAGCACATGCTTAGAGATTATCTTTATATTGCGTGTTTTTTTGTAGAGGTCGCAAGCCTCAGCGGTGTACTCCCCGATGCGGCCATGCACAGAAAGCACTTGTATAAAGGGGGGTTCTAAAAATTCTGTTTTTAGAGTTCTGCCATTCTGAAATGTGATTTGCACTTCCAATAGCGCACAAATACCTATTTCAGAATTATTCGAACCACCCTAAAAAGAATAAGAGTTTAGAAGTTTAGAAGGAAGGCATACTATATATGCCACCTCTTAAACTTCTAAACTCTACTTAAAACAACGTTTCAAGCCACTTGCACATCAGTAAGCCCAACGGCAATTTGGCCGAAATGCCATATTACTCGCCCTTGATGGCTGCGATACCAGGAAGCACCTTGCCTTCGATAGCCTCGAGCAATGCACCACCACCTGTTGAGATGTAAGATACCTTGTCGGCCATACCGAACTTGTTGATGCAAGCTACTGAGTCGCCACCACCGATGAGTGAGAAAGCGCCATTGGCTGTAGCCTTGGCAATAGCCTCGGCAATGGCCTTTGAACCACCAGCGAAGTTGTCCATTTCGAACACACCTGCAGGACCATTCCAAAGGATAGTCTTGGCATCTTCGATAACCTTGGCAAATGCCTTGCGGGTTTCGGGACCTGCATCAAGGCCTTCCCAACCTTCGGGAATGGCATTGGCAGGGCAAATCTGAGTATTGCAATCGTTCTTGAAGTCATCACCGGCAATGCAGTCAGTACCAAGCACGAGGTTTACACCATTTTCCTTAGCCTTCTTGATTACGTCGAGTGCTACGTCGAGCTTGTCGTCCTCGCAGATAGACTTACCGATATGACCACCCTGAGCCTTGGCGAATGTGTAGGTCATACCACCGCAAAGAATGAGGTTGTCAACCTTGCCGAGAAGGTTTTCGATAATACCAATCTTGGTTGAAACCTTTGAGCCACCCATAATAGCTGTGAAGGGGTGCTTGATGTTGCTCAACACATTGTCAACAGCCTGAACTTCCTTCTCCATAAGATAGCCAAGCATCTTGTGGTCAGCGTCGAAGTTGTCAGCGATTACAGCAGTAGAAGCATGCTTGCGGTGTGCCGTACCAAAGGCGTCGTTGATGTAGATGTCAGCGTATGAAGCCAATGTCTTGGCAAAATCCTTCTGACGGGCCTTCATTTCCTTCTTTGCCTCATCGTACTTAGGATCTTCCTTGTCGATGCCTACAGGCTTGCCTTCCTCTTCAGGGTAGAAGCGGAGGTTTTCGAGCAAGAGCACTTCACCGGGCTTGAGAGCTGCGGCAGCGTCCTGTGCCTTGGCACAATCAGGAGCGAACTGTACCTTTACGCCCAATTTTTCGCTAACGGCATCAACAATCTGGCCGAGAGAGAATTTGGGGTTTACCTTGCCTTTGGGCTTGCCCATGTGACTCATAATGATGAGTGAACCACCATCGGCGAGTACCTTCTTAAGAGTGGGGAGGGCACCACGAATACGGGTGTCGTCTGTGATGTTACCATTGTCATCAAGAGGTACATTGAAGTCCACGCGAACAATTACCTTCTTGCCTTTGAAGTCGCAAGTTTCAATAGTCATAGCGAATACTTATTTATTTGAAAGTTTAATATTTTCACTATTTGCACACAACATTCAGCCGGCCACACCATACTGGCGCTCCACAATCTGCCGCTGCGCGCATAATTTTATGCAGCAAAGTTAATGCAATCGGAGCGAAAGGCAAAAGTTTTGGCTAAAAAAACTACCAAGCGGGTGCTTTTGGCACATTTTTAGTCTGCTTTGTGCGATTTACGCTTTTATTTTTACTTTTCGCCCCCAGCATTCGCCCTTTGTGCGTAATTTTGCGGCGCAATCAAGTTGCAAGCACATTTGCGAACATCACTTAACCGAATATTTTAGACAACATGGCAGACGGAAATTTTAATCGTACACACTTGCCCAACCGCCCTTTCTTAAGCGGACTGAATGCCGGCAAGGCCCAAATGCACACTTTGGCCATACGCGCATTTAACGCATGGCAAGCTGAACAAGGATTTGACGAAGAAAAGAAACAAGAGAACGAACGTCGATTCAGAGAATTGCTACCATTATAATAATGCCCGGCAACCCGTCAATTTGCCAACAACCATCTTAAAGACACCTTTCACTTTCTCAAAATCAAGGCCCCATCTGGCAAAGTTTTGTAAAATAAACATAACAACAAGCATCTTTGTTTGGCATAACGCAATTATTTTCATAACTTTGCCAACATGGAGATAAAATCGACTATTCTGAACAAAATACATAAACTGAGCGGTTGCGCCCTGCTCCTTTCTATTGCTTTCATGATACCGTCAACTTCTCATGCACGCAAAAAAGATAAGGACAACGGACGCGGCATGGCTGCATACGTGGCTACGGAGCCAGACGTCGTGCCAGTTAAAGCTATTGGCGAAAAGCGTATGGTGCACGCTGCCGCCGTATTTATACGTACATCAAACGCACGCATCAATTCGAAATACAAAGAAGGCATTGACGTATCACACTATCAAGGCAATATCGATTGGGACAAAGTGGTAAACGGCACGCCCATTTCGTACGTTTATCTCAAAGCAACAGAAGGAGCCTCACTGGTTGATGACACTTACGAGCGCAATTTGACCGAAGCGCGCCGCGTGGGGCTGAGTGTAGGTAGTTACCACTTTTACCGCCCTAACGTGGACTGGAAGAAACAGTTTGACAACATGACTTCTGTGGTAAAGACCGAGAACCAGGATTTAGTGCCTATTATCGACATTGAACACCGTGGTTCGGTAAGTGCAGAGGACTTTATTGCCGACCTGCGCTCATTTATAGAGAAAGTGACTGCTTACTACGGCAAGAAGCCCTTGCTCTACACATACCACAACTTTTACAACCGTTACTTGCAAGGCGAATTTACCGACTACCATTTCATGATAGCCCGATACCGCAGCGACTCCCCCACCCTTAACGACGGGAAGGACTATATTATGTGGCAGTACACTCAAACGGGATCTATTCCGGGTATCAGAGGACACGTTGACCGTTCGAAAATAATGGGCAATTTCTCGCTCAATCAAGTAATGATGTAGCGTATACCCTACATTATATATATAGTACATTCAAAACACAACAAACCGCTGTCTCTGCACGAACAATCATATTCATGCCGACGACAGCGGTTCGTTGTATCATGAAAGTCTCACACATATATTATATAAGTACTTACTTCTGCAACGCATCACGTATTTCGCGCAACAACTTTACTTCCTCAGAAGGTTCGGCAGGAGCCTTGGGCTGCGCAGCCTCTTTTTTCTTGCGCGAGAGCTTCATAATAAGACGCACCAACATGAAAACGCAAAATGCGATAATAATGAAGTCGATGCAAGTCTGCAAGAAATTGCCATAAGCAATACTAACAGGTTCGCCACCCTCATTCAACGGATTAACAGGCAAATCATACTTCAGGTCCTTAAAATCAATACCGCCAATCAGCCAGCCAATGGGCGGCATAAACAAGTCGTTAACAATAGAAGAAACTATTTTGCCAAAAGCGCCACCGATAATTACACCTACTGCCATATCAATGGCATTACCCTTTACAGCAAACTCCTTAAACTCTTGCAAGAAAGCCGATTTCATGTTTTTGAAAATTTAATGATTAAACATGGTGCAAAAATAAAAAGGTTTTTGTACTTTTGCGGTGGAATAAGGAAATAAGTGACAATGCCTTGAAAGCAAAGCACTGTTTTCTGCTTCCAACTCAGAGTTCATTAACAGAAATATTAACCACACAAATAGTTAATTCATAACTTAAACATCATGATTAAAGTAGGTATTAACGGTTTCGGTCGTATCGGCCGTTTCGTATTCCGTGCTGCTCAGAACCGCAGCGACATCCAGATTGTAGGTATCAATGACCTTTGCCCCGTAGATTACTTGGCATACATGCTCAAGTACGACACTATGCACGGTGCATTCCAGGGCACAATCGAGGCTGACGTTGAAAAGAGCGAGCTCATCGTAAACGGCAACCACATCCGTGTTACTGCTGAACGCAACCCGGCTGACCTTAAGTGGGACGCTGTAGGTGCTGAATACGTAGTTGAGTCAACTGGTCTCTTCTTGACTAAGGAAAAGGCTCAGGCTCACATTCAGGCTGGTGCTAAGTACGTAGTTATGTCAGCTCCTTCAAAGGACGACACTCCTATGTTCGTATGCGGCGTAAACTTCGACAAGTACGTTAAGGGTACTCAGTTCGTATCTAACGCTTCTTGCACTACTAACTGCTTGGCTCCTATCGCTAAGGTATTGAACGACAAATTCGGCATCGTAAACGGTTTGATGACTACCGTTCACTCTACTACTGCTACTCAGAAGACTGTTGACGGTCCCTCTTTGAAGGACTGGCGCGGTGGTCGTGCTGCCAGCGGCAACATCATCCCTTCTACTACTGGTGCTGCTAAGGCTGTAGGTAAGGTAATCCCCGAACTCAACGGTAAGTTGACTGGTATCTCTATGCGTGTTCCGACTTTGGACGTTTCTGTAGTTGACTTGACTGCAAACCTCGCAAAGCCCGCCACTAAGGAAGATATCTGCGCTGCTATGAAGGAAGCTTCAGAAGGCGAATTGAAGGGTGTACTCGGCTACACTGAAGACGCTGTTGTATCAAGCGACTTCCTCGGCTGCACTAACACTTCTATCTTCGACGCTAACGCCGGTGTTTACCTCACTGATACTTTCGTTAAGGTTATCAGCTGGTACGACAACGAAATCGGTTACTCTAACAAGGTTCTCGAACTCATCGCCCACATGGCTAAGGTTAACGGCTAATCCGTTGCTTTAAGTTCAGAAACTTAGACCTTTAACAGCCGCCACTAAGCTCTACGCTTAGTGGCGGCTATTTTTTTACACCAGCATGGCCCGCCAGTTGCCCGCATTTAGTATCTTTGCATAAGATAGGCTGCGGCTCGGCATAACGAACAAGCAAGCTTGACGTTCTGCTCTCACCTTGCGCTATCTTTGCAATAACAACAAGTAAACAGCAAATAACACACAGAGTGGACATCATAACAATACTTGGCCCCACCGCCTCAGGCAAAACAAGCGTTGCCGTAAAATTGGCCGAACGGCTCGATGCCGAAATTATAAGTGCCGACAGCCGACAGGTATATCGGCGCATGGACCTCGGCACCGGCAAAGACCTTGATGACTATACCATCAATGGCAAGCAAATTCCTTACCACTTGATTGATATTGTCGAACCAGGCACAAAATACAATGTGTTTGAATATCAGCAGGACTTTCTCAAAGCCTACAATAACATTCGCTCACGAGGCAAACGGGTGATTGTGTGTGGAGGTACGGGCCTATACCTTGAAAGCATTCTGCGCAGCTACCGCCTGTCGCCAGTGCCACAGAACCCTCAGTTGCGAGAAAGGTTGAAAGACAAAACGCTCGATGAGCTGACGCAAATTTTGAGCCAATACAAAGTGTTGCACAACTCTACGGACGTCGATTCTGCACAACGTGCAATCAGAGCTATTGAAATTGCTGAATACTACAAACACACACCCATAGACGACCGTCCATTTCCCACCCTCACATCATATAACATTGGTATCGATGTGGACCGCGATACACGCCGCAAGCGCATTACCCAACGTCTCAAGCAACGTCTTGACGCCGGTATGGTAGACGAAATAAGGCATCTGCTTGCCGAAGGCATTCAACCTGATGATTTGATATACTACGGACTCGAATACAAATATCTTACACTATATGCCATAAACAAACTCAGCTATGACGAAATGTTCAGGCAACTCGAAATAGCCATACATCAGTTTGCCAAACGGCAAATGACATGGTTCAGGGGCATGGAGCGCCGTGGCATCGAAATTCATTGGCTTAAAGCTGAAGAAGCCGTTAACATCAACATCACCGATTTATAATAAGCCCCTTCACTAACTCAACACGTACATCAACATTTAACTAACTATGCCAGCAAATTCATGGGGCATCATATACTGCCCGAAAGAGGGCTCTGCCCATACACAAAAGCGTTGGAAAAAGATACGCCAATATCTTGAAGAGAAAGGCGTCAACTTTGACTACGTGCAAAGCGAGGGAGCAGGTTCGGTTGAACGATTGGCTGCCATGATGACGCGTACCGGTTACGCCACCATCATTATTGTCGGCGGCGATTCGGCCCTTAACCACGCCATTTGCGGCATTATGTCTACAGCGTCGCCATCGGGCAAGCACCCTGTGCTTGGCGTCATACCCAACGGCTTTGGCAATGACTTTGCCAAATTTTGGGGCATGCACACCGATGATTACAAAAATACAATAGATGCCTTAATATTTCAGCACACCCGCAAGGTTGATGTAGGCACAATTCAAATAGCCGATGCCGACGGTCAAAACAAACAGCTGTACTTTCTCGATTGTGTTAACCTTGGCGTTGCATCGTCCATCACAAATTTGAAACGCAAGACAAGCAACTGGTTCGGTTTCAAAACCATCTCATACTTTTTCTCTGCACTGCTGCTATTGTTCCAACGCATGAATTTCAGATACGTATTTGACATGAGCGGCGAACACATCGAGCAAAGCGCCATGAGCATTTGCATCGGTTCGGCACACGGATACGGACAAACGCCAAGTGCTGTGCCATACAATGGCCTGCTTGACATCACGCTTGTATCAAAGCCTGCCATATTTCAGATATTTCATGGACTTTGGTTGCTGTTCACAGGACGTTTCCTGAGTCACCGCGGTGTAAAAGTGTGGCGCACCCGCCATGTCGAATTTACAAAGCTCGGCCATGCCCCCTTGAGCTTTGACGGCCGCACATACCATGGCCATGCCCAATCCATCAACATCGGCATCATGCCCGAGGAGATTGAGTTCTTGATACCATAACACTTCGCCCTTACAAAGGGTTATATACCCCATAACAAAGGCGTGTTTCGCACCATCACGAAACACGCCTTTGTTGTATACAATAAGTCTTTGCATCGGTTATTGTTGTCCGCCTCCTGCATTAGCGTCTCCGCTTGCGCCCGAACCATTTCCGGTTCGCATCACGTCATCATTTTCGATGCTTCGGTCCACCTTCTTCACCCCCGACTTCAGTGAGCCAAGGCGGTAACTTACGCCAATGCTCAAACGCATCATGTCATTGCGGGTATCTGAAACATAGCGCATTTGATTAGTGACAGTTGAGGTACGGAAGTGAGTATAACGTCCGATAAAGTTGCCAGCTTGCAAATTGATGCCCAAGCGGTCCTCCTTCAAGAATGAACGACTCAAGCTCAGACTATAGAAAAAGAAGCCTGGAGACTTACCCTGCAAGGTAACCTGACGTGTGTTGCCGCCGAGCCAAAGACCAAGTTTGAGTTTCCACGGCATCGTTTGCTGCAATCCGCCCCACAAGTTTGCAGAAAAACCAGAATTATGACTACCCAACACATGGGCCTTATAATCAGAATAACTTGCCGAAGCGTTCAGATTGATTGTAGTACACTTAAAAACAGTCCAGTTAATATAGGTTGACAGCATCGTCATCTTTGAATGTTGGAATCCGCCATAAGTGGTGTTGGCCACACCATTCTCATCAACAAAACTATACGACACCATACCATTGTTGGAGAATGAATAGTTGAGTGACGCATTAAACGTGAGTTTCGGACCAAACATGCTGTAAGTTAAATCCATATTATGTGATTTCTCACTCTTCAAATCTGGGTTGCCATACGTAACTGCCTCAGGCGAATAAGACACCTTATAAGGTGAAAGATAGCTAATGTCCGGACGTCCTATACGCATATTATATCCAGCCTTCAACATTTTGCTGTCGCTCAAATTAAAACCGGCACTTATCGAAGGCACCCAATCGCTCATGTGTGTGCCAAAAGCCTCGCGCTTACCATCGGGATAGCTCACATCTACCTTGTAATACTCATATCGGCTTCCGGCCATTGCTGTCCACTTGCCCTTTCTCAAGTTATATTCCAGATAAGCGGCGGCAATGTTACCCGTATGGCGGTAGCGCAATGAGCGCTCCTCGTCAAGTTGCATGTCGGCATCACTACCAGCTGGGCGCGAATACTCCACACTGTTGCTTCGGTTGACACGACGAATATACTTCACACCCGTTGCCAGTGTGTGGTTTTTCTTCTTGTCTAAAGGCGTGGTAAAATCCACCTGTGCCGTATGTTCGTATGACAAATTGTCCGGGTCTGTGTCAAGATCCTTCAAACCAAAGTTTTCGGGCAGATTGGTCAACTGGTCATTCCACGTCTTTACCTTTGTCGTTTGCGGACTATTGTCGTAGCGGTATGACATGGTCAGTTTGGTATTATCAGTAAAAGCGTGCTGGTAATCGGCCGAAGCGTTTATGCTGCGGTACAGGCTCTTTGTTTTCGATGCCACATGATAGCTGTAATAAGGCGATCCGTCAACCCTAAACATCTGGTTCAGCGAAGTATTGTTGTTACGCCCATTCCAACCATGAATGCCGGCCGACACACTCAACAAGTCCTTTTCAGTAAATTCATAACTGGCGTCGAGGTTACCAAACTGAAAAATGCCGTGCGACGACGATTCCGTGTCCGATTTCAACAAATGACTGTCATTTTCGCCATACAATTCGCGTTCAACGTTGGTAGTGGTATTAGGTTGATCGTGATACCCCGCACCATAGTGTGCCGAAATCATGAATTTGCCAAACTGTGCCATTCCCATCAACGACCCCATTTCGCCACGATTACCAACCGACGCATTTGCCGTCACGGTATAGCCCGACGTCGAAGTTTTGGTGTTGGTTATGATATTAAGCACACCAGCCACCCCCTCGGCATCATATTTTGCACCAGGATTGGTAATAACCTCTATCTTTTGAATAGCCGAAGCCGGATAAGCTTTGAATATCATAGACGGATTGGCACTCATCATTTGGTTGGGCTTTCCGTCGACATACACCTTAAAGCTGGCATTTCCGTTCACCTTGATGTTATCCTCACCATCAACCGTCACCATCGGCACCTTGCGCAACATTTCAAGCACCGTGTTGGTTTTAGCATCAGGGTCATCTGCTATCGAATACGTCAGTTTGTCCAGTTCGGCCTTAACCAATGGGCGTTGTGCCGTCACGGTTGCTACCCCTAAAGTAGAGTTGTATTCCTTAATGTACAGCGTATCAGTATCAACCACACGCTTATCTGCTGCCAACGTTATCTGCCGGCGTACGGGAGCCTTACCAATCGACATAAGCTCAAGCACGTATTTTCCAGGCTTTGAAGCAGTAATGCTGAATTTGCCACTAAGCTGTGTGGTGTTAGCTTTCAGCGGTTTCATTGACGGCACTCCGAGCAGTCGCACCGTGGCGTATGCCTCTGGCTGACGGGTCAAGGAGTCGCACAATGTGCCTTTTATGATATAATTGCTTTGACCATACACTGCCACGAGGGGCGAAAAAGGCAATAATAGTGTCAATAGGGTGGTTTTGTTCATTTAAGTCTATGTTCTATATTGTGTCATACAATCAGCAGAGGTCGTTTTCTATGTAACATAGGTCTGACCAGTAGCTTATAAGTAGGTGTTCAAAATTATTTTATACAATCAGCAGATGCCACTTTCAATGTAAAAATAATTTTGAACACCTACTTACCTATCAGACGCGTCTCATTACAGTTTTGCTACATAACAAAGGTGTAAAAAGTTATCGCACCTCCATTTTGATGTCCTCTATCTTGAACATTTCATCAAAATAAGGCAACCAATGATTTTCGGCTATGCCAAGTTGCAACCCATAAAAGCGGGTGCCATCATGCCTCAAACGCTCTATTTGCTGAAAATACGTTGGTGGCGGCAAAGGAATGCGGAAGTCCGTTACCCAAAGCACGTCGGCACCAGCATAACGCGAATTGCCATTCAGCAACGCAAACATGGCATCGAGCGCACGCCTGGCATCGGTGTCACCCGCAGCACGGCGGTTGAAAAATTGCAAGAGTTGCGTGCGGTCGTTGAGCACATCGATTGGTTGTGCCTGCACGCTAAAAGCTATCAAATAGCAATTACGCCGCTTCGATGTGCACATTTCGCACAAACTCATCATGAGCGAAAGGGCCACCTTGCTTGGCTCGCCCATCATGCTGCCCGACATATCCACACATACAACCATTGGGCCGCACGGCCGCGCTGGCTTGGTGTGTAAACCTCGTGCCGCATTAAGCGTGCGACTTTGGTAGTCAAACGTTTGCAAACGCCCCGTCACATATTTCTGCAAAAAAACGTCCTCCATGTCGGCATCGGCATACTGCGCCAACTCTGTTGGCAACAAAGCTCCCAAGTCGCGCCCCACACTGATGCCCGTTATGTCGCTTTGCGAGGCATGCTGCATTTGCTCCTCATTTCCCTGGCTGTAGCCTATGCGCTTGTGGCCCAAAGCATCGGCCACCCGTCCCATGCGGTCGGTTATAGTCTGCAGGACAGGATAGCGGCGCTGAAAGTCGACCACCTGCTGCAAACGCTCGTATTCCACCACATTCCAACGACCGCCCATCAGTGCCCACGACTGATAAAAGCGCTCTTGGTTCACACCATGCTGCTGCACATATTGGGTAACAGCCTTCAGGTTGTTGTGCAACAAGCGGTTCTGCAACTCGCGCCGGCTCTCCAAAAAATCGCGTTTGTGCAGAGCCAGACGCAAGTCCAAATTATTTTGCCAATCATTGAGCAACGTTTGCCATAAAGCATCATCGTCTGATTGCCCTTTTTCGCCAAATTCACGATTGTAAAAGCCCTTGTCAAACCCCTGTGCTGCATATTTGTCGTCCATCATCTGCACCAAGGCCTGCCAGTTGTCGCGCCGCTTGATGTGGCTCCATTCTGCCGCTTCGGCTATTTGTTTGCGCTCATAGCTGCACCGCTGCATTTGGTAGGCAGCCTTTTGCAAGTTAAGACTGACGAATTGCGCCATTGTATCAACAAACACACGTGCAGCCACCTCGTCATTAAGCACCAGTGCCTTTACCTGCGCATCGTGCATGGCTGTACACAGGTATTGCGCCAGAACATCACACTCGCACGTAAGGGCATCGGGTTCCTCGCCTGAGCTGACAAAGGCGTGGAGCATTTTCATATAAAAGGCTGACTCATTCGTCATACAGCAATCGGCGTATATCAACGCGGCACAAAGCCACTTGCTTGTAAAATGCCTGCAAGTAAGCATCAACCTCCTTGTGGTCGTCGTCACTCACAAAGATGTTCTGCTCCAAAGCCCGCTTCAAGGAGTCAGCATCATTACATACCTGCTCCACATCGTCCTCGTAATGTGCATAAGTTGTGGTTGACGCCACATCTGCGTTTGACGCCACATTTGCATTATCAAACAACCCACCGATACTGCCATCTGCCGGATTCATTACAGCAGCTCCCACATGGCGCATTTTGAATGCTATACCATTTATATATATGTGATCGCTGTCGCGGCACAACGTCACCTGCTCGCGGTTTTGACGCGGAATGCCGGCCATGATGTCGGGCGAAAACAAACGCACTATTTGCCGCCCGTTGTGCGTTGGGTCTTTATAAATCACCCCTTGTGCCGGTGCTGCCAATTTGCTGCGTACCGGCATACGCTTAAAGTCGGTTACAAACACGTAGGTATGGCCCGTACCATGATTTTCAATCTGATAAAAGAAGCGGTCGACAATCAGCAAATCGTCATCGCGGTGGTCATTCTCGCGCACAGCTTTGGCCAAAGCCTCGTTGGCACGGCGGGCACGCAAGTCAGCCTTCACACCAGCGGCCAAGGTTTCGAGGCGCTGAACGTGAGGGGCGAATATTGACTTTATAACGATTGACCTGACGGTTGCTATCTCAACAGGCTCATTCCACAAGCAATGATACATTGTCAGCAGGTCGGCACGCGTGGCCGATGTGCGCCCCTGTAAATAGGCCGATGTGCGCAACAAGGCAGCAATGTGTTTCCAACGACGGTCGCTCACATATATGCTACGTGGCAACTCCGTATTCTCAATCTCTACACGCTTAAACTCTTGACGGATACACGATATGGCCTCGAGCAAATCCTGACTCAATGCCACTTTGCGTGCCTCACGTTGCCAAAGGGCATATTCATCTGCGGTAATGGGCTCTGCCACCTCCTCGTCGGCACATGGCTCATCATCGTCGCAGCATAGCATTTGCCTGAAAACCGATTCACTCTGTATGCAGCGGCACACTACGCGAATGACAAAGCGGTCCCACAGGGCCTCGAGCCCTTCGCCTTGGGCCGGAAGTTCGTTCGAAGCTGCCACCAGCAATTTCAGCGGCAAGTGCTGCTCTTTATTACCATTGCGGAACAATTTTTCATTCAGCACCGTCAGCAGCGTATTCTGTATGGCTGGACCTGCCTTCCATATCTCGTCAAGAAACACCACATCGGCCGTGGGCAGAAATCCTTCGGTTGCCCTTTCATACACATCGTCGGACTTGAGCCTTGCTATGCTTACGGGACCAAATATCTCGTCGGGGGTTGAAAATCTCGACATTAAATATTCAAACGACGTGGCACCGCCAAAAGCCTTTTTCAGCCGGCGTGCCACCATCGATTTTGCCACCCCCGGAGGTCCAAGCAACAAGATGCTTTCACCCGCCAACGCTGCCAACAGCGCCAGAGCCATTTCTGTATTTTTTTCGTAAATGCCCCGCTGCAAATAGCGCAACAGATGCGTCATACGTGATTGTAGTGTATTCATTATGGTTTGTGCATAAAACAGCCTATCCAGCTAAGTCGATGCAAAGGTAGCACTAATAAGTAGGTGCTCAAAATTATTTATATGTTGAAAACACTATCTCGGGCGCATCTGCCCACCGCGTTCTCAGTCACATTACCCAACCAACTTAAAGCTATTTCTCAAATTACCAAACTAAAAGCTTTATTGCATAGCAGTGTAGTTTGTTCTGACACCACGATCCGGCTGTCAACGCACCACATAATTAACTTTTTGGGGTATTTGTCTGCACTCTGCACTTTTCGATGTTTTTCAGCTGATATTCAACGTATTACGCAGTGCACACAACTATCATAACCATGTGCACTACCATCTGCACGCCTGCCTATGAGTGTAAACAACAACGGGCGAGAGTTTTTTCTGTCATAGGCGGCAGTATTTCCATTCGGAGCAACCCAAAATCCGCCCTCCCTAAAGCGTAAAGTCCACCTTTCCGTGCCATTACGCCGCCCCACCATTAGGGGGTAGTGTAGACGGCAGTGCAGACAAAATGTAGTGTTGTCTACACTCATAAACTATATGATTATCAATCTGTTACAAGCAAAAGTGCAGAGTGCAGACAATTTGAAGATTTTTCGTCTGACAGGCAATACAAGCCTCTGATTTGTGTGCACTACACTTGTCTGCACGCGTCTGCACTTGTGCCCGCTTGTCTGCACGTAAAGTGCAAACACTGCAGCGCAACCACCGGAATGTGGACATTGTAAAACATTTCCTATCTACAACGGCACGCCAAATTGCATAAATCGCCGTCATACCTGCATATTTGAATAAATTTACTGCATATTCTTGAGCATTTTAACCTTATTCCGTATTTTTGCATAAGACAAATAACTAAACATGACGACTAACAAGAAAACGCCTTCGGCTCTATTATCGCTCCTTCCCATCATTGTACTTGTACTGATGCTGGTGGCCACTGTACGCACCTATGGCAGCGACTCGCTATCGGGTGCAAGCCAAGTTACGCTGCTGGCCGTATCAGCTATTTGCGTGCTGATTGGTACCTGTTTTTTGCGCATTCCATGGAAGGATTTTGAGAATGCTATCACGCACAATATCTCAAGCGTGACAAGTGCCATACTCATTTTGCTACTAATTGGCGCCCTCAGCGGCACATGGATGGTGAGCGGTGTGGTGCCTTCGCTCATCTATTATGGCATACAAATTATACACCCCGATATATTTTTGGCTTCAACTTGCATCATATCGGCCATTGTCAGTGTCATGACAGGCAGCTCGTGGACCACCATAGCCACCATTGGCATAGCCCTCATGGGCATTGGACGTGCCCAGGGATTTGACGACGGCTGGATTGCTGGTGCCATTATCAGCGGTGCATATTTTGGCGACAAGATATCGCCATTGTCCGACACAACGGTGTTGGCTTCGGGGGCCGTCAACGTGCCTTTGTTCAAGCACATTCGCTATATGCTCATTACTACTATACCCTCACTGAGCATCGCGCTGCTGATTTTTGCCATTGCAGGCTTTACACAAGATACCAACAGCACACATGAGATATCACTGTTTACGGCCACCATTAAAGACCGCTTTTGCATAACTCCTTGGTTGCTGCTCGTGCCTGTGCTTACGGGATTTATGATAGCCAAACGTCTGCCACCTGTTGTTACGCTGTTTTTATCCACACTGTTGGCGGTTATTTTTGCTTTGATTTTTCAACAACAAGTGCTGCACGACATTGCTGGCGACAACTTGTTTAAGGGGGCCATGCAGAGCATTTATGGCAGCACCTCCATACCAACTGACAACCCCGTACTCACATCGCTTGTGGCCACACGTGGCATGGCTGGCATGATGGGCACAATTTGGCTGATAATCTGTGCCATGTGTTTTGGCGGTGCCATGGAGGCTGGCGGCATGGTGCGCGGCATCACCCGGTTGTTTGTGCGTATGATAAAAGGGCGCACCAGCCTGGTAGCCTCAACTGTGTGCAGTGGTTTGATGCTTAATTTGGCTGTGGCGGACCAATACATCTGCATATTGCTTACTGGCAATATGTTCAGACGCATATTCGACCGTCAAGGATTTGAACGCCGGTTGCTGAGCCGCACCACCGAGGACAGCGTGACAGTCACCTCGGTGCTTGTGCCATGGAACACGTGCGGCATGACACAGGCCACAGTGTTGGGGGTGCCTACCATGGTTTATCTGCCTTATTGTTTTTTCAACATCATCAGTCCTGTCATGAGCATAGCCATTGCGGCTTTGGGGTATAAGATATTCCGAACCTCGGCAAACCAACAAGGTGATGCCTCCAAAGCGTGACACTTGCACAACTTTGATGCGATGTACGCACATACTTGCGCATCAATCCTCATTTGAACGTTCATAACCGGCAGTAGGTTCGGCTGCCTGTAACAGACACGAGGTCGTTTCGGCATGATGATATGCCGAAACGACCTCGTATTGTTGTAAGAAATAGCGGTTGAGCTTCAAATAAAGCGCATCGAGTGTGCCGACACGCACTGCCGGCTTCAACTCACACTCCCAAATGACTATTACATGCCAACCCTGATGCTGCAGTTGCGCCACATTGCGCGCATCACGCTGGCGGTTGCGGCTGATTTTGTCTCGCCAAAACGCTGTGTTCGTCTTTGGCAAATGATAGTATTTGCAGGCTTCGTGCCCATGCCAAAAACAACCATTCACAAATATGACTGTACGATACTTGCGCAACACAATGTCGGGGGTGCCGGGCAAAGTTTTCACATTTTTGCGGAAACGCATGCCGCATGCAAACAAGAAACGGCGCACTATACGCTCTGGCCGCGTGTTGCTGCTACGAATGTGCGACATGCAGCGGTGCCGCTGCTCGGGAGTCAGCACGTCAATGCTTTTGGGCAACAACTGGGCCATACTTAGCTTATTTTGCTATGCCGCGCTTGTTGAGTGCCTCAGCATAGCGCTTGGCGTTTGCTGTATGTTCCTCGTAAGTGGCAGCAAAATTGTGCGTGCCCGAAAAGTCCTCCTTGGCACACATATATATATAGTTGTGGTGTACGTAGTTGAGCACCGACTGTATGGCATTGAGCGATGGTATACATATAGGGCCTATGGGCAGACCTACATTGCGGTAAGTGTTGTATGGACTGTTGACACTCAGATGATTTATCATGATGCGGCGCAACGCAAAGTCGCCCAAAGCATACTTTACGGTGGGGTCGGCCTGCAGTTTCATGCCTTGGTGCAAGCGGTTGAGGTACATACCGGCTATCATCGGGCGTTCGCCCTCGTTGGCAGACTCCTGCTCTACAATAGATGCCAAGGTGTAAGCCTCGTCGGGGGTGAGGCCAGCTGCTTTGGCTTGCTGCTTGCGCGCCGATGTCCAATAGGCATCGTGTTCTTTTTTCATACGCTGCATCAATTTCTGCGGTGTAATGTCCCAATACACTTCGTAGGTGTTGGGTATGAACAAGCAAGGCACCGTGGCGGTGTCGACACCTAATGGCGTAAGCACCTTGTCGTCCTTAAACGTGGCGGCCAATGTGGCTGAGTCGGCCTCGAGTTGTTGCGACAACCGGCCTGCAAGGTCATTCATGGTGTGCACCACGGGTATAACAAGTTCGACGGCGGTCTGGCGGCCACCTCGCAAATTACGAATTAAGCGGAATGTGCTAACACCATCGCCCGTGGCATAACGCCCTGGGTGAACATGCGAACCATAATTCACCACGAAAGCGCAAAGCTTGAGTCCAACCATTTGCGAGGGTTTTGCAGCCTTGTCGAGCTTTACATATACCGAGTCGGGGGTGTCGTCGCTGTCAATATAAACAAACGAGGGTTTGCGGCTTGAGCTGAAACTTGAGAAGAAAAGCCAATATATCAATATGGCCACAATGACAACGGCCGCAGCTGCAATGCATGTTATTTTTTTTTGTTTGTCTGTCATAATACACTCAATTTATTAAGTACACGTTGGCGGAATTTGTAAACAAGTTGACAATCCAACGGGTTAGTTAGCCAAGTTCATACGTTCCCTGCCTTTCTGTCTTAAAAACACGGGTAGGCAGTGCAAAACAAACTTACCTGTCAGCCCATCAACTTGTTAACCCGCTAATCAAGAATTCCGCCAACGGGTTAATGGTTTAGCATCGCAAAAGTACGTATTTTTTAGGCGTAACGTTTGGGATTGGTGAAATAATTGCCCATACGCTTTGTGAAAGGCTATTTTTTTTACTACTTTTGCACAAAACATTATTCAATGTGCCGAGTTAGACAATACTTCTACTTAAATACGATGTGCTAACCCGGCCTATCAAATACCTCAGATGGAAACATATACCGATTTCGTCGACTTGATAGCTGAGAGTCTCAAAAAGAATTGGGACCTTGACGCACTAACCGACTATCAAGGTGTGACCTTGCAATACAAGGACGTAGCACGAAAAATTGAGAAACTCCATATCCTGTTTGAAAATGCAGGTGTTGCCAAGGGTGACAAGATTGCCCTGTGCGGCCGCAATAGTGCCAACTGGGCTACAGCCTTTCTGGCCACACTGACGTATGGTGCGGTGGCGGTGCCTATTTTGCATGAATTTAAGGCGCAGCAAGTGCACGACATTGTTAACCACTCTGAGGCAAAGATTCTCTTTGTGGGCGACATGGTTTGGCCCGAACTCGACGCACAGGCCATGCCTCACCTTGAGGGCATTATCAACATTCCCGACTACTCGGTACTCCTGTCGCGCACCGAACTGCTGACTGATGCACGCGAAAGGCTCAACGAACTATTTGGCCGCAAATATCCCAAATATTTCAGAAAGGAACACATCAGCTATACACATGCTGCCGACCCCGACGCTTTGGCGCTTATCAACTACACCAGCGGCACCACATCTAACTCTAAAGGCGTGATGCTGCCTTTCCGCGCACTGTGGTCGAATTATCAATTTGCCATCGAGGTGCTCGGCAAACAAGTGCACCGCGGCGACAGCGTGATATCGATGCTGCCCCTGGCCCACATGTATGGTATGGCTTTCGAGTTTATTTTCGAATTTATACACGGTTGCCACGTATACTACCTCACGCGCATACCTTCACCCAAAATTGTGTTGAAGGCGTTTGGCGAAATCAAGCCCGTCATTGTTATCTCAGTGCCGCTGATTATCGAAAAGATTATCAAAAAGAATGTGTTGCCCAAGTTGCAAACGCCCAGCATGAAAGTGTTGCTCAAGCTGCCCTTCATCAGCGGACGTATTCTTGACAAAGTGCGTCAGGGATTGATTGAGGCTTTTGGCGGCAACTTCTACGAAATCATCATTGGTGGCGCTGCATTCAACAGCGAGGTGGAAGATTTGCTCAATAAAATACATTTCCCCTACACGGTGGGCTATGGTGCTACAGAATGTGCGCCCATCATTTCGTACGAGGATTGGCAAAAGTTTAAGAAAGGCTCATGTGGCAAGGCTGCACCCCGCATGGAAATAAAGATTGACAGTCCTGCCCCCCAACACACCGTGGGCGAAATTCTGACACGCGGCGCCAATGTGATGCTCGGCTATTTCAAAAACCCCGAAGCCACAAAATCTACGCTCGTTGATGGTTGGTACCATACAGGCGATTTGGGCGTGATGGACGCTGAAGGCAACTTGTTTATACGCGGACGCAGCAAGAACATGCTACTTGGCGCCTCGGGACAAAACATTTACCCTGAGGAAATTGAGGACAAACTCAACACGCTGCCATACGTTAACGAGAGCATCGTGGTGCAGCGCGACGAAAAACTTGTGGCCCTAATACACCCCGACTACGACGAGGCCGAACGCGACGGATTGGACGAGAACGGATTGCGCATGGCCATGGAGCAAAACCGCAAGGACCTTAACGTCATGGTGGCTGCATACGAGCGCATTTCGTCAGTCGAACTCCATAAAACGGAGTTTGAAAAGACACCGAAACGCAGCATCAAACGTTTCCTCTATAAATAAGCTAACAAGGTTGGCCACATAACGGGTTGACAGGTTTAAGGATTGTGTGTGCAAAACGCGCCCTGGCCTGTTAACCCGTTAGCCCGTTAACCATGCAAATAAGTAGGTGTTCAAAATTATTTTATACAATCGGTAGGTGTTATTTTCACATTGAAAGCACGTTCTCGAGGCGCATCTGTTCCCTTCGTTCTCGGTCACATAGCCCGCTATGTTTCCTCACCCGAAGGAAACACCTGCGTCCCGATAACGCACTTTCAATGTAAAAATAATTTTGAACACCTACTTACAAAAGCAATATACATGATTTCATTTTTCAGGCATAATAATTCTGACAACGAGGAGCAGACTGCCAACATGCAACCACTGCAACCAACTACCGACCAAACCGCACAAACATCAATGGTGCTGAGGTCGGAAGGACTGGTCAAGAAATACGGCAAACGCACCGTGGTAAATGGCGTGTCGTTTGACGTGAAGCAAGGTGAAATTGTAGGATTGCTCGGCCCCAATGGTGCCGGAAAGACTACTTCGTTTTATATGACAACGGGGCTTGTTGTGCCCAACGGTGGCCGGATATTCCTGGACAACCACGAGATTACGAAAGACCCCGTTTACAAACGTGCACAAAAGGGCATCGGATATTTGGCACAGGAAGCATCGGTGTTTCGCAAAATGAGTGTGGAGGACAACATTGCCTCTGTGCTCGAAATGACGGGACGATCAAAAGAGTATCGCAAAGAGAAGCTCGAAAGTCTGATAGCCGAATTTCGACTGCAGAAAGTGCGCAAGAACCTTGGCGACCAACTGTCGGGCGGGGAGCGCCGACGCACTGAGATTGCCCGCTGTCTGGCTATCGACCCAAAGTTTATCATGCTCGACGAACCATTTGCGGGCGTTGACCCCATTGCCGTGGAGGACATTCAATACATTGTGTGGAAACTGAAGGACCGCAACATAGGCATTCTCATCACCGACCACAATGTGGAGGAAACACTTTGTATTACCGACCGTGCATATCTGCTGTTTGAGGGCAGAATACTATTCCAAGGTACGCCCGAGGAATTAGCTGAGAACCAAGTTGTTCGAGATAAATACCTAACCAATAGCTTTAAGTTGCGCAAAAAGGATTTCCAGACCATGGACCGTGACCGCAGCAACAACTAATAACACACATACCGCATTATGCTTTTATCAATACTGCTTTCAGTTGCAGCATCTGCCACCACCGACACCTTGGTGGTTAAAACAGCACAGATGGAGGGCCCCTACACCATACAAAGTCCCTACTCTACCGATTCTCTAAATACCAAAGGACAGCCTTTTGACATCAAGGAAGCACTCGGAAGCAACGCCAAACTTATCAAAACGAGTGGCGTGCGCAAGCCCGTTTTTACCAACATCAATCAAGGCTACCACTTTACGCTTGAAAAGGACAGCTTGCCAGCCATGCGCATTTTACGATTTAACCTGCAGGCTGACCGCTACACTAAAGCGCACGTCAACATTAAAGGCATCAGCAACTACAAGTTGTACGTCAACGACAAAGAAAGCAGCAGCGACCTGACACTTACGCCAGGACGCGCCGAACTGGCTCTGCAAATATTTACACAAAAGGCCGACAAGGACTCATTTGACGTGAGCATCACGGGCAAAGACCTTGCCGGATTGCAAGTGAATGCTACGGGTAAACGCCCATTCACCATTGGACAACAGACTTGGGGGCCACACTACCGCAACGTGGCGCTCTCGCCCACGGGTAAATACCTTGTAACATCGAGCTATTATACCAAGACCGATGGCAAAAGTCAGTATACCACCACGCTGACCGAAGTGGCCACAGGACGCGAACTGATGCACCGTAATGAGTATGTAGAACTGAATTGGCTCAACGGCAACCGCGATGTGTTGTACTACACTCGCCCCAGCGGCCAAGGCAAGGAACTCGTAGTGTATACACCTGCCGACGGCAAAGAACAAGTGTTGGCCGACAACATGCCGGACGGGGGCTTTAATGTGTCGCCCGACGAGAACTACCTCATCTTCAACAAGACCGAGGAGGGCGAGGGTTCAAAAAATGGTTTGAAACGCATACAAGAGCCCGATGACCGCCAACCAGGCTGGCGCAACCGCAACAACCTGTGGCGCTATAATTTGAAAAGCGGACTTATGCAACGTATCACCTTTGGCGCTGCCGGCGTATGGTTAGCCGACATCTCTGCCGACGGCAAGCAACTGCTGTTGCAGTACGGCCGCACCGACGTGAGCAAATTGCCCATTTCACGCACCACTTTTGTACGCATGGACGCCTACACCGGAAAGGTTGACACACTGCTTGCAGACACTACTTTCATCAATAGTGCGCAATTCTCACCTAACGCGCAACAGCTGCTCATATCGGCCTCGCCTGGCGCATTTGCAGGAATTGGGAGCGAAGTTAAAGCCGGACAAACACCACAAGGCTTTGACTACCGGCTTTACATATACGACATAGCTTCACGCAAGACCACACCCGCCCTACGGCATTTTAATCCCTCGGTGGCCAATTACGAATGGAACAAGGGCGATAACATGATTTACTTTACTGCCGACGACCGCATGGGACGGAACCTTTTCCGTCTCAACCCTAAAAATATGCAAGTCACACGCTATGAGTTGCCCGTCACATACGTACAGGATTATAGTATTGCCACAACTGCCAAGTCTGCACCCCGCGCAGTATTTTTTGGACAGACACCGCAACGAGCACGTGATATGTACACTTGCGAATTGGGCAAGGCTAAGCCACAGACTCGCCACATTGGTTCAATCAACTTTGACGACATATATAAAGATGTGGCTATCGCCCCAAGCACAAGTTGGCAATTCAAGGCCACACGTGGCGACTCTATCGACGGTTTTTACCTTTTACCGCCCAACTTTGACAGCAGCAAGAAGTATCCCATGATAGTGTACTACTATGGTGGTTGCTCACCCTCGAGCAATCAACTTGAATCATGGTATCCGTTCCAAACCTTTGCAGCACAAGGTTACGTAGTTTATGTGCTCAACCCAAGCGGAACTACCGCCTATGGCCAGGAATTTGCTGCACGCCACGTCAACACATGGGGGCACGAATCTGGCGACGACATCATTCAGGGCGTCAAAGAGTTCTGCAAGCAGCACAATTTTGTTGACGCCAAGCGTGTAGGCTGCATCGGTGCTTCATACGGTGGTTTCATGACTGAATACCTGCAAACACGTACCGACATATTTGCTGCAGCCATCTCACACGCCGGCATCAGCAACATTGCCAGCTACTGGGGCGGCGGCTATTGGGGCTACTCTTACGGCGAAACAGCTCAATATGGTAGTTTTCCATGGAACAACCCCGACCTCTACGTCAAGCAGTCGCCACTGTTCAATGCTGACAAAATTCACACACCCCTGCTGTTGCTGCATGGTACAGCCGACACCAACGTGCCAACCAATGAGAGCCAACAACTCTACACTGCGCTCAAAATTCTTGGCCGCGATGTGGCATACGTACAGGTGGAGGGTGAGAATCACGTCATCACCGATTACAACAAACGCCTCGCATGGCTCAATGTAATCTATGCCTGGTTTGCCAAATATCTGCAAAACGACAGCAGCTGGTGGGACAGCATAAAATAAGTTGTCACTTTAGCAACACCATACGGCTGGCAGACCAATCATTTGTTCTGTCGGCGGAATAAATAACCACCCTGTTAAGGTTATGAGATTATAGCGCATTGCCAATAAGGACAATCGCTCATCATATAATCTCATAACCTTAACTCATTAAACACATACATACTTTATGATTATTGAAATAACTCTCCGCCTGCTCATCGCCCTGGTGTTGGGTGGCATTATAGGCATTGAACGCGAATACAGGTCGAAAGATGCGGGATTTCGCACCCACTTTTTGGTAGCACTCGGCAGTGCCCTGTTCTGCATCGTGTCACAATATGGCTTCGGATTCGACCTGAAAGATTCCTCACGCGTAGCAGCACAGGTTGTTTCAGGAATAGGTTTCCTTGGCGCAGGCACCATCATATTTCAAAAGAATGTGGTACGCGGCCTCACCACTGCAGCCGGGTTGTGGGTAACTGCAGCCATAGGTCTGGCTTGCGGCAGCGGCATGTATGCAGCAGCAAGCATTGCCACTGCCATCGTCATTATCGGGCTCGAAGTACTCATAGCCTTTGTTCCACACATCGGAAAGACCGTGGTAGAATTGTCTTTCTACACAACAAATGAAAGCAACATAAAGGCCATTATCAAACAACTCAAACAAGCCAATATCAGTATTTCGTCATACAAACTGCGCAAACAGCAAACTGCCCAAAACACCGACTTGTACAAGGTAGAGCTCGAACTCCGCATCAAAAGGCACAACAGCAACGAACACCTAATAGAAATGGTTAGCCATTATGACGATGTAACAATATCAAGCGTAGAATAGCTGTTATGCTTATAATTAGGCTTTCGAATGCAGATGATATGAATAGGTGTAGAAGATGATGGTGTAAACTAATCCTGAAGACCTAATTATACATTCACATGCTTGCCTTTACGACCTCCATTGACCATAAAACGCACTTAAAACCGCTGATTTACATAAAAAACTACTCGGAGGGTTTGCCATGAAACAAAAAAGTAGTACTTTTGCACGCCGATTATTATCTGGCCGGCCATAAAAGCCAGCCAATCCGCAGGTTAATAGTTGCATCCGTTCTATTGGCCAGGGTGTAATGGTTAGGTAATATCTGCGGTAAAAGATAAACATTAGTAGTTACAATTAAAACAAACAAAAGTGGACACTTTAAGTTACAAGACCATTTCTGCTAACAAAGAGACTGCACAGAAAGAATGGGTAGTAGTAGACGCTACTGACCAAGTTCTCGGTCGTCTTTGCACAAAAGTTGCCAAACTGCTGCGCGGTAAGTACAAACCCAATTTTACTCCGAACGTAGACTGCGGCGACAACGTTATCATTATCAATGCCGACAAGATCCAGCTCACTGGTAAGAAGTGGACAGATCGCATCTATCTTACTTACACTGGTTATCCTGGTGGTCAGCGCGAACACACTCCTGCCAGCATCATGGCTAAGCCCAATGGTGCAGACAAACTTTTCCGTCGCGTAGTTAAGGGTATGCTTCCCAAGAACAAGCTCGGTGCCAAGCTCCTCACAAACCTTTACGTTTACGAAGGTGCAGAACACAAGCACGAAGCACAAAGCCCCAAGGCAATTGATATTAACCTCCTTAAATAAGCTTAGCAGCAATGGAAATGATTAATGCATTAGGCCGCCGCAAAAGCGCCATCGCCCGTATCTACGTAACCGAAGGTACAGGTAAAATTACCATTAACAAGAGAGACCTCACTGAGTACTTCCCCTCTCCCATCCTGCAGTTTGTTGTAAAGCAGCCCCTTACCCTCTTGGACGTTGCTGAAAAGTACGACATCAAGGTAACCCTCTGCGGTGGTGGTTTCACTGGCCAGAGCCAGGCTCTTCGCCTCGCTATCGCCCGTGCACTCGTGAAAATCAATGCTGATGACAAGAAGGCTCTTCGTGCTGAAGGCTTCATGACTCGCGACCCCCGTGCCGTTGAGCGTAAAAAGCCCGGTCAGCCCAAGGCTCGTCGTCGCTTCCAGTTCAGCAAGCGTTAATATTCAAATGCGCTGCCTGAAATCACACGACAAATGTACCGCATGATTTCAGACTTGCAACTGGATTTACGTTTAGTATCTAAACCGGCAGGATCTTCTGATACAAGACTTACTTACAGAAGCTACCCGCTGGCTGGTTGAACTAAAACACAACTCACAAAGAAAGTAAACGAACAAAACAAAACAAAGAAATGTCTAGAACATCATTCGACACCCTTTTGGAGGCCGGTTGTCACTTCGGTCACCTCAAACGCAAGTGGAACCCCGCCATGGCTCCTTACATCTTCATGGAGCGTAACGGCATTCACATCATCGACCTTCACAAGACTGTTGCCAAGATTGACGAAGCTGCTGAAGCTTTGAAGGCAATCGCAAAGCAGGGCAAGCGTGTCCTCTTCGTAGCTACTAAGAAGCAAGCAAAAGAGGTTGTAGCCGACAAGGCTGCCTCAGTTAATATGCCTTACGTGACTGAACGTTGGCCGGGCGGTATGCTCACCAACTTCCCCACTATCCGCAAGGCTATTAAGAAAATGGCCAATATCGACAAGTTGATGAACGATGGTACTTACTCTAACCTCTCAAAGCGTGAAATCCTTCAGATTTCTCGTCAGCGTGCTAAGTTGGAGAAGAACCTCGGCTCAATCAGCGACTTGACACGTCTCCCCGCCGCTCTGTTCGTGGTTGACGTATGCAAGGAGCACATCGCAGTAAAAGAGGCTCAGCGCCTCGGCATCCCTGTGTTTGGTATTGTCGACACTAACTCTGATCCTAACGTTGTAGATTACATCATCCCTGCCAACGATGACTCTAACAAGAGCATCGAGGTAATCCTTGACGCTGTATGCGGTGCTATCGCTGAAGGTATCGAGGAGCGCAAGGCCGAGAAGGTTGACGCTGAAGCCGCTGGCGAAGGCGAAGCCAAGACTCGTAACAAGCGCGCTTCAAAGGCTCGTGCCGATAAGGACGAGGCTGCTGAGGCTCCCGCTGCTGAGGCTGAGGCTAAGGCTGAGTAATCTTTTCATCAAGTAGTTCTTAGTTTTAAGGTTATAGGGTTATAAGGTTAGTTTTTGCCGTTATCGACTAAAGGTGACTTTGTAACGGCTTGTGCCTTAGAACTAAGGACTTTTCTTTTTTAGTTAATACTATCTCAAAACAACTATATATTTCCAACAATAAAATGGGAGTAGCATTAGAAGATATCAAGAAGCTCCGCACCATGACAGGTGCTGGTTTGGGCGACTGCAAGAAGGCACTCGCTGAGTCAAACGGTAACCTCGAAGAGGCTATCGAAATCATTCGTAAGAAGGGTCAGGCTGTAGCTGCCAAGCGTTCTGACCGCGAAGCAGCCGAAGGTTGCGTGCTCGTAAAGAGCGAGAACGGCTTTGCTGCCATCATCGCTTTGAAGTGCGAAACTGACTTCGTTGCCAAGAATGCTGATTTCGTTAAGCTCGCTCAGGACATTCTTGACGCTGCTGTTGCCAACAAGTGCAAGAGCATCGACGAGGTTAAGGCTCTGCCTATGGGTGGCCACACTGTAGCTGAGGCTGTTACTGACCGTAGCGGTATCACTGGTGAGAAGATGGAACTCGATGGCTATAGCTTCATCGAAGGCGACAATGTGGCAGTATACGACCACATGGGCCGTCACATGCTCTGCACCATGGTACAAACTAACAAGCCTGCTGAAGAGGAGGCTCACAACGTTGCCATGCAGGTTGCAGCAATGAACCCCGTAGCTCTTGACGAAGCAAGCGTTCCCCAGGCTGTTAAGGACGAGGAACTTAAGGTTGCCATCGAAAAGACTAAGGAAGAGCAGGTTAAGAAGGCTGTTGAAGCAGCATTGAAGAAAGCCGGCTTCAACCTCTACATTGCCGAAAGCGAAGAACACCTCGAAGAAGGCATCATGAAGGGTAACATCACTGCTGAGCAGGCTGACCAAATCCGCGAGTTGAAGAAGACTACCGCAGAGCAAAAGGCTGCTAACCTTCCCGAGCAGATGATTCAGAACATTGCCAACGGCCGTATGAACAAGTTCTACAAGGAATCTTGCCTCTTGAACCAAGAGTATATCCAGGATAGCAAGATGACTGTATCAGAGTACCTCAAGTCTGCCGACAAGGAACTCACTGTTACTGCCTTCAAGCGTTTCACTCTCCGCGCTGAATAAGCCAATATCACATAAGATATAGATATTAAGCCTCGTTGCTACCGGACATACGTCCCAAAGCAATGAGGCTTTTTGTATATCAAGCAGTTATTTCAAAACTGCGCCTTGCGCGTGCTTTCGTTTACAAAATGAAGAATAATATACATGGTATACAAACATTTTGCTAACTTTGCAATATAAAATACAAACACAAAGATACATTACTATGGACTTATTTGTAAAAAAGAGCGCAGAGGATTTACTACACGAAGCTGACAACGAAGGTGGAAGGGGATTAAAACGTGTGTTAGGACCTTGGGGGCTGATAGCCCTTGGTGTCGGTGTGATTATTGGTGCCGGCCTGTTTTCTGTAACAGGCATTGTAGCAGGAGAACACACCGGTCCTGCCATCGTCATTAGTTTCGCGCTGGCAGCCATTGCGTGCGCCCTGGCAGGTCTTTGCTACGCAGAATTTGCGTCAATGCTACCCGTGTCAGGCTCTGCATACACCTATTCATACTTTACCATGGGCGAACTTGTGGCCTGGGTCATCGGTTGGGACCTCGTGCTCGAATACGCCGTGGCTTCAGTAGCCATTTCCATTTCGTGGAGCAAGTATTTCAGCATCATGATGTCCGACATCGGGTACGCCATACCTGTTGAGTGGACCGCTTGCCCGGCAGAAGGTGGCGTGTTTAACCTGCCCGCAGCACTATTGGTCGTATTACTGTCCGTTATACTAATGAGAGGCACCGCTGGCAGTTCTAAATTCAACGACTTTATGGTCACGCTCAAGATAGCCGTAGTTTTAGCCTTTATAGTCATTGGTTTCAAATACATCAACACCGACAACCTCACCCCATTCATACCTCAAAATACAGGTGTATTTGGTCAATATGGTTGGTCGGGCATACTTCGTGGCGCAGCCATCGTATTTTTTGCATACATCGGCTTTGATGCCGTCAGCACAGCTGCACAAGAAACCAAAAACCCACGCAGAAACATGCCAATCGGTATTTTAGGTTCACTCATAATATGCAGCATATTGTACATGGTGTTTTCATTTGTCATGACAGGTGTAGTAGACTACCATGCCTACATCGGAGCCGAAAGTATAGCCCCCGCAGCGACTGCCGTTGCCCACATGGGTCCCATTGGTCCTGACGGTATTGTAGTGCCGGCCTTTCCGTGGTTAAATCGCGGCATCATTGTAGCCATATTGCTGGGCTACGCAAGTGTGGTGCTCGTCATGATGTTGGGACAAAGCCGCGTATTTTACAGCATGAGCAAGGACGGACTTCTTCCGCCAGTATTCTCTCACCTGCACAAACGTTTCCACACCCCTGCACGCAGCAATTTCCTTTTTATGATTATCATTGGTTTGCTTGCAGGCATAGTCCCGGCCAACGTAGCTGGCGAGATGACAAGCATCGGCACACTCTTCGCTTTCTCACTTGTGTGCCTTGGCGTGATTGTAGTGCGCCGCACTCAGCCCAATGCCCCGCGAGGTTTCAAAACGCCCCTTGTGCCATGGATACCAGCAGCAGGTTTAGTGTGCTGCGTAGGCATGATGCTCTTTCTTCCGGCCGAAACATGGATACGTCTTGTCATGTGGATGCTCATAGGCATTGACATTTACTCATTCTATGGCATAAAGCACAGCACTGCCGGAGGTGGCACAGTGCGACGCCATGGCCAAACCATACTGAGCGCCATTGGCGTGTTTGTAGCCTTCCTTTGCATCATCACCGGATTTTGGCATCAACAGACTGTAGGTTGGCAAGAAAGCCATTTGATGTTATGGATAGCAAGTTTGTTTGGCGTGGCACACATATTCTTCTTCCTTGCACGCGGTTTTACGCATAAAGCCTAGCAGGTGTTCAGAATTATGTTGTAACACTCAGTACGGAAGTTGCACAAAAAAAGGAGATTTGCCTAATGCCTGATAAGCATCAGCAAATCTCCTTTTTTATATTCAAGAGCCTTTAGCCTCTGAATGGGTTATTCCCACTCAATTATACTCCATCTAATATTAGAAGCAACATATTTAGCATTCTTAGCACCGGTTTTTCGACTTTATCTGAATAAAGTTGTAAATTTGCATTAGCTACTTCCAAATTGGGGCGTAGTTCTTTTACTTTTTGACTAAGTATCAAGAGACAGCTTAAGTGCTGGACCAACCGAGCAGACATAGCCACGGTGGTAAAAACGATACGAGTTTAACGATTTAGAGCCATAATCATTAAATTAAAAAGGTATGTCACAAAAACAGACACTTTTGGAATTGTTATGAGCAGTGTGGAGCATACTAATGCCTCACACTTTAATTGCTTGCCCTTCTCCAAGGTTACAAACGAGGCGAATGGCACAAATATGCGTTGTATGAACAAAGTAAAAAGGTAATACAGATCTCACTAATATGCTCCAGCAACTATCACATGACGCCGTCATTATTAAGGACATGTCCAATCAGCATAGCGACACTGAAAAGGTTCGCTGACACGCCAACCAAACGTTGGCTGCAAACAGGCAAACGTATTTCATTCACCCCTAATAATATTAGAACATGACACATCGTAACACAGAGCAACCAAAGAATAGCATCACCCTTATGAATGGAGAGGCACTTGAGTGTTTTCCAAAGCAATTCCCCCAAACAAAATTTGCGTCCGATGAAATGCAGTTAAATGCAACAGGAGCGTATTGGGGTATGGGCATTAAACCATGCAAACCACAACCAAATGCAGATGAAGAAAAAGAACGTCAGAAAAAACTCTTTACCGACAACGCTTTCTACCTTTTGGCACATAGTGAGCGTATCATGCGCGACAGCAGAATGTTTCTTGCTCCTGTTGCCGTTCAAAACGGACTCGCATACACTGGCACATCAGGCTTCAATGCCCCTACAGTGGGCATATATTTGGAATGGTGGGCAACTTGCCCAGAAGCATTGCGCACAAATAAAGAAGGTCTTCGAAGTCTTGTCTTTCACTTGGCAGGCAGCCCGTTGAGTGGTGCGAACCGCTGTGCTGAGGTCTATGAAGACGGTCGTGTTAAATCTGTATCCGTCTCCTTATTTGCAAGCCATTGGCAATCATTCACGGCTATCAACACACGGTATGACGAGGCTAAGCACATCTATCAAGTCTACACGCTTGAGCAGGTGCTTGACATCTTGCACGCTGAGGATAGTGAAGATTGGAACTATTCTGTTGAAATCAAGGAGCGCTTTATGCAATCTGAGATTAACCAACTGAAAAAGAGCATAGAACAAATTACTGCGGAATCGGACAAATGGCACTCTATGTATGCGGACACTTGGTTAAAGCACAACGATGAAGAGATAAGTGGAGCCTTTTCCGAATTTCAATCCTTCAAAGAGCATACTGAGAGGGAAATCGACCTGATCAACAAACAGAAACGAAAATTGAAAGTCGAACTGAAAAGCGGACATATAAAGAACACCACTTACCAACGAACATTAACGCCGTTGAACAAACAGATAGATGCCTTAGAACCTAAGGTCATAACAAGGCAGCACGAGCTTTTCGACCAATTCCTCTCAGCTGGCATCAGTTATTGTATGATAGAAAGTTACATGAACAAAAAGAATGAAGGGTGGTTCTAAAAATTCTGTTTTTAGAGTTCTGCTATTCTGAAATGTGATTTGCACGCTCTCGAAAGTGTCTTTTTGAAAGTTTGTTCGGTCACATAGCCCGCTATGCTCCCTCACAAACTTTCAAAAATACACTTCCGATAGCGCACAAATCCCTATTTCAGAATTATTAGAACCACCCTAAATGCAAGCAGGCATAAGTAAGGACGACATCGGGGACGATTTTTGATAAATCGTACAAGAAAGGGGGATTTGTTGACAATCAGTAATTCACGTCAACAAATCCCCCTACTCTTTAGGCTAAAACCAAATTACATGACATTTAGCCCCTATATTTCGGCATTCCGATCATTCCCACTCAATAGTTGAAGGCGGTTTTGACGAAATGTCATAGCATACGCGGTTAACACCCTTCACATGGTTAATGATGTCGTTCGACACCTTAGCCATAAAGTCGTAAGGCAAATGCGCCCAGTCAGCCGTCATGGCATCAGTACTTGTCACAGCACGCAATGCTACAGGGTGTTCATAAGTACGTTCATCACCCATCACACCAACCGAACGTACGGTTGAGAGCAACACGGTACCAGCTTGCCATATTTGGTCGTAAAGGCTAACTTCTATCTCGCCGTCCTTCATGTCAGCCGGCACACCTGCAGCAAGCACGCGGCGTGCTTCCTCACCCGAGAGTTTTACCTTATAGTCGCGCAGACCACGTATATAGATGTCGTCAGCATCTTGCAAGATGCGCACCTTTTCGGGGGTAATATCGCCAAGAATACGCACTGCCAAACCCGGTCCGGGGAATGGGTGACGCGTAATCAAATGCTCGGGCATGCCCATTGAGCGTCCCACGCGGCGCACCTCATCCTTAAACAGCCACTTGAGCGGCTCGCAAAGTTGCAAGTTCATCTCCTTGGGCAGACCGCCCACATTGTGATGGCTCTTTATAACCTTGCCTGTAATGTTCAACGATTCTATGCGGTCAGGATATATCGTGCCCTGTGCCAACCATTTGGCATCAGTAAATTTCTTAGCTTCGGCGTTGAACACCTCCACAAAGTCACGACCGATAATCTTACGCTTTTGTTCAGGATCAGTAACACCCTCCAAGTCGGCAAAGAATTTGGCCGAAGCATCAACTCCGATCACATTCAAGCCCAAGCATTCATAGTCGTGCATCACATCACGGAACTCGTTCTTGCGCAACATGCCATGGTCTACGAATATACACGTAAGATTCTTGCCGATGGCACGGTTGAGCAACACGGCAGCTACTGAACTGTCAACACCGCCCGACAGACCAAGAATAACACGGTCGTTACCAAGTTGCGCCTTCAGTTCGGCCACTGTTGTATCCACGAATGAGTCAGGACTCCAATCCTGGCGGCTGCCACAAATGTCTACCACAAAGTTCTTGAGCAACTGCGTACCTTGCAGAGAGTGGAACACCTCCGGGTGGAACTGCACGCCCCACAGCTTTTCGTTGTCAGCCTGATAAGCTGCAAACTTTACCTTTGACGTTGAGGCAATGCAATGAAAGTTTTCGGGAATAGCTGTAATGGTATCGCCATGGCTCATCCACACCTGAGAGTTTTCGTCAAAACCCTTAAACAAGGGATTCTCATGATCAAACTGCTCCAAGTTAGCACGTCCATACTCACGGCTGCCGGCTGGTTCAACCTTTCCGCCATAAGTCTGCGCCATATACTGTGCACCATAGCAGATGCCCAGGATAGGATACTTGCCACGGATATTGGTCAAATCTACCCTAAAGGCCTCCGGATCGTACACACTATAAGGTGAGCCAGAAAGGATTACACCAATCACGCTCGGGTCGTCGTGTGGAAACTTGTTGTAGGGCAGAATTTCGCAAAACGTGTCGAGTTCGCGCAAGCGGCGACCGATCAACTGAGTCGTCTGCGAGCCGAAATCGAGAATAATGATTTTCTGTTGCATACGTTATAAAATGGTTTTGCGTACAAAGATAGTGCAAGGTGAGCGAAATGCAAAGCGAAAAACGCGTTTTTTGATTTGCATTTCGCTCACCTTGCACCGCAATTTCAACCACATCAAACAATTTTCCCTCCGACTGAATGCAGTTTTGAATAATTTTATGTAAGTTTGCACTTGTCGCATCATAAGATTATGACTGCGCATAAAACAGACATACTCATTAACTGCAAGCTAATAACACACCGATTATGGAAACAATCAAAAAGCAAGCCACAATGTGGACACTCGCACTCATCACACTGATGACCATGTTCAGTTGTGACGAAGATTGGTGGAACGACTGGGACGGTGGTTCAGACATAACAGGCCAATGGAGAATTGTCGAGACCACAGGCTACGGCCCATACAGACAAGACGACTATTGGACGTTTGACAAAAACGGCTATTTTTACACCGAGGGATATGGCACACAGCCAGAGCGAGGACTTTGGAGCATGGCCGGTCGACGCAACATACAAATATCATTTGATAATGGCAGAACGGTCTGCATGGACGCATACGTCAGCACCTTCAGCGGCGACTACATGACACTCAACGTCGATGACTACGACAGCCGCACCAGTTACACGCTGAGATTTGTACGCGCCGGTGGTTACGATTGGTAAACAGGCATACAACGCCGTCAATGCACCACTGCTACACACCATCCACATTAAGACTGCAAGCACCTGATGAAAATTCTTACACAAGAAGAGATAAGGCATAAAATAGACACCCCACTTTTTAACAAACTTACTGAAACCGCCGACGAGTTGCAGCTTGAATGCTATCTGGTTGGCGGTTACGTGCGTGATTTATTCTTAGAGCGACCCACCAACGACATTGACGTGGTAGTAGTTGGCAGCGGCATCAAAATGGCCGAAGCCTTTGCCCAAAAGCTTGGGCGCGGCGCCCATCTGTCAGTGTTCCGCAACTTTGGCACAGCACAAGTCAAATGGCACCACAACGAGGTTGAGTTCGTGGGCGCACGCAAAGAAAGCTACTCACACGACTCACGCAAGCCCATTGTCGAAGACGGTACCCTTGAAGACGACCAAAACCGCCGCGACTTCACCATCAACGCCATGGCAATCTGCCTCAACGCAGCCCGGCTCGGCGAGTTGGTCGACCCTTTCGATGGCGTGCGCGACCTTGAGGACGGCATCATAGCCACCCCACTCGACCCCGACATCACCTTCAGCGACGACCCGCTGCGCATGATGCGCTGCGTGCGCTTTGCCACCCAGCTCAACTTTACTATTGAGGACGAAACCTTCGAAGCCCTGGGCCGCAACCGCGACCGCATCAAGATAATCAGCGCCGAACGCATCATTACAGAGCTGAATAAAATAATGATGTCGAAGGTGCCATCTATCGGCTTCGTAGAACTGCAGCGCTGCGGCTTGCTGCCCATCATTCTGCCCGAAGTGGCCAATCTCGACTGCGTGGAAACGCGCAACGGCAAATCGCACAAGAACAACTTCTACCACACACTCGAGGTGCTCGACACCGTGGCATCAAAGAGTGACAAACTCTACCTGCGCTGGGCAGCCCTGCTACACGACATTGGCAAGCCACGCAGCAAGCGATGGGAGCCGGCCATAGGCTGGACCTTCCACAACCACAACTATCTGGGCGAAAAGATGATAAAACCGCTCTTCAACCGCATGAAACTGCCACTTGACGAGCGTATGAAGTATGTGGCCAAACTTGTAGGATTGCACATGCGCCCCATTGCCATAGCCGACGACATCGTGACCGACAGCGCCGTGCGACGACTGCTATTTGAGGCTGGCGACGACATTGAGGACCTCATGCTGTTGTGCGAAGCCGACATCACCAGCAAGAATGAGCAACGCAAAAAGAACTTTCTGCAAAACTTCAAAATCGTGCGCCAAAAGCTCATCGACATCGAAGAGAAAGACCGCATACGCAATTTCCAACCGCCCGTTACAGGCGACGAAATCATGCGGTTGTTCACCTTGCCCCCTTGCCGCGAAATTGGTACGCTGAAGAGTGCACTCAAAGACGCCATACTTGACGGCAAAGCCGAAAACAAACCCTTGGCCGCCCTTAATTTTGTGATGGAACGCGCCCAACAAATGGGATTGTCTGTCAATCAAGAGGCTTATGCCGAAATCAGGCAACAAAAAGAGACTGACGAAAAGGCATTGGCTGAAACTGCTGCCGATTGACAGCATCAAGGTGCAGCCCACCACGGTGATTTATACCCCCCCACACAAACAAAAGATCAAAAGCGTATGACCCCCGACATCATCGAAGCCAACAAGCAGCGCTTCATAGCCCTCTGTCATGAACACATCAAGCGTGAGGGTGTTGACAAAGTGTTGGCCTATCTCGAAAACACCGACTTCTACACGGCACCAAGCTCTACCAACTTCCATCTCAACGAGGACGGTGGCCTGTGCCAACACTGCATCAACGTGTTTGAAACGGCATGCAGCATCTACGACAGTGTGGCACAGCCTGCCATCGAAAACGGCACATCGCCATTTCAAGAGCAAATTTCGCGCGAGAGCATTGCCATTGCCACACTCTTCCACGATATATGCAAAGTCAAAATGTACCACAAAGCCGAACGTTGGAAAAAAGACGACAAAGGCAAATGGCAGTCGTACAATGGATATGAAATAAAAGATGATTTTCCCTTCGGGCATGGTGAAAAGTCGTGCCTTATGCTCAGCTGGTATATGCGCCTCAAGCCCGAGGAGATGTTGGCCATACGTTGGCACATGGGCATGTTCGATGTGGGCGAAAACGGCAGCACTAACCGCTACTCCTTTTTCACAGCCAGCGACAAATCAGCCCTCGTAAGCATTGTACACGCCGCCGACTTTTTGTCATCAAAACTTAAGGAGAAAACCACTACATACTAATGATGCACTTTGGTAGAGTGTATACACTTTACTGCATCATCTGCACCCTACAAATTATTTTTCGTCACTTTGTCTACACTCTACACTAATAGCATGTAACACGCTGATTGTCAACGGCTTTAGGAGTGTAGACAAACTCGTAATTTATCTACACTGTATCTGCACACCGCATTCGGCAAGCTAAATGCACAGCAAGCGCACCAGCCATACTGTGCACAAGCATCAGCCAACGCGGCCATGCGCGCAAGCAATGACAGTAACGGGAGGCCGTTATAACACACGGAGCAACACATTTTTCTACCTCCCGCAACTGTTTTTTCTATCCCACATGACTGAAAATTGCACCGGCGCGCCCCAACTGACGCACACATATAATTTTAAGATGGTGCAAGGGATTGATTGCAGACTGAAGAGGTAGAGATAGAGAGGGTGAATATAGCGTGTAGAGGGTAATATGCGAACAAAGAGTGTAGATGACAAGTGCAGGCAAAGTGTAGATGGTTTTACAAGTTGTCTACACACCATAACAAATTGATTATCAATACATTAAGCACACTTAGTGCAGAGTGCAGATAAAATGGTCATAAATACTTTTCAGGGGTAAAGCACAAAGCGTGCATACACCATCTGCACAACTGACATTACCCACACCCACTTACTACAATAACAGACAGAAACACAAGCCCCATTGCACCACCATGCCATGAGACCATGGCATACAAAGAAATATCACATTAACCATTCAACCCCATACATCGATGAGGCATTACAAACATCACTTCAAAAGCATCAAACTCTTCGTTGTGCTTTTGGCCTTGGCTTGCGTGCAAACACTTGCAGCAGCCACACAAAATCCGCCCGCTGTAACTGCCCTGCTCAATCGCATTGGTGGCGACGGCACAGCCGACCGCTTTGTCACCATTGTCGACGAGAGCATCAGCAGCAACGGCAAGGAGGCCTTTGTCATTACACGCCAAGATGGCAAACCTTGCATCAAGGGCAGCAACATTTCGGCGGTGACAACGGGTATTAACTGGTATCTCAACCACTTTGCCCACGTCAATCTGTCGTGGAACAATCTGACTACGGACCTAAGCAGCAAAACACTGCCCGTGCCCACTACCGACGAGACACACGAGAGCAGCGTTGACTACCGCTACTACCTCAACTACTGCACCTTTTCATACTCCATGTCGGTATGGACTTGGGACCGCTGGCAAAAGGAAATTGACTGGATGGCCCTGCACGGCATCAACATGCCGTTGCAGATTGTGGGCCTTGACGTGGTGTGGAGGAATCTGCTGGTCAACGACCTTGGCTACACCAAGGACGAGGCCAACGCATTTATTGCCGGCCCCTGTTTCCAGGCTTGGTGGGGCATGAACAACCTTGAGGGCTGGGGTGGCCCCAACCCCGATTGGTGGTACACACGCCAAGAGGAATTGGCCAAAAAGATTCTGGCCCGCGAGCGCGAGCTCGGCATGCAGCCCGTACTGCCTGGCTATGCTGGCATGGTGCCGAGCAACATCGAAAGCAAAAAGGGCTACAAAGCCAACAACCAGGGCAACTGGTGCAACTTTGTGCGTCCCTACATTCTCGACCCCAACTCCACCGCATTTACCGAAATATCAGCACTCTACTACAAGCGTCTTGAGGAGTTGATGGGCACATCTGAATATTACAGCATGGACCCCTTCCACGAGGGGGCCAACACCGACGGCATTGATGTAGCCTCTGCTTATAGCAAAATAGCCGATGCCATGTACAAGGCCAACAGCAATGGCAAGTGGGTCATTCAGTTCTGGCAATGGAGTGGCGCGCAATACAATGTATTAGACAAAGTAGAAAAGGGCAAACTCATTGTGCTTGACCTCTTCAGCGATGCACACACACATTTTAATGATTACAAAGGCCATGATGCCGTTTACTGTGCACTGCCCAACTTTGGTGGCCGCACGGGTTTGTTCGGCCGTCTGTCTAAAATCATGACCGATTTCTTTACACAGAAGTCTACATACAGCAACATCAAGGGCATTGGCGCCACTCCCGAGGCCATTGAGCAAGTGCCTGTACTTTACGATGCCCTGTTTGAACTGCCATGGCGCAGCAGTGCCCCCGACCCCAAGGCGTGGCTTGCCGCATACAGCACAAGCCGCTATGGCACAGCCAATGCCAATGCCGAGGAGGCTTGGGAGAAAATGCGCAACTCGGCACTTAATTGTCAAACCGCACTGCAAGGCCCCCACGAGGCGGTGCTCTGCGCACGTCCGAATTTGAGTGTTGACAAAGTGTCAAGCTGGGGCGGTACTGAGATTTTCTACAATGCGCAAGACGTGCTTGATGCAGCCTACAAAATGCTACAGGCCAAAGACGAACTGAGCGGCGAAAACTATAGCTACGACCTGACCGACTTTGCACGTCAGGCTCTGACAGACTATGGCTACTATCTGCTCAAAGGCATTAACGAGGCCGCCACAAGCAATAATGCCACGGCCTACGCTACGCGTCGCGATGCGTATTTGCAACTCATTCTCGACCTTGACGCGCTGCTCAACACCAACTCCAACTTTATGCTGGGCCGTTGGACCAATATGGCACGCAACATTGCCGACGAAGTCAAAGGCACAACTGAAAGTGACAAGCAATGGCTCGAACTTAATAACGCCCGTACACTCATCACGACATGGGGCGGAAACAGCAACAGCGAAGGAGCTGGACTGCGCGACTATTCATACCGCGAATGGGGCGGCATGCTCAAGGATTTTTACTACAAGCGTTGGAAAGCATTCTTCGACAATAAAGACAATGGCACAAAACAGCCCGATTGGTTCAGCAACGATTGGGCATGGGCGCACAATGCCTCTCTCAGTTACAGCAATCAGCCTACGGGCAACACCGCTGATGTAGCAACAGAACTATTCGGCAAATATTTCATTACTGTCAGCCCGGCCAATGCCAGCTCGCGTTGCTTTTACCGCTATATAAGTACAGACCTTGGCACAGCCCTCAACGTGTCTGCCACACGTGGTGCAACATACACCTTCCCCACCACTCTGCCCACAGGAGTGACTGCCACACTGAGCATTGACTTTAACAACGACGGCACTTTTGGCGAAGGCGAGACGGCCAACGGACTTACCATCAACGTGCCTAACACGGCTATTGCCACGCAAGTGGCTGCCCGTCTGACATTGAGCGATGGTACAACAGCCGACTTCAGCATTTTGCTTAAAGACAACATCACCACGGCGCGTACCGTGACCGTAAACTGCGACAACAAGCAAGGCTCTGTGGCCATTGAGGGCAGCGACGCACTCAGCGTGACAAACACCGAGGCGGTAAGCCTCAAAGCCACACCTGCTGGCGGCTATGACTTCAAGAGCTGGACTGATGCCAACGGCAATGTGGTAAGCACCGTCAATCCATACATATATGGCGGAGCTGATGCGGCTACCTTCACAGCTAATTTTGTAACTAACAAGTGGGCTATGCCCAAAGAAAACCTTTCTGAAATTGGTACAATCCGCGATTATAGCCAGTATCTGAAATCACTGACTTTCAAGCAGAACAACAGCGATGAGCTGAATGTTTACTCTACAGACGAATGTCCAAGTTCATTGTTCCACACCACCAAGATGGCTGAGGCTGCCAAAGGTAGCGAAATCACCTTGCACTGGTTGGGTGCAGGCGGCATGGGGTATACCAACTTGTCAGCCTACATTGACCTGAACAGCGATGGCGACTTTGACGATGAGGGCGAACTGATAAAGGTTGAGGGCGAAAAGGAAAAACAAAACCCCCAACTCAACGACTACACGCTCAAGGTGCTGTTGCCCTACGATATGCCCGAGGGCGTTACGCACATACGTCTGCGTCTTGATGGTGCTTGGCAAAAGGGGTACGATGCCCAAACGGGTGCCATGCCTGCCGACAATGAATTGATGCGCATGGCCTATGATGTGCCTGTCGACATTTTGCCATATTCAGCCCAAGAATGCTCCGTGACAGTAACCACAGACAAGAGCGGACACGGCACGGCTGATGCCAATGGCCAGACCGAGACCTATACCTATAAAGCTGGCGAGAGCGTTGTGCTGCGCGCCACCCCCGCCGACGGCTACCGCGTGTACTGGACCGACCAATACGGCCGACGCATACCGCAAAGCTGGATTGATGGCAACTACCTTCGCTTCAAGGCTCCCGAGAACGGCACTTATACAGCCAACTTTGAGGTTTCGGATTTGACCTTTGGATCATGGAAGTTTGACTACCAATATGATGACAACGGCATCACACTGACCAAAGTGCTCTGCGGCGAAGGTGAACTGACAATTCCTGCAAGCTATGAGGGGCGCCCCATCGTGGGCATCGCCCCAACAGCTTTGCACAAACAAACGGCACTCACAAGTCTCTCGCTCTCTGAAAATATCAAACAACTTGGCGGTTCGGGACTTGTGCTCAAAGATATAACAGGCGCAAAGATTGAGAACGCACCTATCGCACTACCTGATACACTTAAAAACAATGAGGATTGGCAAGTTAGCTTCAAGGTGCAGAACAATGGCAATACCTTTAACGAATGGGGCTCAAGTTTGTTAGCCACAGGCGACAATGCCTTGGCCACGCATTATTATAACGGTTTTCAGTTTTATCTGAAGAAAGACGGTAACCTCGTCATTAAGACAAATGGCGATAAGGAAACGACGCTGACTGCCACACAAAATGTGTCGAGTTTTGACTTGAAGATTTCGCACACAGCCGATGGCACACTGACCTTTACGGTTGACAATGGCACAACGACCGAAACGCACACCGAACAATCGTACCAGCTTAACGATATTACGCAGTTTTGCACCGCACTGCCAAAGGGTATCAATATTAAAGATCTTGCCGTATATTTGCCTGTAAACCCCTTCAAGGGCTGCACACACTTGGCTAATGTAAGTGTAAGCATTGACAATGCCACCTACAAGAGTATTGACAATGTGCTGTACACGGCTGATGGCAAAACGCTCCTGGCGTGTCCTGAGGGATTAACGACTCACGCGCTTAAACTCCCTGCTTCAGTAGAAACTATCAAGGCTCACGCATTCTCCAACACACAGAACCTGCGCTGCATTGTTGCCAACACTGCCCAACCTGCATTAGCATCAAGCCACGCTTTTGACGGCAATACCATATATGTGCAGACGGCACCTGCAAATGCTGCCGCTTACCGCAAAACATGGTCGCAGCCTGTGGTGTTTGATGTGGAGGCTACTGGCTCATTGAGCGAAACTGATGCTGCCCTGCTTGCAGACGGCGACGCGGTAAACCTTAATGCCACTGCCACGCAAAGCGGTACCGCACCCACACTTGCCACCACGCAAAAGGTGTGGCTGACTACCACACTGTCTGCCAATGAAAAGCGCCCTTTTTGCTTTCCGTGCAAACCGAGCAAACTTTGGGTTGAAGGCGTCGGTACGGCTGACCTCAGCGCACTGAAATTGTTCACCTTCAACGGCAAATCATTTGAAGATGTGTCGACCATTGCAGCTGGCTCGTATTTGGTGCAAGTGCCCGAAGCCTGGAACAACCGCACGCTCACCTTTGAGTTTGACAAGACGCTTGATAAAGCCACTACTGGCAGCGCCCCAAGTTTTTATGGCAATGCCACTACAAAAACCATTAACGTAGAAGCACCTTACTACACCTACGACGAAAGTGCAAATGAGTTTGTGGCACATGACACAGGCAGCAACGAACTGACCTTATACCCTTTCATGGCTGCCATCAAAGCAAGCTCTGTAACAAACAACATTGATGGTCCGAACCCGGTGGTTTACCACAAAGTGAGCAGCGTGACACCGCTGCGCTCATATTTGATTGTGGCAACCGATGACGATGGCAATGCATACTACATGAATGCGGACAATATCAAGAATAATAAAATTGAAGGTAAAAGTACTGCTGTCAGCAATGACGAAATCACATTGCTTACCGATACAAAAGCCTTGTTCGTACCCTCTCTTAATACAAAGAACGAAATCAAATTTGAGACTGTTCCTGGTGGAGATTATTTGAGCGCCAACTCAGATGGGTTAACACTTGGCAAAAGTTGTACCTTTACACTCAGCAGCAACGACGATCAAACATTCAAACTGACCAACATCGCCAGCAAGAAGAACAAATATTATATTCACTTTGACAAGAGTACAAAGAAATTTACAAGCACAAACAAAAGCACACTTAACACGAGTGAGACAGATTGCTTTAGTTTGTTTGAGCGCGAGCCACTTGCCTACATCAATATAACAGCTCCCGAGGGTTATGCTACCTTCTACAACAAGGACAAATTCTACCTACCCGAAGGCATTGAAGTGACTGCTATATCGGGTGCTGAAAATAGGAAACTTACCATGGAATGGGTGACAAAGGGTAAGGAAGTCAACACCATAATAGATGCCGGTAGTGCCCTGTTGGTAAAGAGCAGCAATTTAGGACAGTATCCGTGTCACAAAGCATGGTTCTCCCCACCATCGCCAACTAAATTTGAAAACAACTGCCTCTTCGGCACCGAAAAAGACAAGATGATTGAAGCTGATGACAACAGTTACTTCTATCAACTGACATACGGCACCATTGACGGCAAACGCACATTTGGCTTTTTCTGGGCTGAGGCTGATGGTGCACCATTCATCAACAAAGGTGGTAAAGCTTACCTCAAACTGCCTAAGAATGTGGCAAACAACGCTCAAGGCTTTGCATTGCTGCCAACCACCACAGGCATTGGCGCGGTATCGACCGACAATCACGCACCCTCGGCAATCTTTACACTCGACGGCAGAAAGCTGCAAGATAAGTCTGTTGAGGAGCTGCCTGCCGGTGCATACATCGTGAATGGCAACAAGGTTATTGTAAAATAACCAGACCATTACCTACGTAATGCCCGTAGCTATAAAGGAACGACCTCCGTCAGGTGCTTTACACACCCTGACGGAGGTCGCCTTTTGCAATGCACTTTATGCCCCGACTTGGTTCACGCAAAAGCGCTCGCTACATTTTAGCGCACAAAAAGTTTTGTGCATCGCTTATCTTACACTACCTTTGTAGGAGTAAATTACAACAGCAATTATATGAACAAGCAACAACTCATTGACAACATTCGCGCCAAGCACTCTTTTCTGTGTGTTGGCTTAGATACAGACTTGAAGAAGGTGCCCGAACACCTGCTCAAGGAAGATGACCCCATCTTTGCCTTCAACAAGGCCATTATCGATGCCACAGCCCCTTATTGTGTGGCATACAAACCCAACCTGGCATTTTATGAGTGCTTCGGCTTGAAGGGCTGGACTGCTTTTGAAAAGACAGTGCGCTACATCAAGGAAAACTATCCCGACCAATTTATCATAGCCGATGCCAAGCGCGGCGACATTGGCAATACTTCTGCCATGTATGCCCGCTCCTTCTTTGAAGAGATGGACATCGATTCGCTGACAGTGGCACCCTATATGGGCGAGGACAGCGTGACCCCATTCTTGCAGTATGAAGGTAAGTGGGTTATTTTGCTCGCGCTCACCAGCAACAAAGGTTCACACGACTTTCAGCTGACCGAAGATGCCGAAGGCGAACGTTTGTTTGAGAAGGTGTTGCGCCGCTCACAGCAATGGGCTGATGACAAACAAATGATGTATGTGGTAGGTGCTACACAGGGCCGCTTGTTTGAGGATATCCGCAAAATTGTGCCCAACCACTTCTTGCTCGTACCCGGTGTTGGCGCACAGGGCGGCTCACTGCAGGAGGTTTGCAAATATGGCATGACCAAGGACTGCGGCTTGCTTGTCAACTCCTCACGAGGCATCATCTATGCCGACAACACCGAAAACTTTGCTCAGGTGTCGGCACAGAAAGCGCACGAATTGCAACAGCAAATGCAAATCGAACTGGCCAAGGTTGGCTTGTAACACGTTGTTGGGACATTAACCAAACACAAGGGCGTGTCAAATTGCAGTATCTATCATTCTCTGCAATTTGACACGCCCACTCTTTTTATCGTGAAGTAAGTGTGATGCAACCGCGCCTTATTTGTAGGCTATTTATGATTTCGGAAATCGGGTATCTCAACCGGCATTCCACCCTGAATGGCCGACTTTTGTGTCAACTCTGCCAAACACGACCACTCGGCGGCATCATACACGTCCATGTCGAGCGGCAAACCATTGTTCAAGCAATAAATCAAGCGCGCGTCCATGGCATAGTTCATCTCGTTGGGAACACCAAGCGCATGACCCTCCTGCCAGAGCAAAGCTGCCGGTTGTGTGGCATAACGTTGCATGGCGTCGAGTGCCTCAGCCCCAGTCAATGGCTCACCCTCTGCCCTCTGCAAAGTGGGGAGGGGGTATTTCTGCACAAAGGCTTTTGTGCCACAAACGGTCTGCAGGCGATTGTACGGGCGGGGGGTGGTGACATCGAGCTGCAACATGATGCTCACACCATTGCGCGTTTGTATCAAAGCAGTGTTGATGCGCCCCATGACATCAGTCTCATCGCCCTCGAAAGCACCCTTTGCCGTAACCGACACAAGTGAAACCATGCAGTCGGCATGATGGAAGTCTAACAATTGTGCTATCGGCCCAATGGCATGGGTGGGATAAGGATTGCCCCCATGAGCTGCACAAGAGTGCACCATCCAGTTACGCTGGGTGTCGCTATGATAGCACCCTGTGGGCTGTGGCGACTTGATGTGGTGAATGTAGGCTCCCTCGCAATGGGTGATATGCCCGAAGTGGCCCTGACGAGCCATCTCTAACGTTTCGAGAGCAAACAAATCGTAGCAACAATTCTCGGTCATGAACAAATGCCGCCGTGTGCGTTCTGCGGTTTCGACCAACTGCCAGCATTCTGCTACGCTTGTGGCTGCGGGCACCTCAACGGCAACGTGCTTACCACAATTCATGGCTTCGACAGCAATGACAGTGTGCCACCGCCATTCTGTACAGATGTACACCAAATCGATGTCAGCCAACTGACAAGCCTCCTTCCATGCCTCTGCACCTTGCATAACACGTGCCAACGGACGCCCCGTCGCTGTCAATTTGGCATTGGCCGCGTCAAGGCGTTGCTTGTCTATATCTACAAGACAACAGATTTCAGCATTCTTTATATACTGATAGCGTTCGAGTGTCTTCATACCACGATTGCCAAGGCCTATCAAGGCTATGCGTACAACAGGTATTGGTTGACAAGCGAGTAGTTGTGCTGATGGCATAATGTGATAACGGTTTTTCATTAGCAGCATTTGACTGCTTTATATATTAAAAAAGTGGACGTGCCCTTTCAGACACATCCACTCTACCACTTGGGTGTTACCTTGCCCTTTGATAAGATCGATCTTTATTAGAGCGCGAGTAAGGAGAATTACTTGCGGCTCTTGCCGTAACGGCTCATGAACTTGTCCACACGACCTGCGGTGTCCACCAGCTTTGACTTGCCAGTGTAGAAGGGGTGTGAAGTGCTTGAGATTTCAAGCTTTACTACGGGATAAGTCTCGCCTTCGAATTCAACTGTATCAGTTGTCTTGCAAGTTGAACGTGAAAGGAACATATCGCCGTTGCTCATGTCCTTAAATACTACGGGACGATAATTCTCAGGGTGAATACCTTTTTTCATTGTGCTATAGCTTTTATGGTTTATCAAATTGTTTTGGTAACAACTTAGTGTAATGGTCTGATAATCGGCTGCAAAAATACGACATTTTGAGTAAAGAGCCAAATATCTATCTTTTTTTCTTTGGCATTCACGCGTTAAGCCTTAACTTTGCCTATATGAAACGATTATTGTTGTTGGCCATTTTGCTCAGCAGCCTTATGCCGCGCTGCATGGCCCAGACACTTGATATATACTTTGTCAATGCACCTAAGAGTGTGCTTCCGCTACTCGACCGGACAGCACGACTCGACTTGATGGACTTGTATGCCAGCGGACTTCCAGCCAAGGCCGAAAACCTGTATGGCGGGCAATCTGAACTGCTGAAAAAGACAAGCGATTACCTGATGCTCAAAACATCGGACGCCGGCACATGGCAACTAAAAGTGCTGACTGCCGGACACGACACGCTACTTGTTTGCATACAATCGGTTGAAGCTGATGGCGTGTCGTCACGCATCAGTGTATATCAGAATGATTGGAAAATGGTTAAGCGCGACATGCCACATCTCACTAACGAGAAGTTTGTGAAGAACAGCACCGAAGTGACAGACTTTGACAGACAAAGACTGATGCCCACACTACTGCATCTGCCTATACAAGCCACATGGCACGCTGACGAACCGGTAATAACCTTCTGTCTGAGCCTGAACAGTCTGCCGAAAGAATATATCAATTTGGCAAAGGAACTCACGAAAAACATATCTTACAAATGGCAGTCTGGCAAATTTGTCGCACAGCCCTAATACATACGAACACAACAAAAGTTATACATGAACAAGCATTTGATGGCAGCAACCCTGCTGGCCCTGACACCGCTTTGCAGCCTTGCCGAAAACGAAATATCAGACAACAACCCTTACAATAACCCCGACTACGAAACTGCTGGTTACACCCTCAGAGCCAAAGGCGACTCTAAACTCATGCAGCAGATGCAACCGACTATCAAATTTGGCGGTTACATCATGGGCAAATACAGCATCAGCGACCGCAGCGGCCAGAACACCAATGGCGGTTTCGACCTGCGCTTTATACGTCTGTATGCCGACGGCCACGTTTACAAAGACTTTTACTACAAACTGCAAATGGAGGTCAATGGCGCACCGGGTGAGAACAAGGGGCCGCGCGTATTGGACGCCTTTATTGAATGGCAAAAGTTCAAGTTTTTCCGCGTCAAGTTGGGCCAGTTCAAGCGGTCATTCGGCTTTGAAAACCCCATGAGTCCATTGGCCATCGGCATGGGCAGCTATTCACAAGCTACCATGAAATTGGCCTCGATAAACGATCGTAACGGCGAGGGTGGCTACAACAAGAGTTCGGGACGCGACCTTGGCGTGCAAGTGCAAGGAGACTTTATCACAGCCCCCGACGGACACAACTGGCTGCACTATCAGTTGGGCGTATTCAACGGACAGGGCATCAACCATACTGATAAGGATCACCACAAGGACTTAATTGGTGGATTGTGGTTCTCTCCCATAAAGGACCTTTGCATTGGCGGTTTTGGGTGGAACGGCAAATATACCAATGAGAAGTATAATGCCACTGACCCAGCCTCGCTCAAAAGTGTAAAACGCGTGCGGTGGGGAGCTGGTCTGAAATATGAAAGTGACTGGACGGTGCGTGGCGAATATATGAGCTCGGTGGGCGGCGTCGTGACGAACGCTACCGAACCCGACCGCTCTGACGCATGGTATGCCACACTCGGTGTGCCCGTGGCAAAGGGCTTGAAAATATATGGACGCTATGACTGCTACCGCAACGACAAACACTCGTGGAAATCGTTGCGCACAGATTATGGCTTGTCGGGCAATTACACCCTGGGCAAGAACCTCATATTCCAGCTCAACTACACCTTCACAGACGACCGTTCGGCACGCCATGCCACAAATCCGAAGGACTCACACTACAACACATTTGACGTGCAAGTGACAGCACGTTTCTGACGCCAATCAAACTATTTGGAGGCTAAGGAGTTATAAACACACAACAAAGTAAAGAGTATTATGGGCGAATTGAAAAGACTTGAGACTGAGCGTCACGACTTTGTCAAAGCGCTGCACAACATTTACAACAACGAGCATATACGTCCCCTGCAGGCTGAGGCACGTAAATTGGCCGACTTTATAGCAAGCGCCATCGAGACCGACAACTCGCTGCTACGCGATGAATTTGGACATAACCGCATCATACTCGCCCTGCAAGCCATCTGTTTGGCTGAACAGGAGATTGGTTTGCGTGGCCATTCGCTCACAGCCTACTTGCTGCGCGCAGTTATACGCAAGCCAGAACAATGTGCACTCGTAGAGCGCTACTTTGGCCAGGACGTGGCCAACACGCTGCAAGGTTTTCTGCGTGTTGAAGCCATCGAGGTTAAAACCGAAGCCATGCGCACCGACAACTTCCGCAACCTGCTCATTTCACAGGCTGGCGACATGCGCATCATTCTCATGCTCATTGCCGACAGTGTAAACTTGATGCGTCAGATCAAGGACGTTGAAAACATTGAAGCCCAACGACGTGTCAGCACCGAGGCGGCATGGCTCTACGCACCTCTGGCCCATAAACTGGGACTTTACAAGCTAAAGAGTGAACTTGAGGACCTCAGCCTCAAATACCTGGAGCACGATGCCTACTATATGATTAAGGAGAATCTTAATGCTACAAAGCGGGCCCGCGATGCTTATATCGAAAACTTTATTGCTCCTATCCGCAAAATGCTCGATGCCGAAGGACTGCGTTACCACATGAAGGGGCGCACAAAGAGTATACACTCCATTTGGCAGAAGATGAAGAAGCAGCAATGCGGCTTTAATGGGGTGTACGACTTGTTTGCCATACGCATCATTCTCGATTCTCCACTCGAGAAGGAGAAGGAACAGTGCTGGAAAGTGTTCTCTCTCATAACCAACAAATACGAAAGCAATCTGAAACGTTTGCGCGACTGGCTTACTGTGCCCAAGAGCAACGGCTACGAAAGTTTGCACATCACCGTCAAAGGCCCCGAGGACAAATGGGTCGAGGTGCAGATACGCACCGAGCGCATGGACGAAATTGCCGAACATGGCTTGGCAGCTCACTGGCGCTATAAAGGCGTCAAAAGCAGCGGTGGTGGTGTGGACTCCTGGTTGGCCGACATTCGCTCTGCACTCGAAACTGGCAACGAGGGGTTGCTCACACAAAGTTTGAGTTCTGACCTCAAGGAACAAGATGTGTACGTATTCTCGCCCAAAGGCGACTTATACCGTCTGCCACCCCACTCTACCGTACTCGACTTTGCATATACCATACACACGGGGGTTGGAAATCGCTGTGTGGGCGGGCGCATCGACGGCAAAAACTTCCCGATACGCCAACAACTCGAAAGCGGACAGACTGTCGAAATTCTTACCTCGAACAACCAAAAGCCCAAAAGCGAGTGGATAAACATTGCGCAATCGAACCATGCGCGCTCAAAAATACGTGCCGCAGTGCGTGAACTCACAGCGGGCGAGATAGCGCTTGGCAAAGAGACGCTTGAGCGTAAAATGAAGAACCGCAAGCTGGAGTGGGACGAGGCTCTTATCAACCAGCTTATAAAGAAATTAGGATATAAGGAAAGCTTTGACTTTTTCAGAGCCCTTGGCGACGACAAGGTTGACATTAACCGCGTCATAGACACCTACATCGAACTGGGCAAGCGCGAACAAGGATTGGCCGAACGTGCCGCCACCCGCTCGGCTGAAGAGTTCAGCATGGACAGCGAAGTGGTGGCAAGGGCTAAAGGCGATCAGGACGAACTCGTTATCGGGCGCGACCTCAAAGGACTTGACTACCAACTGGCACGCTGCTGCAATCCTGTGTATGGTGACGATATATTTGGCTTTGTAACCGTCAATGGCGGTATCAAAATTCACCGCACGAGCTGCCCCAACGCCCCAGCATTGCGCCAACGATTTGGCTACCGCGTTGTCAAGGCTCGTTGGGCTGGCAAGGGACAAGGCTCCTACCCCATCACCCTACACATTGTGGGACAAGACGACCTCGGCATTGTCAACAACATAACCTCTATCATATCAAAAGAGGAACATATCATGCTGCGCAGCATCAACATCGACTCTAACGATGGCCTGTTCTCAGGCATACTTACCATCTTGGTCGACGACACACAACGCCTTACAGGGCTCATAAAAAAGCTGCGCACCGTCAAGGGGGTCAAGGCCGTAAGCCGCAGTTAATTTAAGGGTGGTTCTAAAAATTCTGTTTTTAGAGTTCTGCATTTCTGAAATGCGATTTTCACACTCTCTGAAGTGTCTTTCTGAAAGTTTGTTCGGTCACATAGCCCGATTTCAGAATTATTAGAACCACCCTAAACACCCTATCAAAAGAAATGGCGTCAGCACTTTATAAAAAAGCAAACATGGCCACATGGCAAGCAGCAAGACTACTGCTTGTCATGTGGCTTTCTGCTTTTTCGCCATTCGTTGTTCACGCACAAACTGCTACCCCACACCCCGAACGTCTGATATTCCATTTTGCCGACAGTATCAATGCCCTGCTTGGCAACACTGCACATGGCCACAATATTGACGAATGCACCACCACATTATACCTAAGACACAATATGTTCACCAAGCGCCGTGGCCCTATTGTGCGCTATATACCCAACATGCCGCGCCTCGAACGCGGCATGCACCACTACCAGACTGAGGTACAAATGCGAATACAGTTTCACCCATATGGCGAAACTGACTGCAAAATCGTAGCGTGTAACTCAAACGCACCTTATTTACAGCCCGAACGGTTTGGCTCTTGGGGGCGGTTTAGTTTCCAAATCTATCAGCCCAAACTGTTCATCGACCGTTTGCTCAATCCCTTCAGCCGCCGCAACAGCATTTACTACAAATATACGGTGCGGCAAACCATGCCAACCCATGACGCGAAGCCCACAACCATGCGTGTGGACATTCGGCCACGTTTCAACAACGACCAGTTGGCCAAGGGATATGCCGACATCAATATGCTCACTGGCGCCGTAGTACATTTTGAGTTATCCTTTCACCACCAACTGCAAAACATCACCGTTAACGCCCAAATTGGGCAAGAAGGTTACCAACAACTCGTGCCGACAACCATGCGCACCACATCAGATTTCAAGTTATTCGGGAACCGAGTTTATGAAATCTGCGACATCTACCCCACATACAATTTCAAATGCCCCACAGCCACACTGCATAACAAGAAGCGCCAGTACGACCTTACGCAACAATGCGTATTACGCATCGACACCACCCATGTCAATTTGTCCGCCGCCTACTTTGATACAATACGGCCCGTTGCACTATATGATGATGCTGAACTTATCATAGCCCAAATAATGCAGCAACAGGCCAAGACAGATTTGTCCGATCCCATTTCACAACAAAAAGACAGCACCATACACACTACAGACAATCATGCCATTATCAACGAACAGGCACGAGACATACTGCTGTCATCGCACAAATTCAATATCACCAACAATGGTAATGCCAATTTGGAGCTGCCTCCAATCATCACGCCATCGATGATTCAATGGAGCGGCAACAAAGGACTTTCATTGCGCACACGCCTGCGTTTCAACTTTAACAAGCAACACAATTATTCCGACAACAAAATAGAGATTTCGCCGAGTGTTGGCTACAGTTTCAAACAGAAACAAATATATTGGAGCACACCTTTGCTATGGTATTGTGCACCCGCCATCAACGGCAAACTACATTTCGAGGCGGGAGGCGGCGCACGCAATTATAACAACAAACAAGCCGAAGAGCTACGCCACAAATTACAAGGATACGAGCATTACGACTCGCTACAGAACGTCATCGACAACTATGGCTTTCATAACTACCGCGACACGCACCTGCAAACAGATTTTTCACTTTCGCCTATGCCTGGCATCGTGCTAACTTCTGGCTTTCGTTACCACCGCCGCACATTGGTTGAGTGGAATGATTTGGCAAAATCAGCCGGATTGGCACACTACTTATCGGCCATTGGCCCACGCATACAAATAGAATGGACACCCGCACAGTACTACTACCGACAGGGTAAAAGGCGCATTCCGCTCTACTCGCGCTACCCCACGTTCATATTATGTTACGAACGCGGCTACGATCTGGAACATGGCGACACACATTTTGAGCGTATTGAGGGCGATGTACGCTTTCGCATAGCCCTTTACGCCATGCGCACCCTTTATGTCCGGGCGGGAGGTGGCTTTTTCACACAGCGTGGCAAGGACTGCTTTCTTGATTACGACTTTTTCCGCTTCAACTACATGCCCCAAGAGTGGAGCGACGAACTCAGCGGAGAATTCCAGCTACTCAGTTCGCGATGGTACAATGAGTCACGCTACTACGCACACATCACCACGTCGTACGAAAGTCCCATGCTCTTCCTTTCACGCATTTCGCTATTATCGCGCGTCATACAAAAGGAACGGCTTTATTTCAACGTATTGAGTGTGCGCTCGCTCGGCATCTACACCGAACTTGGCTACGGCATCAGCACCCATCTGTTTGATGCAGGATTGTTTACTGGCATATCGCGACACAACACCATCAAGTTTGGTTGCAAAATTGCCTTTCATCTTTTTGAAAACTGATTTAGCCTACCCCACCTCTCCTGATTAAGCAATAAACTTCAAACAAGTTTGACTTTATTCGCTCGGCTTGCACTATCTTTGGATAAGATAGGCGGCGCCTCGGAATAAACTTCAAACAAGTTTGACTTTATTCGCTCAGCTTGCACTATCTTTGCACGATGATTAACGAACAATACCCCTCAAAACTATTGGAGCACGCTGTGCAGGAACTTACCAAGCTACCTGGCGTGGGACGCAAAACAGCCCTAAGATTTGCCTTGCACCTGCTTGCACAAGACAAAGAAGCAGTACATGCATTCAGCAACAGCCTCACCACACTATGCGATGACGTAAAACACTGCAAAGTTTGCCACAACATATCAGACACCGAAATTTGCGACATTTGCGCCAATCCGCAGCGCGACCGTTCTACCATTTGCGTAGTCGAGAACATTCACAGTGTTATGAGCATTGAAAACACTGGGCAATATCATGGACTGTACCACGTGCTGGGCGGAGTCATTTCGCCAATGGACGGCGTAGGCCCCTCTGATTTGGAATTGGAATCACTGTTCGAACGCGTAAAAGCTGGCAATGTAAACGAAATCATACTGGCCTTGAACCCCACCATGGAAGGCGATACCACCAACTTTTACATTTCGCGACGTTTGGCCGACAGTAACGTCAAACTCTCTGTACTTGCGCGCGGCGTAAGCATTGGCGACGACCTCGAATACACCGACGAAGTGACTCTCGGACGCTCCATCTTGGCACGCACGCCTCTTAAATAAGCAAACTTATTTTGTAGACCGACCTAACCATTACACCACATATTAAAATGACAAACGAACACACAACCAACAACAATAAGACCGACCTCACCCTTGCGCGCGCCATATACATAGGCGTATGGGCCGCAACCATTGTCATAGCCATTCTCTACGAATGCCACTTCCTGACCGAAGGATACATCAAGGCTGATGCCGAAACAGAATATGCACTGAACATGCTTTGCGTCTTATTCACACTCGGTGGCACCTGGGGAAGCCTCAAACTCTTTGCCACCAAACACGTGCGCACAGCACTTCACGACCAACCATCAAAACTGCCACAATGGAATATGTTGCGTACCGGCATTTTAGCATGCTGCATATTCATCAACCTCATTGTCTATTATGGACTAATGAGTGGCACCTCGGCACTTTTCTGCCTGCTCATTTCCCTCACAGGCTTCGTCTTCTGCTGGCCGAAACAAGGCGAAACGGACTAAACAAGCAGGTATTCACAAATTCATATCAACCAAATCCGAACACCTACTTACCACATAAAAGCAAAAGCCATGTACCTACGCCCATTAGAGCCCGAAGACCTTGAGCTGCTCTACACCATAGAGAATGACCCAAGCCTGTGGGACACCTCCAACACCGATGCGCCATACTCACGCTTTGCACTGAAAAATTACATCGCATCATCAGCAAGCATACACGAATGCGGCCAGCTGCGCCAAATTATCGACCTGTCCAACAGCAGCAACGAGCCATCGCAACCCGTTGGCATGATTGACCTTACAAACTATTCGGCACTCAACGCACGTGCCGAAGTGGGTATCACACTGCTTAAAGCGCATCGGGGCAAAGGACTGGGCAGCCAGGCACTGCAACTGCTCGAAATGTTTGCCGTACAACGCCTGCGCATACACACCCTCTACGCAAGCATCTCACCCAACAACAAAGCGTCACTCAATCTCTTCATTGGAAACGGGTACAAACAGGTGGCCACTCTCCCCGAATGGCAATATTCACAAGGCAAATACCACGATATGGCACTATTCATGAAGTTTTTTTGAAAAAAACTCGGAGAAAGTTTGGTACTTCACAAAAATGTTGTACCTTTGCACTCGCAATCGAGAACGAAAGCAACCAATCAAGAATGGTGTGTTAGTTCAGCTGGTTAGAATACATGCCTGTCACGCATGGGGTCACGGGTTCGAGTCCCGTACACACCGCAACATTCAAACATTGGTACCCTGACCGAGTGGCTAGGTAGCGGTCTGCAAAACCGTGTACAGCAGTTCGAATCTGCTGGGTACCTCAACAGAGAGCAAGCAATTACATTGTTTGCTCTCTTTCGTTTTATATGTCATCACCACCTCAAAGCACAAAGCAACCCAAAAGTACAAGAGCTAACTACAAGCACAAAATAGAGCGGCTTTGCCAATCACCATCATTACGTGATTGTCAAAGCCGCTCTTCGCTTCTAATCAAGTTACACACGTCGTCTTAACGATTATTACTCTGAACTGCCATACGCAGTTGTGCTTGTTGCAAATAAGCCCTCACAAAGGGGTCTGACAGAAAATGAACTGGAGCACCCTCCACTATGCGCTGAATCTGTTCAGTCATGACAGGAGTTGGAAACTGGCTGCATAATAATCTGAAAAAGCCCGGACCAAGTACATTGTTATAGTTGTCTTTTACAAACTGCGTTTCGAGTTCCTCAGTACGCTTGGCCAGTTGTTTTGTTTTCTTGCCCACACGGCGCTGAATTTCCACAGGTGAGTAACCTTCACGCATCAAGCGCATTGTGGTTTGTTGCACCTCCCACATCTCGTTGTCCAAACGGTTGCGCTTTTTGAAAAAGGCATAAAGCTTATCATTAAGCGGTCCACCTGTCACACGCTGGGTAACATTATCCACCTGGATGCTCAATTTACCATTCTCAAGCACAAGGGGCATCACACACTGGTTGCCTGTGTAAAGCATGGCCATTCTGGCAGAATCTACATCGCCCTCAAAGTTAAAACGCCCATGTACCACCTTGCACGAGTCAAGGCACACAGACACAATCTGTGTCACATTGCGGTGAACCGGCTCATCAGCCGACGACGACACACGCAAATAAAGCATACGTCCATCAAGACAAGCTATGTTCGAATTGCCCGCTATGTTGTATTGCTCAGCACACGAAGTTAACATGAGCAATGAGGATAATATAAGTAAAAGTTTATCCATAAGCCTCTGGTAATAAGCTGTGTAATGTACATCATGACGTATCTGGCGCCAAACAAGCCGCCAGACCAAGACACTCGACGGCACCCCAACCTAAGTTGCAGTACGCCTCATGCACCTTTCTTAATACAAAGATATAATCAAAAATCCATTATGTGACAGCACAACATAGAAACTCAATACACCATAAATCTTTTTTGAGAATTGAATATACGAGTGTAAACAAAACGGACATCTTTTTCACACTTCAGGATAGTTTTTAAGTCTAACATAGCAAGGGGTGCCCCCCCACTGAATACATCTTTCGCCACATCAGAAAAGCGAGTGTTCGATATTATTCCCACACAGTAAACATGAGAATAATTACGAACACCCACTTAAAAACTAATGTTTGCCTGTAAGCCACGATGCCCAAATAGGGCACCCGCCCACTTCATATCAAAAAACAAGGCTACAATAACATATCCCCTCTATCGAGAGCGTGGGGCAAATGTTTCAAAAAAAACACAAATCTATCACAAAAAACACATTTTTTGTGGCGCGGTATCACATAAAGCACGACCTTTGCAAATAGAGAATGAATTACGCGTTGGCATAAAAGTTGACGCGTAAACTTATTTACAAACCCTTAAAAACAAAAGCCCTATGAAACACCTTCTGCCCGAATTACCGTATGCGCTGGACGCTCTGGCACCAGCCATGAGCGCTGACACGCTGAATTACCACTATGGCAAACATCTGCAAACTTATCTCGACAATGTCAATCGCATGATTGAAGGCACGCCTTTTGCCGACATGAAACTGAAGGACATGATTACGAAAGCCCAAGGTGCGCTTTATAACAATGCCGCACAGGCTTTCAATCACATCATTTTCTTCAAGCAACTCACCCCCACCCCAACAACCATCAGTCCTTTGCTTACACAGGCGCTTGTTGCGCGATTTGGTAGCGTAGACGCATTCAAATCCGAATTCTCAAACGCCGCAGCCACGCTCTTTGGTTCTGGTTGGGTATGGCTGGCGCTCGATGCCAACAATGTGCTGCAAATTGTGCCGGAGCCAAATGCAGGCAATCCCATTACCCGCAACATGAGACCTCTCATGTGTATCGACGTGTGGGAACACGCCTATTACCTTGACTATCAGAACAGACGCGGCGATTATATCAAGAATTTCTGGAACCTTGTCAACTGGGACTACATCGAAAAGAGAATGCAAGATAAAAACTACCAGCTATATTACTAACCAGATATTCAAACATAGTTTATATCACCATGTCCAGCATCAGTCGATATGCCTTGGTGCAATGTTTGTCACATAAGTTCAGGTTTCGCCGCTCACGTAGCCGCAATCTTCAACCTAAACTTCTGAAACAAACACTGCACCAAGGCATATCGACTATTTTGGGGTACCAACTTATATTTACACACTTATGCCAGAAGGCCAATGCACCTCGCAAAATCACAGCATATTTCAAAATCTGCAACTAATGATGAAAGCAAGACTAACGGTGCTTACACATATCCACAACACAACACCTTGAATCATAGGTTTCAATCCAACCTTTCTTAAAGTATTGATAGTAAGAGAGGCACCTATAAAGAACATGGAAAGCGTAATCATGTGTTTTGCCAAATCAGCAACCATGCGACTAAAATTTCCTCCAATATTTGCTACCTCCCCTCCCAAAAGAGAAGAATTACTCAATACATAGGTATTGAACAAAATCGCAAGCAAAAACCATACAATAAAGGTCGGAACATTCCTGTACCATGCTTTGCCCCTCACATTGTTTGTAAAGTGACTTTTCATGAAAAAGGGCGTCAGCAATACCAAAACAACAATCCACAAGGCACGGGTCAACTTGATAGTTGTAGCCAACTCCAACGCGCTGACGCCTTGCGACGAAACAAGCTCCGGGTGCAGCTGGTCATAAGCGGCGCCAGCACCTACAACAGACGATGTGTCATGTATTGCTATGGCAGCCCACATTCCAAATTGTTTCATGCTCATGCCCAAAGCGGAGCCTATGCTGGGGAACAGAAACAAAGCCAGGGCATTAAGCACAAACACCACTGCCAATGCCACAGAAAGATTTTCTGATTTCGCATTCAGCGCAGAACCGACCGCAGCAATGGCTGAACCGCCACATATCGCTGTGCCAGAACTCAGCAAATAACTCGTTTCCGAGTCCACACCGAGGAGTTTCCGGCCAATAACCCATCCAAGACCCAACGTGGCAAACACGCTGACTACTGTCAGCAACATGCCTTCCCAACCAGAAGCCAGGGCTTTTTCAATATTCATTCCGAAACCAAGGGCTACGACTGAATACTGCAACATTTTCTTCGACATCAGCTTGTTGAATTTAGAATAAACTTCACCCATCAACATGGCAAAAACAATTCCAACAGCCAACACGAATGGTGATGAAACGTTCTTCAATACACTACTCAAACAACCGGCATCTACATTGAAAGTGTCAACAATAAAGCTCAGAAACAGGGAGGCTGACAGCACAACGACAATGAAGATATAGCTCAATTTTTTCAATTTCATGACTTGACGCTTAAATATTATTTGCTGCAAAATTACCACTTTCTTATAAGGTACAAATGACATGGAAGCATTATTCAGAAAAATAGCATCTAAGGCAAAGTCTACTAACGAGTGCAATATTGTGTACAAAGTGTTTGACGAATTCACCCCTTTGTGTTGAGAAAAATTACTGTATCAATGCGCTATAATTTATAAAGTGTCATTTTGTCTACACTCTGCACTCTACACACATAACCACATGATTATCAAGAATTTGCGAAGTGTAGACAACACGCTAAACTACCTACACTCATGTCTGCACTCGTCACTTTGTCTACACACCCACGCACACTGGTTCAAACAGTCACGCCAGCTGCATGGCCCGGCATAGGGGGAGAAGATTTTCTTTCAGAGCAACAGAAATGTCTCCCCCTCATAAGTATACAACGCCATTGGCTGAACCCATTTGTTAGTATGTCTATGCCGACAAATACGTCGAAAAGTAAATGGAGGCAGGCACTTGTGCAGATAAGTGTAGATGCGTGTAGACGAGTGCAGATAAAGTGCAGACAAAGTGCAGATAAGTGTAGATAGTATCTACACTCCATAAGCCTCTGATAATCAATGTTTTTATCACAAAAAGTGTAGAGTGCAGACAAATTGCACAATTATATTCAGAGTGTATTGCTATCCGATGAAACGTAAATATGCGAACGGACTCAAGTACCAAACGCAAGCACTAATGGGGGCGACGCGTCTCGCGTCGGGAAAAATTCAGCTATTATTTAGTAGAGTTTGTATCTTTCCTTTTCATTATCCCGACGCGGGACGCGTCGCCCCCATTAGTGCTTGCGATTGGAGCTAGCGTTTTTTTTGCAGCGCGTTTCAGACTACTTAAAATGCAACAAAATAGGTCGCGCTTTTAATGCCTATTTTGAACGCCCCAACCTTACAGGGCGCGACTGCTCCAACACGTACTTGATAACCCGTTAGCTAAGAATTTTGCCAACAGATATCATATACGGTCGAGTACCAACTTGATGAGCGTGTCAATACTGTTCTTATAATTAGGATTGGCACGATGTGCCACACGGTTGGCTATCACCATGCAGCAAGTAAGTGCCTTATGCCCCATCAAGAGCGACAGACCGGCAACGGCACTGCTCTCCATCTCAAAATTGGTGATGTGCTTGCCCTCATACTCAAATGCCTCAATCTTGTTGTTTTGCTCAGGGTCGGCCAATGGCAAACGCACCTGGCGCCCCTGTGGCCCGAAAAATCCGCCACAAGCAATGGTGATGCCGCGCACCATGTCGTCGGCCGCAATACGGTTGAGCAAATCCTCATTGGCATGCACGGCATAAGGATGGGCTATACACTGGGTGCCATGCCAATTCATGTGTTTAAGAAATGCAGCTTCGAGCGGGAGGTCTGACACCTCATTACGACCCGCATAAAAGTTGAGCAAGCCATCAAACCCTATACTGATTTCGCTGGCAATGAAAGTGCCCTCTGGCGTGTTGGGTTGCAAACCGCCACAAGTGCCAATGCGCACCAACTCAAGTTGGCGCAAGTTATCGTTTATGGTGCGTGTGGCAAAATCTATGTTTGCCAAGGCATCGAGTTCATTCACTACAATGTCTATATTGTCACACCCTATCCCTGTCGACACCACCGTGATGCGCTTTCCATGATAGGTGCCCGTTATGGTACGAAATTCGCGGTTTGACACATCACACTCTTTCGTGTCAAAATGTGAAGCCACAAGCGGCACACGCCCAGGGTCGCCCACAAGAATTACCTTGTCGGCCAACTGCTCGGGTTTAACGTGCAAATGAAAGATACTGCCATCGAAATTTATAATCAACTCCGAGGGCGCAATAGGTGTTTTAGTCATGATATCGTCATTTTCGCGAGAGCACACAGCCCTTTGGTCTTTATTGTAGTTCAGCCTTGCGCATATTCTTTTCCAACGTGTGCAACTGCACCTTCAGCGCAGGCAATTCCTTATTTATTTGCAATAGCTGGTTGGTCACCGACTCAGTGCGCCCCCCAGCAGCCACTTGCTGTTGCAAGCGGTCATACATCTGCTGCAAGCGCTCTATTTCATCGCTTGTGCGGTCGGCCTGTTCGGCTATGCGTCGTGCTGCCTCGCTGCGAAACTGCGACAACCGTGTATACACCATTTTGTCATTTATCACATAGAGGCGTGCCTTTTCGCCTTGTTCTGTGACATTAGCAGACTTCAGGGCAGCAAGACGCGCCTGAGCTTGTTTTACCACCTCAGCGTCAGTTTGCGTGTCGGCAATGGCATGCAGTTGGGCCGCATGGAGCACCTGGCTGCGGTTGGCATCACTCATTTCGTACACCTCGCGTGTGGCATTAGGCACAAACACGTAAACACAAGCGCTGTCGGCCTCTTGATGACGGTCAGTCACCAACCACCCCAAATTGTTTTGCTCGTCAATGGCCAACATATAGTCATTGGCAGGCGAATTGAACGGCATACCCATGTTTTCGGCTTTCAAGAACTGCTTGGTGTCGGCATTGTAACGCGTTACAAATATATCGTAGCCACCTAAAGAGCCCTCGCCTTGTGCCGCATAATAAAGTGTCACACCATCAGGCATCAAGAAGGGGAAGTCCTGGCAAGTGGCACCGTCTTGCATGCCCTCAAGCGGCACAGCCCTGCCCCAACCATTGCCCGAGCGATAAGCCTCGTGCAGCAACACATTGTCGTGCGCACTGTCGGCGGCAGCAAACACTATGCGGTCTTTCAATTCGTTGATATAGCCCGTTGTGCCCAATTCGGCAGGTTGCACACGCAAGTTTGACGCCTCGGTTTTCATTTTTACTATTTGTCCGGCTCCTCGTGACAAGCGCAAAGAGGCAAGCACCTGCTGCCGTCCTACCTTGAAACTGTCAACAAAAACCACGCGCTCTGTACCGCGCAGCATGTCTGCTCCCATATTGGCACGTTGCAAGTCGGCCTCCAAACGCTCTGTTGAACGGCCTGCTGCACGGGCTGCATCAATCTCGCGCTGCAGCACACGGGCGGCATCACTAAAGCGATAATTCTGTATCAGTTGTTCAGCCGACTGCTTGGGCACTGCCGCCGCATTTGTCTTTTTTTTCTGTGCCAATACAGGCGAACTCAAGCCAAATGCCAACAAGCATACGGCACATATCAATCGTTTCATTGTGGTTTGCATCAGTTTAATATATGGTGTATAAGTCGGTGTTCAGTATTATTCTATAACGCGTTGACAGAATGTTTCCATGCTACAAGCACGTTTCCGGGCGCATTTATAACCTTTTGTTTTCAGTCACATCGTCCGCTTAGCAAGGCTCTTTTGATGCTTTGCAAGTTCAAATGTACGATTTTCTTTTATATGTAAAGGCGCGAATGCTATCTTTTATGTAATTTTGCATTCAAATGAGGAGCTAAGCAGGCGTTCTAAATCAATTAAGTCGATATGTATTGAACGCTGAGTCTAATTCAGAAGTTCAGGCTTGAAGAACGAACGTGGCAGACTACGCGAATGATGAAACTTGAACGCATGCAACCAAGCAATATGCCAAGACATATCAGCTAATGCGTGATGCGAATGCCTACTTATATCCATAAAACAACAATAACCGTGAAACTGCGAAGACTCTATTACATACTCACGCTCTGCGTGTGCATCGGCATTGCCGCCCCCCGACAAGCTATGGCACAACAGCGCACCGAAAAGATTGAGAAATACACTGTACAACCAGGCGAAACTATATTGGGCATAGCCCATCGCCATGGCACCACGCTCGACCATCTGCTCAGTCTTAATCCGGGCGTACAGCCCGACTATGTGCAGTCGGGGCAAGTAATTAACGTGCCCTACGTGCCAGGCGGTGCCGAACCAGCTCCCACCCCGGCGCAACGCGCTGCCGCAGCTAAGCAGAAAGAGGCTGCCTTGGAACAACAAGAGCAACAGCCTGTCAACCCCTCGAAGGTGACATACACCACCGTGGGGGCCAACAAGCCTCAACCTAAAATAACCTATAAGGAGTACAAGGTAAAGAAGAAAGACACTGCCTACGGCATAGCCAAGACCAACGGCATTACCGTTGACGAACTGATTGAGGCCAACCCCATTCTGAAGCAAGACGGGGGACTCAAGAAAGGCGTCACACTGCGCATTCCCGTCAAGGTTTACCCTCCCAAGCCCAAGTATACCGGACTTGCCACAATCCGCGTGGCCGTCATTCTGCCCATGTTGGGCAATGGGGTTGAAAATGTGCGCAGCGTTGAGTTTTATCGCGGTCTGCTCATGGGAGTTGACGAACTCAAGAAGGCTGGCACGAATGTGGTCATAAACGTCTACAACGAACCCGCCCCCGATGCGAGCATTGCGCAGCAAATGGTGCAAGTCATGTTGCAGTCGCCCGACGTAATAGTAGGCCCATTGTACCCCACCCACTTTACCGATGTCACAGCTGTGTCGTCAAAGCACACAAAAGTGGCTGTTCCATTCTCGTCGAAGGTGCCACAGGTTGACTATCGCCCCGAAGTGTTTGTGGTGAACACGCCCGCATCGTACGAGACATCGCTGGCCATTGACTTGTTCATGACAAACTTCAAAAAGCAGACACACGTTATCATGCTGCACAGCGGCAATGGTAGCAAAAAGAATTTCAGCGAATCATTGCAGCGCCGGTTGGGCAGCGCCGGTTATGATGTGATTAGTTTGGCATCAAGCTCTACGGCCCAACAAATAAACGTGGCACTTTTAGGCAAGAAACGCGGCGAATACATCATCGTGCCCGACGATGCCAGCGAGGCCACCATGAAGCAGATGCTGGCCAAGACAACCGAACTGCAAAAGATGCTGCCCGAATCCTCTATCTCGCTTTTGGGTTTTGACACTTGGCTGCCAAGCACCGAGGGCACCGACCGCAATTTGATACATGCCGCCGACACCTACATTCTGACGTCTAATTATTATTATCCCTACACCGCAGCAGCCAAAGCTTTCCGCGCCAATTACGAGACATGGTTTAAGAGCGACTTTGTAAAGTGCACTCCGCGCATGGCGCCATTGGGCTATGATTTTGCCCGTGGATTTCTTGGCGGCATGGCCACATACGGCTACGACTTCAACACACAATCACCGCAAGAGGGCAGCGTGGCAGCACAACCCAAACTGCAATCTGAACCTCGATTTATAACCGTGGGCGGCAATGGTGGCTACGTGAGCCGCAGCATGTGGTTGGTACGTTTCAAGAAGGATATGAGCATTGTGAAAATAGCTGCCCAATGATACGCCGAACTATGATACTCCACACACTTGACATTAAACGCACTTTGATGTGGCTGCTACTGTGTTTGGTGCCAGCCTTGGCCCAAGCCCAAATTGGCGAAGCCCGTCACAACATCTGTATTGGCGTATCGGGTGGTATGACGATGAACCGCATCGGATTTGACCCTACTATTAAGCAAAGCTGGCACTACAGCCCCACATTTGGCGTGGTGGCACGCTTCACGAGCGAACGCTATTTCAAGGCTTTTTGTGCTTTGCAACTTGAATTGAACTATGCCACGCTCGGCTGGCGAGAGAATGTGCTCGACGCACAATCACAACCATTGCCCGACACCTATCAACGCGACTTACATTACATTCAGCTGCCCGTTTTAGCACGCTTGGCATGGGGACGCGAAAAGCGCGGCTTGATGGGATATGTACTGGCCGGGCCTCAAGTGGGCTACTGCTTTAAGGAGCACACAAAAAGCAGTGCTTTCACACTCGACAGCGAGGGCAATCCCGACAGACCTAACGGCATGTTTGCTCAATATGACATGCCCATACAAAAGAAGTTTGACTACGGCATCACAGCCGGTGCTGGCATGGAACTGACCACAAACATAGGGCACTTCCTGATAGAAGGACGTTACTACTATGGTTTGTCTGACATATACAAAAACTCGAAGAAGGACGTGTTCAGCCGTTCAAACAATGGCGCTATCGTGGCCAAGGTGACTTACCTGTTCGACGTTAAGAAATAAGTGCACGCAACAAGCGCGCTTTTAAGCGCAAATAACTTGCAAGCTTAACGCAACAATGTTTACCCAAATTGCCGAGGTGCTGCCGCTTTAACTAAAAAGACACTGGCTGAATAACTATTTTGAATACTCACTAAGTAATTAAACATACACAATATAATGGAATTAGCAAAGACGTACAATCCCGAAGAGGTTGAAGGCAAATGGTACCAATATTGGACAGACAACCATCTTTTCTCTTCAAAGCCTGACGGCCGCAAGCCCTATACAGTAGTTATCCCTCCCCCCAATGTGACAGGTGTGCTGCACATGGGCCACATGCTCAACGAAACCATTCAAGACATCTTGGTGCGCCACGCACGCATGGAGGGCAAGAATGCTTGTTGGGTGCCTGGCACCGACCATGCCTCAATCGCTACCGAAGCCAAGGTGGTAAATCGCTTGGCTGAGCAGGGCATCAAAAAGACTGATTTGACCCGCGAGGAATTTTTGAAACACGCTTGGGACTGGACCGAGGAACATGGAGGCATCATCTTGAAGCAGTTGCGCCGCGTGGGTGCATCGTGCGACTGGGATCGTACGGCTTTTACTATGGACGAAGAACGCTCGAAGAGCGTCATTCACGTGTTTGTTGACCTCTATCGCAAGGGTCTCATCTACCGTGGCGTGCGCATGGTCAACTGGGATCCTAAGGCTAAGACGGCACTTTCGGACGAGGAAGTGGTGTATAAAGAGGAGCACACCAAGCTCTATTACATGAAATACTATGTGAGCGAGGACGATGGCACCGGTGCCACTGGCGAAGATGGTGAAATCATTCATCAAGACGCCAAAGGCCGCTATGCTGTGGTAGCCACTACACGTCCCGAAACGATTATGGGCGATGTAGCCATGTGCATCAACCCTAACGACCCGAAGAACCACTGGCTCCGAGGCAAGAAGGTTATTGTACCACTCGTTGGCCGCGTTATTCCTGTTATTGAGGACGAATACGTTGACATTGAGTTTGGTACGGGTTGTTTGAAGGTAACTCCGGCCCACGATGTGAACGACTATATGTTGGGCGAGAAGTATAATCTGCAGGCTATCGACATCTTTAACGATGACGCCACCATATCTGAGGCCGCTGGCATGTACGTAGGACAAGAGCGCTTTGCCGTACGCAAGCAAATTGCCATCGACCTGCAAGAGGCCGGATTGATGGAGAAAATTGAGGACTACGACAACAAGATAGGCTGCTCTGAACGTACTGGTGTGCCCATTGAACCAAAATTGTCGATGCAGTGGTTCTTGAAAATGCAGCACTTTGCCGACTTGGCCCTGCCGCCCGTAATGAACGATGAAATCAAGTTCTACCCTACCAAGTATAAGAACACTTATCGCCACTGGCTCGAAAACATCAAGGACTGGTGTATCTCACGCCAACTGTGGTGGGGACACCGCATTCCGGCTTACTATCTGCCCGAAGGTGGCTATGTAGTGGCCGAAACCATTGACGAGGCTGTAAAACTGGCTCAGGAGAAGAGCGGAAATGCCAACCTTACTGCAGCAGACTTGCGACAGGACGAAGATGCACTCGACACGTGGTTCTCTTCATGGCTTTGGCCTATTTCACTCTTCGATGGTATCATGAATCCCGACAATGAAGAGTTCAACTATTACTACCCCACGAGCGACCTTGTAACTGGTCCGGACATCATTTTCTTCTGGGTGGCACGTATGATTATGGCTGGCTATGAGTTTACAGGCAAAATGCCGTTTAAGAATGTATACTTTACTGGTATCGTTCGCGACAAGTTGGGCCGTAAGATGTCAAAATCGCTTGGCAACTCACCCGACCCGCTCGACCTCATCGACCGCTTTGGTGCCGATGGTGTGCGCATGGGCATGATGCTTGCCGCACCTGCTGGCAACGACATTCTGTTTGACGAAGCGCTTTGCGAACAAGGTCGTAACTTCTGCAACAAAATATGGAATGCCTTCCGCTTGGTACAGGGTTGGCAAGTTGACGACAACGCCGCACAACCCGAAACGGCACGCTTGGCTGTGGAATGGTTCGACGCCAAACTGCGTCAGAGCGCAGCCGAAATTGCTGACCTCTACTCAAAGTACCGCTTGAGCGAGGCCTTGATGGAGGTGTACCACCTCTTCTGGGACGAATTCTCAAGTTGGTTCCTCGAAATGGTTAAACCGGCCTATGGTTCGCCCATTGACAAGGCTACATATCAGTCAGTGCTTGGCGCATTCGATCATTTGCTGCACCTGCTCCACCCCTTCATGCCATTCATTACCGAAGAACTGTGGCAGCACCTCACTGAGCGTAAAGCTGGCGAGAGCATCATGGTAAGTCCGCAGACCATTGCAGCACCGGCCGAAGGCGATGACGTTATTTTGGCAAACGTTGAAATTGTTAAGAATGTAGTGGCTGGTGTACGCGCCATTCGCAACACTAAGAATATCTCTCCGCGCGAGACACTCGACCTGCAGGTTATTGGCACCGACCCCGTGCCGGCCTACGATTGCATTATCGTGAAAATGGCCAACGTGAGCGGTGTGACAGCTACCGAAAACAAGGGTGAAGGCGTTAGCTCATTCATGGTGGGCACTACCGAATACGCTGTACCCCTCGGCGGTCTGATTGACGTTGAGGCAGAACTGGCTAAGGCTGAAGCTGAACTGAAGCACCTCGAAGGCTTCTTGAACGGTGTGAAAAAGAAATTGCAAAATGAGCGCTTTGTCAACAACGCACCCGCCGCTGTGGTTGAATTGGAGCGCAAGAAGCAAAGTGACGCTGAAAGCAAAATTGCCACACTGAAGGAGACTATTGCCTCGCTCAAGAAGTAAAATGTATCTTGCCACACAAAGACAAGTCTTTTAACGAAGTCATTACTCTGTAAATGTGCAAATGAATATGTGCTGTGAACTATAAGTATTTGTAGTTCCTTGCATATGTCATTTGCACATTATCACGTTTGCAGGTTACGACTCTTGACTTTACACTCAGATAAATAGAAGATGAGACACGCCATTGTCATCACAATCCTTTCATTACTGGCAGGTACCGCACAAGCACAGAATGACCCATTGCGAAGTACCGTGCATAACTACATACGCAACTATCAATTGGCCGGCTACCAACCCCGCGATGCCATGTCGCTCGACTCTGTGCGCGCCGACGACCAGCAACATGAGGTGCGTATATATGCCAACGAACCTTTCTGTTCGCAGCCTTTCACACCCGAAAGTGTGAAGCGCATTTATGCCGACATACAACGCCGCCTGCCTGCGCCATACAACACCTACCACCTTGCCATATTCAACAAGAAGGGTATGCTCATTGAGGACCTCATACCTAACATTTACCGCACCTCGGGACAAGACAAATCACGTGTGTGGGGCAAAACAGATTATGCAGGACTGCCATGGGTTGAGAATACTTCAAAGCCCTACAAAGTGACCGCCGGACTGCAAAGGCGACACTTGTTTATATGGCCAAGCCACGGACGGTATTATAAAAACGGCGGTTGGCAATGGCAACGCCCTTACTTGTTCTGTACAACCGAGGATTTGTTTACCCAATCGTTTGTGTACCCGTTCTTGTTCCCGATGCTCGAAAATGCGGGTGCCATAGTTGATTGTCCGCGTGAACGTGATTATCAGACACACGAAGTGGTGATAGATAACGACACACAGGCCAACGGACAAGGCTTCTATGCAGAAGTGACGCAACAAGACGCAACCTGGACATCGTCAGCCGACTCTACAGGATTTGCGGTTCCAAGGTATTTGCTCAATGATGACAGCCGTCCATTTGCCAGCGGCACATACCGCATGGCTCCGGCAGTAAGCAGAAGAGCCAAATTGGCCACTGCATCATGGACACCTAACATACCCGAGAGCGGACGCTATGCGGTGTATGTAAGTTATGCCTCGCGCCCTAATTCTGTGCCTGACGCACACTATACAGTGTTGCACAAAGGTGGGCGCACAACCTTCGTGGTGAACCAACAAATGGGAGGTGGCACCTGGCTTTACCTTGGCACATTTGAGTTTGACAAGGGGAGTAACATGGAAGGACGTGTAGTGCTTAGCAATCAGAGTGACTTTAGGGGGATTGTAACAGCCGACGGTGTACGGCTTGGCGGTGGCGTAGGACAAACAGAACGCGGCACGGCTGGCACATCAGGTCTGCCACGCTACCTTGAGGCCGCACGTTATTATGCACAATGGGCCGGTATTCCTGACACCTTGGTGAACACTGAGAATGGGGCCAACGACTATAACGACGACTTGCGCGTGCGAAGCAATATGCTCAACTATTTAAGCCGTGGCAGCGTGTTTAATCCTGGACGCGATGGGCAGCATGTTCCGTTTGAACTGGCGTTGGCCCTACACAGCGATGCCGGAGCAAGGACGGACGGGAGCATCTATGGCGCACTGTCAATATCGACCACCCAAGACGGCAATGGCAGCATGAGCTACCCCACGGGACTTTCGCGACAGGCGTCGTCTGATTTTGCGCAAATGCTTTTGACTGGCCTCACCGACGATTTGAGCCGGTCATTCAGTACCAATTGGACTCGACGCGAACATTGGGACCGCAATTATGCTGAGACACGTATGCCTGACGTACCATCTGCCATACTTGAAATGATGTCGCATCAAAACTTTGCCGACATGAAGTTTGGTCACGACCCGTTGTTCAAATTTACATTGGCACGCTCTGTATACAAAAGTATACTGCGCTTTGTCAATTTTGAGCATGGCATCAAGGACTATGCTGTACAACCTTTGCCGCCACACGCCTTTGCCGCTACCTTTACGGCCGATGGCAAGAGCGTGCGACTTACGTGGCAAGCTACGCGCGACACGCTGGAAACGACTGCAGCGCCGAACGGTTTTGTGCTCTACACACGTGTGGGTGACGAGGATTTTGACAATGGTTTGGCTCTTGGCAATGTCAACGAATACACCTTGCCCATATCGGCAGGCCGCATGTATGCCTTCAAAATAGCAGCCACCAACGCTGGCGGACAGAGTTTCCCGTCTGAAGTGCTTACCATCTACAAAAGTACCAACGAACAGGCTCCACAGGTGTTGCTGGTCAATGGCTTTACACGTGTCAGCGGTCCGGCATGGGTTGACACGCCCGATTCGCTTGGTTTCCGCCTCGACATCGACCCTGGTGTGCCCTATCTGTCTACCACAGCCTTTAGTGGCGAACAGCGAGTGTTTAACCGCGAAGCTATTGGTCGCGAAGGTAGCACAGGACTTGGCCATTCGGGACACGAATTAGTGGGGCACGAAATTGCGGGCAACACTTTCGATTTTACCATTTGTCATGGCAAGTCTATTGCTGCCACCGACCAATATTCATTCACCTCGGTAAGCCGCGAAGCCTTTCAAAGTGCCACGCTTAACTTGAACAATTATGCAGCCATTGACTACATAGCTGGGTTGCAAGGCAATATGCCACAGAACCTGCGCCCCTACCCCGTGTTCAATTCTGGCATACGCAACAAGTTGTCACAATACTTGCAAAGCGGTGGTGCGCTTATGTTGAGCGGAAGTTTCATTGCTTCTGACAACATTGAGAATGACGACGAACGCAACTTTATTGAGAATGTGCTCAAATACAAACATGATGGCACGGCACGTAACGACTCTACAAGCTATATAAATGGTCTGAACCTGCAATTTGACATTCAGCGCAAGCCATCTGCCCGACATTATGGGGCCATTGCGCCCGATGCCCTGCTGCCTGCAAATAACAAGGCTTTCACAGCCTTTGCCTATGGCGGCGGACAGAGTGCGGGGGTTGCTTATAAAGGTAAAAACTACCGCACACTCTGCATGGGATTTCCGTTTGAATGTATCACCAGTGAAAAGGTGCGCAATCAGGCCATGAGGGCTATTCTCACATTTTTAACGAAGAACTGATAGAATATATGCTGCAATTAGAGGAGAGCAAAGGTATACCTCGCAAAATATTGCTCATGATGGCCATTGTGAGCGGACTCACCGTAGCCAATCTTTACTACAACCAGCCTTTGCTCGAAGACATACGTAAGGACATCGGCATCAACGAGTTACAGGCTAACTTGATTACCTTTATCACACAGGCTGGTTATGCCATGGGCTTGTTATTTGTAGTGCCATTGGCTGATATGTGGTCACGCCGTCGCATCATAGCCACGAGCATGGTGCTGGCCACCATCATGACGCTGGTTATAGCTACCACGCAACATATTGGCATACTATGGGTAGCGTCACTTGTGTTGGGCATTTGTTCGGTTGTGCCACAAATATTCATACCCATGGCACGCTTGTACTCTCGGCCCGAACATAAATCGCAAAACATGGGCATTGTTCTGTCAGGACTGCTAAGTGGCGTGTTGGGAGCACGTGTTTTGAGCGGTTACATTGGCGATTGGTTTGACTGGCGTACCATGTTTTACATTGCTGCCGCCATCATGCTGATATGCTTGTGCATCACACTGCGCGCCCTGCCACAAATGCAACCAAGCTACAAAGGCTCCTTTGGCGGACTGATGCGCTCCATCATAAGCATATACAAGCAGCACCAGCTTATACGTCTCTACTCACTACGCGCCGCCTTTGCCTTTGGCAGCATGATGGCTGTATGGTCGTGTATGGCCTTTCATTTGGCGGGTAGTCCGTTCAACGCGGGCAGCGAAGCTGTTGGCATGCTTGGTCTGTGTGGCATGGCAGGTGCCATAGCGGCAAGTGGCATTGGCCGCTTGATACCACGTTTTGGTATCAGACGCATCTCGCTAACAGGTAGTTTGCTACAACTTGTGGCTTGGACTACAGCCTGGCTGTTTGGACACACTTATGCAGGACTCATTGCCACCATCATTTTGGTAGATATTGGCGCACAATGCCACCAGCTTAGCAACCAAAGCGGCTGTTTGGCTCAAACCCCACAAGCCACCAACCGCAGCAATACCATCTTCATGTTCCACCTGTTTATTGGCGGCAGCATCGGCACACTGTGTGCCGGCATGGCATGGCAACATTATACCTGGACAGGTGTTTGCATAACGGGACTTACATTTGCGCTCGTTTCGCTCTGCATCACAGTGCTCAAACGCATATAAGTGGCAAAACCATTGGACAAAGCTTCCCGTTTTCTGACTTCATCACTTTTCTGCGCCATCACATAGCGCATATTGAAAAACGATGAGTTACGTCATTTGATTGGGTGGCATATTAACGAAGTCCGCAAAAAACGCTACAACTAAACGCAAGTACAAAACGCTACCACTAAACGTAAATACAAAACGCTACCACAAAACGCTACCACTAATGGGGGCGACGCGTCCCGCGTCGGGATTTTTAAGGCAAAGGCTCACAAACAAGCGTATAATTAGCGCTGTCTGTGAGCCTTTATTTAGTCCTTTGCCTTAATGCCCGACGCGAGACGCGTCGCCCCCATTAGTGCTTGCGTTTAGAGGTAGCGTTTTGTGCTTGCGTTTAATGGTAGCGGGACCTTTACCATACTACAATAACTTTACATACCGAGTATCTTACATCTTACACTAATACGTTACAACTCATTGATTGTCAGCACTTTACTCAGTGTAAGATACTGCAAATTCCACCTACACACAACCTACACAACCCACATGCTGCCACACGGCACAAGCACGAGAGAAAGATATCACAGCATAGGGGAGCAGAAAAGTCTGTTGCTCCGACTGATTTCTCTACGTCCCTGTGGCGTAACACCCACCGCATACGACAGAACCGACTGCACGGCAACGGGGTGGGGTGTGTAAGATGTATGCAGGGGAGTGTAAGATACTTTGGAATCATCTTACACTCTTGAAACTTCTGTATATCAGCTTGTTACGTACGAAAAGTGTAAGATGGCAGTAAAAATACATACACTCTTTTACATGTAGGCAGACGTGGAATGGGCAAATATTTGTGTACAAATTGTACACTTTTTTTGATGGATACAGTGTCTTGGTGTTACCTTTGCAGCACTTTACTTTTATATATCAAACCAAATTGTATGATTACCATGAAACGAATGCTTAACAAAATGCTGCGCTATGCCGATGCCATTGTGAAACGTGGCGTTGACAAACTGATAGACGCTATCGCGCATAGCGCGGAATCACAAACTAAAAACACTGATACACCCCAGCCGCAAAAACGCATGGGCAACGACACTGACTGCGCACCGCAAACAACCGACAGCACCACGAACTGCGGTCTGACAGAACAAGCCATCACCCTGATGGACGAACTGTACGACATTCGCTATAATGTACTTGACCGCACGCCCGAAGTGCAACGGCGCGACCAGGCGGGCAAAGGGCTTGTGTCCGTGAGCAAACCGTATTTGAGTCCACTGAAAAACCCGATAACGCGGGACGCGTCGCCCCCATTAGAGCTTGCGCTTTTTACCAACTTCATCACTTTTTTGTGCCGTTGAATGACGCATGCTGAAAATCAGTGAGTTGCGCCATTTGTTTGGGTGACGCATTGACGAAGCCAGGACGGGGCTACTTTTGCGTTTGTTACGCTCTGCATCACAGTGTTCAAACGCATATAAGTGGCAAAACCATTGGGCATGGGGCTATCTCGTTTTGCAGCTGCAACACAACAGCAAAGGCTGCAAACCGACAACACTTAATTGCCAGTTTGCAGCCCTATTTTTGCTTATAACCAAATCCTTGCAAGCAAGTTACATTTCTAAGCTTTATTAATCCAATCAACAATCCAAGCACCAACTTCTTTAGTGCCATACTTTGAACCATCGGCCACTTGAATTTCGGGTGTACGTACATTGGCATCAAGACTTGCATCTACCGCTTTACGCACCAAAGCACCTTCCTCTACAAGATTGAAGTATTCAAAGAGCATGGCCACAGACAATATCTGCGCCAAAGGATTGGCTATGTTCAATCCCTTAGCTTGAGGCCATGAGCCATGAATTGGTTCAAACACAGGTGTGCTTTCACCTGTCGAGGCTGACGGGAGCAGGCCCATCGACCCCGTAATACAAGAGCCTTCATCGGTCAGAATATCGCCAAAGGTGTTCTCCGTCACCATCACATCGAAGAAGGTAGGCTCCTGTATCATGCGCATCGAAGCATTGTCAACATACATAAAATCTGTTGTCACATCAGGATACTTGGGCGCCATTTCTTGGGCCACTTTGCGCCAAAGACGCGATGATGCCAGCACATTGGCTTTGTCTACTACCGTAAGGTGCTTGCGGCGACGTTGTGCATAAGCATAGGCTACCTTGAGAATGCGTTCAACCTCCTCACGCGAATAGGCATTGGTGTCGTAAGCATAGTCATCGCCTTCTTTTTTCTCACCAAAATACATGCCACCAGTAAGCTCGCGAATGCACACAAAGTCCGCGCCACGCACTAACTCGTCCTTTAATGGCGACTTGTGAATGAGGCAATCAAATGTTTGCACCGGACGAATGTTGGCAAAGAGCCCCAATTTTTTGCGCATGGCCAACAATCCTTGTTCGGGGCGCACCTTGGCATTCGGGTTATTGTCAAACTTAGGATCGCCTACTGATGAGAAGAGTACGACATCAGCCTTTTTGCAAATTTCATAAGTATCCTCGGGGAAAGGGTCTCCCACTGCGTCAATTGCCGCTGCACCAACCAAGGCTGGCGTAAATGTGGCTTCGTGTCCGAACTTCTGACACACGGCCTGCATCACAGCCACACCTTGTGCTGAGATTTCGGGTCCTATACCATCACCGGCCAATACAGCTATGTTCAGTTTCATATTGCTCTATTTTTGATTTGTTTTCAAGTAAAAAGTCTATATCATCAAGTGCATTTTCGAGGCAATACTTTTTGTAGCCATTTATATCAAAATGCTCGCTTTCGCCTGTAGCCTCGTTGGTAATGGTTTGGTTGGGCAGGTCCACCTTCACCTTTGTTTGATGGTCGGTCTCAATGCTCTTGAATAATTGTTGCAAGAAAGGCTCACTTACCACCACCGGCAACACAAAATTGTTCAACTCATTCTGCTTGTGTATGTCGGCAAAGAATGAGCTCACCACAACGCGGAAGCCATAACCGGCTATGGCCCATGCAGCATGTTCGCGACTCGACCCGCAACCAAAGTTTTTGCCTGCCACCAACACCTCGCCCGAATACTCAGGGTCGTTCAGTACAAAATTCTTTTTGCTGCCATCAGGATTGTAACGCCAATCACGGAACAAATTATCGCCGAACCCTTCCTTGTCGGTAGCCTTTAGAAAGCGAGCAGGAATAATCTGGTCGGTATCTATATTTTCAAGCGGAAGAGGCACGCAAGTGCTCTCTATGATATTGAATTTACGTTTCATACGCTAAGTGCTTACATTAAGGTTCGCGGATCAGTTATCACACCCGTCACAGCAGCGGCAGCAGCCACCATTGGCGATGCCAGGCAAGTGCGGGCCCCAGGCCCCTGACGCCCCTCGAAGTTGCGGTTGGAGGTTGACACACACAACTTGCCAGCGGGCACCTTGTCGTCATTCATGGCCAAACAAGCAGAACAACCAGGCTGACGTATTTCAAAACCAGCCTCACGCAATACTTTATCAATGCCCTCTGCCTCAATCTGGCGCATCACAGGCCACGACCCTGGCACAAGCCAAGCCGTTACATTAGGTGCCTTGTGGCGTCCTTTGGCTATTGCGGCAAATGCACGGAAGTCCTCGATGCGACCATTGGTACAAGCCCCGAGAAAAACATAATCTACCGGTTTGCCTATCATTTTGTCGCCTGCAGCAAACTGCATATAAGCCAAAGCTTTCTCGTCCGATGAATTTTGCGCAGCAGGTATCGTGTGCGTTATGCCTATGCCCATACCCGGATTGGTGCCATAGGTTATCATCGGTTCAATGTCGGCAGCATCAAATGTCACCTCTTTGTCAAATATGGCATTATCATCGCTTTTCAACTGTTTCCAGCGCGCCACAGCCTCGTCCCAATCCTCATCTTTAGGCGCATAGGGCTTGCCCTTCAAATAGGCGAACGTCACCTCGTCGGGAGCTACAAATCCACCACGGGCTCCCATTTCTATCGACAAGTTGCAAAGCGTCAAACGTCCTTCCATGCTCAAAGAGCGAATGGCCGAACCGGCATACTCTACGAAATATCCCGTGGCACCACTTGTTGTAAGCTTGCTCATCAGGTATAGTGCAACGTCTTTAGCCGTCACTCCCTTACCAAGTTTGCCCTCCACATTGATGCGCATCGACTTTGGTTTGGCTTGCAATATGCACTGCGATGCCATCACCATTTCCACCTCCGACGTACCAATGCCAAAAGCTATGGCCCCAACTGCTCCGTGGGTCGAAGTGTGCGAATCGCCACACACAATGGTCATACCAGGCAATGACAAGCCTTGTTCAGGCCCTACCACGTGTATGATGCCATTGTTAGGGTGCATCATGCCCCAATAGGTCAGCCCAAAATCCTTGGCATTTTGTGTCAACGTGTCAACCTGCTTACGCGATACGGGGTCGGCTATGGGTTTATCCTGGTCATGCGTGGGTGTGTTGTGGTCTGGCATACAATATATATGGTCAGGACGGAAACAACCTATGCCCCTCTTTTTAAGTCCGGCAAAAGCCTGCGGGCTTGTCACCTCATGTGCATAAAGGCGGTCAATATATAATTGATCGGGACCATCAGCCACATGCTGCACCACATGGGCGTCCCATATTTTGTCAAAAAGCGTATTCATGTGCTTGTCCTTGAGTTACGAATTACTTTCTGAAATTGTTGATAGCGTCAATATAAGCCTCAACACTTGCGGTCACGATATCGGTGTTAGCACCAAAGCCATAATAGATGGCGCCATCATATTCAACCTGCATGTGCACCTTGCCCACATCGTCCGAGCCCTTATTGATAGCTTGAATAGTAAACTCCTTCAGCGTCATTTTGCGTTTGATAATGTTTTTAACTGCATTGATGGCGGCATCAACAGGGCCATTGCCTTCTGCTGCGGCATTAAACTTCTCACCTGCAATATCAAGTATGATGGCTGCCACAGGACGCACACCATGTCCGCTTGTCACTTGCAGATAATCCAACTTGATGCTGTGCGAGGCAGAACGCTCTGCACCTGCCAACACCAAGATGTCATCATCGGTAACCTCTTTTTTCTTATCGGCCAAAGCCAAGAAACGCTGATAAATGTCATTCAGTTTCTCGTCGTCCACCTCTACGCCAAGCACTTCAAGGCGGTGTTTGAGTGCGGCATGACCTGAGCGCGCTGTCAAGATGATAGAATTATCGTCAATACCCACATCTTTAGGATTGATAATCTCGTAGGTCTCAACATTCTTCAGCACACCGTCCTGATGTATGCCACTTGAATGTGCAAAAGCATTGCGGCCGACAATAGCCTTATTGGGCTGCACCGGCATATTCATGAGTGAGCTTACCATGCGCGACGTGGCGGCAATCTTCTGTGTGTTGATATTGGTTTGGATATCAAGGTGGTGACACTTCAGTATCATGGCTATTTCCTCCTCGGCCGTATTGCCGGCACGTTCGCCTATACCATTTATGGTCACCTCCACCTGTCGGGCACCGTTCAGCACACCCTCGAGTGTACAAGCTGTGGCCATGCCCAAATCGTTGTGGCAATGTGTTGACAGTATGGCTTTGTCCACACCGTCTACGTGCTCCATCAAATACTTGATTTTGTCGCCATACTCATGAGGCAGACAATAACCCGTTGTATCAGGAATGTTCACCACAGTGGCACCCGCCTTAATCACGGCTTCTACCACCCTTGCCAAATATTCATTGTCAGTACGGCCTGCATCTTCCGCATAGAACTCCACGTCCTCAACATAACGTTTGGCATATTTTACAGCAGCAACTGCACGCTCAATAATTTCCTCGCGCGTCGAATTGAATTTGTATTTAATGTGGCTGTCGCTCGTACCGATGCCTGTGTGAATACGCTTGTGCTTGGCATACTTCAGAGCCTCTGCTGCACAGTCAATGTCTTTTTCAACGGCTCGGGTCAATGCACAAATAGTAGGCCATGTTACAGCCTTCGATATTTCAATAACCGAGTTAAAGTCGCCCGGACTTGAAATAGGGAAACCGGCCTCTATCACGTCGACGCCGAGCTGTTCAAGTTGTTTGGCCACCTGTATCTTCTCTACCGTGTTAAGCTGGCAACCAGGCACCTGCTCGCCATCACGCAACGTTGTGTCAAAAATGTAAAGTCTGTCACTCATTGTATTATGATTTTTGTTTGTTATTCAAGTGTGTATATATTGCAAGAGCCTCACTTCTGCTTGCTGCGGTAGTGAGGCTCTTGTTTGGTTTTTAGGCTATGATACAACACCAAGTATTTTTTGGCTGCGCCGTATCCATGCACCATGGTTATACCCATAACTCTCACTCCCGCGTACCCAATGTACGCAAGCTAAGCACGTTGCAAAGTCGGAAGTAAGATGTATAAGTCATGTTATTTCGTTTTGTGATGGCAAAGTTATAAATAAATTACAAAATGCAAACAATTATCCGAGATTTTTTACAACATCGGCATAAATATGCTTATTTCCTAACCGATCTACCATTCTCTGGTACCCAACGAGCGACCATTCAAGCCACTGACAATTACAGCAAAACCCGGAGCGACGCCCTTATCAAGGGCAACCGTTCCGGGTCTTGTTCAACTATCAGTTGTTTAGCCTACCGCTTCATTATCGAATGAAAAGGAGCTCACGATATTTAGGCAGCGTCCACATCTCGTCCTCAACAATGAGTTCGAGCTTGTCAATGTGGTAACGGATAGCATCAAAGTAAGGTGCAATCTCGTCATGATATGCTACAGCCAACGTGCGTATATCGGTGATTTTGTTCACCACTTTGCGCTTTTCAACCATAGCTTCCACATTTTCAGCTACAAAACTAACGTGTTTGTTGATTTTCTCAATCAAGTCGATGTTATACGAAGTCAGTTCCTTCACCTTTGCGGGGTCGGCAAAAGCCTCCTGTATCTTATGCACATTGTCTACCAGTTCGCTCTGATACTTCGTAGCCACGGGAATGATATGGTTCATGCAAAGGTCGCCGAGCACACGTGCCTCAATCTGTATCTTCTTCTGATAAGTCTCCCACTTGATTTCGTTACGAGCTTCAAGTTCGGGCTTAGTCATCACGTTCATGCTCTCAAACATCTTGATGGAAGCATCATCAAGGTAACGGTCAAAGATTACAGGGCAACTTGTCTCGCAGTCCAAGCCGCGGCGTGCAGCCTCAGCCTTCCACTCATCGCTATAGCCATTGCCATCAAAATGAATAGGCTTGCAAGTCTTGATATCTTCGCGCAACACTTCAAGTATGGCAGTAATTTTGCCTTCGCCCTTGGCCATGAGCGCATCTACACGTGTCTTAAAGTCGGTGAGAGCCTCAGCCACAGCTGTGTTCAACACAATCATTGCGCTGGCACAGTTGGCAATAGAACCTACTGCACGGAACTCAAAGCGGTTACCCGTAAAGGCGAAAGGCGAAGTACGGTTACGGTCGGTATTGTCAACCATCAACTCCGGAATTTGCGGAATATCAAGTTGTACGCCGTGCTTGCCTTCAAGCGTAAAGAGTTCGTCCTTTGTAGAGTTCTCCACCTTTGACAAGAATTCGCTGAGTTGTTTGCCAAGGAAGCTTGAGATAATTGCGGGAGGTGCCTCGTTTGCACCAAGGCGGTGAGCATTGGTTGCACTCATGATAGAGGCTTTGAGCAAACCATTGTGCTTGTACACACCCATCAAGGTTTCAACTACAAACACGAGGAAACGCAAGTTGTCCTCAGGCGTCTTGCCAGGTCCATGCAGCAATGCGCCAGTGTCGGTGGTCAAACTCCAGTTGTTGTGCTTGCCCGAGCCATTGATGCCAGCAAAAGGTTTTTCGTGCAACAAGCAGCGGAAACCATGCTTGCGGGCAATCTTGCGCATCAACGACATGATGAGCATGTTATGGTCAACAGCCAAGTTACACTCTTCAAAGATCGGCGCCAACTCAAACTGGTTGGGGGCTACCTCGTTGTGACGGGTCTTGCACGGAATGCCGAGTTCGAGAGCCTGAATTTCGAGGTCGCGCATAAACTCCTGCACACGTTCAGGAATGGCACCAAAGTAGTGGTCGTCCATCTGCTGGTTCTTGGCAGAATCATGTCCCATCAAGGTGCGTCCTGTGAGCAGCAAGTCAGGACGTGCGGCATACAAGCCCTCGTCAACCAAGAAATACTCCTGTTCCCAACCCAGGTTAGCCGTTACACGGGTCACATTGGGGTCAAAATAGTGACATACAGCCGTTGCAGCCTTGTCTACAGCAGCAAGTGCCTTTTTGAGCGGTGCCTTATAGTCAAGGGCCTCACCAGTGTAACTTACAAAGATGGTTGGAATCATCAGCGTGTCGCCTACAATAAACACAGGCGAAGCAGGGTCCCAAGCCGAATAACCACGGGCTTCGAAAGTTGAACGGATACCACCATTAGGGAACGATGAGGCATCGGGTTCTTGCTGCACAAGTTCCTTACCCGAGAAATCCTCTACCATGCCGCCTTTGAAGTCATGCTCCACAAAGGCATCATGCTTCTCAGCAGTACCTTCGGTCAAAGGCTGGAACCAGTGTGTGCAGTGTGTCACACCCATTTCGATGGCCCATTGCTTCATGCCTTTAGCCACATCGTTGGCTACAGACAATGGCAGCGGCGTGCCTTTTTCTATTACTTCACGAAGCTGCTGGTAGGTATTCAACGGCAGATACTTGAACATCTTTTCCTGGTTGAACACATACTTGCCAAAGTATTCAGACGGGCGCTCAGCTGGCGCCTTAACTTCGAGAGGGCGCTTCTTAAACGCCTCTTCCACGACTTTGAAACGAAGGTTACTCATTTTGTTGTGGTTTAGTGATTATGTTTGCTTTTGTGCGATTCTGTTATTGATGTATGCTATTTGTAAGAATTGAAACACTGAAAGTTCAAAGCTTGAGTCGCATAAAAAGTGCACACATTTTTACCGACCGCAGCCTTATTGCCACAAAGTTAAGTAATAAAACCTACAAAACCCCGAAATGCCTCACAAAATGTTTCATTCATTGACTGATTACTTCAACCAGTTCTTCAGTCGGCGCATGGCTTCCTCGCAGTCCTCGCGTTTGCCAAACGCCGTCAAACGGATAAAGCCTTCACCCGCAGGGCCAAAGCCCACGCCTGGCGTGCTTACCACATTGATTTGGGTGAGCAGCTGTTCAAAGAACTCCCAACTGCCCACACCCTCAGGTGTTTTCAGCCAAATGTAGGGCGCGTCTACCCCGCCGTACACTTTCAAGCCCACCTCGGTCAATGCCTCGCGCATGATGCGCGCATTAGTCATATAATAGTCGATAGTTTCGCGCACCTCGCGCTTGCCCTCTTCACTATAAATGGCCTCGGCCGCGCGCTGCACGATGTAGGCTGTACCATTAAATTTGGTGCACTGACGGCGGTTCCAAAGTTGATTAAGCTGCACGTCTTCACCACGCTTGCTTTTGAACACGAGTTCTTTGGGTACAACGGTGTAACCGCAGCGCAAGCCCGTGAAGCCTGCCGTCTTTGAATATGAGTGGAACTCCACTGCACACTTCTTGGCACCCTCTATTTCATAAATAGAATGGGGCACACCTTCGCGTGTGATGTATGCTTCATAAGCGGCATCGTACAGCAGCAGACTGTTGTGCTTCAGTGCATAGGCCACCCACTTTTCCAACTCTTCACGGCTGAGTGTCGTGCCTGTCGGGTTGTTGGGGTAGCACAGGTAAATCATGTCTGTGGCATGATCGGGCAGTTGCGGCACAAAGCCATTGGCCTCATTACAGGGGCAATAAGTTATCTTGCTCCACGAGCCATTTACGATGTCACCGGCACGGCCGCCCATCACATTTGAGTCTATATATACGGGATAGATAGGGTCTGTTACGCAGATGCTGTTGTCTGTGCCAAGTATATCGCCAAAGTTTCCCGTGTCGCTCTTGGCACCATCGTTAATGAATATTTCGTCCTTATCGATGCTTATGCCACGCGGTGCGAAATCATTTTCAACAATGGCCTGACGCAAAAATTCGTACCCATGTTCCGGGCCATAACCTCTAAAGGTGTCGGCACTGCCCATCTCGTCTACAGCCTTGTGCAACGCCTTGATTACGGCCGGAGCCAGCGGACGTGTCACATCACCTATGCCCAAGCGTATAATGTCTGCCTCGGGGTGCGCTTCCTTATAGGCTGCCACCTTTTGGGCTATATCAGCAAAAAGATAGTTCTTTTGCAGTTTTAAGAAATTCTCGTTTATCGTAGTCATATTATAGTAATGTTGTCAAATATTTGCGCAGGTACAACCCACACCACCCTTAAAAAGTTGCCTCTCCCCACCCGCTCGTTTTTGTGAGAGGGAGAAGGGAGAGGCTATTATTCCATTATGGCAAGTCAATTTTTCCGTCAAACACTTTGGCAGCTGGTCCAGTCATCAGCACCCGGCCGTCGGACTCTCGCCATTCAATGCTCAGTGTGCCGCCGTCCATTACAATATGGCTATGTCGCAAGGCACGGTGCGTCAGTGCTGCCGCCACTGCCGTAGCACAGGCTCCTGTGCCACATGCCATGGTTATGCCCGAACCGCGTTCCCACACACGCATACGTATGCTGCCATCGGGGCGCACCGTAGCAAACTCTATGTTACAGCGTTCGGGAAATATGGGAGCGAACTCCAACGTTGGTCCTACTCCGGCCACATCAAAACTTTCGGCATCGTCGACAAACACCACGAAGTGCGGATTTCCCATCGACACAAAAGTGCCCACATAGGTTTTACCATCTGTGGCTGTCACCGTGCCCTCTGCCATCGAGCCGTCGGGAGTAGCCAACTGTGTGGGTACGGCCAAACGGGGTTCTTCCATATCAACCGTCACACTGTCTACGTGGTTCGTGTCATCAACATGCAGTTTGAGCACCTTTATGCCCGACAGGGTTGACAAGCGGATTTCTGTTTTGCTTGTCAAACCATATTCGTAAAGGTACTTGCCAATACAGCGCGACGCATTTCCACACATGCGTGCCTCCGACCCATCGTTGTTGAATATGCGCATCGAAAAGTCGGCACCCGCTGCCCCCTTGCCTATCAGCACCAGGCCGTCGCCACCTATTCCTTTGTGGCGGTCGCTCCACAGCTTCGACAGATGCTCGGGATTGTCAATCGGGTATTTCATGGTATTGACATATATATAGTCGTTACCCGCACCATGCATTTTTGTAAATTCTATTGTTGTTTGCATCGCTGCTTTGTGTTTGAATCCTTAATTCGGGTGCAAATATATAACATTTCGAGCAAATACCAACGCCCCCACGAACATTTTTCTTACAAAAAAGCTCTATTGTTTTCGTTTTGCCATTTTATACATACTTATCCGCACATAAAAGTCTTTAATTCATTACAATAATTACAAATAGTCATATTATTCAGCATTACGGAGTTATTTGTAAATTTGCAGCATTCAAAGCCAAACGAATGACACATTTATATTTAGCACGCCACGGCGAAACCGAAGAGAACGTGGCCCAAATACTTCAAGGGCTCATGCCCGGCCACCTTACTGCACGCGGACGCGAGCAGGCTGCCGAACTGCGCGACAAGTTGGTTGCCGCACACACCGCTTTCGACGTCATGCTGACGAGCGATCTGCAACGCGCGCTCGATACGGCCAACATCATCAATGACGGATTGCATCTGCCGCTCAGCCCCAGCCCCTTGCTTCGCGAGCGCGATTGGGGGAGTTTTACCGGCACTCCCATCACCATAGCCCGCAGCAGCCAGATGCCCGACGATGCCGAAAGCGTGCAAGCCATGTTTGAGCGTGCCAAGCGTTTTATTACCTATATATATAAGGTGTATCACAATCAGTCGGTGTTGGCCATAGGCCACGGTTTGTTCAACCGCACCATACAGGCGGCCTTTGCCCACTGCGAAATACGCGACATTCCGCGCATGCAGAATGCCGAGGTGCGCCACATCGCCATCGACCACCTGCCAGCGCAGTGGAACAGTTCGACACAAGACGCTATTTCTGCCGACTGACCTCTTTCACATTAAAAACAAAAGTTTCGGATTTAATCAAAGCTGACCTAAAGTCAAACCTTGATTAAATCCGAAACTTGTATAGAGATATATGTGCCGTATTAGAAATCGATTTCGAGTCCCAAACCGAACACGTCGTTGCTGCGGTGGAAGTTGTCAGAACCTACCGTGCTGTAAGTCGCCAACCCCGTCTGAATGTTCTGCAAAGCTACAGCCTCTGTCTGTATTTGTCCCAGTCGGGCCTGATATGCAGCTCGCTGCTCAGCAGGCAACTGCGGGTTAGCCAACGCTGTACCAATTTGTGTAGCAGCGGCACTCAACTGGTCGCCCATGGGCTGAAGCATTTTGCCAAAATTACCCTTGATATTATAGAAGTCACTGTGCTGACGTTCGTAATGCTTGTAGAAGGTCTTGAAGTAGGCAATATTCAGAGCCACCTTTTTGCGCAGCTGGAAACGGGCACCAATACCCAGTGAGTTAGAGTTGGTTACGAAACTCATGTCGCTGATAAACTGGCTGTTATCACCAAGGCCATAGTTGGTTGTTTGCCAACCGGCACTCACTGTCCAGCGGGGTGCCACATTTACCTCAGCACCGGCCAACAATTCCCAACCACCCTTTTTCAGAGAGTTGTGTCTGTTGTTGTGTTGCGTGGCTTGCTTGTCAAAGTAATAATGGAAGCCTGCGTTCAAGCGCAAGTTATCAAGCACTTCATAGCGTGCGCCCAATGCCAGTATGGCCGGAATGTCGGCCTTTACCTTGACCCCGTCGTCATACTCGTCAAGGCCACTGGTGTTCATACCCGTTTGATTTTTAAGGCGCAACTTTGTCTTAAATTCGTAACGTGCCGAAAGGTTTACCTTGCCCACCTTGTAGTCGGCACTGATGATGGGGGTAAATCCCCAACCGCTCTGGTCGCAGTTAAGTTCCTTGTCCGACACAACCGATGCAAAGTCGGGCATATTCTGAGATTCAAAGAACTTGGTTGCAGGTACTACACCCAGGCCCGCCACATTCACACTGATGTTACGCACATAGCCATAATAGTTACACTGTGCATAAATCACACGTCCACCCACGCTTACGTTAAAGTTGGGAGTGATTTTGTAGCCCACACCAAACTGGCCACCAAAGTAATACTGGCGTCCTTGCATGTGGGTGTCCATACTATAACCTGTGGCAGTATTGGGGTTTTGAGTTACAGCGCCAATCAAAACGGGCAGCATGGCCACTTGGCTCTCAAATGAAGGCAAACCATCGGCAAACTTACACTTGCCACCGCCACCGGTAATGCCAAAGTGGAATGACGCGAACCACTTTTCACCCACACGGGCCAAATCGAACGAAGGGATTACAGGCGCCTTGGCCTTTCCCTCAAATTTCTTAAAACCGTCACGACCATTGGCCACACCATTTACGGTGCCAAGGGCAAATGGCGCAAAGTATGTATTGTCGCTACGTGTTTGGTAGGCACTCTGCAGGTCAAAGCCCAAATGCCAGCCGGTCGACATAAATCCCAAACCTGCGGGATTGGCATAAGCACCGTCTATGGCAATGGCGGCATCGCGTGCCGGATTGCGGAGGAAGCTCACACTCTGGTTGGTGTTTGTCAGATAGCCACCAGCCTGAGCTGCTGTGGCGGCGCTCAGTGCAAGCGCAGCTGTAAGGATTGACTTTTTCATTATTTTCCTTTTTCTTGTTCTAAACGTCGGCAAAAGTACAAACAATTTTGCACACAAACAAGAATTATGCGCATTTTGTGAAAAATCCTTGCGCACACGGCTGTCGCAGCTGCTGCCTCATGCCTTCTAACGGCGCCACCTGCAAATTCCAGGCCTTACACTTAGGAGCGTTCAAAATTGTCATCAAAAAGAGAGACTGTTTTGCGGGCGCTTGCACAATTCTATTCTATCTCATTTATGCAAAAGAACAACCCTGTAGTTGTACCTTCTCGTAAGAATCAGTTATCTTTGTAGGCGAAATGGCATTAGCCATAATATAAAAGGCACAAAGCGAAATACGTCTAAGATGATAAAGGAAACAATATCTCCTGTTCAAAATACAGGAACACAAATGAGCCAAGAAGAAAAATCTTGGTTTAACCATTCGCAGATGATAGCCAATATCATGTCAGCAAGAATGAAGGAACTTGGAATGACTCAAAAGATATTGGCAGAGAAAATGAATTGCACTCAACAGTACATTTCAAAAATCTTAAAAGGACATGAGAATCTTTCGCTTGAAGCCATAAGCAAAATAGAGAATGCCTTGGATATTCATTTCCTGCAAATGAATGAATAGCCATGTTCTTATAAGTATAACGATAAAAAAAATAAGATATGCCAGTACAAAGTGAAGCTGCTCTCGAAAACGGACTTATAGATACTCTTCAAAAGATGAACTACGAGTATGTTCATATTGAAGAGGAGAAGAACCTGTCTGCCAATTTCAAAAAACAGTTGGAGAAACACAACAAGAAGAAATTGGAAGAACTTGGTCGCACTGAGTTTACGGAGGCTGAGTTTGAAAAGATACTTATCTATCTTGAAGGTGGCACTCGCTTTGAAAAGGCAAAGAAACTGCGTGACCTCTTTCCGCTTGAACTGGAAAGCGGCGAACGCCTGTGGGTGGAGTTCTTGAACCGCACTCACTGGTGTCAGAACGAGTTTCAAGTTTCCAATCAGATTACGGTTGAAGGTAGAAAGAAGTGTCGTTACGATGTGACGATACTTATCAATGGTCTGCCTTTGGTTCAGATAGAACTGAAGCGTAGAGGCGTAGAGTTGAAACAGGCGTATAATCAGATACAACGCTATCACAAAACTTCTTTCCATGGACTGTTTGATTACATCCAGTTGTTTGTCATATCTAATGGTGTGAACACTCGCTATTTCGCCAACAATCCGAATAGCGGCTTCAAGTTCACATTCAACTGGACGGATGCAGCCAATGTGCCTTTCAACGACTTGGAGAAGTTTGCCACAGTGTTCTTCGACAAGTGTACGTTGGGCAAGATTATCGGTAAGTATATCGTTTTGCATGAAGGTGACAAGTGTCTGATGGTGCTTCGCCCTTATCAGTTCTATGCAGTGGAGAAGATTCTCGACCGTGTGGAAAACTCCAACGATAATGGTTATATCTGGCATACAACAGGTGCAGGTAAGACCTTGACATCATTCAAGGCAGCCCAACTCGTATCAGAGTTGGACGATGTTGACAAGGTGATGTTTGTGGTTGACCGCCACGACCTCGACACGCAGACACAAGCCGAATACGAGGCTTTTGAACCTGGTGCCGTTGACAGTACCGATAATACAGACGAATTGGTGAAGCGTCTACACAGTAATTCAAAGATTATCATTACCACCATTCAGAAACTTAATGCAGCTGTCAGCAAGCAGTGGTATAGCAGTCGTATAGAAGAAATACGTCATTCTCGCATCGTGATGATATTCGATGAGTGTCATAGAAGCCATTTCGGAGATTGCCACAAGAACATCGTAAAGTTCTTCGACAACACGCAGATATTCGGCTTTACCGGCACACCTATCTTTGTTGAGAATGCGGTGGACGGACATACCACAAAGGAAATCTTCGGCAACTGTCTTCACAAATATTTGATAAAGGATGCCATTGCCGATGAAAATGTGCTTGGTTTCCTTGTGGAGTATTACCACGGCAATGAGGATGTGGATAATGCCGACCAAGACCGCATGACGGAGATAGCAAAATTTATCCTTAATAATTTCAATAAGTCAACATTCGATGGAGAGTTTGACGCATTGTTTGCCGTGCAGTCAGTGCCGATGCTAATCCGTTACTACAAGATATTCAAGAGCCTCAATCCGAAGATCAGGATTGGGGCGGTCTTCACATATGCTGCCAACAGTAGTCAAGACGATGAGCAGACCGGTATGAACACTGGCGGTTTTGCAAGCGAAAGTACAGGCGAGGCAGACGAACTGCAAGCCATCATGGATGACTATAACAATATGTATGGCACAAGTTTCACTACCGAGAACTTCCGTGCGTATTATGACGATATCAACCTTCGCATGAAGAAAAAGAAGGCAGACATGAAGCCTCTTGACCTCTGCTTAGTTGTCGGTATGTTCCTTACTGGCTTTGACAGCAAGAAACTCAACACCCTCTATGTTGACAAAAACATGGAGTATCACGGATTATTGCAAGCGTTCAGTCGTACCAACCGTGTGTTGAACGAGAAGAAGCGTTTCGGTAAGGTGGTTTGCTTCCGTGACTTGAAAAGCAAGGTGGACGAGTCTATCAAACTTTTCAGCAACAGCAATAATCTTGAAGATATTGTGCGCCCACCATTTGATGATGTCAAAACCCACTATCAAGAACTGACAAAGGACTTCTTGGAGCATTATCCCGAACCTCATTTTGTGGACTATTTGCAAAGTGAGAACGACAAGAAGCAGTTTATCCTCGCTTTCCGTGACATCATCAAAAAACACGCAGAGATACAAGTGTATGATGAGTTTGAGGAGGATGCTCCCGACCTCGGAATGACAGAACAACAGTTTATGGACTTCCGCAGCAAGTATCTTGATATATACGATTCGTTTGCTGTCAAGAACGATGATCCAAAGAAAGGTTATCAAGTTCCAGAGGAAGACCTAAGCATGGTTGGTGAACCAGGCCCTCATGAAGAAGTCGCAACAGGTATGAGCGATATTGATTTTTGCTTGGAACTCCTGCATAGCGACATCATCAATGTGGCTTACATTCTGGAGTTGATTGCAGACCTCAATCCTTATAGCGAGGACTACGAAGAGAGGCGTAAGCACATCATCGATACAATGATTAAGGATGTTGAACTTCGCAGTAAGGCAAAACTCATTGACGGATTTATCCAAAAGAATGTGGATGATGACCGTGACAATTTCATGGCTCGCAAACAAAAGGCTGATGGTACAAGCGACCTTGAAGAACGGTTGAACAACTACATCGTCACCGAACGTAACAATGCAGTCAATACGCTTGCTAAGGATGAAGATTTGGATGTTTCAGTCCTCAATCATTACCTCTCTGAATATGACTACTTGCAAAAGGAACAGCCTGAAATCATACAAGAGGCATTGAAAGAGAAACACCTCGGACTGATAAAGAAGCGCAAGGCGTTCACCCGCATCATGGACAAACTAAGAACAATAATAAAAGTATTTAATTGGGAATAAGAAAAAAACAAAAGATATGTCAGAAGAGCTTCAGCAAAATTTAAGAAACCAACTTTGGGAAGTTGCAAACAAACTGCGTGGCAATATGTCTGCCAGTGACTTCATGTACTTCACCCTTGGCTTTATCTTCTACAAGTATTTGTCGGAGAAGATAGAGAAACACGCCAATGACGCATTGGTGGATGATGAAGTCACGTTCAAGGAACTGTGGGCAATGGAGAAAGACGAAGATATAGAAGAACTTCAGGAGGTTGTCAAGACCGAATGTCTGGAGAATATCGGCTACTTCATTGAACCAAACTTCCTGTTTTCGTCTGTCATTGAAAGTATTAAGAAAAAGGAGAACATTCTGCCTATGCTCGAACGCTCATTGAAGCGTATTGAGGACAGTACCCTCGGACAGGACAGCGAAGAAGACTTTGGCGGTCTATTCTCTGACATTGACCTTGCTTCACCCAAGTTGGGCAAGACTGCCGATGACAAGAATACTTTGGTCAGCAATGTTCTTCTTGCCCTTGATGATATTGACTTTGGTGTGGAAGCATCGCAAGAGATTGATATTCTCGGTGATGCCTACGAGTATATGATTAGCCAATTTGCCGCAGGTGCTGGCAAGAAAGCTGGTGAGTTCTACACTCCTCAGGAAGTGAGCCGTATCTTGGCAGAGATCGTAACCATCGGTCATGCTCGTCTGCGCAATGTCTATGACCCAACTTGTGGTAGTGGTTCGCTGTTGCTACGTGCAGCAAGCATAGGTCATGCAAACGAGATTTTCGGACAGGAGAAGAACCCTACGACCTACAATTTGGCTCGCATGAATATGCTTCTTCATGGCATAAAGTTCAGCAACTTCCGAATAGAGAATGGCGACACTTTGGAGGCAGATGCTTTTGGCGATACTCAGTTTGACGCTGTGGTAGCAAATCCTCCTTTCTCTGCTGAATGGAGTGCTGCCGATAAGTTCAACAACGATGATCGTTTCAGCAAGGCAGGACGCTTGGCACCACGCAAGACTGCCGACTATGCCTTTATTCTCCACATGATTTACCACCTTAATGAGGGTGGTACAATGGCTTGTGTCGCTCCTCATGGCGTGTTGTTCCGTGGCAATGCCGAGGGCGTTATCCGCCGTTTCCTCATTGAGAAGAAGAACTATGTGGATGCCATCATCGGTCTGCCTGCCAACATATTCTATGGCACAAGCATCCCGACCTGTATCTTGGTGTTCAAGAAATGCCGTAAGGAGGATGACAACATTCTGTTTATTGATGCAAGCAAAGAGTTTGAAAAGGTCAAGACCCAGAACAAGCTCCGTACGCAGCATATCAAGAAGATTATTGACACCTATCGTGAGCGCAAGGAGATAGAAAAGTACAGCCATCTCGCCACACTGCAAGAAGTGGCTGAGAACGACTACAATCTCAACATTCCTCGTTACGTTGATACTTTCGAGGAAGAAGAACCTATCGACATTCATGCTGTCATGAAGGAAATCAAGGATTTGGAAGCCAAACGAGCCGACCTTGACAAGGAGATTGAAGGGTATTTGAAGGAATTGGGATTGGTGGAATGATTTTTTTGTACCAGGTTGGGACAATTTTAGAAGAACGTTTTATATGGCTGAGAAAGATAATATACCAGAAATGCGTCCTACGTTTGATGCTATCCGCAGGACTGACGAAAACAACAAGGAATATTGGAGTTCGCGCGACCTGTGCAACGCTATGGGATATTCTACTAACTGGAAATTCCAAAATGTCATAAATAAAGCAATTGCCGTAGCCAATCAAAAAGGCATGAAGATTGATGACCATTTCAACCAAACGGTTGATATGGTCAAGCTCGGTAGTGGTGCATATAGAAAGGTGAACATATTCCGTTTGTCTCATATGGCGTGCATGATTATAGCTGAAAATGCAGACGGAAAGAAACCTCTGGTGCAACAAGCAAGAGTATATTTTTCGCAGTCCGTTTCTACCACAGAACTTATCCAGAACTCACTGGAATCCAACATATTGCTGTATAAAACAGCACAAGGTGAAACCCGCATTGAGGTGATATTCAACAACGAGACATTTTGGATGTCGCAAAAACGCATGGCAGATTTGTTTGGCGTAGACCGAGCAACGATTGCTTATCACCTTTCTCAAATTTATGAAAGTGGAGAACTTACAAAAGAGGCAACTTGTAGAAAAATTCAACAAGTTCAACTTGAGGGTGAGCGTGATGTTGAACGTACTCCTTTGTTCTACAACCTTGATGCCATTATTGCCGTAGGTTACCGTGTGAACAGCTATCAAGCAACTCAATTCCGTATATGGGCTACATCTGTATTGAAGGAGTTTATCATTAAGGGGTATGTACTTGATGACGAACGCCTGAAACAAGGCAAGCATTTCGGCAAGGACTACTTTGATGACTTGCTGGAACGCATCCGTGAGATACGGACGTCAGAACGCCGCTATTACCAAAAGATAACTGACATCTATGCAGAGTGTAGTGCTGATTATGATGCAAAATCAGAAAGTACCAAATTGTTCTTCAAGATGGTGCAGAATATGATGCACATGGCTGTCACACACCATACCGCAGCAGAGATTGTCTTTAACAGAGCTGATGCCGAACAACCGCACATGGGGCTTACAACATGGAAAAAAGCACCTAACGGACGAGTACAAAAGTCGGACACAATTGTAGCCAAGAACTATTTGTCGGATACCGAACTTAATCAACTCAATGGCATAACTACTTCATTCCTTGACTTTGCTGAGACTCGTGCCCAACGCCATATCATTACAACAATGGAAGATTGGCGAAAGCGACTTGCCCAGTTCCTTGCGGCAATGGACTATGCGGCAAACCCTTCGGCAGGAACTGTTTCGCAAGATGAAGCAAGAGCAAAGGCTTATGGAGAATATGAGAAATATAAGCTCATCCAAGACCGTTCATATATTTCTGATTTCGACAGATTTAATAATGGTAATGACGATATGCCTCTGCTTCCTTTCGACCTCAATCCAAAGGAGAACTGAAATCTTCCACAACTTGTGGAAATTTTAGGGAAATAATTTGTCCACCAAGCTGGTGGACTATTTCAGAACAATCAAATTAAGGATTAAAAATGACAACGACAAAAAATAACGAACATAAGAAACTCAATTTTTCGAGTGAGCGAGAGCAGAGTCAAGTTTGCTTGAACTCTGCCGAGCATGAGAAAAATCAAGGACGAAAAGTCCTTAATGTCCCAAATCTCAGATTCCCGGAGTTTCAGGGGGAGTGGATAACGTATAAAAT
>ERZ1034949.21-NODE-21-length-94364-cov-97.385393_pt1 | contig 94364 bp, 89 predicted proteins | sample MGYA00520590_ERZ1034949 | MGnify/ENA primary metagenome ERZ1034949 (study PRJEB33766, sample SAMN09781752) | gut metagenome | biome: gut microbiome | host: Homo sapiens | place: Madagascar | study: EMG produced TPA metagenomics assembly of the PRJNA485056 data set...
TCTCTTGCGACAGCTCATCTAGTATACTAAACTTAAGATAAACTGTCAACTATTTGCCGTAAGTTTTTAAGTGTGGCTTGTACCCTTCACGGGGTGTAGTAGAGAATATGACTAAGGAGCTTGTAGAAAAAGGTACATGGGAGGCGTAAAAAGGGCGATTGGAACTCTTTTCACTTTCTACAATCAAAACCACCCGTGTTTGCTCTTCGGCTGAAAGCCTCTCTTACCGGCCAAAGCCTGAAGGCTTACTGAATGCTTTCCCTTTTGCACCACTTTTACTCACTAACATATGAATATGATCTTTACACGCTTCGGCTTCATGAATCTCTACTCCTTTACGGTCACATAATTGACGTATGATCTGACCGATACTTGCCTTATATTTTCCATATACAATTTGTCGACGGTATTTTGGGGCGAAAACAATATGATACTTACAATTCCATGTGGTATGTGCTAAACTATTATTATCCTGTTTCATCAGGGGGGCTCCTTATGTATATTAGTTTGTGATTGGGAAACCTTTTCTAATATATCATTTTAGGGGGATTTTTTTTATACCACGCTGAAAGCACACTGAACCACTAGCATAGCTAGTGGTTTTCTGATGACAACAAAAGAGAGCCTATATAGGCTCTCTTTTTGGTAATTATTAATATTAAAGAATAGTACTATTCTTTAATATCATCAGAGTCATCCATTTTTTCTTTGACTTCATCATATGATAGAGCGTGTGCTTCTTCGGTATCGTTTTCTAGTTCTTCAGGCATTTTTCCTGTTTCATAGATTGATTTAATTTGAGCAGCATCAAGCGTTTCATATTTAAGAAGTGCTTCTGCAATGAGTTTATGTGTTTCACGGTTATTATTGATAATATCCGCAGCTTTATCACGTGCTTCGTTAAGAAGTGTGCGAACTTCGTCATCAATCATTTGTGCAGTTTGTGCAGAATATGTCTTTTCAGGTGACAATTGTCCTGTCATCACTGCGTGATTTCCTTCATATTGAACAGGACCAAGTTTATCACTCATACCATACTCAGTTACCATAGCACGCGCTAATTGTGTGGCTTGTTCAAAGTCATTTGAAGCGCCTGTTGTTTGAGCATTAAAGATAATTTCTTCAGCAACACGGCCACCCATCAAACCAGCTAATTGTTCTTTCAAATCATCTTTTGAATGTAACATTTGATCTTCTTTAGGAAGGGCAATCATATAGCCACCAGCACGGCCACGTGGCACAATAGTAACTTTATGGACAACACGTGCACTTGAAAGTACTAAACCAACGATTGTATGCCCTGCTTCGTGATAAGCAACCATTTCTCGTTCTTTTTGAGAGATTGTACGGTCTTTCTTAGAAGGTCCTGCAATAACTCTATCTTCTGCTTCGTCAATATCTGAAGCATCAATTTTTTTCTTGTTACGACGAGCGGCAACTAGTGCTGCTTCGTTAAGAACATTTTCCAAGTCGGCACCTACAAATCCTGGCGTTTGTTGGGCAACAACTTTTAGATTAACATCTTCTGCTAATGGTTTATTTTTAGCATGAACTCGGAGAATAGCTTCACGTCCTTTAACGTCTGGGCTACCTACAAGAATTTTACGGTCAAAGCGTCCTGGGCGAAGAATGGCTGGATCTAAGACGTCGCTACGGTTTGTTGCTGCAATAACAATGATACTTTCATTGCCTTCAAAGCCGTCCATTTCAATAAGGAGTTGGTTGAGTGTTTGTTCACGTTCATCATTCCCCCCCCCCATACCAGCGCCACGACGGCGTCCAACGGCGTCAATTTCATCGATGAAAATAATGGCACGTTCAGCCTTTTTAGCATCTTCAAAAAGCGATCTTACACGGCTTGCACCGACACCAACAAACATTTCAACGAAATCAGAACCTGAGATTGAGAAGAATGGAACACCAGCTTCACCAGCGACAGCTTTAGCAAGGAGTGTCTTACCTGTTCCCGGAGGGCCTTCTAAAAGGACACCAGCAGGAATACGAGCACCAAGGGCTTTGTATTTTTTCGGATTTTTCAAGAAATCAACAACTTCAACAAGTTCTTGTTTTTCTTCTTCAGCACCTGCGACATCAGAGAAACGAAATTTTACATTACCCTTACTTTGAGATTTGGCACGATTTTTACCAAAACTCATCGCTCCACGAGCGCCATTTCCTCCTTGATTCATCATCACAAAGAAAAAGACAATCAAGACAATGAAAGGAATGTAAGTAATAATGTAAGAAATCCAAGTTCCACTTGAACTTTCTTGTTTGACAGTAACTTCAACATCAGCATCTTCTGCAGCACTTGTAATGGCTTTAATAGAAGAATCACTTGATAAAACAATTGAAGTGAATTCTGTTACAGTAGAAGTGGTACTGCCCTCTAAGAACGGAAGGCTTGAACTTGTTTTAGTCGTTTGAGCTTTTGTATATTCACCACTGACTTCAATAACACTTCCACTTGGTTGGTAAGTGATTGATTTAATATCACCCGCTTTAATTTGTTTAATTAAAGTTGAGTAATTAATCTGTTGACTTTGTGTACTTGTCCCTTTTAGATAATATTGAAAGGCTGTAATCCCTGCAATAATCAAAAGAATGTAAATAAAGGAATTCCGAACAAAGCCATTATTTTTGTTATTTTTCATATAGTAATTATCGACCTTCTATTATTTTGAATAGATTTCTTCCTTTAGTACACCAACATATGGTAAATTACGGTAACGTTCAGCATAATCAAGACCAAACCCTACAATAAATTCGTTTGGAACATCGTAGCAAACATAATCTGCTTCGATATCGACAACACGACCTTCTGGTTTATCAAAAAGAGTTGCAATTTTTACTGAATTTGCTTTACGGTATTTAAACATGTCACGGAGGTATTTAAGAGTGCGTCCAGTATCAATGATATCTTCAATAAAGACGACATCACGACCTTCAATGTTAGTGTCAACGTCTTTTAAAATCTTCACTTCACCGCTACTAGTTGTTTGATTACCATAACTAGAAACGACCATAAAGTCTAATTCAACATGTGTATCGATATGTTTGATTAATTCTGCCATGAATGGTACAGAACCTTTCAAAACACCGATTAAAAGAGGATTTTTGCCTTCATAATCTTTCGTTAGTTGTTCGCCTAATTCTTTGGTTTTGGCAATAATCTCCTCTTCTGAGTACAAAACTTTTTCAATATCTTGTTCAAGCATGACATCACCTATTTCTAATTTTTTCAATATACAATTTGCCCTCCATTATATCATGTTTAGAGGGTTTTCTCAAATAAGTTTTACCGTCAACCAAGACAAAAATAATTTTTTTATCTTGTTCACCGATAATAGCATCTGTTCGTTCTTGAATTGGGATTTTTTCGTCAATAAAAAGCCTACGCAATTTTTTTGAAAAAGTTCCAAAATCAATGGAATCACCCACTTGTCTTTGTCTTAAAAGAATTGGGTGAGAACTGTAAACAGGAATGCCATCCCTATCCTTGTTTTTAAATTGAAATCGATACTGACCATATTTGACTATACTGTCATATTCTAGCACTTTTTCTGCTGATTCCCTATCGGTCTTAGGTCTGATTTTTGTAATTTGAAAGCTTTGGTAATCTTTCTTTAACCAGTAATTTCCCTTGATTTGATAAACTACATTTGCCTTACTTCGTAACAACCGCAGCATTTCATCAAATTGACTGTGTGATACTTGCAAATCAGGAAATTCCTCAAGATAATTTTGAAAAAGGACAGTTTGTACAGCCGTTGTTTGTGCTAAAAATTGCGAACAATCTGTTACGTCAATTTCTGCTGTTAAATCTTGAATAGCTTGAAAGAGTTGTTGACTTTCCTGTCCGAGATATTGCAAAGCTTGCCTAAATTTGGGATTTTCCTTTTCCAAACTTGGCAGATATTGATTTCTAATGCGATTCCGCAGATAATCCAATGATTGATTAGAATCATCTTCAAAATGAAAAATTTCTGGTAAATCTTTTTTAGGAATAGTCAAAAAAGGACGGATTAACTCTCCTGTACCAAACGAGCTAACAGTTTGCATTCCTGATAAATGACGGAGACGACTGCCACGCAAAAAACGCATAAAAATCGTTTCAGCTTGGTCATCTGCATGATGCGCAGTCACCACAGCAGTGTAGTTTTTTTCTACCATAATTTTCTTAAAAAATTGATAACGAAAATCACGCGCAGCTTTTTCCGAAAAAATACCAGAAAAATAATCGACATAAATCGGAATCTGATGTTTTTCGGCCCACTCATAAAGGTAGGATTCTTCCATTTCTGACTCTTGTCGCTGTTTATGATTGATATGAGCAATTCCAATCTCAATTTCTAATTTATCACGGTATATATACAAAAAGTGTAGCAGATTCATAGAATCTACTCCACCCGATACAGCTATTAAAACTTTTTTATGTTTGGCAAAATATGCCTTTTTTTGAATTTCTTTAAAAATATTATCGTACATATCACTATTTTAAAATGGCATAAACATCATTAGCGATATTTGAAATATCGTCATAAGAAGCGTTGTTGGTAAAAATTGACAAGATGAAAGGTTCATCAGCATAAACAATGGCAACGTCATGTTTGTAATCATAGGCATCACCTATTTTATGAGCTACTTGAACGTCAATATCTCTTGAAATACGTGTTGTATCAAAAGCAGTTGATGATAGATAAGAAATAATGCCACCATCTTGATTGTAAATAGCTTCCATTAAGTTAGCTGCTGTCTTAGATGACATATTACGTACTTTCATATCAATATCTGTTCCTGCTATCGCACTAATTTCTGAATTAAAGTCATCATCATATTGATTAGCAACATAATAACCTAAAATATTAGTTGCCACATTATCAGAATTTTGAGCGACAGCTTTTAACAAATCATCAATAGTATATTCTTTATCATCAGCGGTTTTGCTAATTTTACCACTACCACTTGGGGCATAGGCTTTAGCAAAACTATTGATAGCATCAACATATTTTAAAGTATCGTTTACTGAAATTGTACCATCTTGAAGTTCTTCCTCAACATAATAAAGTGTAGCCAATTTAGCAACGCTTGCTGAATACATAACAGTATCAGCGTTAATCCCAGCGGTTGTTTGCGTTGATAGCTGCTTAACGTAAATAGAATAATTACTCTTATTATATTTTTGATTAAGAACTTGCTGAACTTTTTCCACACGGTTATCAGTAGCTGACAAATCGTCTTCGCTAATCCAACCTTTACCATCTACTTTATAATAAGTTCCGTGGTAAGTTGTTGCTTTTTGAGTCACTGGCACTTCTGAATACGAAGTCAAATCAGTTTTTACTTCTTTGGTTCCCGTGACATAAGGTGCTTGATAAACTTTAAAACCATCTTCTAGCCAATATTCTTTTGAAATATTTTCTTGGCTAAGCACAACATCATTATAAATGAATTGACGACTGGCTTCAATATAACTGCCATCCGATAATTCAAAAACTGGAATGGCACTATCGTTAATGGTTAAATCAACAATTGACAGCGTATCACCAGTTGATAAAGTATCAGATACTGTCGTTAAAGCAGTGTCTTTGTAGGTGTTGCTGTCCTGAACCAAAATAGGATTGGTCGGAATACTATCAAAATAAGTTGTTTCCGCTACTATATTTGACGTCAGTTGATACTTTTCTTCATTTGTTAAGGCAATCGTTTTTTCGGTACTAACGACAGAAAGAGAAGTCAAGAAAAATGGTATCAGCATTACTGCAAATAGTTTTTTCATTAGCTTCTCCTTTCGTTAGTTTTTAGTTGATTGATGATTTTCTTCTCTGAGTTTTTGATCTTCTTTGGCTAATTCTTCCAATTTTTCATCGGAATAAGCCAGAAATTTTTCAATGGTTTCGATTAAATTTTCCATATTATTTTGGTAATAAGTTTGGCAACGGATAGATTGTTTCACCAGAACGTGACAAGTAATATTTAGCGCGAGCATATTTTTCAATATAAGTATCATCTTTTAGACGGTCAGCTAGTAGCTTTTCTGCGTCTGTTTCAACGACTAATTTATCATAACTTTTTTGCAGTGAAACAACTTGCTCTTTACGCTCTTGTAAAGTTTGATAACTTTTAACAAGGTTATAAGTTGGTAAAATAAACAGTAGCATGACAACAATCAAAATCCACCCCATAAAACGATTACGTTTGCGGTTTTCTTCTTCGACATAACGTTTTTTGGTGTTTCCATCATTGATATATTGATTGTTCAATTGAACGATATTAGGTTTCTCCATCCGCTTCTATCCTTGTTTCGTTAATGATTTCATACATTCTGGTTGCATCTTCTTTTTTCGTGCTATCTTTCATTTCTAGAACACGTACTGTTAGCAATTTATTTCCAAAACGAATTTCAATTTCGTCGTTAATTTTTAAATCAGTTGATGATTTGGCTAAGATACCATTGACTTTGATGCGTCCTTTATCTGCAACTTCTTTAGCTACTGGACGACGTTTTATAATACGGGATACTTTTAAATATTTATCGAGTCTCATAATATGTCACCTCGCAATCTTTTCTATTTTATCATTTTTTTAGGAAAATAGCTGACTTAAACGCGTTTGTTAAGATAATGTAATAAAAGAGAGCTAATCCCCTCCTATGTAAATTATGAAATGGCTTAAAATAATTTAATAATGAAAAATCAGGGCAGAAATAACTGTACCAGCAAAAAAGATAATAAATGCAATAACTATCACACTAACCACAAACCACAATTCACTTAAAATACTTGTTTTTACATTCTTTTTAGGATTTAAAAAATTTAAAATATCAGCATAGGTCTGAAGTTCTCGATTTTTTAAGATATATAATATTTGAAAAGCTGAATAGGCAACTGGCATAGACAATAGCCACAGAATCGCAGCCGCCTGTCCTGAATCCAATAAATAACGTGTGGGTACTGCTACCAAGAAAAGAAACCAAGAAATTCCTCCAATAATGAGCCATTTCTTAAACTGCGACTGGTCAACTTGATGTTTCATAATATCAACATCTCCTTTGATTAGATTATCTAAGGAAATGCCAAAATAGGTCGCTATCAACAAAAGTGAATTAATATCTGGGTAAGTTTTACCTCGTTCCCAATTAGAAATTGTTTGACGTGAAACATAGAGTTTTTCTGCCAATTCTTCTTGGGAGAGATTTTTTCCTTTCTCAATTCAACTAATCTGTATTTAAGTTCCATTTTGACCTCCTTGATAATTCCAGTCTAGACTTTATCAAAAAGTTTACCATAAAATCTCTTTGATATACTAGCTTTCTACTGACAAAAGGCTTTGACAGCTAGTCTTTTTCAATTTTTCTGGATTTGATTTCAGCTAGCATTTTACCGAAATTCTGAAGTTCTTCTAAAATCTCATAATCTTTTTTATCACGGATATTAAAAGTAATTTCAATTTTACCTTGATTTTCGCCAATACGGGCTTTCAAGTTTGTTTTTGAAAGAGCTTCAAAATAATCTTGTGTCAAGTAATGTTGCAGCGAAGCTTTTTCAAAACGTACTAATAGATTGTTATCTTTACGTTCCACAAGTTCTGTGAAAGCATTGTCCATATAAGTTTTAACCAAGCCAATTTCAAGTAAGTAGGCGACTTGGTCAGGGTATTCGCCAAAACGGTCAATTAACTCATCTTGTAAACTTTGATAATCTTTCTGGCTTTCAATTTCACGAATACGTTTATAAATTTCAATTTTTTGACGTTCATCGTCAATATATTCGCTTGGTAAATAGGCATCAATTTGTAAATTCATCTCCGCATTGCTCTTACGGCGCGCTTGAAATTTGCCTTGTTTCTTAGCGATAGCCTCTTCTAGTAACTGCGAATACATTTCAAAACCAACAGAGTCAATAAAACCACTTTGTGAGGCGCCAAGAATATTTCCTGCACCACGAATGGACAAATCACGCATGGCAATTTTGAAACCAGAACCTAATTCTGTAAAGCCTTTAATGGTATCTAAACGTTTTTCAGAGACCTCTGTCAAAATCTTGTCTGGGCGGTACATGAGGTAGGCGTAAGCAATTCGATTAGAACGCCCAACACGTCCACGAAGTTGATACAAAGTTGACAAGCCCATGTGGTCTGCATTTTCGATAAATAAAGTATTAACATTAGAAATATCAACGCCTATTTCAATGATAGTTGTCGCAACCAGAACATCGTAAACACCGTCAATAAAGTCCATGAGCGTATTTTCAAGTTGAATTTCACTCATCTGACCATGAACAAAACCAATGCTTGCTTCAGGAACCAACTCTTGCAATTCTGACACTTTTTGGTCAATGGTGTCAACCCTATTGTAAACGTAGAAAACTTGTCCGCTACGGTCAATTTCACGAATGATAGCCTCACGAATCAGACCAGTATTAGTTTCCAAAACGTAAGTTTGAACAGAGTAACGATTAGTCGGTGGCGTTTCAATAACTGACAGGTCGCGAATTCCCAACATTGACATGTGAAGGGTTCGTGGAATTGGAGTCGCTGTCAAGGTCAATACATCAACTTTAGTCTTAAGCTCTTTTAATTTTTCTTTGTGCTTAACGCCGAAACGTTGCTCCTCATCAATAATAATCAAACCTAAATCAGCAAAATCAACATCTTTAGATAACAGACGATGAGTACCAATAATGATATCAACTTGACCTTTTTTCAACTTGTCTAGGGTGTCATTTTGCTCTTTTTTGCTACGGAAACGACTAAGCACATCAACTGTAACAGGATAATTTTCAAAACGCTCTGAGAAATTTGTGTAGTGTTGTTGAGCAAGAACAGTTGTTGGCACTAAGACAGCTACTTGTTTATGGTCTTTAACAGCTTTAAAAGCGGCGCGCATCGCAACTTCTGTTTTACCAAAGCCAACATCCCCAACCAATAAGCGATCCATTGGCTTATCTTTTTCCATGTCGTGCTTAATTTCCTTGATAGAGCGAAGCTGGTCCTCTGTTTCTACAAAAGCAAAATCTTCGTCAAATTCCCGCTGCAAATCATCGTCTGGTGAAAAAGCAAAACCTTTTAGCTGACTACGTTCCGCATACAATTTCAACAAATCATCCGCAATGTCTTCAACTTGCTTAAAAACCTTTTGTTTGGTCTTTTGGAAACGACCATCATTTAATTTATTGATTTTAGGTTCCTTGCCATCTGCAGAAACGTATTTTGATAAACTTTCAATTTGCTCTACTGGCAATGAAATTGTTGAAGAACCTTGATATTGAATAGTCAAATAATCGCGGTGTACACCATGGATTTCAATTGTTTCAATTCCTAAAAATTTACCAATACCATGAACATGGTGAACCACATAATCACCTTTTGACAATTCATTGTAGTCTTTCAAACGTTCGGCATTGCTAATATTTGAACGACGAATACGGCGCTTAATTTTCTTATGGTAAATTTCATGCTCGGTAATAAGAACAATTTTCTCATCAGCAAAATAAAAGCCATTTGATAAATTCCCAACGACTAGCTGAGCTTGTTGTGCTTGTAAATTATCTGCAGCAACCACAGGTAATTCCAAACCATATTCATGTAAATTCTCCTGTAAACGTTCTAAGCCATGCTGCGAATCTGCTTGAATTAAAACGGTCGCTTTAGATTTTTGATAACGATTAACTTCATCAATCAATAACGGAAATTGATTGAAAAATTCTTGCATTGGATATTGTGTAAAATTATGAAGGTTATCAAATTTAAGATTACCCAATCCTTTATGAAAATTAGAAAAGAACGTTGCTGGCTGATATTGACGTAAGTCTTTATAAATATCAGCGAAGTAAACCAAACTTGACACTGCTTTACCATGTTGTAAATCTTCTGTCAATAAGTTTGCAACTTCCAAATCAAACTTAGCATTGCGGTCAACTAGCTTTTGAAAATCATCAAAAAAGACTGGTGTTCCCTTAGGAATGTAATCAAGTAACGTCCATCCCTTCGCATAAAAGAGTGATAAGAAACGTCTAATGTCTTGATGCTTATACTGTTCCTGAGTTGCAGCATAAAGCTCACTTAAATAAACCTGCTGTTTATCTTTAGCAGTCTCTAAAAACGTCTCAAATGCCTTACTAGCTCTAGCAAAATCTTCTTCCGATAAAATGAGCTCATCAGCTGGGGAAATGGTTACCTGCTCAATATTACTAAGTGATTTTTGTGTTTCTGCATCAAACTGACGAATGCCATCAACTTCATCACCAAAGAACTCTAAACGATAAGGATAGTCAGCTGTCATCTCATAAATATCAACGATATCACCACGCCGACTAAATTCGCCTGGATTAAGAACCTGTGATACTTTTTGGTAACCGACATTTGACAGTTCCTTTACAACCTTGTCAAGATTGTAATCCTCACCGACAACAAAATTTAGCTGACTTTCAGCATAAATTTCTGGATTTGGTAGTAAAACACGGACTCCCACTAAACTTGTAATTAAGATACCAGATTGCTTATTATCTTGTAAAAAATTTAAAGCTTCTAGGCGTGAGTGTGCCTTATCCATCGAAGCAAAAATAAACTCTGCCGCCGCAACATCATCCGCAAAAAAAGTATAAATCTTGTCCTCACCAATCAAGCTAGATAAATCACTAGCCAATTTTTCAACTTCATTTTGTGTTGAGGTGATAACAACTATTTTTTCCTCATTAGCCTGATAAGCAGAAGCAATGGCAAGAGTTCTACTAGAACCTGATAAGCCCATAATCAGTTGCCTACCAAGATTAGCCACGCCGCTATGCCATGTTTGAATGACCTTATTTTGACTAAATAAATCAATAATATTCATAGACTTACCCATTAAATTTTTGCATGGTTTTTACAAAATCTGCTTCCTGTAAATAAAATTGAACAGCTTTATTAACCTTTTCAAGTGTATTAGTAACTGTAATATAGTCATCTTGGTCAAATTTTCCAAGAACATGGTCAACTACCGAACGACCTTGCTTTGGACGTCCAATACCAACTTTAATACGGTCAAATGCCTGCGTTCCAGTGTGAGTAATGATAGATTTTATGCCATTATGCCCACCAGCAGAGCCTTTCTGACGTAGGCGAATACGCCCCACTTCCATATCTAAATCATCATAAATCACCAAGAAATCTTCAATATCAATATTATAATACGTCAACAAAGCATGAACAGCGATGCCTGAATTGTTCATGAAAATGATTGGTTTGACTAGGTAAACTTTTTCTCCGTTGATAAAACAAGAACCAACTTCTGCTTTAAAATTCTTTTCCTCTGAAAATGTGACATTGAAATCCTTAGCAATGCGGTCAATTGCCATAAAACCAATATTATGCCTTGTTTCGTGATATTTACTGCCTGGGTTTCCCAGACCAACAATCATTTTTACCATTAATTTTCCTTTCCAATAAATGCCAAAAGGGCTGGAAAAAACTTTTTTTTCCAACCTCGGCAATATTTAATTAATTTTGCTTATACGTTAAAGCGGAATTCCATGATATCACCATCTTGAACCACATAATCTTTCCCTTCTTCACGAAGACGACCTGCTTCTTTGACAGCTTTTTCAGAACCATATTTGATTAAGTCATCATAAGACATTGTAATCGCACGGATAAATCCACGTTCAAAATCAGAGTGAATGATACCAGCTGCTTGAGGAGCTTTGATACCACGTTTGAATGTCCATGCACGGACTTCTTTTTCACCTGCTGTAAAGTAAGTGCCAAGACCAAGCAAATGATAAGCAGCACGTGTCAATTTATCAACACCAGATTCTGTTAAACCAAGGTCTTCAAGGAATAATGCTTTATCTTCATCATCAAGTTCAGAGATTTCTTCTTCGGCACGCGCTGAGATGACAACAACTTCTGCATTTTCAGTTGCAGCAAATTCACGAATTTGTTTTACGTATTCGATATCGTCTGCATTAGCTACTTTATCTTCATCAACGTTTGCAACATAAAGCACTGGTTTTGTTGTCAAAAGGAACAATTGTTTAACGATTTTTTGTTCTTCTTCTGTAAAGTCAACCGTACGTGCTGATTTTCCGTCTTCAAGGACTGGTTTAATTTTTTGAAGAACGTTAAATTCTGCAACAGAATCTTTGTCTTTTTGTGTACGTGCTACTTTTTCAACACGCGCATAACGTTTGTTAACAGATTCCAAGTCAGCAAGAATCAATTCCAAGTTAATGGTATCAATATCAGCAAGTGGGTCAACAAAGGCATCTTCACGCCCTTGTTCACGCATAACGTTTTCGTCATCAAAAGCACGAACAACGTGAACAATCGCATCAACTTCACGAATGTTAGCCAGGAATTTGTTACCAAGACCTTCACCACGAGAAGCCCCTTTTACGATACCTGCAATATCAGTAAATTCAAATGTTGTTGGGACTGTTTTTTTAGGTGTGATAAGCTCAGTCAATTTTTGTAGACGTTCATCTGGAACTTCTACCATACCAACGTTAGGATCGATTGTCGCGAAAGGATAGTTAGCAGCTTCCGCACCTGCTTTAGTAATCGCATTAAAAAGAGTTGATTTTCCGACGTTTGGTAAACCAACAATACCTGCTGTTAAAGCCATATTTTATTAGTCTCCGTTTAAATTATTCAATCATACCTATTATAGCAGAAAAACTCAGCATTAAACAAGCATTCCTACTATATAGCAAGCGCTATTAGACATAAAAATTGAGTTCAGTATGATTATTTTTAGTTTACGACAAAACTTTCTTTAATTTGCGTTCAAAGTCGTGGCGGCTCATCATGACAATATGGTCGCAGTTTGTGCAACGAATTTTAATATCAGCCCCAAGTCGAATGACTTCCCATTCATTGGCTTTTTTTCCAGTAGCTTTTATCGTACAAGCATGGGGCTTTTTCATTTCAACATGACTTCCAAGTTCGTACATATTTCTCCTTTTACAAACAAATATAGCGTTTTTGTGGTGATAAAGTAATTTCGTTTAGTGATACAACTTCACCATCAATTTCAATTAAACTCTCTTTTGGAAAGTTAACAGTAACCTGTTTTAACGAACAGTGATTTAAGTAAGATGATTTCTCACGTCTTTTAAGAACCAAAGACAACAGTACCGTTAATCGTTGGAAAAAAGTTTCTCCTTTGGCATAAACACACTCCAAATTCTCAGAATGAACAGTCGCCATTGGCCAAATCATAATCACTCCACCAAAATAAGTATTATTAGCTAACGAGAAAAAGAAATGGTCATCTAAGGTCAAGTTATCTCCTTCCGAACTCACAGAAGCTTGGAGGGGATTTTTTAATAAAAATTGAATGGCGGTTGCAACATAAGTCAATTTTCCAAAGTGGCATTTATTAAGCACAGTTTTTAATGTTGAATTAGCAGCTTGATTAACAACCCATGCTGCAAATCCTAAATCTAAGCTATTTAATACTAAACCTTCTTGATAACTGTAAACCGTGATTTCTTTAGGCAGATTTGTTAGCGAGGCTAATAATGCTTCTAAGTTTGGTACTATACCAAGAGCACGCGCAAAATCATTACCAGAACCGACAGGACAATAGGCAAACGGAAGATTGGCTAGCAAATGATAGAGAACTTTTGATAATGTCCCATCTCCTCCGACAATCAGAAGCTTATCTTTTTCTGGGGCAAATGTTTTTAGCAGTCTCTCAACTTGATGTAATTCATCGTTTTTATAGCGTGTTAATAAAGTGCAAATATCTGATGTATGATGTTTTTCAATATCACTGATAACTTGTTTTGTCCCATGATTTCCTGCATGGGGATTAGCCATAATATAAAGCATCATATTATTAGATATTATACCATAAAAAACGAGAACACTGCATGAACAGTGCTCCCGCTGGAGATTATGAAAAAGAAAAGTTTTAGGATGATTATAGTGTATAAATTCTTCCTTAAATTTTTCTTAAAGATTTTTAGTTTGTACGAACTGGAGTGATTAATTGAATAAAGTTCTCAGCATCATCATCTGGCATCAAAGTAAATGGACGCACTGGTGAAATAAAGCGAATAACAACTGTTTCACTCTTCAAGGCTTTAAGAGCTTCAATCAGATAAGTTGGGTTAAAGCTGATTGTCAAATCGTTGCCTGATTGGTCAATAGTATCCAATTCTTCGTTAACTTTACCGACTTCAGGTGAGTTAACGTGAGCAGAAACGCTATTATTAGCAATTTCAAGTTTAACAGTACCATTTTGTGTTGCATTTGAAATCAAGTGAGCACGTTCCATTGCTGAACGAAGTGCATTGGTATTAAATGTCACTTCTGTTTCAAAAGTATCTGTCAATAAGCGGTCAGTATCAGGATAATTTCCTTCTAAAAGTCGTGTATAGAAGCTAATGTAGTCGCTTCTAAAAAGCATTTGACTATCAGAGAAGAAGACTTCTACCGTTTCAATATCATCTGTAAATACAGCTGCAAATTCACGTAAAGATTTACTTGGAATAACAACGTTGAAATCATTTGAAGTGTTTTCCAAAGTTAATTTACGTTGGCTCATACGGTGAGAATCTGTTGCGACTGCTTTAAAGTCTTTGTGGTCACTGAGAACCATGTGAACACCAGTCAAGATTGGACGGCTTTCTTGAAGACTTGCTGCAAAGGCTGTTTCAGCAATGATAGATTTCAATAGTTTTGTTTCCAAAACTAAAGGATTTTCAGTAGCTATTTCTTGAATACGAGGGTAAAGGTCAACATCTTTTCCTTTTAAGGTAATTTCTGATTTACCACTTGTTAGAACAATTTGATGGTGTTCAATTTCTTCAAAGTCTAATGTCACATCTGGAAGACTTGAAACAATATTAATAAAGAAGTTTGCTTCTAATAGTACAGCACCAGTTGAAGTAATCAATAAGCCTGCATTGTCATTAGAAGTTGGAATAGTATTTTCAATTGAAATTTGTCCGTTAGAACCAGTCAATGTAATGTTACTATTTTGAACTTCAATTTTAATTGTTGAAAGAACAGGAATCGCATTTTTAGTAGCAATTGCTCTCTTGGTTGCATTCAATGCTTGAAGAAAGAAAGATTTATTTATTGAGAATTTAATCATAGGGAAACTCCTTTAGTTATTAAGTATAAAATTAGTAGTAGTAGTAGGTCTTGTTTATATTGTTGATAAGTCCTAAAATCGCACAAAAGTCGCGCAAAAAGAGTTGTTAACAATCTGTGGATAAGTTACTGGGAATTTTAATGTTATCCACAACACCTATTTTATCTTATTTTTGATGGTTTCAATTTCAATACGCAAACTGTCATCTTGAGCTAACATATTTTTGATTTTATTGTAGGCATGTAAGACCGTTGAGTGGTCGCGACCGCCAAACTCCTTCCCGATTTTTGGAAGTGAGTTATCAGTCATTTCACGCGCGAGATACATGGCTACTTGGCGCGCCAAAACAATATCTTGCGTCCGTTTGGTTGCCTTGATTTCTTTAACAGTAACGTCATAGAATTTTCCAACTTGGCTTTGGATTTCATCGATTGGGATAACTGTCATTTTTGGACCGTCTTGCTTACGAGCGCGAATCGCTTCTGCTGCGACATCAACCGTAATGGTTTCAATCTTTTTAATGCTAGCAACAAGGCTAATATCTTTTAAAGCTCCCTCAAGGTCACGAACGTTGGACTCAAATTGTCCTGCTAAATACTCAATAGTATCTTGCGGAAAAATATAATTATATTCTTGCGTTTTATTCGTTAAAATGGCAACACGTGTTTCAAAATCAGGGGGAGTGATATTGATTGTCAAGCCCCATTTGAAGCGCGTGACCAAACGTTGCTCAAGGTTGTCCAGATGGTCAGGTGTACGGTCACTTGTCAATACAATTTGCTTGTTATTATCATAAAGAGCATTGAAAGTATTGAAAAATTCTTCCTGTGTCCCAGACAATGTTTTCTTCGCTAGGGATTGAATATCATCAATTAGCAAGACATCAAGATTGCGGAATTTTTCCTTTAACTCTTCCATTGTGTCCAAACGGATATGAATAACAAATTCATTGATAAAATTTTCAGCAGTAATGTACTTTACACGCGCATTGGGATTATTTTGCAAAACCGTATTACCAATGGCATTGAGCAAGTGAGTTTTTCCCAACCCAGGTCCTCCCCAAATAAAAAGAGGATTGTAAGTTGTTCCTGGAGCGTCTGCAACGGCGTAAGACGCAGAAAATGCCCAACGGTTTTCGTCACCTTGTACGAAATTATCAAAGGTATATTTGGTATTTAAGTCAGAATCGACTAGGGGCAAAGTGTTTTTTTGAGTTGTTGGAACAGTTTGTGAAGTTGTCACTACTCCTGTTTGATTGGTTAAATCCTCTTCAAAGACATAGTTGACAACAATTTCAGCATTATAAACCTCAAAACCAGCCGTTAAAATAATTGGTTTAAGATTTTTATCCCAAAACAACTCTTTCATAGGGTCTAAATAAATGGTAGCCGTATTTTGCTCAATTTGAATCAAACGAGCATCCAAAACAAAAAATTCATATGTTGCTTGTTTTAGTTGGCTTTTTGCTAATTCCAAAACCCTACTCCAAAAAATTTGTTCATTTTCAGTCATAGTAGTTTCCTTTTTTTGGATAATTCAATACCTATTCTAACATAAAAAAAAAAAGTTTTCCACAACGGTGGAAATAAAAAAACACATTGTTTACGAAAGTTTTCCACAAGGTGTGGAAAACAAAGAAAGTGTGATAAAACTGGGGGATTATCAACTGTTTTTTCTGTGGAAAACTGTGAAAAATAAAAAAAGAAATCAACAAGCTAAAATAGCTTGTTGATAATTCTGTTTAAGTCTTCTTCAGATTGAAAATGTAAACTCACCTCTCCTTTTGTGCCAGTTTTAGAGATGGTAATTTTAACAGGAAGTCCTAACTGTTTGGTCAATTCTTCTTCTTGATTTCGAATGAAAATATCTTCCTTTTTGGGACGATTTTTTTTCTTTTTAGCAGGTTTTAGTAAATGTTCAAGTTTTCTAACGCTAATATCCTCTGTCAGAATTTTTTGATACCACTTCTCTTGTTCTTCCACATTTTTAAGGGTTAAAAGAACACGCGCGTGTCCTTGAGACAGCTCACCTTTTTCAACGGCATCAGAGAGACTTTTAGGAAGGTTAAGTAATCTGAGGCAATTGGTAATGTAGGGGCGAGATTTTCCCATAAATTGTGCTAATTCTTCATGGGTCATTTGATTTTTTTCCAGAAGTTGCTGGTAAGCTTTTGCTTCTTCGATTGGATTCAAATCAGAACGTTGCAAATTTTCAACGATAGCTAGCTGCATACTCTCCTGATTAGAGATATTTTTAATGATAGCAGGAATTTCGGTTAAACCTGCCATTTTTGAGGCTCTTAGACGTCTTTCACCAGCAATAAGCTCATAACCAAAGACAGTTGATTCTCGGACGATAATCGGCTGAATAAGCCCATTAGTTTTAATCGAACGTGCTAGTTCTTCCAACTCTTCTTGTTTAAATTCTAAACGGGGTTGGTAGGGATTAGGTAAGATATTTTCAATTTTGATTAATGTGAGTGTTTCAGGCATAAGTCTTTTATCCTTAAAAAATGAGGCTGAGGAATGCTCAGCCTCATTTTCATATCAGTTTGAGGAAGATAAATCTTGTGTTGTCTTAGTTAATTCAATTGTGGCTGTTTTCTTATCAGTTCCACGGTAGAAGGTTACTTTGACAGAGTCACCAACAGAATGACCATAAAGGATACTTTGGAGATTTGAAGTAGATGTTACTTCTTGGTCGTCAATAGCTGTGATGACATCATACTGTTCAAGATTACCTTCAGCAGGCATACCAGATTGAACAGCAGCAACAACGACACCGCTTGTTACACTTGTTGGAATGTTAAGTTGAGCAATTGCATTTGTTGAAAGATCGCTCAAATTTGCCATTGAAATACCAAGTGCTGGGCGGATAACTTGTCCATTTTCTTCCAATTGGTTAATAATGGATACAACATCGTTAGATGGAATGGCAAATCCCATACCTTCGACAGATTCACCAGAACTTGATGTAGATGAAATCTTACTTGAATTGATACCGATAACTTGTCCTTCAATGTTAATTAAAGCACCACCAGAGTTACCTGGGTTAATTGCTGCATCTGTTTGGATAGCATTTGTTGAGATAGTTTTCCCATCATCATTTGTCATGGTTACTGTACGGCTAAGACTTGAGACAATACCTTGTGTTACAGAGTTAGCATATTCAGTACCAAGTGGGCTACCAATAGCGATAGCAGTTTCACCGACAGTTAATTTATCAGAATCGGCAAATTCAGCAACTGTAGATACGTTGTCAGAAGAAATCTTGACAACGGCAATATCTGAATAAGTATCTGCTCCGACTAGCTCACCAACAACTTTTGTTCCATCAGCAAGCATGATTTCAATTTGTTCGGCCCCATCAATAACGTGATTGTTAGTGACGACATAAGCAGAATCACCATCTTTTTTGTAAATAACCCCAGAACCTTCACTGTAAACAGTCAAATCATCCGTAGAGCTTGAATCGCTACTACTGTCTGAATCATTGCCAAACATTTGATTGTAGAGGTCACTTGTAGAAGACGACGAGTCCGATTTGTAGTTAATAACAGATACAACTGCGTCTTGAACTTTTTCCACAGCTTTTGTTGTATCGTTAGAGTTAGAATAGCTTACGCTACTTGTTGTTGTTTTTGTACTTGAACCACTGACGTTAGTGATTGAAATACCTGCCATATTTAGGACGAGTATTGTACCTGCGATACCAGCTATAAAGCCGACTAGAATGACACCCAATGGTTTTAACCAATTTTTGTAATTAAATTTTGGCAACTTGGGTAAATTTGGTGATTTTATTTTTTTCACGTCTCTACCTCCTATTTTTCTTGGATAGCATATAAAAATTAACTTAATTATACCTTAAAAGTAAAAAAAGTAAAGTAATCCACAACCTGTGGAATACTTTTTGAAAATGTGAAAAAATCCTGATTCAAAGCTATTAAAAGCTATGTTGATGGTTTATGGACATGTGGATAAGGTGTGAAAAGCTTGTGAATATGTGGTAAAATGGAGCTATGAAAGTAAAAATTATCGCTGTTGGAAAATTAAAAGAAAAGTATTTAAAAGATGGTATTGCCGAATATGGTAAACGCATGAGTCGCTTTGCAAAATTTGAAATTGTCGAGTTAGCAGACGAAAAAATACCAGATAATGCTAGTGCTGCACAAAATCAGCAAATTATGGAAAAAGAGGGCGAACGCATCCTAGCAAAGATTTCAGAGCGTGATTATGTTATTGTCCTAGCCATCGAGGGAAAACAACTATCTTCAGAAGCTTTTAGTCAAATTATTGCTGATGCGACATTAAGAGGCTATTCTGATATTGTTTTTGTGATTGGAGGAAGCCTTGGTTTAGCAGATAAGGTCAAAAAACGTGCTAATCTGCGCTTGAGTTTTGGTTTATTAACCCTACCTCATCAATTAATGCGTTTAGTTCTATCAGAACAAATTTACCGTGTTTTTATGATTCAACAAGGAAGCCCTTATCACAAGTAATTTAGCTTGTAGTGAAGGAATAAAAAGAGTAGTAAAGGAGTTAATTTACCATGTCTTCTTACTACTCTTTTTTAGTTGCTTTGTTTCATGTGAAACATTTATTAAAAATAAGGGAACTATATACCAGTTTACACCACCAACAACATATTGTATTTTTGATATTCTCGTAAGCACTATATATTCTGTCTAGTGTAAACTGGTATATAGTTCCCAAAAATAAAAAAAGCCGGCTTTAAGCCGACTTAAGATTTGATCCCAGCAGGATTCGAACCTGCGACCGTTCGCTTAGAAGGCGAATGCTCTATCCAGCTGAGCTATGAGACCATATCAACTTGAACATTCTATCAAAATATCGACTATGCTGTCAACTAAAAATCAACTCATAACAATAAATCATGATTGGGAAGTAAGCGAGAAATAGTGTGAATTTCTACTAATCATTTTTTATAAAAAAATATCTATAAATCCTATTTTGATAACTTTTTTTATGATTTGACTGTTTTACATTTTTTACCAATAATTTTTGTAAAAAAATTGAAAAAAACTATAGACAAAGAAAAAATATCTGATATAATAGTATGAGTGTTGAGGAGAAATCCCTAAAGCTTCTGGTCCGTTGGTCAAGGGGTTAAGACACCGCCTTTTCACGGCGGTAACACGGGTTCGAATCCCGTACGGACTATAAACTACTGCCTAGCAGTTTTTTTCTTTATCCGGCATAGCTCAGTTGGTAGTAGCGCATGACTGTTAATCATGATGTCGTAGGTTCGAGTCCTACTGCCGGAGTGGTAAGACACCTTCCTAAGTTTACTTAGGATTTTTTTATACGGCGAATTGTCAAATTAAGTGCACATTTATCCCATAAAAAACTTCATAAGGTGTTTTCCAGTTTAGACATTTTCGTGGTCTGTTGTTTAATTTATTTTCCCATTCCTGAATAATCAAGTGTTCTACCTCTGTTAAGTCACTTCCTTTTGGGAAATACTCTCGCAATAAGTCATTTGTATTCTCATTTGTTCCTCGTTGCCAAGGAGCATGAGGATCAGGAAAATAGACTTCGACATTTAGTTTCTCGGTGAGTTCAGGATGTCCTGAGAATTCCTTACCTCTATCAGGAGCCACTGTTTCTTTTGGTAGAGACTCTAACATATTTACCATGGCTTCTATAACCAATTTACTTTTCTTGACGGCTACTTTCTGAATTTTGAGGAAGCGGGAATGCCTATCAGTGAGTGTTACTAGGCAAGTTTTTCCAGTCTTTCCAGCAACAGTATCGGCTTCCCAATCACCTATTCTCGAGCGTTCATTAGCTGCTGTTGGTCTCTCATGAATGGTATGAGAAATAGGAATTTTTCCTCGCTTTTCCCCATGGGATTTTGTATGGCGTGTTTTACCATGGTGACGAAGTTTGCGAACAACCCCACGAGCACCATGTGAAAGAGGTGTGTCGTCAAAGCGACCGCGATAGATAGCTCTATAAATGGTTTGCTAACTAATGACGTGTCTTTCTCGTTCTAAACGTAATCGCCCCTCAATTTCTTCTGGCGACCATTGACACTCAAGAAAAAGATGCTTGACGGTCTGACTGAGTTCAGTATCTATTTCTAATTTCCTTTTTCGCCCACAATGCGATTTAGCGAGATGATAAGCTGTTTGTGCCCTACTAGGCGAATAGTTGCCTTGTTTGGAATGACGTTTTAATTCACGGCTAATACTTGAGGGGTGCCGATGTAATAGTCGTGCTATTTGAGAAAAGGTCATCCCTTTAGTACGATAAATCAGAATACTTTCTCGTTCATCTATGGTAAAATGATGGTAGCTCATAAGATTTCCTTTCGCAAGATTTTTGTTCAATCCTATTTTACTAGAAAAATCTTATGAGTTTTTATTGTGCACTTATATTGTAAATTCAAGACCTAAAAATAAAGCAGGCTAAAATTTAGCCTGCTTTATTTTTAAATGATACGTTCTTCGTACAATCATATAAGCAAGGAAAAGGATGATTCCTAATATGGATAGGTAAGCTCCTTCTTTAAAACCATTTGGGATGTAAGTTAACGTTACTTTACCTTCACCAGCTTTCACATCAACTTTCATAAAACCATCTTGCGCTTTTGAAACCGTAAGTTTTTCCCCATTTTGTGTAGCTGTCCATCCTTTATCACATGGAATGGTGAAGAATAGTGAACTATCTTTGTCTGCTTTATAAGTAGCAGTAACGGTATTTTTATCAGTTGTAACGGTAACGTCTGGATTGTCAATAATCGCCATAGCTTTTTGATAACTTGTTAAATCTAAAGCATAAAAATTAGGTTGATTGAAGGAAACTTGACTATTTTCAGGGAAAGTAAATGTGATGTCAAACGTTTGTCCTTCTTCAAAGTAGCCAAGGTCAAAGAAGCTGTAAGCATTATCGGTTGTGTATTCTGTCGTTTTTCCATTAACTGTAATTTGAACAGATTCACTATTATCATTAGAGAAAGTAATGTTAGGGATACTTACATAAAGTTGAGTATTAGCAGTGACAGTGACTTGATAAGTAGCACTTGTTGTCAACTGACCATCATTTGTAGTGGTGACTCGGTTATTAAGCAAATTAGCACCACCGGTTAGTTGAGAAGCTAAACGTGTGAAGTATTTCTCAGATAATTCTGTCAAGTTATTGATAAAATTAGTTTGGTTGTCAAGCGTGTTGACACTAAAGTCAATATCCTTGTAAATACCATTCGTTAAAATAGCTAGTTGACTAGCATGTTGATTTTCATAAAGTGATACATTGCCAGAACCGTCAACATAATTGAAACCAAATTTATTAACACTAGTTTCAGAAAGATTATACTTCACAGCAAATAAACTATCCATCAGCAAGGTATTATTTTGGTAGCGAAGGTTAAGATTAGTCCCTGTTGATTTAAAGCCAAGCCGGTCTAATGTGCTACTAGAGGTCGTATTTCGGATAGATGAAAATTGAGAGATACCATTGTAATTATATTTCATACTGTCATTGCCAGTTTGAGGTAACAATTCTTCGGTACGATAGAAGGTAGTATTCAGTTCTTGTGTTTCATTGACAAGTTTGTCAACGTCTGTCAAGTTACGATTATAGCTTTGTCGAGAAGGAAAGACCCACTCGCTATCAAGGGCTGCGATTTGATAATAAGTATTTAATGATATTTCAAAAATTGTAAAGATAAGTGTAAAGCTGACAAAAAGTTTAAATGATAGATACTTATTTACATAACTGATGAGTATAATAGCATAAGCAGCTAAGAAAGCAAAGGTGATAATGACTTGCGAAGGTTCTAAAAAGTCATAATGACTTTGGAACAATGCTGTAACAATAAATCCAAGAGCTAAGGGAATAATCCCAATAAGATATTGCTTGAGTGTTAATTCTTTTAAACGAGACAATGTTTCAGCTGCTAATAGGATGATAAGAATAGAGAATGTCCAAGAATAGCGGTGAAGAAACATATTTGGCGCATGCATACCTTGCCAGATAAGGTCTAATGGTTCAAGATAAAAACTAGCAACAATGAGAGCAACCATTATGCCATAAGCTAAACGAGTTTGCCACCTGATTGATTTAATCGTAAAGAAAATAATAGCTAATATCAATGGGAAAATTCCCACGTAAATCATCGGAATAGAACCAAATTTTGTTGTGTCATAAGAGCCAACAAAATTCTTAGCAAATAAATCAAAGAACCATGACGTATCTGTAAACCACTCTGTAAACTTAGAAAATTCCTCACCGTGTGTAGATAGGTCTAAGTAAGTTGGTAGCAGCATGATGCAGCTAGAGAGACCAGCAAAGATTGACACAACTGTAAAGTCAATAATTTTTCGTAGAATGACTTTCCATTTAAATTCTTTAGTTAATTGAATAAGGAAATAAAGAATTAAAAAGATAACAACCATGTATCCAAAATAATAGTTTTGGATAAAGAGAATCGTTAAACTTAGGTAATAAAGGATGGCTTTTTGCTGACCTAATAAGCGGTTAATTCCTAAAATGATTAAAGGCAAAAGAATGAATACATCAAGCCACATATTAATTTCAATTTGGCTGATAGCAAAACTCATCAATGCATAAGAAGTTGATAAGACGATGCTGAAAGGTTTCAGCACTTTAGGGTAGAGTTGTCTGAGACTATAAAAACAACTTCCCCCCATACAAGCAACTTTCAGTAATGTAAAGATATAAATAGCATCAGGCATGCTCTTTAGACTGAAGAAATAAACGAAAGGTGAGAAGAAGCTTCCTAGATAGTAACTAATAAGAGCATAGAAGTTTAGACCCAAACCACTCGTAAAGGTGTAAAAAATACTATCTGAACCATGTAAAATATTTCGTAGATTTTCAGCAAAAATGACATACTGGTGGAAACCGTCACTAGCTAAAATAGTCGTGTCACTATTGAATGAAATATCTTCAGACAATAAGGCGAAAAATAAGATAAAAAATGGCAGAGCAAATGCTGCTAAGTAGTAAAGAGTATTAATGTTTGGTTTTAAAGATTTTAATGTCATAGCTTTAGTAAGACAGGTTGTGATAGCTTATCCCAACCTGTTTCTTTTCTATATATTGTAAAGTTTGTGTAAACGTCGGGAAATTATTAAGAGATTAATCTTTCCAGAGTTCTTTAACTTTGGTTTGAACTTCTTCATTTTCAAGAAAATCATCATAAGTTTCATCGATACGGTCAATAACCCCATTTTTTGAAATTACGACAATGTGATTAGCAAGTGTTTGAATAAACTCATGGTCATGACTTGCAAAGATAATAGATTCTTTGAAATCTTTCAGCCCATCATTCAAGCTTGAAATTGATTCCAAGTCTAAGTGGTTTGTTGGATCATCAAGGACAAGAACGTTTGATTTGAGGAGCATCAATTTAGAAAGCATCACGCGCACTTTTTCTCCCCCTGATAATACGCTAACTGATTTGTTAACTTCGTCACCAGAGAAAAGCATGCGTCCAAGGAATCCACGAAGGAATGTGTTATCGTCCTCTTCTTTAGAAGCAAATTGACGAAGCCATTCAAGAATTGATTCACCAGAGGCAAAGTCACGTGAATTATCTTTTGGAAGATAAGAGCGGCTAGTTGTGACACCCCATTTGATAGTACCTTCGTATTCGATGTCATCCATCAAAGCACGAATAAGAGCTGTTGTTTGAATATCGTTTTGTCCAATGAAAGCTGTTTTATCACCTGGACGTAGGATGAAGCTGATATTATCAAGGACAGTTTCTCCATCAATTTTAACGGATAAATTCTCAACAGTTAAAAGGTCTTTACCAAGTTCGCGTTCTGCTTTGAAGTTGATAAATGGGTATTTACGACTAGAAGGAACAATTTCTTCTAATTCAATTTTATCAAGCATTTTCTTACGAGATGTGGCTTGTTTTGATTTAGAAGCATTGGCAGAGAAACGTGCCACGAATTCTTGCAATTCTTTAATTTTTTCTTCTGCTTTAGCATTGCGGTCTGCTTGTAAGCGAGCAGCAAGCTCAGAAGATTGTTTCCAGAAGTCGTAGTTACCGACGTAAAGTTTGATTTTACCGAAATCAAGGTCAGCCATGTGCGTACATACTTTATTCAAGAAGTGACGGTCATGGGAAACGACAATAACAGTATTTTCAAAGTCAATCAAGAAATCTTCTAACCAAGAGATAGATTGAATATCAAGACCGTTGGTTGGTTCGTCAAGGAGAAGGACGTCAGGTTTACCAAAAAGAGCTTTGGCAAGAAGGACTTTCACTTTATCACCATTGGCTAATTCACTCATGTTTTGGTAATGAAGGTCTTCTGGAATATTTAAGTTTTGAAGCAATTGAGAAGCTTCGCTTTCAGCTTCCCAACCGCCAAGCTCTGCAAATTTGCTTTCTAACTCGGCAGCGCGGACACCATCTTCATCTGAAAAATCAGATTTCATGTAGATAGCATCTTTTTCTTTCATGATGTTGTAAAGGCGTTCATTTCCCATAATAACAACATCAATAGCACGTTCTTCTTCATAGTCAAAGTGATTTTGACGAAGAACTGATAAGCGTTCATCTGGACCAAGGGAAACATGACCTGTTGTTGGTTCAATATCTCCTGCCAAAATTTTTAAAAATGTTGATTTTCCTGCACCGTTGGCACCGATTAAACCATAGGTATTTCCAGCTGTAAAGTTGATGTTAACCTCATCAAACAGTTTTCTATCGCTGAAATGTAGTGATACATCAGAAACTGTAAGCAATTTTTCACCTCATAATATTTATCTATAAGCTTCATTGTACATGAAAAAGCCCCAATTTTCAATCAGAGAAAGCGGGACTTTGCATTACATTGGTAAAATGATGTCTTTTTCGTTAAGTTTATAGTATTTTTTGAGGCTAAATCCACGTCCCATAACTTGTGTAGCAGGCATAATGACGATAAAGGCAGTTTCGTCAATTTTTTGGATATTTTTTTCTAAACGAGGGACTTCTTGACGAGAAACAGTTATCATTAGCATGGTATGATTTTCACCTGAATAACCCCCAGTAACTGGAATTTCGGTGACCCCACGGTCTGCTTTTGTAGAAATATAATGTTTGATTAAATCATTCTTAGGCGAAACAATCATGATATTTCGTGATGAAGTGACACCGAGTTGCATGCTATTAACGACATAACCAATCGTAATCAATGCAATAATAGAATACATAACTGTGTCAATGTCAAAGGCGACAAATCCCATCGCAACACTACACCCATCAACGATTGTCATTGCAATGGCAAGAGGAAGTGGTGTGTATTTATGGAGAATTTGGGTGATAATACCTGTTCCACCTGTTGAAGAATTTCCCCAAAAGACAACCCCTAAACCAAAACCACAAATGACACCTCCAAAAAGTGCAGCTAACAAAGGATTGTCTGTTAAATTTGGCACACCTTCAGTTAGTTTTACAAAAATAGAATAAATCCATGCCCCATAAACGGTTTTTACAAATGTCTCTTTTCCTAGGAAAAGCCAGCAAGCTATAAGGAGTGGAAAATTTGAAATCATAACAAAATTCCCAGTATTCCAACCAAATAAAGCTTTCAAACTAACAGCTAAACCAACAACCCCACCAGATGCAATGTGATTCTCTAGGAAAAAACTGTTAAAACCGATAGCAGCAATAAAGGCTCCTACTGTAACAAGCCCAAAATCAATTAATTTTTTCTTCATATATAACCCTCTTCTTTATAACAAACGATTCTATTATTGCAAAGAAGAAGATACTCGTCAAGATTTATGTGAGAGAAAGTTAATCACGGTGCACAATTTTCATTTTTTAATTGGGAACTATATACCAGTTTACACTAGACACAATATATAGTGCTTACGAGAATATCAAAAATACAATATGTTGTTGGTGGTGTAAACTGGTATATAGTTCCCTTTTAATTTTATTAAAACGAAATTCCTGAATAAACTGTATAATTATTCTTTCTAAGAAAGCGAGAATTTCCTAGGAAAATAGCTATTAGCTTGACAAAGTTTCTAGAATTTCATAAAATGAAGAAGATTCAGAAGAGTAATGTAAACGCGTACTTTTAGAGAGCTGATGGTGCTGAAAATCAGTAGTACCCTTGCATGAATGGGCTGATGTATATAATGGAAAATAATGTTTGCATTTATCTGTGAACTCTTAATAGTAGTAAGAGATGGTAGAAAATTTTCTATCAATTGAGGTGGTACCGCGTATTAATAACGCCCTCACGTAGTTTAGCTACGTGGGGTTGTTTTAATTTGAAATTAATTTTGAGGTGATAGAATGGTAAAACCAATTATTTTGACAGGTGACCGTCCAACTGGTAAGTTGCACTTAGGACACTATGTCGGCAGTTTAAAAAATCGTGTGTTATTGCAAAATGAAAACAAATACGATATGTTGGTTTTCTTGGCAGACCAACAAGCTTTGACAGACCACGCTAAGGAATCTGAAATTATCAGAGAATCAGTTGGAAATGTAGCATTGGACTACTTATCAGTAGGGCTTGATCCAGCTAAATCTACCATTTTCATTCAAAGTCAAATTCCTGAATTAGCTGAATTAACCATGTACTACATGAACTTGGTATCATTGGCACGTTTGGAACGTAATCCTACTGTAAAAACAGAGATTGCGCAAAAAGGGTTTGGAAGTTCAATTCCAACTGGATTTTTGGTGTATCCAATCTCTCAAGCTGCGGATATTACAGCTTTTAAAGCGAATTATGTGCCAGTTGGAAATGACCAAAAACCAATGATTGAACAAACACGTGAAATCGTTCGCAGTTTCAATCATACTTATAAAACAGATGTTTTGGTTGAGCCAGAAGGTATTTTTCCTGAAAATGAAGCAGCTGGTCGTTTACCAGGGTTAGATGGTAATGCTAAAATGTCTAAATCTCTTGGAAATGGTATTTATTTGTCTGATGATGCTGATACTGTTCGTAAAAAAGTAATGAGCATGTACACAGACCCTAATCATGTTCGTGTTGAAGATCCAGGACAAATTGCAGGAAATATGGTTTTCCATTATCTTGATATTTTCGGACGTGAAGAAGATCAAGCTGACATTTCAGCTATGAAAGAACACTATCAACGTGGAGGTCTTGGTGACGTCAAAACAAAACGTTATTTGCTTGATATTCTTGAACGTGAATTGGCGCCAATCCGAGAACGCCGCCTAGAATACGCAAAAGACATAGGTGAAGTATTCCGTATGCTTGAAAAAGGTAGTCAAGCTGCGCGTGAAGTTGCCGGTCAAACACTTGCTGAAGTTAAAGCAGCTATGGGAATCAATTACTTCTAAAATAAAGTGAAGCGAAACTCTAAAGTAACAATTTTTACTTTAGAGTTTTTATTTGATGAAAAGCATTTGTTTTAAATGAGAATTGCAAAAATCATCAGTCTAATATAGGAAAGAATTTTTGGAAAAAAATTGAATTTAATTTGTTGACAAATGAATTTAGCGTGTTATTATAGTAACAATAAAAAATTAGCTAGGGTTAAAAATCCCCTACAAATATATAGAAAAGAGGGTTATTTAATGTCAAATTGGGACACTAAATTTTTGAAAAAAGGTTACACTTTTGATGACGTATTACTTATTCCTGCTGAAAGTCATGTTCTTCCAAACGAAGTTAACATGCAAACAAAACTTGCAAAAAATTTGACATTGAACATTCCTATCGTGACAGCTGCTATGGATACTGTAACTAACAGTAAAATGGCGATTGCGATTGCACGTGCGGGTGGTCTCGGTGTTGTTCATCAAAACATGTCTATTCAAGAACAAGCTGAAGAAATTCGTAAAGTAAAACGCTCAGAAAACGGTGTTATTATTGATCCTTTCTTCTTAACACCAAAACATTCTGTTTCAGAAGCAGAAGAATTGATGCAACGTTATCGTATCAGTGGTGTTCCGATTGTTGAAACTCTTGAAAATCGTAAATTAGTTGGTATCATTACAAACCGTGACATGCGTTTCGTTTCAGATTATCACACACCAATTTCTAAACACATGACAAGTGAAAAATTGGTTACAGCTCCTGTTGGAACTGATTTGGAAACTGCTGAATGTATTCTTCATGAACACCGTATTGAAAAACTTCCTTTGGTTGATGAAGCAGGACGTTTGTCAGGTCTTATCACTATCAAAGATATTGAAAAAGTTATTGAATCCCCTAATGCTGCTAAGGATGAATTTGGTCGTCTTTTAGTTGCGGGTGCTGTGGGTGTTACATCAGATACCTTTGAACGTGCTGAAGCACTCTTTGAAGCAGGTGCTGATGCCATTGTTATTGATACTGCACACGGACATTCAGCAGGTGTTCTTCGTAAAATTGCTGAAATTCGTCAACACTTCCCAGAACGTATATTGATTGCTGGTAATGTTGCTACTGCAGAAGGGGCTCGTGCGCTTTACGAAGCTGGTGTCGATGTTGTTAAAGTCGGAATCGGTCCTGGTTCAATCTGTACAACACGTGTCGTAGCAGGTGTTGGTGTTCCGCAAATTACAGCTATTTATGATGCAGCAGCTGTTGCACGTGAATATGGCAAAACAATTATTGCCGATGGTGGTATCAAATATTCAGGTGATATTGTTAAAGCTTTGGCAGCAGGAGGTAATGCTGTAATGCTTGGTTCTATGTTTGCTGGTACAGATGAAGCACCAGGTGAAACTGAAATTTACCAAGGCCGTAAATTTAAAACATACCGTGGTATGGGATCAATTGCAGCTATGAAAAAGGGTTCAAGCGACCGTTACTTCCAAGGTGCAGTCAATGAAGCTAACAAACTTGTTCCAGAAGGAATCGAAGGTCGTGTAGCTTACAAAGGTGCTGTGGCTGATATCGTCTTCCAAATGCTTGGTGGTATTCGCGCTGGTATGGGATATGTTGGGGCTGAAGATATTCTAGCACTTCACGAAAAAGCTCAGTTTGTTGAGATGTCAGGTGCTGGTTTAATTGAAAGCCACCCACATGATGTTCAAATCACAAATGAAGCACCAAACTATTCAGTACATTAATTTCTAAAATAATTAATAAAAAATCTCTGATGGGCTTATGCCTGTCAGGGATTTTTTTGATAACCTTTACAAAGTGATAGTGATTGTGATAGAATATATAGCTGTGTTCGTTTTAAAATGAAAATTTCTTTTGTTTTCTAAAAAAGTGCCATCACACAAGACGAACGATTAATTTCATGTTTACAACAGTGTGAATTTTGTTTACTTGACTGTAAAACATATTGTAAAGGAGAAAAAATGCAAGGTATTTTATATGCAATAATTCCTATGGTAGCATGGGGAAGTATTGGGTTTGTCAGCAACAAAATTGGAGGTAAACCAAATCAACAAACATTAGGAATGACTTTAGGGGCACTTTTATTTGCTTTTGTTGTATGGTTGTTTGTTCAACCAGAAATGTCAGTATCACTTTGGGTTGTCGGAATTATCGGTGGTATGCTCTGGTCTATGGGGCAAAACGGTCAATTCCGTGCTATGCAATACATGGGTGTTTCTGTGGGGAATCCATTATCAAGTGGTGCTCAATTAGTTTTCGGTAGCTTAATTGGTGCAATCGTTTTTGGTGAATGGAGTAAACCTGTTCAATACACTCTTGGTATCATCGCTTTACTTTTGCTTGTTATTGGTTTTTATTTTACAAGTAAACAAGACGCTGAAAAAGTTGAAACGAATGAATTGACTGATTTTGGGAAAGGTTTCCGTGCTTTAACTTATTCTACTGTTGGTTACCTTTCTTACACAATCTTATTCAACAACATCATGAAATTTGATGCATTGGCTGTTATCTTCCCAATGGCTGTAGGTATGGTTCTTGGTGCTGTAATGTTCATGAAATTTAACGTTAAATTTGAAACAGTTGTTATCAAAAACGCTATCGTTGGTTTGATGTGGGGTGTTGGTAACATCTTCATGCTTCTTGCTGCTGCTAAAGCAGGTCTTGCTATTGCCTTTAGTTTCTCACAACTTGGTGTTATCATTTCAATTATGGGTGGTATTCTTTTCCTTGGTGAAACAAAAACACGTAAAGAAACACGTTGGTTGGCAATTGGTATTGCTTGTTTTGTTCTTGGTGCCGTTTTACTAGGAATTGTCAAATCTTATTAATCATTGACAATGTTGTCAACTTATCTGTAAACATAACAAAAAGCTGGCAAACGCCAGCTTTTTTAATTTTCTTGAATGTTACCTTGATTAACTGTAAAGATTTTTAACTCGTCCGGAAGCTGTGATAGGTGGTCGAGGCTTGTTGTTGTAATGAAGGTTTGAACGTTTTTATCAATAATCATTTTTAAGAGTTCGGTTTGTCTGTAATTATCAAGCTCGCTCATGACATCATCTAAAAGTAAAATAGGATAATCACCAGTTACTGTTTTTATTAACTCAATTTCAGCCATTTTTAGTGATAAGATTAAGCTACGGTGCTGACCTTGGCTGCCAAAATTTGCTGGCATATCATTGATGAAAAATTCTAAATCATCACGGTGGGGACCAACACTTGTATTTTTTTTGAAAATATCACGCTGATGATTTTTTTGTAAAGCTTTTAAGAAATTTGGCTTAATATCATCCCTTTCTTGGAAGGAAACAGATGACAGATAATGGATACTAAGATGTTCGATGCCGTTTGAAATGGCATAATGATAGCGGTCGGCTTCTTTTTCTAAATTAGAAATGAAATCTAAACGATGTTCCATGACACGGTTACCAAAATCAGCTAATTGCTCATCAAGCACAGCTAAAAAATCAGTATCTACCTTTTCAGCCGTTTTAAGATAAGTATTACGCTGTTTTAGCACGTGGTTATAATTAGACAAATCTGCTAAATAAATCGGCTTTATTTGCCCTAAATCAATGTCAATAAATTTTCGACGAAGGCTTGGAGCGCCTTTGATGAGTTGTAAGTCTTCAGGTGCAAAAAGAACAACGGTCATTACACCAATATAGTCTGATAACTTAGCTTGTTTTAGATGATTAACTTTTGTAACACGTCCCTTACTTGAAAGACTAATATCTAAAGGAACAGTACCACTTGAACGTTGTAAAATACCAGAAACCAGAAGTTCTTTGGCATCAAAATGAATCAACTCTTTGTCTGTTCGTGTGCGGTGGCTGCGGGTAAGAGAAAGGAAATAAATTGCTTCTAAGAAATTTGTTTTTCCTTGGGCGTTTTTTCCGATGAAAACATTAAGTCCAGGAGAAAATTCAAGCTCACTAGTCAGATAGTTACGATAATTTTTTAACGTTATTTTTTGAATCCGCATGCTTAAGTTCCTGGGAAACGAACGGGTTTACGTTCATTTGTTTGTTTTGTTTTTCCTTGATTTTGTTTTTTAACTTTTTTATTTTTCTGATTGAGCTCTTTTACAATAGCGGCGACACGTTCTTTTTCAACAATTGCTTCTAGGCGCTCTTGTTTTTCAGCTGATGTTGGCTCGACAATCTGAATCTCAACATTTTCTTCGGGAATGGTGATGGTATCGCCGATACGAATTTTTTTGCCACGACGTTTTTCATCTTGACTATTAAAAAGAACAGTTGTTTCTGCTAAATACCCTTTTATAGCTCCACCACTTTGGATAATACCAAGTTCTTTTAGTAATGCTTGTAATGTGATATAGTCACCAAATAATTTGTATTCCATTGTTTTCTCCATTTTATAATTCAAGTAATTATAACATAAACGTGGTATAATTTTAGCTAATAATGTGTTTTTTAGTAAGGAATTTGCAATGAAATTAGTTGAGGGTGTTGAATTACATCTTATCAAAAGTGAAAAATTTAAAATGAATCACCTAACTTTTCGCTTTTCTGGTGACTTTAGTCAAAAGACGGTTGCACGACGTGTTTTAGTCGCGCAAATTTTAGCGACAGCCAATGCGGAATATCCAACAGCTCAGCTTTTTAGAGAGCGTTTAGCTAGTCTTTATGGTGCAACGTTGTCAACCAAAGTGTCAACCAAGGGACTAGTCCATATCGTTGACATTGAGTTGGCTTTTATAAAAAATCAATTTGTAATGACAGATGAAAATCTGTTGGAAGAAATGATTGATTTTCTTTACCAAAATTTATTTGCTCCACTTGTGACGGTTGAGCAGTATCAGTCTAAACTTTTTAATATCGAGCAGACTAATTTGATTAATTATTTGAACGCTGATAAAGACGATAGTTTTTATAGTAGTGAGTTGGGACTTAAGAAACTTTTTTATGAAGATTCTGCTTTTCAAACTTCAAAATATGGAACAGCCGAATTAGTAGCCGCTGAAAATTCTTACACGGCTTTTCAGGAATTTCAGAAAATGTTGCGTGAAGACCGTTTGGACATCTTTTTATTGGGTGAATTTGATGATTATCGTATGCTACAGTTGTTTAATCGTTTTCCGTTTGAAGAACGTCATAAAGATTTAGTATTTGACTACCAACAAGAATTTACAAATGTTATCAGACAACAATTTGAAACTAAAGACGTTAATCAATCAGTTTTACAGCTAGGCTATCATTTTCCAATACGCTATCAAGATGAAGAATACTTTACACTACTAGTCTTTAATGGGCTGTTTGGAGGTTTTGCTCATTCTCGTCTGTTTACAGAATTACGTGAGAAAGAAGGTTTGGCATATACCATAGGAAGTCAATTCGATATTTACACAGGTTTACTGAATGTTTACGCTGGAATTGACAAGAAAAGCCGAAATAAAACACTTCAATTAATCAATAAGCAATTTTCGGATATTAAGATGGGGCGATTCTCTGAATCACTTTTAAAACAAACGAAAAAAATGTTAAAGGTTAATTTAAAATTGGCTTGTGATTCCCCAAGAGTAATCATTGAACGTGACTACAATCATCAGTATCTTACAAGTAATTTTAGTGTTGATAAGATAATTGACAAAATTGACAACGTTAGTAAAGAAGATGTTTTAAAATTCACAAGAAAAGTAAAATTACAGGCGCTTTATTTTTTGGAGGGAAAATAAATGACAGAATTAAAGGAGCAAATTTTTTCAGAAATAAATGAAAAAATTTACTCGGCTGAGTTAGAAAATGGATTGAAAGTTTTTCTGATCCCAAAACAAGATTTTCAAGAAAGTTGTGGAATGATGATTGTAAATTTTGGCTCTCTTGACACAAAGTTTACATATGATGGACAGCCCAAAGAATACAACGAGGGGATTGCTCATTTTTTAGAGCACAAATTGTTTGAATTGGAGGATGGTCAGGATGTTGCGGAGCTATTTACTAATGCGGGAGCAAATAGCAATGCCTTTACAACTTTTGACAAGACTTGCTACTATTTTTCTGCGGTTGACAACCTAGAAGAAAATGTGACACTTCTTCAGCAGTTTATATCAGAAACCTCCTTTACAGAAGCCTCTATTACGCGTGAAAAAGATATCATTGGTCAAGAAATTGACATGTATCAAGATGATGCAGACTACCGTCTTTATCAAGGAATTCTTGAAAATTTATATCCTAACACTGCCCTTGCTCAAGATATTGCTGGCACGCAAGAAAGTATTGAAAATATTTCGGTGGCAGATTTAAAAGAGAATCACAATATTTTCTGCTCCCCACAGGAAATGACATTGTTGCTTGTTGGAAATTTCGATAAGGACTTGCTATTTAATCAAATCAAAAAAGAGCAAAAAGAAAAGGCAAGCAAAAAACACGTTGTTAAACGACAAGGTTTGGTGTATGAGCAGGTAGTGCCGAAAAAGAACATTCAAATGGATGTCACTCACCCTAAATTGGCAATTGGTTATAGAGGGACACAGTTGCCCAAGGGAACTTCAATTTTACGTCAAGAATTGGCGCTGCGATTATTCTTTACCATGTTGTTTGGCTGGACATCAAAACGTTATCAGCAGCTTTATGAAAGTGGACAGATTGATGACTCTTTTGATTTTGAAATTGAAGTTTGTCCAGATTTTCAGTTTTTGATTATTTCTTTAGATACTTTGGAACCAATTGTGATGGCAAATAATATCCGTCAATATTTGAATAAAGTATCTCAATCAAGCGATTTGGACGATTTATCAGAAGAACACTTTAAAATTGTCAAAAAGGAATTGTATGGCGATTTCTTCAAAAGCCTAGATTCTATTGATAACTTATCAGCGCAATTTATTAATCATTTATCAGAAGATGAAACTTATTTAGAGGTTCCAAAAATATTAGCAACGTTGGATTTTGCAGAAGTCTTGAAAATCGGTAATGATTTCTTAGCACATGCTGATGCAACAGAATTCACAATCCTGCCAAAATAAATCGAAATACTTTCTAAAATTTGCTATAATAGACCTGATTACATTTTATTAAAGGAAACCCGTATGAGAGAACAAACGATTGGTGAGATTTTAAGAGAAGCTCGGGTGGCAAAACACCTGAAATTAGAAGAAGTCGAAAAAAAAACAGCGATTCCTTTGCCACATCTTTTGGCTTTGGAGTTTGAACAATTTAAATTAATCCCTAAAGATAAGATTGAAACTTACTTACAACAATATAGCGAAGCTGTTGAGCTTGACACCGCTGATTTGTTGGAAAAATATCATGAACAAGAAGTTGATTCATCAGATGAGGAGCAAGAAGAGCACGTAGTAGAATCTACCACTACTAATACTGAGAGTATTGTGAAAACGCCGCAAGATGAAACAATTAGCATTGCAAAATCAGCTAGCGATGATAGCTTTATTATTGGCTCACGCTCAAGCCGTTACAAAGGAAAAGAAAAAATAAATTCTTACCTTCCGATTGTGATGCTTTGCTTGGTGGCATTGGGAATTTTAGCTTTTGTTTCTTTCGTGACTTGGAATCAATTGCAAAGTGACAGCAATAACGCAAGCACAAGCTACTCCGTTGTCCATAGCAGTAGTTCAACAACGACAGACTCAACATCATCAGAAAGTTCTTCTTCAACAAGTGAGTTATCATCTTCTGAGGAAGATACTTCTTTGAAAATGTCCACTGAGGGAAGCGGCAATAGCTTGACGGTAAACTTGTCAAATGTGACAGATAGTTTAACTGTTGAAATTAGCTTATCTGGTGCAGACAGTAGTTGGGTGTCTGTGACAAATTCAGAATCTAATGATTCTGGTACTCTTCTTTCGTCAACTGGAACAACAAGTTATACTGCAGTTCTTCCTTCTGGAACAACAAGTTCTTTGATTACTTTGGGGGTTACTGAAGGTGTGACAGTAACCATTGATGGACAAGAAGTTGACACTTCTGCATTAACAAGTACAACGCTAAGTTATATTACAATTAATATTCAGTAAGGTAGAAAAATGAAAATCGATTTTACAAAAAAAGAAAACATTCCTAATTTATTAACATTAGGACGTATCGTGATGATTCCACTCTTCATTCTTATCCTTTGTTTCTGGAAGAGTTCGACAGGGCATGTTGTTGCTGCAATTGTTTTTGCATTGGCAAGCATTACAGACTATTTAGATGGTTATCTTGCAAGAAAATGGCAAGTTGTTACTAACTTTGGTAAATTCGCTGACCCATTAGCCGACAAAATGTTGGTAATGACAGCATTTATTATGCTTGTTGAATTAAAAATGGTTCCTGCTTGGATTGCTGCTATCATTATTTGTCGTGAATTAGCCGTTACAGGACTTCGTCTTTTACTTGTTGAAAATGGTGGAACAGTCTTAGCAGCTGCTATGCCTGGGAAAATCAAAACATTTACACAAATGTTTTCAATTATTTTCTTACTATGCCATTTTTCAATTATTGGCACACTTTTACTTTATGTGGCATTGATTTTTACCATTTATTCAGGATATGATTACTTCAAGGGAGCAGGATTCCTTTTTAAGGATACATTTAAATGACATTGAATAGCATTGACGTTAAACATTTAAAATTTAAATATGATGATAATCAGGACAATTACACCTTGGATGACTTATCGTTTCACGTGAAACAAGGTGAATGGTTGTCTATTGTTGGGCACAATGGTTCAGGAAAATCAACAACAGTTCGTTTGATTGATGGGCTGTTGGCCGCTGAATCAGGCGATATTTTTGTTGAAAACGAGCTTTTAACGGAAGAAAATGTGTGGAACGTTCGTCAGAAGATTGGAATGGTTTTTCAAAATCCAGATAATCAATTTGTTGGAGCAACCGTTGAGGATGATGTCGCCTTCGGACTTGAAAATAAAGGAATTCCTCTTGAGGAAATGCAGTCACGTGTTAAAGAGGCACTTCAATTAGTTGGAATGTCTGACTTTGCTGACCGTGAGCCGTCACGTCTTTCTGGCGGACAAAAACAACGTGTTGCGATTGCTGGAGCAATTGCTATACGTCCCAATATTATTATTTTGGACGAAGCAACAAGTATGTTAGACCCAGAGGGTTGTTTAGAATTGATTCAGACGATAAAAGAGATTCGTGATCAGTATAATATGACGGTTATTTCTATCACTCATGACTTAGATGAAGTTGCATTGAGTGACCGTGTGTTAGTCATGAAAAGAGGAAAAGTTGAGTCAAGCTCAACACCGCGAGAACTCTTTGCTAGAGGAGAAGAATTATTGACGTTAGGACTAGATATTCCTTTTTCAGCCAATCTTATCTCTGCTTTTAAAAATAAAGGGTTTGAATTTACAGAGAATTATCTTACGGAAAAGGAATTAGAAGATCAGTTATGGGAATTACTCTTGAAAGCGTAAATTATACTTATCAAGCGGGGACACCTTTTGAAGGGCGTGCCCTTTTTGACATTAATCTTAGTATCAAAGATGGCTCTTATACCGCTTTTATCGGACATACTGGCTCAGGTAAGTCAACGATTATGCAGCTGTTAAATGGGCTTAATGTGCCTACGGAGGGCGCCGTTATCGTAGATGGCATAAAAATTACAGCTGACTCTAAAAATAAAGACATCAAACCTGTGCGTAAAAAAGTAGGACTTGTTTTTCAATTTCCTGAAAGCCAACTTTTTGAGGAGACTGTTCTTAAAGATGTCGCTTTTGGTCCACAAAATTTTGGTGTTTCCATAGAAGAAGCTGAACAACTAGCGCGTGAAAAACTAGCTATGGTTGGCATTAGTGAGGAATTTTTTGGAAAAAATCCATTTGAATTGTCAGGTGGTCAAATGCGCCGTGTTGCGATTGCTGGTATTTTGGCTATGGAACCAGAGGTGCTAGTTTTAGATGAGCCGACAGCAGGCTTAGACCCTAAAGGACGTCGTGAGCTTATGGACTTATTTAAAAAATTACATCAAAATGGTATGACAATCGTTTTAGTAACCCACTTGATGGACGATGTGGCAAATTATGCGGATTATGTCAATGTCCTTGAAGGTGGAAAATTAGTTCGTTCTGGTTACCCTAAAGAAGTTTTTCAGGATGTTGATTTTCTTGAAAGCAAACAACTTGGTGTGCCAAAAATCACCAAGTTTGCTCAGCAGCTTGTAAAACGTGGTTTACAGCTAGAAAGTTTACCAATTACTATAGAAGAATTTGCAGAGGTGGTGAAACATGGATAGATTAATACTCGGACGTTATGTTCCAGGAAATTCTTTGATTCATCGCTTAGATCCACGTAGCAAACTTTTAGCAATGATTTTGTACATTGTTATTGTTTTCTGGGCTAATAATGTGGTGACAAACATTATTATGGTTGCATTCACCTTGATAGTTGTTTTGCTATCGAAGATTAAGTTGAGCTTTTTCTTAAAAGGTGTTCAGCCAATGATTGGTATTATTTTATTCACAACTTTGTTTCAAATGTTTTTTACACAAGGTGGTCAAACCTATTTTCAATTTGTTTTTTTTAAAATAACAAGCTACGGTTTTAGCCAAGCAGTTTTGATTTTTATGCGTTTTGTATTAATCATCTTCTTTTCAACCTTGCTGACTTTGACAACAACACCGTTGAGCCTTGCAGACGCTGTAGAATCACTTCTAAAGCCTTTTGTTCGTTTTAAGGTGCCTGCACACGAAATAGGTTTAATGCTCTCACTAAGCCTGCGATTTGTTCCTACCTTGATGGATGACACGACACGTATTATGAAGGCACAGCGAGCGCGTGGTGTGGATTTTGGAGAAGGAAATCTGATTCAAAAGGTAAAATCAATCATTCCAATCCTTATTCCGCTTTTTGCATCGAGTTTTAAACGAGCAGATGCTCTTGCTCTTGCCATGGAAGCACGTGGTTACCAAGGCGGAGATGGACGAACTAAATACCGAATTTTGCAATGGCACCTAAAAGATACTTTAGCTTTAATAGTGTTAGTTATTTTAGGAATTTTGCTATTTTGGTTTAAGAAAAGCTAAAGCGCCCTATTTGTAGGCGTTTTCTTTATGTTAACACAATCTAGTTGTAATAATTTTAATAAAAGACTAAAGCTCAGGTAACATTAACCCTGTATTATATATCCTATACTAATTTGTAAAAAGGAGCATATAATGCAAAAAAATACTTTAAAAAGTAAATCGAAAACTATTAAGTTAGGAGTTGCTATCGCAGCTTTTGCAGCAGCACTGATCGCCCCAGCAGTCGCTAATGCAGATTCTTACACAGTTAAATCAGGTGATACTCTTTCTGAAATTGCCTCAACTTACAATACTACAGTTGAACAATTGGTATCATTAAATAGTATCTCTAACGTTGACTTCATTACTGTTGGTCAAGTCTTAGAATTGGATTCAACAGCTTCAACAACAGAAACTACAACTTCAGCAGCTACTACTGATGATTCATCATCAGCAACATCTACAGCTGCAAGTACAGATACAACTACTACAAGTACAACTTATTCATCAAACTTGAGCTCAGCAGATGCAGCCGCCAAAGAAACAATCGCACAACGCGAATCAAGTGGTAGCTACACAGCTCAAAATGGTCAATACTATGGACGTTACCAATTAACGATTTCTTACTTGAATGGTGACTTATCAGCTGAAAACCAAGAACATGTTGCAGATGCATACGTTGCAAGCCGTTATGGTTCATGGTCAGCAGCCCTTGCCTTCTGGAATGCAAATGGTTGGTATTAAGATTTTAGATAATTAGTTAAAAAGATTTGAGAGAAACTCTCAAATCTTTTTTGTTTGCTCAAAATGGTTTTAAAACAGTGTTTTTCAGGAAAAAAAGTAAGCTTCAATGTTTTTGTAACATTTTTGACATATTTTTAATCTCTGAGTAACAATTAAATTATATGATAGAAAAAGGAGTTCTAGAGAGGTATATAGTTTATATTTATGTATAGTAGGATTGCTAAAACAAAACAAAGAAAATCAAGAAATATTATCGTTAGTGTGCTCGGAGCAACTTTGAGCTTGGCTATGATTATTTTCCTTATTCCAAAAATAGAATTATTTTCAGATACGTTTACAACACATGCTGAGGCAGAGGTTGTTAAATCAACATCTACAAGTCTTTCATCGACTTTAAATCAAACAGTAACAAGTACAACATCATCTGAGTCTAGCTCAGTAGAAGTCAGCGAGGTGTCTGAAGAACCTGCTACCGAAGAAGCTACTGAGGTAGAAGAAGTTTACACAGAATCAGAAGTAGTTGATGCAACAACAGCATCAAATGGAAACACTGCTGGTACCGTCGGTACAGAAGCTGCGGCGCAAATGGCAGCAGCAACAGGTGTTCCTCAATCAACTTGGGAAGCAATCATTGCACGTGAATCTAACGGTGATCCAAGTGTGACAAATGCTTCTGGGGCATCAGGTTTATTCCAAACACTGCCTGGTTGGGGGTCAACAGCAACTGTTCAAGAACAGATTACAGCTACTATAAACGCCTATAATGCTCAAGGCTTATCTGCTTGGGGTTATTAAGCTAAATAAAAAAGAAAGCACTAATCATCTTATAGCGATGATAGTGCTTTTTTAATGTCTTGTGGTTGATGACAGATTATTTCAGCGCCGTGTTCTTGTAAACTTTCAGCAGAACCAAAGCCCCAAGTAACACCAAGCCTTCTAACGCCTGTTTTCTGACCACCAATCATATCAAATTTTGTATCACCGATGATGACAGCTTCGGCTGCTTGGATTACTTGTTCTGTAAGACAAGCGTTAATCACATCTGCTTTGTGAAAACGTTCAGGAGTTGAACCATAAACTTGCTTAAAGTTTGAAATGACACCAAGCTCGGTCAACATTAGCTTAGCCATTGGTTCGTGTTTACTTGTTGTGACATAGAGAGAGTAGCCTAAGTTATTCAATTCTTTTAGTAGGTCGGAAATACCAGCATAAAGTGAAACTTGATGAACACCTTTAGCGTTATAGTATTCTCTAAAAGTTTTTATTGCACGGTCAATATCAGCTTTCTCAGTGAAATAATTAGCAAAGGTAACTTCTAAGGGCGGACCGATAAATGTTGACATTTGCTTGTCAGTCTGTAAAGGTAACTGTAATCTTTCAAAAGCGTAATTAAACGCTGCTTTGATTCCTGGATTGGAATTTACCAAGGTTCCATCGAGGTCGAATAAGATAGATTTCATATTTACTATCCTGTAAAATATTGTCAACTTGTCATTGACAATTTTGTCAAGAACGAATATTTTGCTACTATAGTATTAAAATACTAAATGCTTAGCAAACTATTCTCCAAAAATTTGATCTTGTAATCGTTGTCCTGTTGGTGTGGCAGCTAAGCCACCTTCGGCAGTTTCACGAAAAGCGGTTGGCAGACTTGCTCCAACTTGATACATCGCATCAACAACTTCGTCAACTGGAATTTGAGATTCAATGCCAGCAAGTGCCATGTCAGCAGCTACAAGTGCAAAACTTGAACCAAGAGCATTACGTTTAACACATGGGACTTCAACAAGCCCTGCAACAGGATCACAGATAAGCCCAATCATATTTTTGATAACAAAAGCAACTGCTTGGCTGGCTTGGAAAGCAGAGCCACCAGCAGCCTTAACCAAAGCCGCGGCACTCATTGCAGAAGCAGAGCCAACTTCAGCTTGACAGCCGCCTTCAGCACCAGAGATTGAAGCATTATTTCCAATAACGAGTCCAAAAGCACCAGCAGTGAATAAAAAGTTCAACTGTTCTTCTTCAGAAAGTTTTAATTTGTCAATAGCAGTTGTCAGAACGGCAGGTAAACAACCAGCAGAGCCAGCTGTTGGTGTAGCACAAACAAGTCCCATTTTGGCATTCAGTTCGTTGACAGCAATGGCATTGCGGACAGCGGTCAAGATAGTGGTATCTGACAAAGTCTTACCCGATTTAAGGTAGGTGTCCATTTTGACGGCGTCTCCACCAGTTAGACCACTAATTGATTTACTAGGTGTTAGTCCGTCAGTAACAGAATTTTTCATGACTTGAAGGTTTTTCGTCATGATGTGAATGATTTCATCACGGCTACGCCCACTTAATTCCATTTCGGTGGCAATCATTAGTTCAGCAATATTACCGTTAAAATCTTTATCGGCTTGTTCAACTAATTCTTTAATAGAATAAAACATTCTTTTCCTTTCTAATCAAAGAAATTAACATTGTGCAAATGTGAAATTTGTTGAATCTGTTCAACAGCTTTGTGACAATCACGAGAGTCAACTTCGATAATCATGATTGCTTTTTCACCAGCACGTTCACGAGTTACATTCATTTGGGCGATGTTGATATGATGTTCAGATAGAATATCTGTCACTTTGGCAATCATTCCAGGAATGTCTTGGTGAACAATAATTAAAGTTGGTGTATTCATTTTTAGCGATACAGAGAAACCATTTAACTCAGTTACCTCAATATTTCCTCCGCCGATTGATACGCCAGTAATACTCATGCTTTTGTCACCTTTTTCAACGGTAATTTTAGCGGTATTTGGATGTGGAGCGTTACTATCTTTGAGAATATCCCAATAAGTGCGAACCCCTTTCTGATGAGCGATTTCTAATGAATTTTTGATGTCAGGGTTGTCAGTATCCATGCCAAGGATACCTGCAACGAGAGCTTTGTCAGTTCCATGGCCACGGTAAGTCTTAGCAAATGAATTGTACAAATGAAAGGTTACGGAATCGGGAATTTCTCCGAAAATAGAGTTAACAATTTTTCCAATACGAACAGCCCCAGCCGTATGGCTACTAGACGGACCAATCATCACGGGACCGATGATGTCGAATACGGATTGGAATTTTAGATTTTTCATATCTACTCCTTTAAGAATCTATGCTTACTTATTATAACAGAGGAAGGCAAAAGGGTAAACGATAATAAATGAGAAAAAGCATTAGAATTAAGTGTAAAAGACTTACATAAATGAAATTTCGTGTTATAATAGTCTTCGCATGGTTTTACGCATTCAAAGTCGACCTTCAAATCGATTTTTGAAAAACTGGGCCCTTCAAGCCTATGTTCGAAAAAAATATCTTGATGGGAGGATTATCATGTCAGATAATTCAAAAACACGTGTTGTTGTCGGTATGAGTGGCGGCGTTGATTCGTCTGTAACGACTCTCCTTTTGAAAGAGCAAGGTTATGACGTTATTGGTGTCTTTATGAAAAACTGGGACGACACAGACGAATTCGGTGTTTGTACAGCAACCGAAGATTATAAAGATGTGGCAGCCGTGGCTGACCAAATTGGTATTCCTTACTACTCTGTCAATTTTGAAAAAGAGTATTGGGATCGTGTTTTCGAATATTTCCTAGCGGAATATCGTGCAGGACGCACACCAAATCCAGACGTTATGTGTAACAAGGAAATCAAGTTTAAAGCTTTCCTTGACTATGCCATGACGCTTGGAGCTGATTACGTAGCAACTGGACATTATGCGCAAGTTTCTCGTGATGAAGACGGTACTGCTCATATGTTACGTGGAGCAGATAATAATAAAGACCAAACTTACTTCTTGAGTCAATTATCACAAGAACAATTGCAAAAAGCAATGTTTCCACTTGGGCATTTGGAAAAACCAGAAGTGCGTAAAATCGCAGAACGTGCAGGTCTTGCGACAGCTAAGAAAAAAGATTCAACAGGAATTTGCTTTATCGGTGAAAAGAATTTTAAAGAATTCCTTAGTCAATATTTACCAGCACAAAAAGGTCGTATGATGACTGTTGACGGTCGTGATATGGGTGAACATGCTGGATTGATGTATTATACAATCGGTCAACGTGGCGGTCTTGGTATCGGTGGACAACAAGGTGGTGACAATCAACCTTGGTTTGTTGTCGGAAAAGATTTGTCAAAAAATATTCTTTACGTTGGTCAAGGTTTCTATCATGATTCACTAATGTCAACTAGCCTTGACGCTTCAAGTATTCACTTTACACGTGATATGCCTGAAGAATTTACAATGGAAGTTACAGCAAAATTCCGTTACCGTCAACCAGACTCTAAAGTTACAGTGCATGTTAGAGGTGACAAAGCAGAAGTTGTCTTTGATGAACCACAACGTGCCATTACACCAGGTCAAGCTGTTGTTTTCTATGACGGCGAAGAATGCCTAGGTGGCGGAATCATTGATGTGGCTTATAAAAATGGAGTCGCTTGTCAATACATATAGTTGACAAAGATGTAAATATAAGTTGACGGGTTTGGCTTATCTATATAATCAACTATTGCTCGAAAAATTATTGGCAATTAAATTGACATTTTAACTTAATTTGATACAATAATCATGATGGTCAAAGCTCATGAGAATTGTGCGTTTTTATCGCACAATTTTCGAGGGTTTTGGCTGTTTTTTGTGCAGTTAAGGAGTTTTAAATGGATTTTAGAACTAGAATTGGTGAGCAGAGCTTCGGTGTTAGAGCATTAGCCTTAATTATTAAAGATAAAAAAATATATTTAGCAAAATCTCCTAAAAATGAATATTATTTGTTAGGTGGAGCAATCTTAGTAAATGAATTAACTGAAGATGCCATAATACGCGAAATGAAAGAAGAACTTAATATCGATATTGAAGTTAAACAGTTGGCTTTTGTTGTTGAAAAATCAGTTTTCTTTGGATCTCACAAAACATCATCAAATTGAATTTCTTTACTTAGTGAACCCGCTTTCTGACCTTAATAAAGATATATATGAGGGAGGTCAGAAGCGTATGTGTGAGTGGGTTTCGTTTGAAGAACTTCAGTAAGATTAACCTAAATCCAAGCTTTTTAAAAATTGCTCTAAAAAACTGGGATGGTCAAGTCAAACATTTTGTAAATAAGAAGAAGGAGAAATAAAATGACACACGAATTTGCTGAAAATTATGATGTAATTGTTGTTGGTGCTGGGCATGCTGGTGTTGAAGCTAGTTTGGCTGCGGCTCGTATGGGTTGTAAAACGATGCTGGCAACAATTAATTTGGAAATGTTGTCCTTTATGCCATGTAACCCTGCAATTGGGGGGGCTGCCAAAGGGATTGTCGTTCGCGAAATTGACGCTCTCGGTGGTGAAATGGGTAAAAACATTGATAGGACTTACATTCAAATGAAAATGCTCAATACTGGTAAAGGTCCTGCGGTCCGTGCTCTTCGTGCGCAAGCAGATAAGGCTCTTTACTCTCGTACAATGAAGCATACGGTTGAGCAACAAGAAAATTTGACATTGCGTCAGTCAATGATTGAAGAAGTTTTAGTCGAAGATGGTAAAGTTGTCGGTGTTCGCACAGCTACTAATCAGAAATTTTCAGCTAAAGCAGTTGTTATCACAACAGGTACAGCCCTTCGTGGCGAAATTATCCTAGGCGAGCTTAAATATTCTTCTGGTCCAAATAACAGCTTGGCTTCTATTGAACTTGCAGATAATTTGAAAGAATTAGGTCTTGAAATTGGTCGTTTCAAAACAGGAACACCACCACGTATCAAAGCAAGTTCTATCAATTACGATGAAACAGAGATTCAACCAGGTGATGAAAAACCAAATCATTTTTCATTCATGTCCAATGATGAAGATTACCTCAAAGACCAAATTCCTTGCTGGTTGACTTATACGAACCAAACAAGCCACGATATTATCAATAAAAATCTTTACCGTGCACCAATGTTTTCAGGGATTGTCAAAGGGGTAGGACCTCGTTATTGTCCATCTATCGAAGATAAAATTGTGCGCTTTGCGGATAAAGAACGTCATCAACTTTTCCTAGAACCAGAAGGTCGTGAAACAGAAGAAGTTTACATTCAAGGGTTGTCAACAAGCCTTCCTGAAGATGTTCAAAAAGAATTGATTCATTCTATTAAAGGGCTTGAAAATGCCGAAATGATGCGTACAGGATATGCGATTGAGTACGATATCGTTTTGCCACACCAATTGCGTGCAACGCTTGAAACGAAGAAAATTTCAGGTCTCTTTACGGCTGGTCAAACCAATGGTACGTCAGGTTACGAAGAAGCTGCTGGTCAAGGAATTGTTGCTGGTATCAATGCTGCTTTGAAAGTTCAAGGCAAGCCAGAAATGATTCTTAAACGTAGTGATGCTTACATCGGTGTTATGATTGATGACTTGGTAACGAAAGGAACGTTGGAACCTTATCGTTTATTAACAAGTCGTGCGGAATATCGTTTGATTTTGCGTCATGATAATGCTGATATGCGTTTGACCGAGATTGGTCACCGTGTCGGTTTGGTTGATGATGAACGTTATCAATGTTTCTTGAATCGTAAACGTCAGTTTGACAATGAGTTGACAAGGTTGTCAACTCTTAAAATTAAGCCAGTTAAAGAAACTAATGCACGTATTGAAGCACTTGGTTTCAAACCATTAACAGATGCCTTGACAGCAAAAGAATTCATGCGTCGTCCTGAAATCAATCATGACATTGCGACAAGCTTTGTTGGTCCTGTTGAAGAAAAACTTGACAGCAAAGTGATTGAACTTTTGGAAACTGAAATCAAATATGAAGGTTATATCAACAAAGCCCTTGACCAAGTAGCCAAAATGAAACGCATGGAAGAAAAACGTATTCCTGCTAATATTGACTGGGATGATATTGATTCTATCGCAACAGAAGCACGTCAAAAATTCAAGAAAATTAACCCAGAAACAATCGGTCAAGCAAGCCGTATTTCAGGTGTTAACCCAGCAGATATTTCTATTTTGATGGTTTACCTAGAAGGCAAGCAAAAACATCATAGAAAAGCGAATGATTAAGTCATAAAATTGTAATCTTTAAATCAATGACAGCTCTATCAAATAAGGCTGTTTTATGGTATAATTGTAAGCTAAGAGGTTAACCAATGAAAAGATTTCGATTTGCAACTATTCACTTAGTCATGATAGACTTGATTTTATTTGGGATTTTGGCTATTTGTGTCAGACTTTTTCAGACGGAGTCAGCTATTTTAGCTGCAATCTTTTTGGCGCTGTCTTTGCTTGTTGCATTGCTTTATTATCAAAAAAAAACATATGAGTTATCAGAACATGAACAAATTGAATTACTAAACGACCAAACAGAAGTCAGTTTGAAGAGTTTATTAGAACAGATGCCCGTTGGTGTTGTTCAATTTGAGCAATCTACAAATGAAGTTGAGTGGTTTAATCCATACGCTGAACTTATCTTCACTAGTGAAGAAGGGGGATTTGAGGACGAGCTCATCCAAAAAATTATTGGCAATAAGCGTGAAGGAGATGCCAGCCAAACTTTTGAGTTAAATGGCAATAAATATTCATCTTACATTGATTCATCTTCAAGGATTTTTTATTTCTTTGATACGTCAATGGGAAATCGTCAACTAGGAGATGCTGCGCTTTTGCGACCAGTTATCGGGATTATTTCAATTGATAATTATGACGATACAACAGATGATTTATCTGATGCGGAAATTTCTCAAATCAATAGTTTTATTGCTAATTTTATATCGAATTTCATGAAGTCTAAAAATATTTTTTATCGTCGTGTGGATATGGACCGTTTTTACTTTTTCACAGATTATGCTGTTTTAAGTAGTCTAATTGACGATAAGTTTACAGTACTAGAAGCTTTTCGTAAACAGGCTAAAGAAGAGCGTGAGTTACCGTTGACTTTGAGCATGGGGGTTGCTTATGGTAATGATAATCATCAGCAAATTGGGCAAGTGGCTCTTCAAAATTTGAATACAGCACTTGTGCGTGGTGGTGACCAAGTTGTTATTTGTGAAAATGATGAGCATAAGAAACCATTGTATTTTGGTGGTGGGTCAGTATCTACCGTTAAACGTACCCGTACGCGTACCCGTGCGATGATGACTGCTATTTCAGACCACATAAAAAAAGTGGATAGAGTATTTGTTGTCGGACATCGTAATCTAGATATGGATGCTCTTGGTTCAGCGATTGGGATGCAGTTCTTTGCAAGTAATGTCATCGAGGAAGCTTATGCGGTTTACAACCCAGATGAAATGAGCCCTGATATTGCAAGAGCAGTTAAAAGGTTACAAGAAGATGGAAAAACGCATCTAATTTCAGTCAACCAAGCTTTACAACTAGTGAAAAGCCAATCACTGTTGATAATGGTTGATCATTCTAAGATTGACTTAACGTTATCGCAGGAACTTTACAACAGATTTACAGATGTCATTGTTGTTGATCATCATCGTCGTGACAATAATTTCCCAGAAAAAGCCATATTGACCTTTATTGAAAGTGGTGCAAGTAGCGCAAGTGAATTAGTAACCGAATTAATTCAATTCCAAAATGCTGGTAAACGTCTAAGTAAAATTCAAGCTAGTATTTTAATGGCAGGGATTATGTTGGACACGAATAATTTTTCAGCTAGCGTTACAAGTCGAACATTTGATGTTGCAAGCTATCTTAGATCTCAAGGAAGTGATAGCGTTGAAATTCAAAACATTTCTCAAACAGATTTTGAGGAATATCGATTGGTTAATGAACTTGTTCTCAAAGGGCGTAAACTTTATGACAACATTATCATTGCCAGTGGTGGCGATAATGTGGTTTACAGTAAAGTAGTTGCCAGTAAAGCTGCAGATACCATGTTATCTCTAGCTGGCATTGAAGCAACGTTTGTTATTGTTCAGGTTGCTCCTAATAAAGTAGCTATTTCGGCACGTAGCCGCAGTAAAATCAATGTTCAACAAATGATGGAAGAACTCGGTGGCGGTGGGCATTTTACCCTAGCAGCTTGTCAACTATCAGACATAACTGTTAGTCAAGCCGAACACTTATTACTTGAAATAATTGAAAATGATTTAAGAGAAGACATGGAGGTAGAGTGATGAAAGTTATTTTTCTAGCAGATGTTAAAGGTAAAGGAAAAAAAGGCGAAATCAAAGAGATCCCAACAGGTTATGCCCAAAACTTTTTAATTAAGAAAAATTTAGCTAAAGAAGCGACTAACCAAGCTATTGGTGAATTAAAAGGTAAACAAAAATCAGAAGAAAAAGCACAAGCTGAAATTTTAGCAGAAGCTCAAGCGCTTAAAGCAGAGCTTGAGAAAGAAGCCACAGTTGTTAAGGTTACCGAAAAAGTTGGACCTGATGGACGTACATTTGGTTCAATTACAGCTAAGAAAATTGCTGAAGAATTGGCTAAACAGTTTGGTTTAAAAATCAACAAACGTTCTATCGAGTTAAATCATCCAATTCGTGCAATTGGTTCTGTCGAAGTTCCTGTTAAGTTACACAAGGAAGTAACTGCTGAAATTAAATTAAGCATTAAGGAAGCATAGTCCTACGTTTAGAGGTTATTAGGGGAGGTGAAGAATTTGGCAGAAGAGTTAGAATTGAGAGTTCAGCCACAAGATTTATTAGCAGAGCAGTCTGTCTTAGGTTCGATTTTTATCTCGCCAGATAAGCTTATTACTGTCCGTGAATACATTAGCTCAGATGATTTCTATAAGTATTCTCATAGAGTTATTTTTAAGGCAATGATTACACTTAGCGATCGTAATGAGGCTATTGATGCCACAACAGTTAGAACAATTCTTGATGACCAAGGGGATTTACAAAACATTGGTGGCTTGTCTTACATTGTCGAACTTGTCAATAGCGTTCCTACGAGTGCCAATGCAGAATATTATGCTAAAATTGTCGCTGAAAAGGCGATGCTGCGTAATATCATCTCTAGGTTGACAGAGACTGTAAACCTTGCCTATGAAGGTGCTACGGATTCTGAAGACGTTATTGCGGGGGCAGAAAAAGCCCTTGTTGAGATTAATGAACATAGCAATCGCAGTGGTTTTCGTAAGATTTCAGATGTTTTGAAGGTCAACTATGAAAATTTGGAAATCCGTTCTCGTCAGACAAGTGATATTACTGGATTGTCGACTGGTTTTCGTGATTTGGATAAGATTACAACAGGTTTACACCCTGATCAATTGATTATCCTTGCTGCACGTCCAGCCGTCGGGAAAACTGCTTTTGTTTTGAACATTGCGCAAAATGTTGGGACTAAACAAAATAAACCAGTCGCTATTTTCTCTCTGGAAATGGGTGCTGAAAGTTTGGTTGACCGTATGTTGGCTGCTGAGGGAATGGTTGATTCTCACCACCTTCGAACAGGTCAATTGACCGACCAAGAATGGAACAACATTACCATTGCCCAAGGTGCTTTAGCAGAAGCACCGATTTATATTGATGATACACCAGGGATTAAAATCACTGAAATTCGTGCACGAGCACGTAAGCTGTCTCAAGAAGTTGAGGGTGGTCTTGGCTTGATTGTCATTGACTATTTACAGTTGATTACAGGAACACGTCCAGAAAACCGACAACAGGAGGTTTCTGATATTTCACGTCAATTGAAAATTTTAGCAAAAGAGCTGAAAGTCCCTGTTATCGCACTTAGTCAGCTGTCTCGTGGTGTTGAACAACGTCAGGATAAACGTCCTGTGTTGTCAGATATTCGTGAATCAGGTTCTATCGAGCAAGATGCGGATATCGTTGCCTTCTTGTATCGTGATGATTATTATCGTCGTGAGGGTGAAGAAAATGATGACGCTGTCGAAGACAATACTATCGAAGTTATCTTGGAGAAGAACCGTTCAGGAGCGCGTGGCACAGTGAAATTAATCTTCCAAAAAGAATACAATAAATTTTCTAGTATAGCGCAGTTTGAAGAGCGTTGATAAATATAAAATTACTTTATTAAGGAGCAAAGTAGAAGATGAGTGATGCATTTGCAGATGTAGCAAAAATGAAAAAAATCAAAGAAGATATTAAAGCCCATGAAGGTCAACTTGTTGAATTGACACTTGAAAATGGTCGTAAACGTGAAAAAAATAAAGTTGGTCGTTTGACTGAAGTTTACCCTTCATTATTTATCGTTGAATACAATGAAAATTCAGATGTTCCAGGAGCAATCAACAATTCCTATGTTGAATCATACACTTATTCAGATATTTTAACTGAAAAAACATTGATTCGCTATTTTGATTAATCCTTGATTAGAATTATCAGCAATAGTAGATAAAAAGGCTTTACAACGCCTTTTTTTTATGTTAAACTAATCTTTGTGTGAAATAATAGCAGGAGAGTATGAAGCTCGTCAACAGTTGGCTCTTCTACAGTTTTTCTTCTTATTAGAAAAGCTCCTAGAAGTCGGAAAAGTAATCTTGGCTGTTTAGATGAAAGTCAACTGCACGAATCAGGATTCTCTAATTTGTTATTTCCTACAAAATTTTTATTTTATAGGAGGACATTTTTAATGTCACGTTATACAGGTCCATCATGGAAACAATCACGTCGCCTTGGCTTGTCTCTTACAGGTACAGGTAAAGAATTAGCACGTCGTAACTACGTGCCAGGTCAACACGGTCCTAACAACCGTAGCAAACTTTCCGAATATGGTTTGCAATTGGCTGAAAAACAAAAACTTCGTTTCACTTACGGTGTAGGTGAAAAACAATTCCGTAACTTGTTCGTACAAGCTACTAAGATTAAAGGTGGAACTCTTGGTTTCAACTTTATGGTTCTTTTGGAACGTCGTCTTGACAACGTTGTTTACCGTTTAGGTCTTGCAACTACTCGTCGTCAAGCTCGTCAATTCGTTAACCACGGTCACATCCTTGTTGACGGTAAACGTGTTGATATCCCTTCATACCGCGTAACTCCAGGTCAAGTTATCTCAGTTCGCGAAAAATCAGCTAAAGTACCTGCTATCCTTGAAGCTGTTGAAGCTACTCTTGGACGTCCAGCATTTGTATCATTTGACGCTGAAAAACTTGAAGGTTCATTGACTCGTCTTCCAGAACGCGACGAAATCAACCCAGAAATCAACGAAGCACTTATCGTTGAGTACTACAACAAAATGCTTTAATTCTCAGTTTATTGAAGTATTTAAAACCACGGTCTTTGCCGTGTTTTTTTATGGCTTCAAGTCAGTTTTTCTCGAAGAGAAAAACAAGAAAACCACCAGCTAAGCTGGTGGCTGACAAGGCTTTGAGCTTCCATTTCTTTTTCCTGATATAATCTAATTGTTCAGGTTAGAAAAAGAAATGGCAAAAACCAGTTACAGTTTATCACACACAAAATGGATGTGCAAATATCACATAGTATTCACACCCAAATATCGTAGAAAATCCATTTACTATACAATTAGACAAGACTTAATAGGTATTTTCCGTCACCTATGTCAATATAAAGGAGTTGAGATAATAGAAGGACATATGATGTCAGATCATGTTCATATGCTTGTTTTAATTCTGCCGAAACTTGCGATTTCGGATCTTATGGGATATTTAAAAAGTAAAAGTGCTTTGATGATATTTGATAAGCACGCAAATTTAAAATATAAATATGGAAATCGCAAGTTTTGGGCTAGGGGCTATTACGTAAGTGCTGTTGGATTAAACGAACGAATCGTAGCGAAGTATATTTGCGAACAGGAGAAAGATGACATAGCTTTGGATAAGTTAAGTGTAAAAGAGTATGAAGAACCATTTTCAGATGGAGGATTTAGACGCTGCTGGAGATTAACGGCTTATAGCCGGTGTACAAGCCACCCGTTTTCATGGGTGGTTATGACTTTTTTTATAATAGAAAAGTCTTTTTTGATACTTCCCTTAGGTTCCTCGCTTTTTTATTTCTAGGCTCAGACCTCAAACCATCCAGTGGACTATTGAAGGAATCCAAGGAATTCTCAAAGCTTCCGAAATGTAGGAGAAACGAGGTATCGTTTTTGCGCTCACTTTGTTTGCAAATAATCCTGAAATCGAACAGTGAGACAACAATTGTTTGCAACTTATTTTGAGTTAAAAGTAAGTTTGGCTACATTCAGAGTCGCCAAAAGGCGACTTTAAGAATGGGTGGTTATAGTGATAGTGGTAAAAGTTTTAAAATGAGGTTAGTCATTTGGCGAGGAGATTCTTTTTTGCCATTAGCTATCCAAGATTGGCAGAGGCCAAAAAAGGCGTAGGCAAAGTAGATACTGCTGTATTCTTTTTCGACAGGGGAAAGTTCCTCACGCCCAAAACGATTTTGAAAATCAGTATTGATAAAGATGAGCACCTTATTAACAATAAAAGCTTGAAATTCCCGCGTGCCATTCGCCGAAATTAAGGCAGATAGCAATTGCTCACGTTTTAGAAATTCAAAAATCTCTAAAAACGCTTGTTCTTTATTGCCTTCGTGTTTTTCAAAAATATATTCAACTTGATTGAAAAGGGTTTGTTGACAGGAATCAATCAATTCAAATTTATCCTTATAATGTGTGTAGAAACTTGAACGGCTAATGCCAGCTTCTTTAGCAATTTTGATGGTGGTAATGTCGTCAAAACTCTCTGTCTTTAAAAGGGCGACCATAGCTTCTTGAATGGCTTTTTTGGTGTTAGCTCTGCGATTATCATTTGCCATAATAAAAATCTTTTGAACACTTTTAGACAGAGTGTCCAAAAACCCCTTCTTTTGTCTTGAAATTATTTTATATCTCTGTATAATATATTTTATCATAATTTTTGAACACTATGTCCAAATTAGGAGAAAATATGTTAGAAGAATTAAAAGCACTTATAAAAAGCCCAAAACTTTGGGTAACAATGATTGGTGTTGCTCTTATTCCAGCACTTTATAACTTATCTTTCTTGGGTTCTATGTGGGACCCTTACGGAAATGTTGATGATTTGCCAGTAGCAGTTGTCAATCAAGATAAGTCATCAACTTTAAATGACCAAACGCTATCAATCGGTGATAATATGGTGGACAGTATGTCTAAAAATAAAGCCTTAGATTATCACTTTGTTAGCGCAGAAAAAGCAGAAGAGGGTCTGGAAAATGGTGATTACTATATGGTTATCACATTACCAGAGGATTTGTCTGAAAAGGCAGCCAGCCTTTTGACAGATGACCCTGAAAAATTGACAATTAATTATCAAACAACAGCTGGACGTAGCTTTGTCGCTTCTAAAATGAGCGAATCTGCGATGACCAAGCTTAAAGATACTGTTTCTGAAAATATCACAGAAACTTATACAAAAGCTGTATTCAAGAGCATGTCTAGTTTACAAGATGGTTTACAAGAAGCAAGTGACGGTGGTAAAGAGTTGCTCTCAGGAAGCCAACAACTTGAATCTGGCAGTCAAACCATTACAGATAATCTCAACACAGCAGCATCAGGCAGCCAAACTTTAGCAGACGGAACAGCGACACTTTCAAGCGGCTTGACAACTTATACAAACGGCGTGTCAAGTTTGGCGAGTGGAGCAAATGAATTAGATAGTAATTCAGCAGCACTTGTAAGTGGTGTAGCTCAACTAAAAGAAAGTTCTGCACAAGTACAACAATTAGTTGATGGTGCTAATAGTTTAACCGATGGTTTACAGAAGTTAGCAACAGCGACAACACTTTCAGCAGAAGAATCTACAAATATTCAGTCATTAATTTCAGGTTTACCACAATTAAATGCTGGAATTCAACAATTAAACGCTTCAGTTTCTGAGATTTCTACTAAAGTTGATGCTACAAAAATTTCGACTGCTTTAAGTGATATTGCTGCACAAGCTAAGGGAATTTTGGAGGCAGAAGAAAAGGATAGTTCAGCCAGATTGACTGCTATTCAAGAAACAGCTACTTACCAAAGTTTAGATGCAACACAACAAGCTGAGTTAGTTAATGCATTAAATACTTCAGGAAATAGTGTCAGTCAACAAGCACAGCAAATTTTAACAGATGTTCAAACAATGGAAACTGCTTTAACAGAGTTATCATCTTTATCAAGTAAGGTAACTGAGTTACAAATGGGAGTTTCCCAAATTGCAAATCAGTCAAATGTAGCATTACCTGGTGCTGTTACAGCCTTGACAACATTATCTACTGGTTTAAATCAGGTTAATACAGCTGCTACAACACAAATTGCCCCTGGAAGTAGTCAAATTGCTTCAGGAATCTCAACACTTAATACTAAACTAAGTAGTGGCGCAAGCGAATTGTTGACAGGGGTAACAACTTATACAAGTGGTGTTTCCCAAGCGGCTTCTGGAGCTAATCAATTGGCTGCTAGCAATACTCAGTTGACAAGTGGAGCTTCTCAATTGCAATCTGGTGCGGAAGAATTGGCCTCTGGTTCAAGTCAGTTAGCTGCTGGTAGTGATACGTTGACAAGTGGCTTGACCACCTTGACAAGTGGTATTTCAACATTGACATCATCACTTTCAGAGGCAAGTGACCAATTATCACTCGTTTCTGTAACAAATAAGAATGCTAAATTGGTTTCTAACCCTGTATCAACAAAAGAAACAGATAATGATAGCGTGAAAGTAAATGGTATTGGTATGGCACCTTACATGATTGCAGTATCACTTATGGTAGTTGCCCTTTCAACGAACGTTATCTTTGCAAGCTCATTGTCAGGACATCCTGTGAAAAATCGTTTTGAATGGGCAAAACAAAAACTCTTTATTAATGGATTGATTTCAACGGTTGGTTCATTAGTATTGTATGGTGCTATTCAATTCCTTGGCTTTGAGGCTAATTACGAATGGAAAACAATCCTCCTTATCATCTTAGGTGGTTGGACGTTAATGGCTCTTGTAACGGCTCTAGTTGGTTGGGATAATCGTTATGGCTCATTCCTATCACTTATTATGCTACTGCTTCAAGTCGGTTCCGTAGGTGGTTCATATCCAATCGAGCTTAGTCCTAAGTTCTTCCAAGTTGTTCACCCATATATGCCAATGAGTTACATTGTAACAGGTTTACGTCAAACCATTTCGATGACAGGTTCAATTGGTACACAAGTTGGTGTTCTTTCAGCATTCCTTGTTGCTTTCATGGTACTTGGACTTATCATTTACAGACAACCAAAAACAGAAAAATAAGATTACTAGATTGAGGAAAACGTTCATTTTGGATAATCTCTTCAATCTTTTTTTTGATGTGAACAATGTTCTCGGTTTTTAAAATCAGATTATTTGAAAAACGAAGGAAACTTTTATACACTTAATGAGTTAACTAGAGAATGCTGATTAAGACAGCCTTTCTTTACAATATATTTACAGTGATGTAAATAATTAATTTGCTATTTAGATTGAGGAAACGATGTCACTTATTACTATTATTTTGTCAATATTGGTGCAAAAGGTAGCGATGGGCAACAATTAGGTATCTACAATAAGTTGCTGGAGCGTAGAGAACAAGGGCAATCATTACAAAATAAAGAGACATGGATACGGTCTGAATTGCGATTGTTTGGCAAGCGAGCAAATGAATTTGCGAAAATCATGGCAACAAAAAAACCACTCAAAGACATCTATTTTGAGGTAGTTCATTCGAGTTATCGATTTGTGGTAGATAATGTACATAGTGCAGACAAAAATAAGCGAAGACGTCCGACAGTTCAGTGGTGGTTAGATTATATCGCTACTAAACAGAAGACTAGTCTAAAATACACACGAGAAAAACTCACATTAAAAGCAACCGAAAAATACTTAGACAAGCAAGTTAAAAAGTCCTTGGCAAAAGTCTATAAAGCCAAAGAGTTGTCAAGTGGTTCAGATGAAGCGGTCGCTTATATTTTAAAATTGCTTGAAGAGGGGGAGAAAAAATTGACGGATAAAGATATGGCTGAAATTGAGCAATATGTCGAGGAACAGAATAATGAGGTGCTTTGGGTAAAATGACTAGGAAGATTGTTATATTCACAGAACGTACCGAAAAAAATCAAACGTATCTTGTCGATTTTAGACAAGCTCCTGAAATTTATCAATACTTGCCAGATATTTATATCTTTCTACAAAGTAAGGCAAGGTTCTACAAAATAAAAAAATGACGCAGTCGGCAAACCGCATCAAATACAAAAAACTATTAAATGAATTATAACATGAAAGGAAAATAAAAGCTATGTTTATCACTAAAGAAGATTTAAAAAAATTAGGTTTTGGAAATTATCAAGCCTATACCCTTATCAAACAAGCAAAAGCTCTTATGGTGCAGAAAGGTTTTGCGTACTATGCTTCAAAGGGGTTAGGTCGAGTTCCTGTAGAAGCAGTTGAAGAAATTCTCGGGACAAAATTAGAGTTTGAGGAGCAAGGAAATTATGCCTAAAATTCCTCATGTGTATTATGATAAAGCTACTGGCACTTATTATGCGGTAGCTTCTCTTGGTTTCGATGAGATAACAGGCAAGAGAATGCAGAAGAAAAAGAGAGGTTTTAAGACACAGACAGAAGCTAAAAAATGGTACGATGACTTTATGGCGAAACATTCTCGCAAAGCTATTGTACATGGTGCTAGTTTAACGGTTGAAATGTTTCTTGATAACTATTTCATACCAGATTATAAAAATAAAGTATCCGATAGAACTTATATGACCTTTTCCTCTAAGTTAAAGCGACTTAAATATTTTGCTAAAATGAAAATGATTGATATTCAACCAATCCATATTAAAAAATGGCATACAGCTATTCTTGAGGAAGGACTATCCAATAATTATTTAAAAGATTTACATCAGTCTATGAAAGAAATTTTTGATATGGCTACAACTCTAGGTATAGTCAGTGAAAATCCAGTTAGAAAAGCAGGAAATGTTAGCCGTACCAAACATAAAGTCGATTTTTGGACAAAAGAAGAGTTTGAAGCATTCATCAAGACATTTGAGAAAAAAGACGTTTTAGAACATCTAAAATTTATCACTTGTTTATTCCTTTTTATGACTGGTTTGCGAATTAGTGAATTGCAAGCCCTCGTTTGGGACGATATAGATTTTGAAAACAAGTCTTTTGTTGTTAGTAAATCAATGTTTTATCAAAACAAGAATAATTGGCAGATAAATCCAACAAAGACCTTTTCAAGTAATAGATTGATTTATCTTGATAGCATAACTATAGAAGCGCTAAAAGAATGGAGAGAACATCAGAAAAAATTAGGTAGGATTGATTTTATATTTTCGTACAACTGTCTGCCTATCACTAAAACAATGCTGAATAAAGCAATTTTGGATCATAGTAGGATTGCGGGGATTAAAACAATAAGAATACACGATTTAAGGCACTCTCATGCGAGTTTATTGCTTTCTTTAGGTATGAATGATTTAGAGTTAAAAAATCGCCTAGGACACGCTAGTATTCAAACTACGCTGGGGGTTTACTCTCATCTTCGTCCAACTGCTATGAAAGAGGTTGCAAATAGACTTGAAAATGTTGTGTCGCTAAAATAGTTGACAAATTTAAGAACTAATGTAATAATAAAGTTACTGATAGGATTGCTCATGGCAATACCAAAGCCCCCAACTATTGCGAGTAGTTGAGGGCTTTTTTTACGTTCTTTTCAGATTAACGGGTATTGATAGGCTGACAACACTAGTTGTCCTTGCTATCCAGCCATTTGCAGATGAAGTAGAGCAGTGTACCAGCTACAACATCTGCTATGATAGCAAGTAAGACGTCTGATAGGACAGTCATAGGCAATACCTCCTTTCTAGCAACGAGACTGCTTAAAGGTTAAGCATTTCCTAAATAGTATATCATAAATTGGAAATTAAGAATAGGAGTAATCGTGGCTTTTGGAAAACTAGCGTAGTCTGTTTGACAAAAACGCAGATTGTTAAAAGCGGTAAAGGCATGTTTACTGCTTTTATTGTTTCCAAAATATTGCCGAAAATAAAAATCAATGGCGCTAACCATTGATTTTAAGTTATTTTCACTAATTAAACTTTTATTTAACTTCAGTAAAGACTACGTGTTTACGCAATTTTGGTGAGTATTTTTTCAATTGAAGACGGTCTGGAGTGTTACGTTTGTTTTTTGAAGTAAGGTACAAGCGTTCACCAGATTCTTTGTGTTCAAGTGTAATATTTACGCGCATGGTATCTCCCTTCTATTATTTAGCTGCTTTAGCGATTTTACGTCCTTTGTAGTATCCTTTAAGTGATACACGGTGAGAACGTGAGTAATCTCCAGTAGTTTCGTCAAATTTAACTGATGGAGCAGTCAATTTGTAGTGTGTACGACGTTTGTTTTTCTTCGCTTTTGAAGTGTGACGTGCAGGTACTGCCATGTTTTATTTCCTCCGATAATATTTTTTTGTTTTTGATTTTTAATCAACTTTAACATAATAACATATCTTTTTTGTAAAGTAAAGTTACTTGACAAAAAAATATAAATAGGTGCGAATGTGGTTACTAATGCTTGGCTGCTAGTTAAAAACGAAAGTCATCAAGGAATAATTCATAAGAAAATCCTAAAAAAGAACAGACTATTCTTCTGCATAACTTGTTTTTGTGATAAAATAGAAATGATTGAATCGCTACAATAGTAGAAAGGAATTAGGGGCTAAATTTGTTTAAATTTGGTGCCATATGTCTTAAATTTATGAAATTACAAAAACCTAAAGGAACACAGGATATTTTACCTAGCGAAAGTGCTAAGTGGCAATATGTGGAAGCTGTTGCGCGTGAAACATTTAAAAAATACAATTACAGCGAAATTCGTACACCAATGTTTGAACATTATGAGGTTATCAGCCGTTCTGTTGGTGACACAACGGACATCGTGACAAAAGAAATGTATGATTTCCACGATAAAGGTGACCGCCATATTACTTTGCGTCCAGAAGGTACAGCTCCTGTTGTGCGTTCTTTTGTGGAAAATAAATTATTTGCACCAGAAGTTCAAAAGCCAGTTAAGATGTACTACATCGGCTCAATGTTCCGCTACGAACGTCCACAAGCTGGGCGTTTGCGTGAATTCCATCAAGTTGGTGTTGAGTGTTTCGGTTCAGCAAATCCTGCCACAGACGTTGAAACAATCACGATGGCTTACCAATTGTTCCAAACGCTGGGCATTAAAGATGTTACGCTTCATTTGAATACTTTGGGAAGTGCAGCTAGCCGTGCGGCATATCGTCAAGCTTTGATTGATTACCTTACGCCAATGCGTGAGCAATTGTCAAAAGACAGTCAACGTCGTTTAGATGAAAACCCACTTCGTGTCCTTGATTCAAAAGAAAAAGAAGACAAGATTGCTGTTGAAAACGCACCATCAATCCTTGATTATCTTGATGACGAAAGCCAAGCTCATTTTGATGCTGTGCGTAGTATGCTTGAAACTCTCAATATCCCATATGTCATTGATACAAACATGGTTCGTGGTCTTGATTACTATAACCACACTATCTTTGAATTCATCACAACTGTTGATAAATCTGAATTGACAATTTGTGCTGGTGGTCGCTATGACAGTCTCGTTGAATACTTTGACGGACCAGAAACACCAGGATTTGGTTTTGCACTTGGTCTTGAACGTTTGCTTCTTATCTTGGACAAACAAGGTATTGAATTACCAGTTGAAAAAGAAATGGACGTTTACATTGCTGTTTTGGAACAGGGTGCAAACCTTAAAGCGTTGGAACTTGTTCAAGCCATCCGCAACCAAGGTTTCTCAGCAGAACGTGACTACCTTGGACGTAAAATCAAAGCGCAATTCAAATCAGCAGACGTCTTTAATGCTAAAACAATTATCACTTTAGGCGAAAGTGAAATTGAAGCAGGTCAAGTAGCTGTGAAAAATAATAAAACTCGCGAAGAAGTGACCGTAAGCTTTGACGAAATTACAAACAACTTCGCTGAAGTATTGAATAAATTAGATTAAACGACAACAACTAGCTAATAATTGTGTACTCACAGTTCATTAACTGGTTGTTTTATATTGTAAACTTTAGTTACAGAAGAAAGCGTACTTCCTAAAGCGAGAGTAATTAGTCTTGTGATAGGGAGTGTGATAGAAATCGTAGCAGTTGTTGTAGCTTATCTCCTACAATATCAACAAAAATAGTTTATGATTCATATAACACCTATCCACTAGATTATCTTAAAGAAGCTCCGTTAAATATTTTGGTATTGATAGGTGATGAATTGCTATTCTATGTTATCTATCCTTTACTGATTAAATGTTATGATTTGGTTAAAAGGAATTTGAAAGTTTACTAAATTTTGGAGTGTGGTAACAAAAAGACATCTCAAATAGGAGTTTTATATCATTTTGAACCTTTCAAATTCTTGCTATTTCTCAAAAAAATTAAAAAACTCCCCCGCATGGGTGGGGTTTTTACGTGCTTTTTGCTATAATAGGTGGGAATGAATAAATTTAAAACGGAGAATCATATCAAATGAAACGTACAATGTATGCTGGTCGTGTTCGCAGCGAACACATTGGCCAAGAAATTACTCTAAAAGGTTGGGTCGGACGTCGTCGTGACCTAGGTGGCCTTATTTTCATCGATCTTCGTGACCGCGAAGGTATCATGCAATTAGTCATCAACCCGGAGAAAGTTTCAAGTGATGTTATGGCAACTGCAGAAAGTCTTCGTAACGAATTCGTTATCGAAGTAACTGGTGTCGTTGCACAACGTGAACAAGAAAACACTAACTTGCCAACTGGTGCTGTTGAATTGAAAGTATCAGCATTGACAGTTTTGAACACCGCTAAAACAACACCATTTGAAATCAAAGATGATGTGGAAGTTAGCGATGATAACCGTCTTCGTTACCGTTATTTGGATCTTCGTCGTCCAAAAATGCTTAACAACTTTAAATTACGTGCAAAAGTTACTCACTCAATCCGTAACTATTTGGATGAGTTAGAATTCATTGATGTTGAAACACCAATGTTGACAAAATCAACTCCAGAGGGTGCGCGTGACTACTTGGTACCAAGTCGTGTGAGCCAAGGTCACTTTTACGCTTTGCCACAAAGTCCACAAATCACAAAACAATTGTTGATGAATGCTGGTTTTGATCGTTACTACCAAATCGTTAAATGTTTCCGTGATGAAGATTTGCGTGGTGATCGTCAACCTGAGTTTACACAGGTTGATATGGAAACATCATTCTTGTCAGACCAAGATATCCAAGATATCACTGAAGGAATGATCGCTAAAGTCATGAAAGATACAAAAGGAATTGATGTCACATTGCCATTCCCGCGTATGTCTTATGACGATGCAATGAACAACTACGGTTCAGACAAACCTGATACTCGTTTTGAAATGCTTTTACAAGACTTGACAGAAGTTGTCAAGGATGTTGATTTCAAAGTGTTCTCACAAGCTCCAGTTGTAAAAGCTATTGTTGTTAAGGGGAATGCGGATAAATACTCACGTAAAAACATTGATAAATTAACAGAATTTGCAAAACAATTTGGTGCCAAAGGTCTTGCATGGGTCAAATTTACTGATGGTGTGATTACTGGACCGGTTGCTAAATTCTTAACAAGTATCGAAGATAAGTTGACAGTAAGTTTACAACTCGAAGAAAATGATTTGGTTCTTTTTGTTGCCGATACTCTTGAAGTTGCTAATAATACTCTTGGTGCTCTTCGTACTCGTATCGCTAAAGAACTTGATATGGTTGACAACTCTAAATTTAATTTCCTTTGGGTTGTTGATTGGCCAATGTTTGAATGGTCTGAAGAAGAAGGACGTTACATGTCTGCTCACCACCCATTCACATTGCCAACTGAAGAATCCGCTCATGAATTAGAAGGTGACCTTGCTAAAGTACGTGCAGTTGCTTACGATATCATTCTTAACGGTTATGAACTTGGGGGCGGTAGCTTGCGTATCAACCAAAAAGAATTGCAAGAACGTATGTTTAAAGCGCTTGGCTTTACAGCAGAAGAAACAAATGACCAATTTGGTTTCTTGTTAGAAGCTATGAACTACGGTTTCCCACCACATGGTGGACTTGCTATCGGTCTTGACCGCTTCGTTATGCTTCTTGCTGGTGAAGATAACATTCGTGAAGTTATTGCATTCCCTAAAAATAATAAAGCTGCGGATCCAATGACACAAGCACCAAGTCTTGTCGCAGATAAACAATTAGATGAATTAGCTTTAGCAATCGAAACTAATGATTAAGAAAACATCTTTGAAAAAGAAAACAAAGTTTATTGTTAGCCGTTGGGCAGAAAGATATGGTCTGTTAAAGACAATGCAGAGCATTTCAAGAGAGAAGTATGCGGAAAAAGTTTCCGCTTCTCTTTTTTATGGTTTGCTATCGGCAATTGCGGTTAATTTCTTCTTCCAACCAGGACACGTTTATTCAAGTGGTGCAACTGGTTTTGCACAGGTTTTATCGGCGATTAGTGAGCGTTTAATTGGCTTTAGGTTGCCAATTTCAGTTATTTTTTATGCGATTAATGTGCCGTTGCTCGTTTTAGCTTGGTATAAAATCGGACATAAATTCACTGTTTTTACACTCATTACAGTTTCGATGAGTTCTTTCTTTATTCAAATTGTTCCTGAAATTACTCTGACGACTGATCCCCTGGTTAATGCCATTTTTGGTGGTTTGGTCATGGGGACTGGTGTTGGCTTTAGTTTAAAATCTTGTATTTCAAGTGGTGGTACTGATATCATTAGTTTGACCATTCGGAAAAGGACAGGCCGTGATGTGGGAAGCATTTCTCTCACGGTTAATGGTGTTATCATGATTTTTGCTGGCATTTTATTTGGTTGGCAATATGCCCTTTATTCTATGGTGACTATCTTTGTCTCTAGCCGTGTGACAAATGCTATTTTTACTAAGCAGAAGAAAATGCAAGCAACGATTGTGACCAATCGTCCTGAAAAGGTAATTGCGATGATTCACACCAAATTACACCGTGGAGTGACACAAATCAACGATGCCGAAGGAACTTATAATCATGAGAAAAAAGCAATTTTGTTGGCTATTATTACTCGTGAAGAATATAATGACTTTAAGTATCTGATGAAAAAAACTGACCCAAATGCCTTTGTTTCAGTTGCTGAAAATGTTCATATTATTGGATGTTTTGTTGAGGATTAAGAGGTTGAGAAGTTCTCAGCTTCTTTGTTTATGGCGTTATAATTTACAAGATGCAGAAAATTTTGTTTCGGAGGTATGAGACATGGTTCGTGAAAAGCTTGGACAAATAAGAAGTTTGGTGTTAATTGCCATAGGTGTAGCAATTTATGCTTTCGGTTTTGTCAAATTTAATATGGCAAATGCTCTTGCTGAAGGTGGGGTTGCGGGTGTAACCTTGATTGCCCATGCTCTTTACGGAATCAACCCTGCTTATTCGTCACTTATTTTGAATGTTCCTTTGTTCATTCTAGGGGCGCGAATTTTTGGACGAAAATCGCTAGCGCTAACGATTTATGGCACTGTTTTGATGTCATGCTTTATCTGGTTTTGGCAACGTGTGCCGGTTCAGATTGTTCTCGAAAATGATATGATGTTGGTTGCTGTTGTTGCTGGTTTATTTTCTGGTGTCGGTAGTGGATTAGTCTTTCGTTACGGCGCTACAACGGGCGGAACAGATATTATCGGAGGCGTTATCGAAGAAAAATTTGGTTTCAAACTTGGTCAGACGTTGCTTTTTGTCGATGCCGTGGTTCTCACAGCGTCGCTGGTTTACATTGATTTACAACATATGCTTTACACTTTGGTAGCAAGCTTTGTTTACAGTCAAGTTCTGACAATTGTCCAAAATGGTGGTTACACAGTGCGTGGCATGATTATTATCACACAAAAACCTGAAGAAGCTACGCAAGCTATTCTTAATGGCATTAATCGAGGGGTCACTTATCTGAATGGCCAAGGGGCTTACTCTGGAAACGAAAAAAATATTTTGTATGTGGTCTTAAATCCAAGTGAAGTCCGTGATGTTAAAGCCGTTATGGCAGATTTAGACCCAGATGCTTTTATCTCAATCATTGATGTTGATGAGGTTGTGTCATCTGATTTCAAAATTCGACGAAAAAATTATGATAAATTGTAATTAATAACGAAAAGAAGAGGTGAATTTTGCTAACACCACATAAGGAAGTAACTTAAAATTTATAAGAATACAACTTTATAGGGCATTGCAAAGAACCGAGAAAGACTTTGACTGTAAAAGGTCAGAACCTTTTTCTATTTCTGAAATCCGCACATTCGTCTTTGGATTTTATATCAAGTATAATGAACCTACCAAATACGAGGAGGTTCTGATAGGGGAACAATTTATGATGAAAACGGTGGAAGATACAAAGTTAATGGTAACTATTTATTACCTTGTTTGACGATTGGAAACACTGGCAAAAACAAAATCGGAATGTGGGGACAAAGGCACAAACGCTATCCGAAATCACATCATCGAATGCTTTATTGCAATCTTCTTACATCAGATAAGCTCAACATTTACCTTGCCGATGTTGAGCGTCAGGCAGAGAATTTATTTGAACAGACAGTAAAATCATTTGCCGAGCGGGAGCAAGTTACAGACAAACTCAAAGCAGGAAATATGATGTTGTGGGTGCGAAAGATGAATAATATTTGCAATCGAGCAACAGAAATCGTTAATGAGCAAGTAATTTATAGATGAGAAAACAATTAAACAAACACTTAAAGATGGATTTGTGTCAGATACTATAATGGAACCTGTAAATCCAAATGCATATGGAAAATATCATAAAGGAAATAGAACAATAGTATCGTATAGTGCTAATGACCCAAGAATAACAAGACCCTTTGTTTATGGAATGTGTGGTTTGTTTTTTATAATTGGAATAATTTTATTACTATGTAAAATGTGGATTATGTCTATTTGTTTTATTGCTATGTCTTTATTTGTATTTAATAAGTCAAAAAAAGATATTGATGCAGTCGCAGAAGAATTAAAAAAACAGGGACAAGATGTTACAATTGACTCAAAAGAAGAGGCTAAGCAGATAATGAATGGAGTTACTGAAGATTTTAAAAACGGATTTGATGAAGCTAAAAAAGCAACTTTTACAAAAGAAGCTTTTAAAAACTTTTTAAAATTATCTATACCAATATATAGTGTAATAGCAGTCATTGTTTCATTATTAATTACTATTTTTATAAATATATTTCTAGGTATAATTTTGATGATATTGTTTATATTGATAGGTTTAGGTTATTATATAATATCTAAAATATGTAAATATTAAACATAAAAAAACGGAGAGAAAATAAATTCCTCCGTTTTATTAATTAATAACCAAGTTCTTTTATGATATCCTTTATAGCATCTTTATAATCATCACTTGCATCAATATAAATTAAAGTATTGTCAATTCTTGAAAGATATTTATATTTTCCATTTGTTGTTAATGAATATGTTGAATAGTTTTTCATACTTGCTGTTGACGAAGTAGATCTATTTGATTTTTGTGACTCGAATTTTTGTTGATTAGTATTATACATACTAATTGCATTTTCTATACTAGATAATTCATAAAATTCTATTTGATAACCTGATTTTTGAGCTGCATAAGATTTAGTCATATAATCTCCATATTGTGCAAATTGACTTGTAGTATCTGTCATCACATAACCTTTACTTGACATTGTAGTATTAAATGTATTAGCTGATATAGATGTTTTTTCTTTATTTAGATTACTAAATACAACAGCAACTATACCAATTAAAATAACTACAACTATTCCAATTATGGTTAAAACTTTTTTCATTTTTTTCTAAATCCTCCGCTACTGCAAAAATATCTGCTATAAAGAAATCATTACATTTCGTTTGGTGCTTCAACACCGAGAAGTCGAAGCGCTTCTTTTAGAACAGTTGCAGTAGCGTAGCTAAGTGCTAGGCGGCTGTCACGTTCTGGGCTTTCATCAAGGATACGTGTGTGTGCATAGTATTTGTTGAAGCTTTGGGCTAGATTGATAGTAAATTTTGCAACAATAGAAGGTTCAAAGTTGTCCGCAGCACGTTTGATGATACGTGGGAAGTCTTGGATAAGCTTTACAATTCCCCAGCTTTCAGCATCATCAAGACTGTAAATTTGGTTGACAGATGGTGCAAACTCAGCTTTACGAAGAATAGATTGGATACGTGCGTGTGCATATTGTACGTAAGGTCCAGTTTCACCTTCAAATGATACCATAGCATCAAGGTCAAAGTCATAGCCATTCAAACGATCTGTTTTCAAATCGTAGAATTTGATAGCACCGACGCCAACAGCGTGAGCGACTGCTTCCTTGTCAGCAAGGTTAGGATTTTTAGCATTGATTTGGTCTTCAGCGCGTTTGACAGCTTCGGCAATTGTTGGTTCAAGGAGGATAACATTACCTTTACGAGTTGACAGTTTTTTACCTTCTTTAGTAACAAGTCCAAATGGAACGTGAGTAATATCTTCATTCCATTCAAATCCCATTTCGTTAAGGACCGCTTTTAATTGTTTGAAGTGAGCAGATTGTTCGTTACCAACGACGTAAATGGCCTTGGCAAAGTCGTAAGTACGTTTGCGATAAAGAGCGGCAGCCAAGTCACGTGTGATGTAAAGTGTTGCGCCGTCAGATTTTTTGATAAGAGCTGGGTGTTCGATGCCATATTTTTTAAGGTTAACGACTTGAGCACCTTGAGATTCTTCAAGAAGTCTTTTTTCTGTCAAGATATCGACAACTTCGTCCATTTTATCGTTGTAGAATGCTTCCCCGTTAAAGCTATCAAAAGAAACACCAAGTTCATCGTAAAGACGGTTGAATTCAACAAGACTTTCGTCACGGAACCATTGCCAGAGTGAAATAGCTTCTTCGTCTCCAGCTTCCAATTTACGGAACCATTCGCGAGCTTCTTCGTCAAGTTCTGGTTGTGTTTCAGCTTCGGCATTGATGCGAACGTAAAGTTTTAAGAGTTCGTCGATTGGGTGAGCTTTGACGGCCTCTTCGGCACCCCATTTTTTGTAGGCAACAATCAACATACCGAATTGTTTACCCCAGTCACCGAGGTGATTGATTTTAACAGCTTTATAGCCGAGTTTTTCAAAAATATTAGCCAGGCTATCACCGATAACGGTTGAACGAAGGTGTCCAATTGAGAATGGTTTAGCAATGTTTGGGCTTGACATATCGATAGCAACGTTGCGACCTTCTCCTAAATTTTGACTAGCATAGTCGCTTCCGTTTGCAATAACTTGACCTAAAACATCAGCAGAAATGCTTTTCTTGTCAAGGAAGAAGTTGATGTATGGACCAACAGATTCGATTTTTTCAAAGCCAGTTGCATCCATTTTTTTGGCAACATCAGCAGCAATCATTTGGGGTGCTTTGCGAAGGATTTTTGCTAATGAGAAAGCAGGAAAAGCAAGGTCACCCATATCAGAATTTTTTGGAATTTCAAGTAGATTAATAATTTGTTCTTGGTCTAATTCTGGAACAATATTTTGAATGCGTTCAGCAATTGTACGTTTTGTATCCATGAGTTTCTCCTAAATTAGTTAGTCATATTATTTTAACATAAAAATAAGAAATAAACGAGACTAGCTGAAAGAAAACGTTTGAAGCAGTAAAAAATAAGTTATCATAAGGAAAAGAGCGCAAAAGAGAGATGAAAAATTTTCTTTTTTTTGGTATAATTTTAAGGATAAATATACACAAAGGGAAAGTTATATGAATAAAATAGAACGTCAAAATCGAATCAAACGTTTGATTCAATCAGGTCATATTGGAACACAAGAAGAAATCAAGCGTCATTTGCAAGAAGAAGGGATTAGTGTCACTCAAGCAACCTTGTCACGTGACCTTCGTGAGATTGGTCTTTTGAAATTACGTGATTCATCAGGTAAGCTTTATTATAGTTTATCAGAAACATCAGAGACAACTTTTGGTGCTAATATCCGCTCATATATTTTGAAAGTTGCTCGTGCTGGGTTCATGCTTGTTCTTCATACTAATCTTGGTGAAGCAGATGTTTTGGCAAACTTGATTGATAGTAGCGACATTCCAGAGATTCTTGGAACGGTGGCAGGTGCGGATACTTTGCTGGTTATTTGTAAAGATGAAGAGACTGCCCAAGCATTTGAAAGAGACTTATCAACGAGCTTATGAGTAAGTACGACCAATCGGTGGACAAGTTAGTTCAAGCTATTCAAAAGCACGATAGTGTGCAAGAATTTCAAAAAGTAGAACAAAAAATCAAAACTTTTTCAGAACTTGACAGTCTTGTTGACGATATGAAAGCTTATCAGCAGGAGGCTGTGCTTTATCACAAGATTGACAAGTTAGTGGCTGAAAAAGCAGCAGGAAAACAAGCTGACCAGCTACAAAAAGACTTATCGGATCTCCCGATTGTCAAAGATTATCGTAACAAGATGCAAGATGCTAGTGATTTGGTTCAATACATCACGAAAAACTTGGAAACGAAAATTAACGAGGAGCTAACTAATAATGACAAAAGATAAAATTTCTCCAGGCATGCAACAGTATTTGGACGTAAAAAAAGATTATCCAGATGCTTTTTTACTTTTCCGCATGGGAGACTTTTATGAATTATTTTATGATGATGCGGTTAAAGCTGCACAGATTTTAGAGATTAGTTTAACTAGTCGTAATAAAAATGCTGACAACCCAATTCCAATGGCAGGTGTGCCTTATCATTCTGCGCAACAATACATTGATGTATTAGTGGAAATGGGTTACAAGGTGGCAATTGCTGAGCAAATGGAAGACCCAAAACAAGCCGTCGGTGTGGTTAAACGTGAAGTCGTTCAAGTGATTACGCCAGGGACAGCTGTCGATTCCTCTAAACCAGATAATGCTAACAATTTCTTGGTGGCTATCGATTCTGACGGCAAAACGTTTGGGCTAGCCTATATGGACGTGTCAACAGGTGAATTTTTCTCAACAAGTCTTTCTGATTTTACAAGCCTTAGAAGTGAAATTCTGAACCTTAAAGCGCGTGAAATCGTTGTTGGTTATGAGCTTTCTGAAACAGAGCAACATAGCTTAGTTAAACAATTAAATTTACTCTTATCGTTTGAACAAGAACGTTATGAAGATGTGCATTTAATCGCCCTAGATTTAACGGCCTTAGAAATTTCAGCAGCTGAGAAATTGCTACAATACGTTCATACAACGCAAAAACGTGAGCTAAGTCATTTGCAGAAATTGGTTCATTATGAAATCAAAGATTACTTGCAAATGTCTTACACGACAAAATCTAGTTTGGATTTATTAGAAAATGCTCGAACAAGTAAAAAACATGGTAGCCTTTATTGGTTACTAGATGAAACTAAAACAGCTATGGGAATGCGTCTATTGCGCAATTGGATTGACCGTCCTTTGGTGAACCAAGCACAGATTGAAGAGCGCCAAAATATTGTTCAAGTTTTCCTAGATAATTTCTTTGAGCGTAGTGATTTGACGGATAGTCTTAAAGGTGTTTATGATATTGAACGTTTAGCGAGTCGTGTGTCATTTGGAAAAGCTAATCCAAAAGATTTATTACAACTCGGTCATACTTTAGCACAAGTGCCAACGATTAAGGCGGTTTTAGAATCGTTTGAGAGTCCTCACCTTGACAAGCTTGTCAACAGCATTGACACTTTGCCAGAGCTAGAATCGCTGATTCGCTCAGCTATTGACCCAGATGCCCCTGCTGTTATCACAGAAGGTAGCATTATCCGTACAGGCTTTGATGAGACTTTGGACAAATACCGTAAGGTTATGCGCGAGGGGACTAGCTGGATTGCAGAAATTGAAGCTAAGGAACGTGCTGCAAGTGGAATTACCAATCTAAAAATTGATTATAATAAAAAAGACGGATACTATTTCCATGTGACAAATTCCAATCTCTCTCTAGTGCCAGATTATTTCTTCCGCAAGGCAACGTTGAAAAATTCAGAGCGTTTCGGAACGGCAGAATTGGCTAAAATTGAAGGTGAGATGTTGGAGGCGCGTGAGCAATCAGCAAGCTTAGAATATGATGTTTTCATGCGCGTTCGCGGACAAGTTGAGCGTTACATTACACGTTTGCAAGACTTGGCTAAGGCGATTTCAACCGTTGACGTCTTACAAAGTTTAGCTATTGTTGCAGAAAATAATCATTATGTTCGTCCAGCATTCAACGATAGCCATGAGATTAAAATTGAAAAAGGTCGTCATGCGGTCGTTGAAAAAGTCATGGGAACGCAAGAATATATTCCTAATACGATTACGTTTGATGCCGATATCAACATTCAGCTGATTACCGGTCCAAATATGAGTGGTAAATCAACTTATATGCGTCAACTTGCCTTGACAGTTATTATGGCTCAAATGGGGTCTTACGTAGCTGCTGAAAGTGTCAATTTACCAGTGTTTGATGCGATTTTCACGCGTATTGGTGCAGCAGATGATTTGATTTCAGGACAGTCAACGTTTATGGTGGAAATGATGGAAGCTAACCAAGCTATCAAACGAGCAAGTTCCCAATCCCTGATTCTTTTTGATGAGCTAGGTCGTGGAACGGCAACCTATGACGGTATGGCTTTGGCGCAATCAATCATTGAATATATTCATGACCATATCGGTGCTAAGACCATGTTTGCAACCCATTATCATGAGTTGACAGTTTTGTCAATAAACTTGACACATCTTGTCAATGTGCACGTTGCTACCCTTGAGAAAAATGGTGATGTGACTTTTCTTCATAAAATTGCAGAAGGTCCAGCAGACAAATCTTACGGAATTCATGTAGCAAAAATTGCTGGTTTACCAGAAGAATTATTACAACGTGCGGACAGTATCTTGATGAATTTAGAATCAGGTGCTGCGCAGCTTCAATTGACCCCTGAGGTAGAAGCTGAGCCAATTACTGTAAAATCTGAAGTAGCAGAACCAGTGGCAGAGCAACTAAGTTTATTTGCTGATGACTCATCTAACCAAGAAGTGATTGAAGCACTCAAAAAAGTTGATTTGATGAATTTAACACCAATGCAAGCCATGAATATTATTTATGAATTAAAAAATATGTTGTAACAATAAGAGGCGGTCTTAAAGAAGATTGTTTAGTTTGTGTTATAATAGAAGATAAACAAGCAAGAATGAAAGGAATAAGGCTGCCTTTAAAAGGCTTGCTAATAAATAAATCATGAGTAAAATTATTGAGTTGCCAGAGGTTTTGGCTAACCAAATTGCGGCGGGTGAAGTTATTGAACGACCAGCTAGCGTTGTCAAAGAATTGGTGGAAAATTCGATTGATGCAGGGAGCAGCCAAATCACCATTGAAATTGAAGAAGCTGGCTTAAAGAAAATTCAAGTGACAGATAATGGCGAAGGAATTGCTCAAGATGATGTTGCGTTAAGTCTGCACCGCCATGCCACAAGTAAAATTAAAAATCAAGCTGACCTTTTCCGCATTAGGACGTTAGGTTTTCGTGGCGAAGCGATTCCGTCAATTGCCTCCATTAGTCATTTTACAGTCAAAACAGCAACGGCAGATGAAAATTATGGAACATTGCTAGTAGCCAAAGGTGGCGAAATTGAAAAACAAGAACCGATTTCTACACCTGTTGGTACCAAAATTACGGTTGAAAATCTCTTTTATAATACGCCAGCGCGTCTTAAATACATGAAAAGTCTCCAATCCGAATTAGCTCATATTGTTGATGTGGTGAATCGTTTGAGCTTGGCGCACCCAGAGGTGGCTTTTAGCTTGATTAATGATGGTCGTCAAATGACAACAACATCTGGTACTGGTGATTTACGACAAGCAATTGCTGGTATTTATGGGCTTAATACGGCTAAAAAAATGATTGAGATTTCGAATGCTGACCTCGATTTTGAAGTGTCTGGTTACATTAGTCTGCCAGAATTGACACGAGCGAACCGAAACTATATTACGATTTTGATTAACGGTCGTTATATTAAAAATTTTTTGCTCAATCGTGCGATTTTGGACGGTTATGGTTCAAAATTGATGGTGGGACGTTTTCCGATTGCTGTTATCGACATTCAAATCGACCCTTATTTAGCTGATGTCAATGTTCACCCAACGAAGCAAGAAGTTCGTATTTCAAAGGAAAAAGAACTGATGAGCTTAATCAGCTCTGCTATTGCAGAGAGTTTGCGTGAGCAAGATTTGATACCTGATGCTCTAGAAAATCTGGCGAAATCAAGCACACGTGGGCTTACGAAACCAGAGCAAACGAGCCTGCCGTTGAAACAAACAGATCTTTATTATGATAAAGAACGTCGTGATTTCTTTGTCAAGTCAGATACGGTTGAAGAGCAACCAGTACAGTTATTCAATGAGATTGATAACTCTGTCAAGGAAGTTGACAAGCAACAAACGTCAGTGAAATATGTGCAGCGTTCCGAAGTAGATAGTCAAGATGATGAACATGATAATCTCGATTTTAAAAACAAGACAAAAATCAATAAGATGATTGAAAGTCTTGATAATGAGGAGTCATCAACTTTCCCAGAATTAGATTATTTCGGACAAATGCACGGAACGTATCTTTTTGCACAGGGGAATGGTGGGCTTTATATCATTGACCAACACGCTGCTCAAGAACGTGTTAAATATGAATATTATCGTGAGAAAATCGGCGACGTTGATAGCTCTTTACAGCAGCTTCTCATGCCATACCTTTTTGAGTTTTCTGGAGCTGATTTTATTAAGTTGCAAGAAAAAATGGAGCTGTTAAATCAAGTTGGTATTTATTTAGAACCATATGGAAACAACACTTTTATTCTCCGTGAACACCCAATTTGGATGAAAGAAGAGGAAATTGAGACGGCTGTTTATGAGATGTGTGATATGCTGTTGTTGACAAATGAAGTATCGGTGAAGAAATATCGTGCAGAATTGGCAATCATGATGTCATGCAAACGCTCAATCAAAGCAAATCATGTTCTTGATGATTATTCCGCCCGACATCTTTTGGTTCAGTTATCACAATGTAAGAATCCTTATAACTGTCCACATGGACGTCCAGTTCTTGTCAACTTTACCAAAGCTGACATGGAAAAAATGTTCCGCCGTATTCAAGAAAATCACACAAGTTTAAGAGAGTTAGGAAAATACTAAGATGTATGATTATATCAAAGGAAAATTAACTAAAATTACCGCCAAATACATTGTTGTCGAGGCTGGAGGGCTGGGTTATATTATCAACGTTGCTAACCCATACAGTTTTTCAGACTTTGTCAACCAAGAGGTTCAGATTTATTTACACCAAGTCATTCGTGAAGATGCGCAATTGTTATTTGGTTTTCACACAGAAGATGAAAAAGCTGTTTTTCTTAACTTGATTTCAGTTTCTGGGATTGGTCCGACAACTGCGCTAGCGATTATTGCGGTCGATGATAATGAAGGGCTTGTCAATGCGATTGACACTAGTGATATCAAGTATTTGATGAAATTTCCAAAAATTGGAAAAAAGACAGCTCAACAAATGGTCTTGGATTTGGCAGGAAAATTTGTCGATGTTTCGGTGGAAAATGGCAAAGCTTCTCAGACAAAAACAACTACAAACGAGCAGCTTGAGGAAGCTATGGAAGCTCTTTTGGCACTTGGCTATAAAGCTGCAGAGCTCAAGAAAATTCGTAAGTTCTTTGAAGGAACAAATGAAACAGCAGAACAATACATCAAATCAAGCCTTAAATTGTTGATGAAAGCTTAATTTAAAACTTTTTTGACTATTGTTTCATATGAAACACTCCTCAACTTATCAGTTAGGGAGTGCTTTTGTATGCTTAAATTTGCCTGTACTTTGCTACTTCTTTTTCAAGTGCTTCAAAAATCTTTTCTTCTTCGGTTAAGCGCAGCAGAGATATTCCTTTATCAATTAAGCTATTATCATCACGACAAATGCCAAGGCGGACTTGCGCAATTCCTAAAAAGTCGTAGCGTTTTAATTCCTTAGCAAGTTTGAGGGATTCTAGAGAAAATGTTTCACATTCTTTGGTTTGATGATTGTCCAGATAAATGCTCGCGAGATTGGTTAACAAGGTCAATTGCAACGGCTTGATGTTGTAAAGCTCGGCGTTTTTGACTAAGTTAGTTAAAATCTGGGGAGTGATTGTTTTCAGAGTCTCTAATGGAAAATGGTAAAGAATTGTTAATAGTAATTTGAAATCATTCTGATACAAGTGTTTTGTTTTTCAAGATAATTCCAAATTTTCTGAGTTGTTTCTTAAAAGGCAGTATCTTTTGATTCCCCACCAAATTCTCTTACGTGGATAGTAACAGTTAGTTTATCAAGAAGTTGTTGAATCGGTATGTCATGGTGTGTTTGAAGATATTCTTGACATTGTTGTTTGAGAGATAAGAGTTCGGTGTTGTCGGTAATTGATAGATTGTTATTAGCGATATTTAATAATTTTTGACGTTCACTTGGCTGATAGACGTTGCAAATGTATTCAAATTCTTCCAAGCTCATGTTGATTTGCTGGAGAAGAAAAATGAAAGTATCAAATTTAGGGATAACTTGATCGCTTTCGATACGGGCTAGAGTAGAACGGGCAAGCATGTCACCACAAATTTCTTCCTGTGTTAACCCCTTTGATTGCCGAATATCCTTATAAACTTTTCCAAAATCCTAACGCATATCCTAATCTCCTAAAAAATTTGTGTTACTAAACGCTACAAATTTTTACTAGTCATTATCTGGTTAAGAAAACAGCCTAAGTTGACAAAGTAGTAAAGTAAGTTGACAACATATTAAACTAATATTTTCTCATTAAAATCTGACTTTGTAGCAAAAAGCAGCAAATTTGTTGCTTTTTTTGATAGAATAAAACTAAATTACGAATAGATAAGTAGGTGGCAATCATGAAAGCTGAAATCATTGCTGTGGGAACAGAAATTCTAACAGGACAAATCACAAATACAAATGCTCAATTTTTATCGGAAGAATTTGCCAAGTTAGGAATTGATGTGTTCTTTCAAACAGCTGTTGGTGATAATGAAGAACGTCTTTTATCGGTTATTGATTTAGCGAGCAAGCGAAGTGAATTAGTTGTCTTATGTGGAGGGCTTGGTCCGACAGAAGACGATTTAACAAAACAAACGTTAGCAAAATATTTGGGACGCGATTTAGTCTTTGATGAACAAGCTAACAAGCGTTTGGATGAATTTTTTGCGACACGTCTGCAGTTTGCTAGAACGGCTAATAACGAACGTCAAGCACAGCTGATTGAAGGGTCAATACCGTTGCAAAATAGCACTGGTTTGGCTGTTGGTGGCGTGCTAGAAGTAAATGGCGTGACCTACGTTGTTCTCCCTGGACCACCGAGTGAATTAAAACCAATGGTATTGGATTCTTTAGTACCTTTATTGTCTGGAGACCATAAGCAGCTTTATTCACGTGTGTTGCGTTTCTTTGGTATTGGTGAAAGCCAGTTAGTGACCGTTTTGACAGATTTGATTGATAATCAAACAGACCCAACGATTGCTCCGTATGCGAAAACAGGTGAGGTGCCCCTTCGTTTATCAACCAAGGCAGATGATGTGACGTCAGCAAAAGCGAAATTGGATGCTCTAGAGCATAAAATTCTAGCCCAAAAAACATTAAATAGTATTCCTCTTGAACAGTTACTTTATGGCTATGGTGATGATAACAGTATGGTGCGTGTTGTTTTTGATTTGTTGAAAGAAAAGCACAAAACCATTACAGCGGCAGAAAGTTTGACCGCAGGGCTATTCCAATCTAGTATCGCTGATTTTTCAGGGGCATCTGCAGTATTTAATGGCGGATTTGTGACGTATAGTATAGAAGAAAAATCAAAAATGCTTCACATTCCTCTTGAAGATTTGCAAGAACATGGTGTGGTAAGTCACTTTACAGCTGAAAAAATGGCAGAGCAATCACGTTTATTGACAGATGCTGATTTTGGTATCGGTTTGACAGGTGTTGCAGGACCAGATAGCTTAGAAGGACATCCAGCAGGAACAGTTTTCATTGGTATTGCTACTAGAGAAAAAGTTCATTCTATTTGTGTTGTTATAGGTGGACGAAGCCGTTCAGACGTCCGTTATATTGCTACTTTATGTGCTTTCAACTTAGTACGTCAAGCTTTATTACAAGGCTAAAATTTGGTATAATAGAGTTAGTATCTTGAACAAACAGAAAGGGAAAAATTGGCTAAAAAGACAAAGAAAACAGAAGCTATCACTAAAAAATTTGGTGATGAGCGTAAAAAGGCACTTGATGATGCCTTGAAATTAATTGAAAAAGATTTCGGTAAGGGAGCTGTTATGCGCCTTGGTGAACGTGCTGAACAAAAAGTTCAAGTCATGAGTTCAGGTAGCTTGGCTCTTGATATTGCTTTGGGTGCAGGTGGTTACCCTAAAGGGCGCATCATTGAAATCTATGGACCTGAAAGTTCTGGTAAGACAACTGTTGCGCTTCATGCGGTAGCACAAGCTCAAAAAGAAGGTGGAATTGCTGCCTTTATTGATGCCGAACACGCACTTGACCCAGCTTATGCTGCGGCTCTTGGTGTTAACATTGATGAGCTTCTCTTATCACAACCTGACTCTGGGGAACAAGGTCTTGAAATTGCAGGAAAATTGATTGACTCAGGTGCTGTTGACCTCGTCGTTGTTGATTCTGTTGCTGCCCTTGTACCTCGTGCCGAAATCGATGGTGACATTGGTGATAATCACGTTGGTTTGCAAGCTCGTATGATGAGTCAAGCAATGCGTAAATTGTCGGCTTCAATCAACAAAACAAAAACAATTGCGATTTTCATCAACCAGTTGCGTGAAAAAGTTGGTGTGATGTTTGGTAACCCAGAAACAACACCTGGTGGACGCGCGCTTAAGTTCTATGCGTCAGTTCGTCTTGATGTCCGTGGTAACACACAAATCAAAGGTTCTGGCGACCAAAAAGATAGCAATATCGGTAAAGAAACTAAAATCAAAGTGGTTAAAAACAAAGTTGCGCCACCATTTAAAACAGCCGAAGTTGAAATTATGTATGGTGAAGGAATTTCATGTACAGGTGAGCTTGTTAAGATTGCTAGTGACCTAGACATCATCAAAAAAGCAGGTGCTTGGTTCTCGTATAACGGTGAGAAAATCGGACAAGGTTCTGAAAATGCGAAGAAATACTTGGCAGAACACCCAGAAGTCTTTGATGAAATCGACCACAAAGTACGTGTTCACTACGGTCTCGAAGAAGAAACCGAAGATGAGAAAGCAGCAGATGTTGTTGAAGAATCAGCAGCAACTAATGATAATGTTGACGAAGTTGTTCTTGATTTAGATGATGCTATCGAAATCGAAGAATAATTCATAATGACGTTGAAACCCTGGGACAATTGTCTCGGGGTTTTCTTGTGTAAGAATGTCAATCTAAGTTGAAAATATTTGAGCTGATTTTCGATTTTTTTAGAAGTAAATGGATCGTTTTCAAAATCACAAATGATTTTTTCGATTTTTATTGAAAAAATAATCTTTTTAATTGACTTTTTGAAAAAATAGGTCTGAGGTCTTATGTTTTCGTTAAGGTTGGTGTGCTATAATACAACTATCATGGGATAGAAAGTGAGAGTGCACATGATTAAAATTTACACAATTTCAAGTTGTACAAGCTGTAAGAAAGCCAAGACATGGCTAAACGCTCATCAGCTCCCTTATAAAGAACAGAATTTAGGAAAAGAACCACTAACACGAGAAGAAATCTTAGCGATATTAACTAAAACAGAAAATGGGATTGAAAGTATCGTTTCATCTAAAAACCGTTACGCAAAAGCACTTGATTACGATATTGAGGATTTTAGTCTGAGCGAGGTTATTGACCTTATTCAAGAAAATCCGCGTATTTTGAAGAGCCCAATTTTGATTGACGATAAACGCCTTCAAGTAGGGTACAAAGAAGATGATATTCGTGCTTTCTTGCCACGTTCCATTCGTAATGTGGAAAATACAGAAGCTCGCCTTCGTGCAACGCTGTAATAGATAGTCTAAAAGCTCCGTTTTGGAGCTTTTTTAATATTTTCCTTAGCGTGGATTGTTAGAGCCAAAGAATTTTTAAAGGTTATAGTAGTTGATTGCGCGTGGAAAAAACGAGTGCTTTGCTCTTTTTTATTTTTATAAAAATGGTAAAAAGTTCGGTTGATAGTTGAGGCATGGGGAGCAAAGGTTGCTTAATGGGACAATTGAAACGAAGGATTTGAAAATGAAAATAAACTTTGGTGAAATAAAGTCAGATTCTTGTGAAATCTTTGTGAATAAGCTATAATAAATGGTGACAGCTATTTTAGAAAGAAGGTGTAAGTATGGGATTTACAGATGAAACTGTACGCTTTAATTTAGACGATAGCAACAAGAAAGAAATTAGTGAAACCTTAACAACTGTGTATCGTTCTCTTGATGAAAAAGGGTATAATCCAATCAATCAGATTGTTGGTTATGTCTTAAGTGGGGACCCTGCTTATGTTCCTCGTTACAATGATGCCAGAAATCAAATTCGTAAATACGAACGAGATGAAATTGTTGAAGAGCTTGTCCGCTACTATCTCAAAGGAAATGGAATTGACTTGAAATGAGAATCATGGGACTAGACGTTGGCTCAAAGACAGTTGGCGTTGCTATCAGTGACCCACTAGGCTTTACAGCACAGGGCGTAGAAATTATCAGAATTGATGAAGAAGCTGGCGAATTTGGTTTTGAACGACTTGAAGAGTTAGTTAAACAGTATAAGGTTGACAAGTTTGTTGTTGGTTTGCCTAAAAATATGAATAATACAGAAGGTCCTCGCGTGGAAGCTAGTAAGGCATACGGCGATAAAATCAACGAACTTTTCAATATTCCTGTTGATTATCAAGATGAACGTTTGACAACTGTTCAAGCAGAGCGAATGTTGGTTGAACAAGCTGATGTTAGCCGTGGAAAACGTAAGAAAGTTATTGATAAATTGGCTGCGCAGCTTATTTTGCAAAATTATTTAGATAGAATGTTTTAATCTAATCATTAATTCATTAAAGGAGAAACTTTATGGCACATAACCATAATCACGATCATAATCATGATCACGAACATGAAGTTATTACACTTGTAGATGAACAAGGTAATGAAACACTTTTTGAAATTCTTTTGACTATTGATGGTCGTGAAGAATTTGGTAAAAACTACGTTCTCTTGGTACCAGCGGGTGCTGAAGAAGATGAACAAGGGCAAATTGAAATTCAAGCTTACTCATTTACTGAAAATGAAGATGGAACTGAAGGAGATCTTCAACCAATTCCTGAAGATTCAGATGCTGAGTGGGATATGATTGAAGAAGTTTTCAATAGCTTTTTAGATGAGGACTAATATTGTCTTGATATGTTGAAGGGAAGTATAGGTTGTGCCTATGCTTTTTTTCATGCTCTTTTACGAATACTAAGTAAAGGAGGTGTGAATCATGACAAAGAAAGCGTGTTTGAGCCAAGAAGAAAGAAGCTTCTTGAAGCGCTATAAAACCAAACCTTATCACCGTTTTAGGGAAATTTTAGTTTACTGTGCTATACTCACTAAATTGACTAATGATTAGTTTCTGTTATACTTAAAGTATGACAATTCAAGGAGAGAATAAGTGAATACATCAGAACAAGTAAATGTAGATCAGAGTACTGCACAAGCTTACAGCCGTTTAAGTCGTTCAGCTCGTAAGGTTAGTGAGAACAAAAGTCACCAAGAGGCGTCTAGAAGAACAAAAGTCCCACAACCTCATAAACTTTATCTTTTAATATTGAGTGTTGTTGTTAGTTGTTTGTCTGTATCAATGCCAGTCTTTACAGATATGGCAAATAGTGTGCAATCTCAAAACCTTTACATTGGTTTAATGTTTACTAAAGGACAACTTCCGTTTACAGATATGTTTGCGACAGGTGGTTTCCTTTACTATGCTTTGATTGCTTTAGCTTACTATCTTAGTTCTACGTTGTGGTTGGTGCCAATTCAAATTGCAATGTTCTACTTGTCAGGAATCTATTTCTATAAATTGGTTAATTACTTTACTAGCAGCCAACGTGTAGCAGTTGCTTTTAGTGGTATTTTTTACCTATTAAACATTGCTCTTGGTTTTGGTGGTCTGTACCCTATCCAATTTGCGATGCCATTTGTCATGGTATCTTTGTGGTTCCTAACAAAATATTTTGCGGATATTATCAAAGATGAAGCCTTTATCCTTTATGGATTTGCTGGCGCAGCAGCAATACTTTTAGAGCCACGTACTTTGGTGTTCTGGGGACTTTCTTTCCTAACCATTATCATTTATAATTTAACACAAAAACATTTCGCCAGAGGATTTTATCAATTATTGTGTATCATTTTCGGGACAATTCTTGTCTTTTACACAGTTGGTTACTTTATCCTGAATTTGCAGGTGTTATCATCCTATATTTCTCAAGCAATTGTTTATCAATTTACATATTTTGCGACAAGTGATAGTAATGTTATCTTGACATTGCTATTCCAAGTTGTTGTGGCTCTAGTTTCAGGGATTTTACTTGGTGCTCTTACTTTTGGAAAAATCATCAAGGGAGCTAGTGACAAGGTATCTAAATGGCTTATCTTCCTTGTTTTCTTAGAATTCTTAGTTATTGCCCTTTTGTCACAAAGTTATCATTTCTATCATTTGTTAACAGTATTGCCTTTTGGTTTGTTGTTAACCGCAATGGCATTGGGTGAACGTTATCAACGTAGCTTGACGAAAACATCACATCGTCGTAAGAAATCATCTAGTGATGGCAAAGGCATTTTTGGATTATATCTAAGTCGTCATCTTTATTTGCCGATTTTATTGCTTATTATCGGTGTAGGGCAACCAGTGGTTTCTTATTTCTTGTCATCTGGTACTGATAGTGAACGCTCAACTATTGCAAGCTATTTGAAAAAACAAACATCTAGTGATGATACGATTTACGTCTGGGATACGTCATCTAAGATTGGTATTAAGAGTCAATTAGCAAGTAGTTCACAATTTACATCACCTGTTGTGAATACAACTAAAACATCTAATGAAAAAACATTAGAAGATGAATTATTACAAAATCTAGCGTCGTATATTGTTGTTAATAATGATGAAAAAATTTCTGATACGATAAAAAATGATATTTCTTCAAATTATGAAGAGGTCTCAATCAGCGGTGTATCAGGCTTTACCATCTATCATAAAAAATAGAGAATAAACGCAATATCTTGTGGTCTAATAAAAAAATGACCACAAGATATTGATTTTTTTTTCTTACGTGTTATAATAGACGAGTAAGAAGGAGTGTTCATATGATTACATTAGAAAAAGAAACAATTGCGACTCAACCAGCTGTCAAAGTTATCAAACGTGATGGACGTTCTGTGAACTTTGATGCAGATAAAATTTATAACGCTTTGGTTAAAGCAAGTAATAATGTGACAAAAATGTCACCAGTTGTTGAAGCAAAATTGGAAGCTATTTCAGATAACATCATTGCTGAAATCTTTGATCGCTTCAAAGATAATGTCAAAATTTATGAAATTCAAAATATCGTTGAGCATGAGCTTTTAGAAGCAAATGAATATGCGATTGCACAAGAATATATTAATTATCGTACAAAACGTGATTTTGCGCGCTCTCAAGCGACAGACATCAACTTTACGATTGATAAACTATTGAACAAAGACCAAACTGTCGTCAATGAAAACGCCAACAAGGATAGTGAAGTTTTCAATACACAACGTGACTTGACTGCAGGTATTGTTGGTAAATCAATTGGTCTTAAAATGTTGCCAGCTCATGTTGCCAATGCTCACCAAAAAGGTGATATTCATTATCATGACCTTGATTACAGCCCATACACTCCAATGACAAACTGCTGTTTGATTGATTTCAAGGGTATGCTTGCAAACGGCTTCAAGATTGGTAATGCTGAGGTAGAAAGTCCAAAATCTATCCAAACTGCAACAGCGCAAATTTCACAAATCATTGCGAACGTTGCGTCAAGCCAATATGGTGGTTGTACAGCTGACCGTATCGATGAATTTTTGGCACCATATGCTGAACTTAACTATAAAAAACACCTTAAAGATGCTCAAGATTGGGTAGCAGAAGATCATCGTGAAGATTATGCTCGTACAAAAACGAAAAAAGACATTTATGATGCTATGCAAAGTCTTGAATACGAAATCAATACGTTGTTTACATCAAACGGACAAACACCATTTACTTCTCTTGGATTTGGTCTAGGAACGAACTGGTTTGAACGTGAAATTCAAAAAGCGATTCTTGAAATCCGCATTAAAGGTCTTGGTAGCGAACACCGCACAGCTATTTTCCCTAAACTTATCTTCACTTTGAAGAGTGGTCTTAACCTTGAAGTGGGAACACCAAACTATGACATTAAACAATTAGCTTTGGAATGTGCGACAAAACGTATGTATCCAGACGTTCTTTCATACGATAAAATCGTTGAATTGACAGGTTCATTTAAAGCACCAATGGGATGCCGTTCATTCTTACAAGGTTGGAAAGATGAAAATGGTGTCGAAGTTAACTCAGGTCGTATGAACCTTGGTGTTGTGACTGTAAACCTTCCACGTATTGCTATGGAATCAAATGGCGACATCAATAAATTCTGGGAAATCTTCAACGAACGTATGGGCATTGCTAAAGATGCACTTGTTTACCGTGTAGAACGTGTCAAAGAAGCGACACCAGCAAATGCGCCAATTCTTTACCAATACGGTGCTTTTGGTAAACGTCTCGGCAGATATGATAATGTTGATGAACTTTTCCGTCATCGTCGTGCAACGGTTTCACTTGGTTATATCGGACTCTACGAAGTTGGTACAGTCTTTTATGGTTCAGAATGGGAAACAAACCCAGAAGCCAAAGAATTCACAGTTGATATCATTCGTAAGATGAAAAAATTGTGTACAGAATGGTCAGATGAATTTGATTATCATTTCTCAATCTATTCAACACCGTCTGAAAGCTTGACAGACCGCTTCTGCCGTCTTGATACGGAAAAATTCGGTATCGTTAAAGATATTACAGATAAAGAATACTATACAAACTCATTCCACTATGATGTTCGTAAGGATCCAACTCCGTTTGAAAAGTTAGACTTTGAAAAAGCTTATCCAGAAGCTGGTGCAACAGGTGGCTTTATCCATTACTGTGAATACCCAGTTCTTCAACAAAATCCAAAAGCTCTAGAATCTGTTTGGGATTATGCTTACAGCCGTGTTGGTTACCTTGGGACAAATACGCCAATTGACCGTTGCTATAGCTGTGGATTTGAAGGTGACTTTACACCAACTGAACGTGGTTTCGTTTGTCCAAACTGTGGTAACAGCGACCCTAAAACAGTAGATGTTGTTAAACGTACTTGTGGCTATCTTGGAAACCCACAAGCCCGTCCAATGGTTAATGGTCGTCACAAAGAAATTTCTGCTCGTGTGAAACACATGAACGGCTCAACAATTAAAAATTCTGGTGATTACAGCAAACATAAAGCTTAAAATAGGAAAATAACAGGGCTCTCAGTTCTTGACAAAGTCACCAACCTGTCAGTTTGGGAGTTTTTCCTGCTTATTTTAAACGAGTCATTTTCCTTGTTTGAGACTTTCTATCACTTATATCAAATATGGAAAACGCATTAATAAATATGGTTTAGACGGTTTCAGGACATATTGAAGCTGGAGACATTTGTCCCAGCTTCTTTATTGTATTAATAGATAGTTTAATGAAAGGAAAGCATATGGGAAAATATCAGTTAGATTATAAGGGTATGCAACAAGTTGAACGTTTTCACGAAAAACATTCAAATGTGAAAACCGACAAAAAAGCGCGTGTTAGTCAGTTGAAAGCGCAGTTTTTAGAAAAAGCTAAAAAGAAAAGCAAATAGAGGTACCGTTTATGCAATTACGAAGACCTGAATTATCAGATAAAGCAGCTGTTATTGACATGATGAAAGAATTTGAGGCAAGTCAATCTGCTCATGACGGCGGTTTTTGGTCTGTGGATAACTTTGTTTATGAGGACTGGATTGAAAGAAATCAATTAAGTGAAATAGGTATTGATGTGTCGTCAACGTTTGTTCCAGCGATTCAATTTGTTTCTTTTGATGATAACGGAAGGGCTCTAGGATTTTTGCATTTACGTTTACGTCTAAATGATAATCTCTTAAATAAGGGGGGACATATTGGGTATTCGATTCGTCCGTCAGAGCGTCATAAGGGATTGGCTAAGGAACAGCTTCATCTAGGTTTACTAGAATCTAAAAAGAAAAATATCAAGCAAGCTTTGGTGACTTGTCACACGGATAATATTGCTAGCCGAAAGGTGATTTTGGCAAATGGTGGTGTTTTAGAGGATGTCCGTGAGTCAACCGAGCGTTATTGGATAAATTTGGATGAAGAATAACCTGTGGATAAGTGGAAATTAAAAATAGAAAGAGGGCTAGGATGGAAGAAAAAAATTGGAATACTCCCGAGCCTAGTGAATGGAAGTCAGAGGAATTAAGTCAAGGACGAATCATCGATTACAAAGCTTTTAACTTTGTTGACGGTGAGGGTGTACGCAATTCTCTTTATGTTTCTGGGTGTATGTTTCACTGCAAAGGATGCTACAATGCGGCAACGTGGTCTTTCAAGGCTGGTATGCCTTATACACAAGAGCTTGAAGAGCAAATCATGGCTGATTTGGCACAACCCTATGTTCAAGGGCTAACGCTTCTTGGTGGTGAACCATTTCTTAATACGGGGATTCTGTTGCCGTTAATCAAGCGCGTGCGCCGTGAATTGCCTGAAAAGGATATTTGGTCTTGGACAGGTTATACGTGGGAAGAAATGATGCAAGAAACGCCAGATAAGCTAGAAATGCTTAGTTTAATCGATATTTTGGTCGACGGGCGTTTTGATATTACCAAGAAGAATTTAATGTTGCAATTCCGTGGATCTTCTAATCAACGTATCATTGATGTGCAAAAGTCGTTGAAAGCTGGTGAGGTTGTCATTTGGGATAAATTAAATGACGGTGACCAAAAATTTGAACAAGTCAGCCGTGATGATTTAATTTAAGGAAGTGAGATTGAAGAAAATTTATTCTTCGATCTTTTTTATTAATAAAATTGCTGGTTATCATTGTATTAGTGGGATTTCCTAGTTAAACAATTCACTGTAGGTCTTGGTTTTGGTATAATAAGGGTATGAGCAGAATTTTAGATAATGATATTATGAGTGATGAGGAATTTGCGGAGCGCACGCTTCGTCCTCAGTTTTTAAAAGAATATATCGGACAAGATAAGGTTAAAAATCAGCTAAAAATCTTTATTGAGGCAGCAAAATTACGTGATGAGTCTTTGGACCATGTGCTATTGTTTGGACCTCCAGGTCTTGGTAAAACGACAATGGCATTTGTGATTGCTAATGAATTAGGGGTGAATTTAAAACAGACATCTGGACCTGCTATCGAAAAAGCTGGTGATTTGGTTGCTATCTTGAATGATTTGGAACCTGGTGATGTGCTTTTTATTGACGAAATTCATCGTATGCCAATGGCTGTGGAAGAAGTGCTTTATAGCGCCATGGAAGATTTTTATATTGACATCATGATTGGTAATGGCGAAACTAGTCGTAGTGTTCACTTGGATTTACCGCCGTTTACCCTGATTGGTGCGACAACACGTGCTGGTATGCTTTCTAATCCTTTACGTGCTCGTTTTGGCATTACTGGGCATATGGAATACTATGACGTTGAAGATTTGACAGAAATTGTTGAACGCACGGCAGATATTTTTGAAATGGAGATTGTCCATGAAGCTGCCCAAGAATTGGCACGACGTAGTCGTGGAACACCTCGTATTGCTAATCGTCTCTTAAAACGTGTACGTGATTACGCCCAAATTATGGGAGATGGTATTATCACAAAAGATATTACCGATAAAGCATTGACGCTGTTAGATGTTGACCATGAGGGGCTTGATTACATTGACCAGAAAATCTTGCGTACCATGATTGAGGTTTATAACGGTGGACCTGTTGGTTTAGGAACGCTATCCGTTAATATCGCTGAAGAGCGTGATACAGTTGAGGATATGTATGAGCCGTATTTGATTCAAAAAGGCTTTATTATGCGCACTCGTACTGGTCGTGTGGCAACTGAAAAAGCTTATGAACATTTGGGCTATCCTTATTCGAAAAAATAATTTTTTAGTTTAAGGTAAGTTTAAGCAAGCCTTTATATACTATAAACAATCCTAAAACTTTTCTTTTTCATAATCTCCTGAAAGGGCTCCGCTAGCGGGGTTCTTTCTTTTTCGTTTTGAACCGCAAAATAAGTAGAAAAATAGTAAATTTAAGCCATAGGTAACGGAAAATAGCACAGAAAATAGTAAATTCTTGAGCAATTTCTCCCAGATTGTGGAAGTTTAGTTAAAAATAATAGAAGTTGTGGAAAAGTACACAACTTCTTTTTTACTGAAAATGTTAGAAATCCCTTGAAATCAAGGTTTTTAGTAAGTTTTGTGGTAATTTCTTCTTGTGAAAAATGAGTTATAAACAAGGTGTTTTTAAATTCTGTGGATTTGATCTAAAGCTTGATATTATAGGATTCTTGGCATGTTTATACACAAGTTATCCCCAGTATATAGCCATACTTATCCACAAGTTGTGAATAAGTGTTGATATCTGTGTAAAAAAGTTGGTGATTTTCGGCTTTTTTTACGTATTTGCAGAATACTTTGGCTTGTCCACAGAAAATTTCATGAATAAAAGCCTAGCACGGATAATAAACCGCATCCCAATTGTTAGATTCTTGCCGAATTCTTGGGGTTAGGTTCGTTGTCTATGCTAGGCTTTTTGGTGCTACGATAACCTGTAGTTATAAACTTGCGAGAACATAAAAAGTGACTAGTGTGTGCTTTGCAACACATTGTTACCTAAGGGCGATTATAGTGAGAAACGATGTCAAAAATTGTAAAGCTTGTTAAACAACTGTCAATACCAATGTAAACCCTAAAGGTGTAAAAAGCTAATTATTGGTAATAAGCTTGTTAATTCGTTTGACAATACTGTCAACTATAAGTTTATAATATGTTAATAAATGAGAAAAACTGTCTTTTCTCATAAATAGTGAAAAATCTGGTGACTGGAACGCTGTTGGTGATGAAATCACTGGCGTGACTACTTTCGAATTTGAAAGAATCGATGATGGTGATTACAAACTCGTGGAAACAACTACACCAAGTGGTACAGCTGAATTTACTTCAAGCACTACTGATGGTTCTTTTTTAAGGTGAATTTTCGATTAAAAACCTTGTAATGTCAAGGGTTTTATTCTTCTTCTGGGTAAGTGAGATTCCAGTCTTTGCGGAGTTTTGTCATAATGTCCATGACGTCTTTGGTGTAGTCGAGGTGCATGGCATTTTCTTGACCAGAAACGGCATTTTCCATGTCAGCGACTTCGTAGGAAAGAGCGAGTGCGGTACTTCCAGCTTCGATGACTTCTTGATGTCCGTCCTCGGTATAGGTAATCACCGCTTTTTGCCCACGAGGGTATTCGTAAAGTTCGATATAGCCTTTATCGTAGACGATTGTTCCACGTTTTGGCTGTTTGGCGTGAAGGCTTAACGTCAGAGTTGCTATTTCGCCTTGGCTGTTCGTTAGTAAAATCCCAGCTTGTTCATCGACTCCTGTCGGAGCTAGTTTTACTTGGGAAGCAATTTGAGTCGGCCGGCGTTGATGTCATAAACCAACGGACAAAAGAAAGAGCATAGACACCAATATCAAGAAGTGCACCGCCAGCTAACTGACGATTAAAGAAACGGTTTGTCATATCGTATTCTTTGTAGCTGCCAAAATTCATTTGAATGAGCTTCAATTCACCGAGTTTTCCAGTCGCAATGATTTCTGAAAGCTTGCGGTAAATTGGCATATGGAAAATGGTCATGGCTTCTGCTAAAATGACGTGATTTTCTTCAGCTAGCTTGATAGCTTCGTCCAATTCGTCAGCGTTAAGCGTAATTGACTTTTCACATAAGACGTGTTTGCTGTTTGCTAGGGCTTTGCGCAAAAAGTTAATGTGTGTATTGTGTGGCGTTGAGATGTAAATAATATCTACGTTAGGGTCGTTAAATACCTCATCAATAGTTTGATAAACTCTGTCAATGCCATATTTCTCAGCGAAAGCTAGCCCCTTATCATAAGTACGGTTAGCAACAGAATAGAGTTTTCGCCCTTGTTGTTGAAGCGCTTGCGCTAATTCATTAGCAATGACACCAGTTCCTAGGGTTGCCCAATTATAATGTTTTTTAGTCATAGTCGCCTCCTTGCCCTAAGTATAGCAAAAAAGTGTCAGAAAGTCCGTTATTTAATCTCTAACAAATGCGCTTTATATCTGCTATTCTCACGTTTTTTTGATAAAATGGTTCTAATAGATTAAAGGAGATTTTTTATGACTCGATATCAAGACGATTTTTATGACGCTGTCAATGGCGAATGGGAAAAAACAGCTGTCATTCCTGATGATAAACCACGTACAGGTGGTTTTTCAGATTTAGCCGATGAGATTGAAGACTTAATGTTGGCGACAACAGATAAATGGCTTAGCGGCGAAGATGTACCAGAGGATAGTATTTTACAAAACTATATCAAGTTTCATCGTATGACTTCAGATTATGATAAACGTGAAGAAGTTGGTGTCGCGCCAGTTCTTCCATTAATTGAAGAATACAAAAACTTGGATTCTTTTGCTGAATTTGCAGGCAAAATGGCAGATTTTGAAATGGCAGGAAAACCAAATGAATTTCCACTTGGTGTTGCCCCAGATTTCATGAACGCGCAGCTTAATGTTCTTTGGGCAGAAGCTCCTGGAACAATCTTGCCTGATACAACTTACTATGCCGAAGATAACGAAAAAGGTAAAGAATTACTAGCTATCTGGCGTCAAATGCAAGAAGAATTATTGCCAAAATTTGGTTTTTCAGCTGAAGAAACGAAAGACTTGCTTGACAAGGTAATTGCATTAGATGCCAAAGTCGCTAAATATGTTTTGTCACGTGAAGAATCTTCTGAATACGTCAAACTTTATCACCCGTATGATTGGGCTGATTTTACAAAATTAGCACCAGAATTGCCTTGGGACGCTATTTTCACGCAGATTTTGGGAGAAATTCCTGACAAAGTGATTGTTCCTGAAGAACGTTTCTGGACAGAATTTGCTGCTGACTATTATTCAGAAAAGAACTGGGATTTGCTAAAGGCGGATTTGGTTTTATCAGCTACGGGGGCGTTTAACGGTTACTTAACAGATGACATTCGTGTGCTTTCAGGTGCTTATGGTCGTGCGCTTTCAGGAACACCACAGGCTATGGATAAGAAAAAAGCGGCTTATTACTTAGCTTCAGGTCCTTACAACCAAGCACTTGGTCTTTGGTATGCTGGGCAAAAATTCTCTCCAGAAGCTAAAGCTGATGTGGAGCATAAAGTAACGACAATGATTGATGTTTACAAGAAACGTTTGACATCAGCAGATTGGTTGGCAAAAGAAACACGTGATAAAGCCATTGTTAAATTAAACGTGATTACACCACACATTGGTTATCCTGAAAAATTGCCAGAAACTTATGCTAAGAAAATCATTGATGACTCGTTGTCATTAGTTGAAAATGCGCAAAACCTTGCTAAAATTTCAATCGCACATAGCTGGAGTAAATGGAATAAGCCTGTTGACCGTAGTGAATGGCATATGCCTGCCCATATGGTTAATGCTTACTATGACCCACAACAAAATCAGATTGTCTTTCCAGCGGCTATCTTACAAGCCCCATTTTACAGTTTAGAACAAAGTTCATCTGCTAACTATGGTGGTATTGGTGCGGTTATTGCCCATGAAATTTCACATGCTTTTGATACCAATGGTGCATCATTTGACGAACATGGTAGCCTCAATAACTGGTGGAAAGAAGTTGATTACAAAGCTTTTACAGAACGTACGGATAAAATCGTTGACCAATTTGACGGCTTAGATTCATATGGTGCGAAAGTCAATGGTAAATTAACCGTTTCTGAAAATGTGGCTGACCTTGGTGGTGTGGCTTGTGCGCTCGAAGCTGCAAAACAAGACGAGGATTTCTCAGCGCGTGATTTCTTCATCAACTTTGCAACGATTTGGCGCATGAAAGCGCGTGATGAATATATGCAAATGTTAACAAGCATTGACGTTCACGCACCAGGCAAACTTCGTACCAATGTCACATTGACAAATTTTGATGAATTCCACACAGAATTTGACATCAAAGCAGGAGACCCAATGTGGCGCGCACCAGAAGAACGCGTTATCATTTGGTGATTTGTTGAAAAAAGTTTGAAGCTGAGCATTTGGCTCGGCTTTTTTGTTGGGATTTGTTAACCTTCAGAATACAAAAAAACGAGTATTTCCGCAGTTGGAGCTACTCGTTTTCCTATGTCATGGTTTATATCATAAAAAAACAACTAGAAAGTCATGACGATGTATAAAGAGTATAACACCAATCAGTTGAGTTTGGAGCTCAATCTTGCTGACGCTATTCTCATGAATTGAGAATGGCATCATTGAAGACGTTGCTCTCTTTATCGACCACATATAAAAATAAGGCTGTTATTTATGACAAAAAAACAGTTATTTATGACAAAAAAACATTGATATAGTTGACTTTTCGGGGGGGGGGGGGGGGTATAATGTAAGTGTAGAGTGGGCTTTGGTAAACAGAGACCATAAATAAAAATGGAGGAAACCAATGAATAAAAAGGTTTTGTTTAATGAGCGTTCAGAAGTGAATGGACATGGATATTTTCGTAAAAGTAAAGCATACGGTTTAGTCTGTGGTGTTGTGCTAGCAACTGCTTTCTTTGGTGCTCATGTTAGCGCTGATGAAGTAACAGCTACTCAAAATACGACAACACCACAATCGGTTTTAACGATTCAAGAAGATACTACCCATCAGTCAACAGAAAATGATCGAGCTTATAATGATTTACAAGATGTGATTGACAAGAATAATGGTTTAGTTGATAAAGCAGAAGGCGAATATGGTGATGATGTGACGGTTTCAACTGATGATTCTACAAAAACTGATGGCTCTGCAGGAGCTAATCAACCAGCAAAAGACCACGCCGAAGATATTTATCATCAAAATCAGGATGCTTTGAATAAGTATGAGCAAGAAAAAGCAGATTATGAAGCCAAACTTGAAGCAACTAACAAGCTGAATCAAGCCGTTAATAAAGCAAATGCTGATTTAACTTCAAAGGGTGTAACAGTAACGATTGTCACTACAGTTGTTAATTCGGTCGAAGAGCTTAATGATTTAATAGCTCAAAATGCGGCAGCAATTGCTTCGGCTAATAAACAGGTGACGTTACATCAAGCGATTATGTCAGCCTTTCAAGGAGCGCAAGGTACTCATGATCAATTAAAGGATCAAATTTCAGGTGCGCAAGGCTCACATGGCGGTGATGTTACTGTTGATAAGGTCGATGTTCCGACAGGTGATGGTACAGAAAATGGATATAAAGAATATACTTCAGCAATTAAAGAGTTGATTGCGAAGAATAATCAAGCCATCGAGGAGTTTTTAAAAGCTCTTGAAGCTTTCAATAATTCTACAAATGTCACCGTTTCAGGAACAGTTGCGACCCAAAATGTTGATAATCTTGAGTTTGGAGATAGCTTCATGAACGGTAGTATTCAGTCAGATGGATCGTTTACGTTCACTCATGATATGAATGACGGTGATAATGATTGGGCTGGTATTTTGGGAACAGGGACATTGTCTGGGAAGTTGCATTATACGGTAACTTCAAATGGTGATGGTTCGATTACAGTACATGTTACAGGAATTGAGCTGTATAGTTACAGCTATACAGCTAATCGTCCAAATCATGCCGTTAATCAAAATCTAAACTTCCATGTTTACAGTTTAGATGGTACTGAAATTTATTCTAATTTGCACAACGGCAATGCTAGTTTCGTGGATATGATTAATCGTTTAATTGCGTTAGACTTAGCATATCATTTAGAAGCAGGTCGTTCGACCGGTGAAATTGGTTTCTTGAAAATTGATGACAACTGGATTCACAATACTCACGGTCAAGCAATCTTTAACTTTACGAATCCTAATCAACGTCCGCATCTAGTGCTTCAGTCTGCAGATGCGCCAACGTCACCTGAGCTAGAAGATATTACGGTTTCGTTGACTTCGGCAGAGTATCCTGAAAAACCGACACTATCATTAACAAGACTTTCTAACGCTGTTAACGAACAGCTACCAGAAGCACCACAAGTTGTGAAATCAAGTGTTCTTCCAATGACGGGAGATGAAACAAGTACTGCTAGCATCCTAGCAAGTATTGCAGGTGCTTTCATGACCTTAGCCGGACTAGTGGGTGTTCGTAAACGTAAAGAAAATTAACTTATTCTAAACAGGACAATTTACAGTCATTTTTGTTTGGTTTATAGTTTGGATAGTTATTCAGAAGGTAACGCCCCAAATCGCTACGTTGTTGTGACAGCTGTTCAATAAATTTACAGAGCCGTTAAGGCTCTTTTTTAACCGCTTAGTTGCTATTTTTCACCGCTTACCGTAAGCTGACTCTTTTGTTGGGGCTTTTTTGCTATAATGGCTACAAAAGGGAGGGAAAGGTTATGTTGATTAGAACGAAGAATCTTACGTTATCATTTGGTGATTTGTTGAAAAAAGTTTGAAGCTGAGCATTTGGCTCGGCTTTTTTTGTTGGGATTTGTTAACCTTCAGAATATAGGAGACTGTATGAAGTTTGAAAAGTCAATGCAATGAGGTGAATTGTACCGTGAATTAAGAATTGCTCGAGGCTTGAAATTGAAAGATATTGACGGTTTGCGTCGTCTGCTTGAGACTGATACAAATACCGAATCATTTGATGTTTACAATCGTTTAAATGAATTAATGATTAAGATTACGATTCATTCTTTGGACCCTAGCTATGTTATCACAGAAGACGAAAAGAATTTTTTGGCATCTTATCTTTATGAGATAGAAGAATGGACAGAGTATGAGTTTTACATTTTTGGTAATACAATGACCATTTTATCTGATGATGACTTGATTTTTCTTGGAAAAGCATTTGTTGAGCGAGATAAATTGTATTTATCTTTGCCAAATCATAAGAAAAGTGCAGAGCTTGTTTTCTACTATTTGTCAAGTATATCAATGCTTGGGATATAAATTATTTTTGAGCA
>ERZ1034949.22-NODE-22-length-91794-cov-26.315035_pt1 | contig 91794 bp, 82 predicted proteins | sample MGYA00520590_ERZ1034949 | MGnify/ENA primary metagenome ERZ1034949 (study PRJEB33766, sample SAMN09781752) | gut metagenome | biome: gut microbiome | host: Homo sapiens | place: Madagascar | study: EMG produced TPA metagenomics assembly of the PRJNA485056 data set...
TTACTTGTATTCTGAGGGAAAAATTAATTTACACACAAATCTGGACTTGACTGCCAAGGATAAAAGGAAAGCGCTTTAATGTGCAGAGAAAGCGCCAACTTACCTTGGCTCAGCAGTCCTATGCAGGACTGCTGCTTTAAATAGCTCGCTATTCGCGTCGGATTATTCCTTGTATTGCATGAAAATACAAGAGTATAATCGAACAACGATTTAATCAGTGCTTCCCTGGAATAAAAGGGCAGTGGCCTTCAGATAGAGCCGACCGAAACAGCCTGACAGCGGGCAGCTCAAGGGGAACAGGCTACACCCAAGGGGGCAGTGCACGAAAAGATTCGGAATGAGGAATGGCAGCCCGACGCATCAAAACCTGGAGGTTCTGTATAGGCCCCTTTATCTCCAGAGGTCTGCATGCTCGGGGACAGGGATATATAAAACCGGCAGCGCTATATAAGCTGTGGGCCGCCTCCATCATTCCTGATTTCTCACTCCTGATTATTTGCGTTCCGCCTCCTTCTCCCGGCCCCCGTATCCATCCCATGCAGAGGTCCCCTAAATATGGTATAATAACAGAGAATGCATATAAATATTGTATATATATAGAAACGACAGTAGTTCATGCATATGGACACTGTATTTTTTTGTCGAGGAGCAATCTATGTCTGAAGAAATTCATGAAATCCAGGCCCACCATGCAGAAGAAAATGGCAAGAGCGACTATGGAGCCAAGGATATACGAGTACTGGAAGGGCTGGAAGCCGTCAGGCTCCGCCCGGGCATGTATATCGGCTCCACTTCCGCCCGGGGGCTCCACCACCTGGTCTATGAAGTGGTGGACAACAGTATCGATGAAGCCCTGGCCGGCTACTGCACCCACATCGAAGTGACCTTGAACGATGACGGCAGCTGCACGGTCACCGATAACGGCCGCGGCATCCCCACAGGCATGCATGAGACCGGAAAACCGGCCATGGAAGTGGTCCTGACTGTCCTCCACGCCGGCGGCAAATTCGGCGGCGACGGCTACCCCATTTCCGGCGGCCTCCACGGCGTAGGTATTTCCGTAGTCAACGCCCTGTCTGAATGGATGACGGTCACTGTCAAGAGAGAAGGCCACTTCCATGAAATGAAACTGTCCCGGGGCGATGTGACAGAGCACATGAGGACCTATGGAGAAACCGACGAAACCGGTACCTCCGTCACCTTCAAGCCGGATATCGAAATTTTCAAAGAAGGCATTGACTTCGACTACGAAACGCTGAAAATCCGCATGCGGGAACTGGCTTTCCTGAATAAGGGTCTCACCATTACCCTCACCGATAACCGGGACGGCGTCACCCACCAGGACGTTTTCCATTATGCCGGCGGTATCACGGAATTCGTACAGTTCCTGAATGAAGGAAAAGACCTGGTAGACCCGTCGGTTATTTCCTTTGAAGGGGAAAAAGACCGGGTCATCGTGGACATCGCCATGCAGTACCAGATGGGCTACAGCGAAAACATGTACACCTTCGTCAACGATATTAATACCGTAGAAGGAGGCATGCACCTTGCCGGCTTCCGTACCGCCCTCACCCGGGTGCTCAACGACTACGCCCGGAAGAACGGCATCCTGAAGCAGAATGAAGACAACCTTTCCGGCGATGATGTACGGGAAGGTCTCACCTGTGTCATTTCCGTCAAAGTACCGAATCCCCAGTTTGAAGGACAGACAAAGACAAAGCTGGGCAACCTGGAAGTCAAGAGCATCGTTGACTCCATCGTATCAGAAGGCCTGAAGACCTACCTGGAAGAGCATCCCCAGGAAGCCCGGGCCATCGTAGAAAAGGGCATCACTGCCAGCCGGGCCCGGGAAGCTGCCCGGAGAGCCAGGGAACTGACCCGCCGGAAAAACGCGCTGGAAGTTTCCAGTCTCCCCGGAAAGCTGGCAGACTGCACAGAACGGGATCCAAAGCTCACAGAAATTTACATCGTCGAAGGGGACTCCGCCGGCGGCTCCGCCAAGTCCGGCCGTGACCGCCGCTACCAGGCCATCCTGCCCCTTCGCGGCAAAATTCTGAACGTAGAAAAAGCGCGGCTGGACCGGGTGCTGAATTCCGATGCCATCCGCACCATGATTACCGCCTTCGGCACCGGCGTCGGCGAAGACTTCGATATCACGAAGCTCCGGTATTACAAGATCATTATCATGACCGATGCCGATGTGGATGGTGCCCATATCCGCACTCTGCTCCTGACTTTCTTCTACCGCTACATGAAGCCTCTTATCACCGAAGGCCATGTGTACATTGCCCAGCCTCCGCTTTACCAGATTCGTAAGGGCCGCCAGAAATACTACACCTACGACGACGATGAGCAGAACCGTTTGCTCGATGAAATCGGCCGTGACGGCTGCGTCATCCAGCGCTACAAAGGGCTCGGCGAAATGGACCCGGAACAGCTGTGGGATACCACCATGAACCCGGAACAGCGGGTTATGCTGAAAGTAGAACTCACAGATGCCATCGAGGCAGACCGTCTTTTCACCATCCTCATGGGCGATAAAGTAGAACCACGGCGCAAATTCATCGAAGAACATGCCAAAGAAGTCACAAACCTGGACCTGTAATACAGAAACCCACCTCCGTTTCCGCGGAGGTGGGTTTTTATTGCGCAAGTTTTAAGGCTGCAGAAGAGCAGCTGTCGGCTGCCGGATAGAGATGACGGCGCCGAAATTTTATTCATGGTCATGCAGGACCGCATCCATCCATTTCTCGATGATTTTCCAGCGGTGGCTGTTTTTCAGGTAGCCGAAGGACAGGCCATATTTCCCGTCCTGAAATTCCAGTACATAGAGCTTCTCCCTGTTTTCCGGCGTAAGGAGGGCTTTCACCAGGTTCTTCGGGCAGAAATAGGCGCCTTTTCCCATAAGGCACAGATCCAGCAGGGTCTCCATATTTTCCGACTCCACGGCAATCCAGGGAGAAAAGCCGGCATCCCGGAACAGCTTCCTTGCCAGGGCCCCGGCAATATCCTCTTCACTGTTCAGGAGGAAAGGGCAGTCTGCAAAGCGGAGGGAGAGCCCCCGCTTCCGCTGTCCTTCAGGCATAAAAATCCGCCCTGCCTCTTCTCCCCAAAGGCCCTTTGCCAGATCCTTTGAAACCAGAAGGACGATTTCCTCTTCCATCCAGGGACGGTGGGCGATGCCCGGCAGCTCCCCCAGTACCCGGGCCATGGCCACATCGATTTCATCGCGCTTCAGGGCGTTCCAGATGTCCTCGTTCGCCATCTCATGAAGCCGGATACTCACATGGGGATAGGTCTCCCGGAAGGAAGCGATAACCTCCGGCAGTTGCACCCGGCCCCGGCAGGGAGCAATACCGATGCGGAGAATGCCTTTATACTGCCCCGATACGTCGGACAGCTCCCGTTTCAAGGCCAGTTCATTCCGTGAGAAAATCCGGGCATACCGGAGGAAAACCGCTCCGCTGTCCGTAAGTTCCAGCGGCACATGGCGGACGAAAAGCTTCGTTCCCACCTCTTTTTCCAATCCCCCGATATGGGCGGACAGGGTCTGCTGGGTAATATGGAGTTTCTCCGCTGCCCGGGTGAAATTCTTCTCTTCCGCCAGGGTGAGGAAATATTTCATGGATAAGAAATTCATAGGACCTCCTGTGTGCTGATATAAGCCCCACGAGAAAAGGGTAGAAAATGAATCAGAAATAAGTTAGGAGTTAGGAGTGGATGTGCGGCGCACAAATTGTATAGCGCCGCTTCTTCGATTTCCCGACCGCATCATTTCGATCGGCGAAAGCATACCGGATAGCTCTGTCGCTAAGAATCGCTGCAGCTGCGATGAGTGGAAAGATCTTTCCTGCATTCAGGAATACAGAGAAAAGTGACCCGGCGGCTGAAGTGACCGATTCTCTCCGATATCTGACGGTCTGCCGTCTGACCTCTCCAAAGGGGCATGTATGGAGCGAATAGAATCATTCACACAAATGGACTCGCGGTCAATCACTGATACAGTAATTTTCCTGTATTATATACAAGAAATGACGGTTTTTCAATGAATGGGCAAGGGTTTATAATAAAGGTGCCGTAAAAGGGAATCAAAAAAGCTTTCCCTTTTTTATTTCCTTTCCGGGAAGCCCCGGATTCCCCCATCGAGATGGGCTTCCTGAAAATTTTCCGGAAAGAAGTGTGGTTGTATGAAACAGGATGTGGAACTTCTAAGCGGCCCCGTGGCCTTTGGCATAGCCGCCTGGCTCCTGTCAGGTACATTCTCCCTGACCGCCGCCCTGGCCCTGGCCACGGCCCTCTGGATGGCCCTGTGGTGGATCTTCCGACCCGTATCTATTTATGTCACCGCCTTTATCCCCATTATTGTCAATTCCCTTTTTAACCTGATCCCCATGAACCATGTGATCAGCCAGTATTTTTCTGAAATCGCCGTCCTCCTTCTGGGCTCCGATCTCATCTGTCTCACCTGGACCACCACGGGCCTGGATAAGCGGATTTCCGTGCGGGCCCTCTGCTCCATCGGCACTTCCATGAAAAACCAGATTTTCGTATGGTTCATGGCTTCCACGGTACTGTCCATATTCCTGCCGAACGTGGTGGTGGCAGCCATCTTCTGCCCCATTGCCGTGGCCATGCTCCACTTCGTGGGAGAAAAGGATATCAGCACCAGTAAGACCGCCATCCCCATTCTCCTGGCCATCGGCTGGGGCAGCGGCATCGGTGGATTCGGCTCCCCCATCGGTTCGTCGGCAAACCTGGTAGCCATTTCCTACATCGAACAGCTCACGGGCCACGAATTCATGTACCTGGACTGGGTCATCCGATTCCTGCCGATTCTGGCCATCGTTTTCATCGTGAACCTGCTCTTCCTCTTCTGCATGCACACCCCCGTAAAAACACTGCCCGGCACAAAGGGCTACTTCCAGGACATGTACAAAGCCTTCGGCCCCATGAAACGGGGAGAAAAAATCGGCCTCGTTGTCTTTGCGGCGGCCACCATCCTCGCCTTCGTCCGTCCTCTCTTTGCAGCGCTCCTGCCGGCCATGAAACCGGCCTACGTATTCCTTTTCATGGGGATGCTCATGTTCTTCCTGAAAGATGAAAACCATAATCCCATGCTCACCTGGAAATATGCGGAAAGCCACGTCATGTGGGGTATGATTGCCCTCTTTGCCAGCGGCCTCGCCCTGGGACGCATGGTCATCGAAACCGGTGCCATTGAGACTCTGTCCGCCATCATCGCATCCCTGAACCTGACCCCCGGTATCGCCGTCATGGCCATCGGCTGTGTCTTTGCGGTATTCCTGTCCGAACTTTCCAGCAACACCGCCTCCGCTTCCATTTCCATCCCCGTGGTCACCGGCATCGTCCAGTCCCTGGGACTGAACCCGATTCCCTATATTCTCGGCACCATTGCTGCTGCCAACTGCGCCTACATCCTGCCGGTATCCACCCGAGCCATTCCTATCGGCTACGGCCTCTCCGCCGGCGCCCAGATCAGCTACGGCGTCCGCCTTTCCATTATCACCGTCATCGTAGTCACCATCGTCTGCACCCTGTGCATGGATTTTATCCCCATGTTCAGTGCGCTGTAAAGAAATGAAGTTGAGAATTGAGGTCCCACCGGCAAAACCGTGGGGCCTCAATTTTTTACATTTTATAGTAAAAAAGCCGTTCCCCACTGTTCTATGATACAATGCAGAAAAGTGGTGTAATAGAAAGGACTCCGCCTGCTGCGGGGACAGTGACTTCGTCATGGCTGATAAAACGGTGACCGAAGAGACGGAAGCCACACACAAAATAACAGCCCCCAGATGATAGATTTATGTAAGCATAGAGCCCATTAGAGAAGGCACGACAAAGCCGCAGAATAAGAAATCGTACTGCTTTATAATTTCAAGCGGCACACCATCACTCCTCACTGATCACCAGCCTCCGGCCGCAGGACCGGATCCATATTTCTTCCTTGAGCCCAGGCAGCGCTTCCTTAGCCCTGGCCGTCAGGACATAGCCTTGCCGTCAAGCAGAGCCCCGGCTGAAAGCCGCAACCCTTTACCCCATAGGAGGTCTTATCTTGAACATCGCAAACAGCCATACATCCACTGCCCCAGCCAGCCGGCGGATCCTGCAGAGCCGGCTGTACCTGTATCTCACCGAATTTTTTGCAGGCATGGCGGTGATGGCCGTGGAAATTGGCGCCCAGCGTCTCATTTCCCCCTATTTTTCCTCGTCCCAGATTGTGTGGACCATCATCATCGGTATGATCATGATTGCCATGGCCGGAGGCAACGTTTACGGGGGATGGGCGGCGGACAGGAATCCAAATCCCGACAGGCTCTACTGGCGGATTCTCATTGCCGCCATCTGGCTCTGCCTCATCCCCTTTCTGGGAAAATACGCCATTGTCGGTATTTCCGCGGCCATTATTTTTTCTGTGAATGCAGACTACCTCATCATTGCCGCCTTTGCCACGTGCCTTCTCCTCTTTGTATTCCCCCTGTTTCTTCTGGGCACCGTGACTCCATCCCTGGCCAAGTACACCATGGACTCCCTCTCGGATAACGGGAAAATCGTAGGCACCCTGGGCGCCATGAATACCATCGGCAGCATTATCGGCACCTTCCTCCCCACCTTTGTGACCATTCCGGCGGTGGGGACGAACGTGACTTTTCTGGCCTTCTCAGGGATCCTCCTCCTCTTGTCCGCCATCTATTTCATCAGCCTCGGAACGGGAAAGTTCCTTCGCTGCCTCGGCCTTCCGGCCATCGTTTTCCTCATGGCCTGTCCCCTCGGGTACAAGACGGACTTCGCCTTTTGGGAATCCAAAGAGGGCCTCCTCTATGAAGGGGAGTCAGTATACAACTATCTCCGGGTCCAGGACAGCCCAAGCCGCACCATCCTTTCCACCAATGTTCTCTTCGGTGTCCAGTCGGTGCTGGAAAAGACGGATCAGTTGACCGGCATGTACTACGATTACGCTTTGGCGGCGCCATTTCTTACGGGAACAGAAAAAGAAAAGCCCCAGGATGTGCTGATCCTGGGGATGGGGTCCGGCACCTACGCCCGGCAGCTCCTGCGGTACCTGCCGGAAACAAAGGTGGAGGGCGTGGAAATGGACCGGAAGATTACGGACCTGGCCCATGAGTATTTCCAGCTTCCTCCGGAAGTACCGGTCACCGAATATGACGGAAGGGCCTATCTCAATGAAACAGACAAGAAATATGATGTCATCATGGTTGACGCCTACCAGGACATTACCATCCCCTTCCAGATGTCGTCAGTGGAATTCTTCCAAACCGTGAAAGACCACCTGAAGCCTGGCGGTGTGATGGTGGTGAACCTGAACATGCACGGCACCCGGGAAGGGGGCATTGCGGACTGGCTCTCCGATACCACGGCCTCCGTATTCCCGGAGGTCATGACCATCGATGTCCCGGGCAATACGAACCGGGAGCTTTTTGCAGGAGACAAGGGGATGAAAGAGACTCTGTCCGGAAATCTCAGTGCCGTGAAAGACCCCCAGCTCCACAGCCTCCTTGCCCGGATTGCAGGCACTGCCGCCATCTACCGCCCCGGTGGCCGCATTCTGACCGATGACAAAGCGCCGGTGGAACTCCTGGGCATGCAGGAACTGGACAGCCTCATCCGACAGGAATCGGAGCCCTACAAGGAAATCTATAAGAAAGAAGGCCTGTCGGGTCTCATGAAAGCGCTGTAAAAAGCAGAATTGAGATGAGGAAAGAGAATTGAGGTCCAAGGAAGCGCCGCAATGATGTAATACGTAAAAATAGAATGTGAGATGGAGTCGAGATCTCTCAGATAGATGCCTCTGGCGGTCTTACAGCGCTAAGCACGATTAAAAAGCCCTGTATTCCCGAACGCAGGAAAGATTTCTCCACTCATCGAAGCTGTAGCGATTCTTTTATGCTGTCTCATCACGACGCTAACCACCGGTCGAAATGACGGGGTCGAATAGTTAATCAAAAAGCGGCGCTTTACAGTTTGTGCGCCGCCACATCCATTCCTGATTCCTCATCCTTGATTTTTAACCACCCCTCAGCCCCTTTAGTCACTTCAGTCACCTTAGGGAAGCGCTGATTTTCATCGTATTCCCCCATTTCCAGTCCTTTGGGAACAGTATATTTCCTACATCATACCATACAGAGGAGTCCGTTTTTTGTTATGATGAAGGAAAGCCTGATTCCCTGTAACCTATATAAGGAGCCCTCCTATGAAGAAATTTGTCCCCATCCTGCTGACGGCACTGCTGGCCACCTGTTCCCTTGTTCCTGCGAAGGCCATTTCCTGGGATACCCACCCAAAGGAAGGGACCATCATCCAGGAGGGAAGGGCCATGGACATGAAGCGGCATACCATCATCCGCTACGTGGGAAGCGGCGTAGTGGCGGCAGGGTATGCCGATGTGATCCATGACAGAGGAGCCGGATCCGATGGCTGGACCCTGCGAATTTCCGATGAAGGAAATGCGGTGAAGGCATCCTTCCTTTTCGATAAAACCGAGGTACCCCTGACCCCGGTGCCCGGCAATGGGCGGAGTTTCTGGTTCAAAATCAATCCTGCCGAAATTCTCGCCCACAAAGACAGCCATTCACAGACCCTCCTGTTGGATAACCAGGAAGGAAACAAGACAGTCCTCCGGAAGGTGCCGGCCAAAGACCTGGCTGATTTTATAGAAGCCAAAGCCGAAGGGAATTCCAGTGCTTCCGCTCCGAACCCAACCTACGGTCCCTCGTACAGCATCTTCTACCCCGGAGTCCCTGCAAAGAAGCTGCGGGATGCCATGGCCTATTACATGAACCAGCCCGAAAAGCCGGGGGATCCCCACCTCTACCGGAAAGGACCCGTCTTTTACTGCCTTCCCGAAAATTTTCCCCTCATGATTTCTGACCAGGCCATGGCGAGGGGGTTCTGCCTCGTCGATTTCGCAGAAATCCCCGGCAAAGGGACCTGGGCCGATCTGAGCTGGGCAGGGCAGCCGGAGGATGTGGAAATCAATGCAGGTATCTTTGCTGCCGCCAAGGCCTACCGGGACCTGGTGGACCACTGCGATTACGGCCTTACCCTGAACGGAGGGTCCAATAAGTCCCCCATCACCATCGATACCATAGACACCGCAAATCATCCGGAGCTTTCTGCCGTCGGTCACAGCGACCGGCTCCTCTCCATTAATGGCTATGACCTGGAGAACGGGAAAAACCTGGAAGCCCAGTACATGCTGGACTACGGGGATGAGCCATTGGAGATGGTACTGCGGAAGAAAGATTCCAATGTTACCTATAAGGTCACTGCGCTCCCTATAAAGAAGCCGGCCCTCCATCCGGACGGCGACTACACCGGAGCCCTGGCTAAGCAGAACCACCTCCAAATGAAGGAAAAGGACCTCTACAACTTCCTTCCCTTCCTCTTCTTCCCGGCCCAGGAAATCTTTTCTCCTGAGGGCAGCCAGTATGCGCACAACGATTCCCCGATTACCGAGTCCCTGACCCGCCAGTGCCAAAGAAAAAGCGAATAAGGCGCCTCCTTGAAGCAGGAATCGCTATTCTCCTTTTTTCTCCTGTATTTTGGGAGAAGTAATGTAAGAGCAGCTGTTGCAGACTCGTTATTCAGTAGTTTTTTCTAAATATACCGTTTTGGATAAAAGGCAGTATATTTTCTGATACAATAAATATATCAGTTAGCGCTGAAGAACTCATGGTAATTAAGAAAGGGTACAGGAAATATGATAAATATACTTTTTATCTGCCACGGCAACATCTGCCGTTCCCCCATGGCGGAAATGGTACTGAAAGACATGGTGCGTAAAGCAGGCCTTGCCGGCCGCTTCTCCATCACCTCCCGGGCCGCCACCACCGAAGAAATCGGGGAGGACATGTATCCCCCCGCCCGGAGGACCCTGGACGCCCACCATATTCCGCACCCCAAAAGAAAAGCCTCCCTCATTACGGAGGAAGACTATAAAAAAGCAGACTATATCATCGCCATGGACCAGGAAAATCTCCATGACCTGGCTTACCTCACCCACCACGATCCGGACCATAAAATATCCCTCCTCCTCTCCTGGGCCGGGGAGGGCAGGGACGTGGCGGACCCCTGGTTCACCAAGGACTACGAGAAAACCTACGACGATGTGGTGAAAGGATGTAAGGGGATCTTGGGAAAACTAGGGAAGCACTGGTGAAATAAACCTTCGTACAGGGCTATGACTCCGTCAAGGCTGTGTCCTTCGGACAGGGCTTTGGCCTGACGGCCACGGCTAAGGCTTCCGCCTGGGCTTAGGGATGGAAATCATATAATCTGCTTATGGATATATAAAAAAGGCGGCGCCCTATCATTTGTGCGCCGCCACATTCATTCCTAATTCCTAATTCCTGATTCCTGATTTTTCTACACTTTGGGAACATAGGCCGCAGCCACTACATCAACGACACCCATCCCATATACAGCGTCACTGCCCCATCCACAAGGAGAGGAATGGCTCCTGTGATATAGGCCGTGTGGTCATCCATGCGGTAGTACACCATGTAAGCTGCAAAGGCGAGGATCGAGGCGGCGGCCACGAGGAACCAGGCGGCCCCGTAGCTTCCATGAAGGAGCAGGCCCCTTTCATGGAGCACGCCGAGTACCAGGATTTCCAGCACCGCCCAGCAGACGATGAGGAGAAGCTCCGTGGTTGGCTTCCGCCCGAAAAGTTTCAAAGACCCTGCCAGCAGCAGAAAATAGGCTGCCGCCGCAACGATAAAAATCATGCCCGAGCTGATCCAGGAGGGCGGCAGCGGCAGTTCGTGGACCCCGTGGGCAGAAAGCCCCACCCCCGAGAGGCCGGACACCGCCAGCAGCAGGAAGAGCAGCGCCGACAGGGCGCCGCCGCTTCTTACTCCCGGCCGGAAGGCCACAAGCCACCAGAACGTATAAAACAGGGCTCCCAGGCTCAGCAGAAACTGCCCCATAATCACTTCTTTCACCGGTGATAATCCAAACATGGTATCCCTTCTTTCTCCTTCTATTGTAGTCCTGCCGGAGAAAAAGGGTAAGCAAAAAGCACTGTCCAAAGGGGCAGTGCTTTTTGCTGGTGGCCAATGGCTGACGTCGGTAAACCATTCCGCTGAATGGGGGCATCAGCCATTCACCTTACCGGTCAGGCCAATTCTTTGGCTGGAGCGCGGAGAGCTTCCATTTCTTTCCGGAGTTCCGGATCGAAACGGGGATTCAGCACGTTCACATAGAGCCATGCCAGCATGGCGCCGGAAATGTTATGCCATGCGGAGAAGATAGCCCCCGGAACGGTGGCTGCAGGCATAGCGGCGAAATGAGCCTTGGCCAGGCCTACGGCGAGGCCGGAGTTCTGCATGCCCACTTCGATGGAGAGGGCCACCGCCTTCTTCCAGGAAAGGCCTGTGAAACGGGCTACTGCAAAGCCCAGGGCATAGCCCAGGCAGTTGTGGAGGATGACAACCAGCAGGATAATGCCGAAGTTGGCAACGATGGCATTCTTGCTGGCACCGATAACGCCGGCGATGATGAGGGAAATGGCGATGGAGGAAATGGCAGGAGTATAGTCCGTAGCCGCTGCTGCCAGTTTCGGCAGGAATGTCTTCACCGCAACGCCCAGGCAGATAGGAACGATAACGATCTGTACAATGGAGAGGAACATGCCTACCGGGTCAAAGGCAATCTTCGTGCCGATGAGGAGGTACGTAATGGCGGGCGTCAGGATTGGGGAGAGGACCGTGGACACGCTGGTCATGGTGACGGACAGGGCCACATCCCCCTTACTCATGAATGTGATCACGTTGGAAGAGGTGCCGCCGGGGCAGGTGCCTACGAGGATGACGCCGGCAGTGAGGGCCGGGTCCAGCTGGAAAATATTGGCCAGTGTAAAAGCCAGGAACGGCATGATGAAGAACTGGGCCACAGCGCCGAGGAATACGTCCCGGAGCCGTTTGAATACGAGGACGAAGTCCTTCACCGACAGAGTAGTACCCATGCCGAACATGACAATGCCCAGGAGGAAGGTGAGGACGGAGATGCCACCTACTTTACTCAATACCCATTTGAAATTTTCCGGCATGGTGAAGCCGAGAATCAGGAACAGGATGGCGATGATGCCGAAATACTTGCCGATCATGGCGCATAACTTTTTCATGGGGTTTCCTCCTTTATTTCAATACCGCCCCGGTGTTGGCGCTGGTTACGAGGCGGGCATAGCGGGACAGGTAGCCGGTCTTGACCTTCGGTTCCGGCTGTTTCCATTCTTTTCTCCGCTTTTCCAGTTCTTCATCACTCACAAGGAGCTCCAGCTTCCGCTGGGGAATGTCGATAGAAATCCGGTCTCCGTCATGGATGAGGCCGATGGGGCCGCCTTCCATGGCTTCCGGGGAAATGTGGCCGATGCAGGCGCCCCGGCTGGCTCCGGAGAACCGGCCGTCCGTGAGGAGGGCTACCTTGAGGCCCATGCCTGTAATGACGGCGGTGGGGTTCAGCATTTCCCGCATTCCCGGGCCACCCTTCGGTCCTTCGTAGCGGATGACCACCACGTCCCCTTCGTGAATTTTTCCTCCCGTAATGGCTTTGATGGCGCTTTCTTCGGAATCGAAGCACTTCGCCGTTCCTTCATAGACCAGGAGGTCCGGATCCACGGCGCTTTCCTTGATGACCGCCCCGTGGGGTGCCAGGTTTCCTTTCAGGATGGCAATGCCCCCCTTGTTCATGTAGGCATTGTCCACGGAATGGATGACCTCATGGTTTTCGATTTCCGCATGTTCGATCCGTTCCCCGATGGTGCCGGTGACGGTGAGGCAGTCCGTATGGATGAGACCCAGCTTCGTCAATTCCTTCATGATGGCGGAAATGCCGCCGGCTTCGTCCAGGTCCTGCATATGGTAGGTACCGCCGGGGCTCATCTTCGTGATGTACCGGGCCCGGCGGCTGATGTCGTCGAACAGGTCCAGCGGCAGGTCCAGCCCCGCTTCATGGGCAATGGCCGGCAGGTGGAGCACCGTATTTGTGGAGCCGCCGATGGCCATATCCACGGCGATGGCATTCTTGAAGGCATCCAGGGTCATGATATCTCTCGGTTTGATATCCCGCTTGACCAGGTCCAGGATCACTTCCCCCGCCTTCTTTGCCAGCATCCGGCGCCGTCCGAAGTAGGCCGCCGGAATGGTTCCGTTTCCGGGAAGTCCCATGCCCAGTACTTCGGTGAGGGAATTCATGGTATTTGCCGTGAAGAGGCCGGCGCAGGAGCCGCAGCCCGGGCAGGCATGAAATTCCATCTGTTCCATTTCCTCCGCCGACAGTTCACCGGCTTCGAATTTCCCTGCCGCTTCGAACATGGTGCTGACGGAAATATTCTTTCCCTTCCACCGGCCCGCCAGCATGGGGCCGCCGCTGACAACCACCGCCGGAATGTTCAGGCGTCCCGCCGCCATGAGCATGCCCGGCACGATTTTGTCGCAGTTCGGAATGAGCACCAGCCCGTCAAAGGCGTGGGCATTGGCCATGGCTTCGATGGAGTCACAGATCAGCTCCCGGCTGGCCAGGGGATACTTCATCCCCATGTGGCCCATGGCGATACCATCACAGATGGCAATGGCCGGGAATTCCACCGGTGTGCCGCCGGCAGCGGCGACGCCGAGCTTCACGGCTTCCGCGATTTCCCGAAGGTGCATATGGCCCGGTACGATTTCATTAAACGAATTCACGATGCCGATCATCGGCTTTGCCAGGTCCTCGTTGGAGTATCCCATGGCATGGAACAATGTACGGTGTGCGGAGCGGGTCGCTCCCTTTTTTACAATGTCACTTCTCATCTGTTTTCCCCTTTCCTCTTCCTTACCTCTCAAGCTCCTGTCACCCGGAATGGAATAAAAAAATCCGTCCCCCATTATTTAAAATGAGGGACGGATAGAAATTCCGCGTTACCACCCTTGTTCCTGTGCCATTACTGCCACAGACACTCGTCAACGTACCAACATACGCGTTCCCGTTAACGCAGGACAAACGTCAGCACTTACCGTTATTTCAGTACTGAACCTCAGGGATGATTTTCATTTTCCCGAAGATACCGGCTTTCACCATGTGCCGGCTCTCTATGATCTGTCAGAAGAAAATTACTCTTTCCCTTCCAGGGCTTTGGATATATTCAGCACGAAATAAATTAGGCACTGAACCTCAGGGACGACTTCATCTTCCGCCGGATACCGCATCACACCATCCGCGGCTCTCTTGGATCCCACTGCAAAGACTACTCTTTCCCTTCCAGGGCTTTTCTCTTTGGAAGTTGATGTGATTATACGCCTGCCGGAAATCTCCTGTCAACGGGGAAAATTCTTTATTATAATGAAAATCGAAAATTTTCTGTAATCTATCACCCTGCCCCGGTACTCCTGCCACCAGTGAATTTCTGGGATTCAAAGCCCCCTTTTACCTATCTTTTACTGAAATAGGGTATAATAAGGACAAAATAATTTTCAACCTGAGGAGGGACCCCAATGATCAGACTTCTTTTCTTATCCCACACCGGAAGCGGTGAACCGCCGATGGCAGAATTTATCATGAAACAGCTTGTCAAAGAAGCGGGACTGGAGGACCGAATCTACGTATCCTCCGCCCGGCTGGAGAAGAAGGGCGGCCCCCTCTGCGAAGAAGGGCAGAAAGTGCTCCTCTCCCATGGCGTCTTCTGCACACCGAAAGAAGCGCTGCCCCTGGAATGGGGCACCTACGACCAGTACAACTACATTTTCCTCATGGACAATCCCCAGGACCCCCGGCTTTTCAATACCATGGGCGGCGACGTGGATAACAAGATTTCCCTTCTCTCTGCCCAGGCCGGCTATGAAGGGGGCATTGCGAATCCCTACAACGGTGCCACCTTTGAAGAGGCCTACCACGCTTCCGACACGGCCTGCCGGAAACTCCTGGAAAAACTGAAGGGCTGGATCGAATAAAAAACATGGAAAAGCCTCCTTTTCTGCCGTATCATGAAAGCAGAAAAGGAGGCTTTTTCTATGGACAGGATAGAACGAAACCGGCAGGTGGCCGAAGAAAACGAAAGACTTATCAAAAGAGGCACCTATGAAGCAGGAGAGAAGACCTTCTCCCTCTCTCCCCTTTCCCGGCTTCAGGAAGCCCGGATCTTTTCCCCCGAAGCACTGGACCGGCTGGCGGAAGAAACGGAACGGAGCGAGGCCTGCCGGCAGGGCCGCATTTCCGTGGTGAAAGGGGACACCATGGACCACGCAGGGACTGGCGTCCTGAACTTTGCCAACGCCTTCACCCCCGGCGGCGGCTACCTCTACGGCGCCTCGTCCCAGGAGGAGGCCCTGTGCCGGGAAAGCACCCTCTACACCTCCCTCGCCGGCCCCATGGCCGCCCCCTTCTACGAAGAGAACCGAAGGGCTGGAAGCATCTACGGCTCCGAGAGCATGGTCTTCTCTCCCCAGGTAGAAATCTTCCGGAAAAGCGCCGAAAAAGACTATGCCCCCTTCGGACCGCCGAAGACGACATCCGTCATCACCGCCGCAGCCATAGACCTCCGGGGCCCCGCCGCCGAAAAACCGGCCGCCCTCATCCGGTCCATCATGGAAAAAAGAATTCTCCGGCTCCTCTCCCTCTTCGCCGCCACCGGCTGCCATTCCATCACCCTGGGCGCCTGGGGCTGCGGTGTCTTCCTCCACAATCCCCAAGATGTGGCCCGGGAGTTTCACGAAATCCTGGTGGAGAGGAACTTCCGCCGCCACTTCGACCATATTACCTTCGCCATCTACGGCAGCCGGGAAAATTTTGAAGCCTTTGAACACCAATTCTGCAGCGGGGCAGCACAACATAAAATTTGAGACAAAATACCTTCCGCATAACCTGGATTTCAGAAAAGTGATCCTGCACCGTAATGGAAGGGAACCTGCCCCACATGGAATCCCCACTTTTTCATGAACCGGGTAAAGAAAATTTCAATAGCCCCAGGTACCCACGGCCGCCGCACTTTTTACCCTCCTTCGTCCAAAAGGATAACAATTCCCTTTAATTTTTGTCCAAATGATGTATAATAAAGACAGGTTATGGTGAAAAGTATATTTCCCCATGCTGTGACTGGGCTTCTCTTCCCGGCTGCAGCAGCAGGCCCATCCACTTCCCTGCCGGTGTTGTCGTCCGGTATCCGAAATGGCTGGTCCCTCCTGTATGCACGCAGAAAAGCAGCCAATGAGGCTTGTCCTCCGAGATATCGACTGTGAGGTTCCCGGATGGATTCCAACCGCTCTGCCATGCGCAGGCTGGAGGGGTGGTGGTTTGGAAATCATTCGTGGAATCTGCCGTTTGAAAAATCGTTTGACTGTTACAGGATTTTTTAACGGAGCCCTTTTTTCAGAAGGTAAAGGAAAAGCATTCCTTCCACATTTCCCTTTCCGGAAGGTCCCAAAGTCAGGGGTCCAGGGAAAAGGAGAGAGAAGAAATCCGCTTTTGCAGCAGGTGGCATTGATTCCTTTATCCCGCACGGTGTCAGTGTTTCTGCAGAAAGGACAAATTCAGCTGGCCAATATGTTTTCCCGGAAACCAGGCTGCCGGTGCAGCAGCTGCAGGACAGGGATGTTTCCTCCTTTCCTGATTCTGCCGGGTCTTCCCGTGCACCTTCTCGTAGATGCATACATGATGCGCCTATGACTAGACTATTCCGAAACTCCAAAAATAGGAACCCCTTCACCGGCTGCCATCCGGTGAAGGGGTTTTAACGTGCCGCAAAGGAAAGCGGTCAGCGATTCAGTTTTTCCAGATCCATCATGGCTTTGTACACCATGTCAAAGGTAATATCATAGGGCTTTACCCGCATATCCTTCGTGTGCAGGCAGTTCTGTACCAGTTCATCCGGATGGGCCGGATCGATACCGATATCCGCCAGACAGTGGGGCAGGTCGATGGATTTTGCAAAATTGTAAATCTTATCCCGCTCCTCCAGCTGTCCATCCATGGTCAGCATGACCTGGAGCCCATAGTTTACTACGGCGCCATGAAGATGGGTTCCCTTATGGGGCGTCCTGGTATGGCTGTTGTAGATGGCATGGGCCAGGCTGGAGTCCAGATCATCCTCAATACATACAGATGCCATACCCGGCGCTACAATAATCGAAAGGATGGCTGGTTCCAGGGCTTCATTGACTTCCTGCCGGTCCACCGCTTCCAATGCTTTCTTTCCGTATTTCAGAATACCTGCCGCTACGTTCTGGGCATTCCGGACGCCCGTCTGCTGGACCCAGGTAAGTTCCATACCCCGGGCAGAAAAAGGTACTTCATACTGTTTGGCCAGAGCATCACCAAGACCTGCCCAGAAATATTCCCGGGGCGAATGGGCGATAACATCGGTGTTGATAAATGTGTGGTACGCATTGCGGTCTCGATAAATGGATCCCCTGAAGCTGTGGTCCGGATTGTACATGATGCATACCGCCGTGACGGAGGCACAATTCGATGCCAGGGTAGGGAATGTGAAAATAGGCTTCTTCAGAAGATGGCTGGCCCATTTGGCAGTATCCGTAGCCCGTCCTCCGCCAACAGCAAAAATCATGTCTGCCTTTTGGATTTCCGGAATCTTCGTCAGGGCTTCTGCGTTTTCAAAAGTCGCATCATCGCCGTAGAGAAAAGATCCCAGAATATCAATATGTCTTTCACAGGCCCTGCGGATGAGGGGTTCCGCAGCAGCCCGGGACTTATTGCCGCCTACGATGACAGCAGTATGTCCATAGTCGCCGCAGATGGAGGGAATAGCATCATAGGCATCGACGCCTATGGTAAAGTGTGGAAAAAATGTGCTCTTCATACATGGCTCCTTTGGTTCGAATTCATAAGTTACCGATGGCGCTATTATACGACCGATAGAAGCGGGATGCAAGGAAAACAGGATGTCCACCAGCCAGATTCGGATTCATCAGCGTTTCCTGTTTTCAGACCGGGCCCCCTGCACGGCCGGCTGGGCCGGACAGATTTAAGGAGGCGCTGATTAATTCGCAGAGTCCGATAATACATGTATTTTCATGCAATACTGCGTCATAATCCTTCTTAAATAGCTCGCTATTTGGGTCGGATTATTCCTTGTATTGCATGAAAATACAAGAGTATAATCGAGCCACGATTTAATCAGTGCTTCCTTAAAATCCTCCCCTATTGCCTCTCTCCCATTCATCTTTCTTTTTTACAGGACCATGGTATAATGATTCAATTGGAGGGAAAAAACTGTTCTTTTTTCCCCACCCCGTGGGGTGCAGAATCCCACATTGCACGAAGGAGATTTTAAATTTGGGTAAACTTTCAAAAGCCCTGGCCGCATTGGCCATCGGAGCTGTGACTGCCTATCTTTTCCCCAGAAAGAAAGAGGATCTTTCCCTTCCCGTGGGAGAAAGTTCCTATCTGCTGGAAGAAAGGAGCGGGGCCTCTAAAGATGCCATTCCTGTATACTACTACCGTCCTGCTACCTGGACAGAAGATCAGCCTGTGTTCATTGCTTTTCCGGGATACACGCGGAAGGCGCAGCGTTTTGAAAAACACCTGGAAGAACTGGCGGTCAAGTACAATATGCTTATTGCGTGCCCTGAATTTTCCACGAAAAAATATCCCGGTGCCCGTTGGTACCAGGAAGGGAATATTTCCGATGCGGAAGGGGAAGAAGGCCATATCCAGTCCCGCAGGGATTGGACATTTGATGCCATCGACCATGTAGTGGCTGCCGTACGGCGCCGTACAAGGGCAAAGGGAAAAGTACTCCTTTTCGGTCATTCCGCCGGAGGGCAGCTTATGCACCGGTATTCCCTTTTCGCCAGCCACCCTGCGGTAGATGCCATTATCTGCGCCAATTCCGGCTGGTTCACCATGCCCGATGACACCATTTTTTATCCCTACGGTATCAAGGGGCTCCCCATTTCGGACAGGGACCTGGCCAGGGCTTTTTCCCGTCCTGTCATTATGCTCATGGGCGGCAATGATATATCCCGGGAAAAACCATTCCGGGATACGCCGGAAGCCGATGCCCAGGGGCAGAACCGCATGGAACGGTGCAATAATTACTTCCACTTCTGTGAGGCCAGAGCTGCCGCATTGGGTGTCCCTTTCCGCTGGCAGCTGAAAGTCGTAGATGGTGCAGCCCACGAAGGCGGGAAAATGGCGGAAGGTGCCATGAAGCTCTTCTGCCAGGAACCCCTGGATGAAACAGTGGGCATGTAAAAAAAAGAGTTGAGGCATGGAAAATCCCAGCCGCCTGCGGCGGGTCCCATTCCCCAGCTCTTTTCTTTTTGGACAACCGGATTTTCTCTTCTAACTTGACAATTGTTTCTTGTCTTTATACACTGTCAATAACAATGATTTTTGGAAAACCCTTCTGCAGGGAGCTGCCGGTTCCGATGATTCCGGTAACTGCTTTCCTCGCAGAGTCGGTATTTTCCGATGGACAGAGAGTGTTTTCTGTTCGTTTTTTATTTGGTACGGAGGAGCCTATGTATAAAATCCAGAAAAAAGTAGACAAATGTTTAGCCCTTGTGGCCAGGGATGAAAAAGTGGTAGCTCCCTGCCAGCACCTGTCCTATTATCCCTTTGCCGTGGAAAGCGGAAAGGGTGAAATCCTGAAGGACGCCGACGGCAATGAATATATCGATTTCCTCACCAGTGCGTCTTCCCTGAACCTGGGAAGTTCGAACCCCATTCTCACAAAGGCCATTGAAGCACAGCTCAAGAAGTGCACCCAGTACACCGCAGCCTATTCCTACAATGAACCCATGATTTCCTATGCGGAAAAGCTGACTTCCGTATACCCCGGCGGCGTGAAGGCAAAGATTGCCTTCGGCAACTGCGGATCCGACGGCAACGATGCGGCCGTGAAATTTGCCCGGGCCTACACAGGGCGCACGAAGATCATCACCTTCATCAACGGATACCATGGAAATACTTACGGTTCCTGCTCCATGACCACCTGCACCACCCGGATGCATGCAAAGATGGGGCCCTTCCTTCCGGAAATTTACCACTTCCCCTTCTACGGTGAAGATGTGCCCAATGAAATCGTAGAAAAGGAAGCCACCAAAGACATCGAAACCGCCTTCCGCACCTACATGCCGGCAGACGAAGTGGCGGCAGTAGTCATTGAAGCCATCCAGGGGGATGCGGGCATCCTTCCGGCTCACCCCATTTTCCTCAAAAAGCTCTACGACCTCTGCAAGAAGCACGGCATCCTCTTCATCGATGAAGAAGTGCAGCAGGGCTTCTGGCGAGCCGGCCACTTCTTTGCCATCGAGAACTACCCCGGCATCATTCCTGACGGCATTATCATGGGCAAATCCATCGGCGCCGGCCTCACCCTCGGTGCTTTCATGGCCCGGGCGGAAATCATGGACTGCCTCCCCGCACCGGCCCATCTCTTCACCTTAGGCGGCAACGCCATCGCCTGCGCTGCGGGCAATGCGGCCTTCGACTACTATCAGACCGATGAGTTCCAGAGTATTTACAAACGGAACTGCGCCCAGATCAAAGAAGAAATGGAAACCCTGAAGAAGAAGCACCCGGACCGGGTAGCCTTCTACCGGGGCCGTGGCATGTCCTGGGCCATCGGCATCGTGAAGAAAGATGAAAAGGGCAATGCTGTCCCCGACGGTGACGGTACGTTCAAAGTCTGCTTCCGTTCCTACGAGAAGGAGCTCATCATCATCACCCTGGGCGAGAACCTGCTCCGGGTACAGCCGCCGCTCAACATTTCCTCCGAAAATCTCCACAAAGCCTTCACCATCCTCGATGAATCGCTGACGGAGCTGGAAAAAGGAGAGATTCCGGACGATGTCTTCGATTACCGCCATGGCTGGTAATGCATAAAAAAGCAGGGAAAATGAGAAATCATTTTCCCTGCTTTTTTAGTGGCCGAAAATGCGGTATCCCCCATGCGTATGAATGGGGCTGAAGGTGGTGGGTTGGCATCGCTACGCTCGCTAACCATCAGCAGATTCTCGGCAGTCCTTCGCCCCTTAGCGGCAGGAGCCGTCTCCGGCCGCCAAAGGCGGTGATGAGGGTGACGCCGGTTCCTTCCTTTATGGTTCCCACGATGGCGGCATCCCTGCCATGGGGATCTTCGTGGAGCAGGGAGAGTGCCTTTTCCGCTTCCGCCGCCGGAAGGGCGATGATCATTTTCCCTTCATTTCCCATGGTCAGGGGGTCCAGGCCCAGAATACCTGCCAGCCCCTTCACTTCATGGGATACCGGGATCTTTTCTTCCCAAAGCTCCATAGCCTTTCCGGAAGAAGCGGCCAGTTCCCCTGCCACCGTGGCCAGGCCGCCCCGGGTAATGTCCCGGATGGTGTGGATGGCAAGGCCTGCGGAAAGAAGACGCTGTACCAGGCCATTCAGGGGGGCACAGTCGCTCTTGAGGTCCGTTTTCATATGGAGCCGTTCCGTCAGAATCGTGGCGTGGTGGTCCCCCATGGTGCCCGTAAGGAGCACCGCGTCCCCCGCTTCCATGGCGGAAGCGGAAATGGAAAGGTCCTTTCTTCTTTCCCCGATACCGGCGGTATTGATATAGAGGCCCCCTTTTCCCTCGATAACCTTCGTATCCCCTGCCACGATAGAGACCCCCACTTCTTTGGCTGTATCCGCCATGGAGGACACCACCTTTTCCAGGGTTTCCGTTTCCAGTCCCGTTTCCAGGATGAAAGAGGCCGTCAGATACAGAGGCTTTGCTCCCATGGAGGCGAGGTCATTCACAGTGCCGCAGATGGAGAGGCGGCCAATATTGCCGCCGGGGAAAAGCAGGGGCTCCACCACGAAGGAGTCGGATGTGAAGACCGGGTTCCCTTCCATCACCGGCAACACCGCCCCATCCTCCATGCGATTCAAAATGGGATTAGAAAAGTATTTTTCAAAGATTCCATGGATGAGGCGGCCCGTTTCTTCGCCGCCGGATCCATGGCGCAGTTCAATTTTCATGTCAGCCTCCCCGATAGGTAATGGAACAGGTCCCCTCGGAAGATACCATGCAGGCCCCCACCGGATGGTCCGGGGTGCAGGCTTTCCCGAAGCAGGGACATTTTTCCGGCGTCACGGCGCCGGTCAGTACCTGTCCGCAGCGGCAGCCGGCGGGCATCCGGTCTTCCGTAAGGCCATGGCTGCCGGCGTCCAAATCCCTGTATGTTTCGGAAATATACAGGCCGGACCCGGGAATCGTCCCAATGCCCCGCCACACCGCATCTCCCGGCGTAAAGACTTCAGAGAGGAGGGTCTTCGCCCGTTCATTGCCCTCTTCTCTCACCACCTGGGGATATTCATTCCAGAGGCCCCGCTTCTTTTTGGAAGCCTCCAGCACCAGCCGGGACAGGGCCCCCAGGAGAAGGGATGCCGTAAATCCGCCGATTACCATGGTCTCCCCGCATTCCTCCGCCAGCTTTCGGAAGGGGCGGGCTCCCGTAATCACTGCCACGTGACCGGGGCAGAGAAAGCCGTCGATACGGCCGGTGCCGGAGAGAATCTTCATGGCCTCCGGCATGGTTTTCAGGGCCGTGAGGAAGCGGATATTGGGAATCTTTTCCTCATGGCACCGGCGGATCATGTCGGCCCAGATGGGGGCGGTGGTTTCAAAGCCCACGGCTCCCAGGATGAATGTGGTGTTCCTGTCTTTTTCCGCCAGGGTAAAGGCGTCCTCCGGATTATAGAGGAAATCCACGTGGCTTCCACGGTCCCGGGCACCGGCCAGGGACATCCGGCTTCCCGGCACCGACAGGAGGTCCCCGAAGGCCAGGACTTTATATCCATCCGTCATGGCATAGGACACCAGCTTATCGATATAGGCCGTCGGCGTCACGCACACCGGACAGCCGGGACCGGAAAGGAGGGTAATCTTTGGGGACAGCATCTGCCGGATGCCGGTCCGGTACAGGAAAGACGTATGGGTGCCGCAGACCTCCATGAGGCGAAGCGGCGGCCCGTCATAGGAAGAAAGGTAGCGGGCCAGTTCTTTTTCTATCATTCCTTCTCGTTCTCCTCGATTTCTTTAAACAGGGAAATCCAATCCCTGGCTTCCTTCTTTTCCACGATCTGGATGGCCATGCCCGCATGGACAAGGACGTAATCTCCGATTTTCACGGGCACCATGGCCAGGTTCACCGGCACCACCGTGCCGGAAAAATCCACCATGCCGTGGGTGCCGGATATGCTGACCACCCGGCCCGGATAGGCTACACACATAGTTCCTCCTCACCCCTGCTGCAGGCCGTACCAGGCCTGGCCCAGGGATATACCCCCGTCTCCGCAGGGGACTTTTTCATTTCCATAGACCCTGAAATGCTTCTGTTCCAGGGCATTTCTTGTTTCATTCCATAAGATACTGTTGTGGAAACAGCCTCCTGTGAGGATAACCTGTTCCACGCCCAGGAGCTCTGCGCTTTTCACCACCATTTCCACGATGGCCCGGTGAAAGCCCAGGGCTCCTTCTTTCATTTTACCATCCGCCGCCACCAGGCCATGGATGAGGTCCGCCCTGTTCCAGATGAGCATGCCCTCCTGTTCTGTCAGCGTGAGATGGAGGGGAAGGGGCGCCCGCCCTTCCTCCAGCGCTTCCTGGGCCGCCTTTTCCAGGGCCATGGCACATTCCCCCTTGTACCGGTTTTCATCCTTCAGGTGGAGAATGGCTGAGGCGCTGTCAAAGAGGCGGCCCATGGAGGAATTATTGACGCAGTTCATGCCCTGCCACACGGCATTTTCCACCACTGGGAACCGGGGATCGTCGGATTTCTCCCCGCTGGCCACGAGGCTGCAGAAGGCGCTCTTCCAGGCCTGGGACATGGACAGGTCGCCGCCGATCATAGGAATGGCGTCCAGATGGCCTGCCCGTTTCCACTCCATTCCCTCCAGGAGAAGTATCTCCCCACCCCAGATGGAATAGTCCGTGCCGCAGCCGGTGCCGTCAAAGACAAAGGCCGCCGCCTTTCCCCTGAGCCCATGCTCCGCCATCACCGAAAGGGCGTGGGCATGGTGGTGCTGCACGGAAATGCAGGGAATGCCCCGGTTCCCCGCCATTTCTTCCGCCATAAAGGCGGACTCGTACATGGGATGGAGGTCGCAGAGAATCTTCTCCGGATGGATGCCCAGCATGTGCTCCCAGTCCTGTTCCATATGGAGAAAGGCCTCTTTCGAAGAACCGTAGAGGAAGTCGCAGGGCAGTTCACCGGGATACAGGCGCCCGCCGCCGGTGAGGCAGAAGGAAGGCTCCATATCCGCCCCCATGGCCAGCAGCTGTCCCTCCGGTCCGCTGCGGATCACCGGCTCCGGCAGGAATCCCCGGGTCCGCCGCACCATATCCACATGGGACCCTTCCGCCTTCATGACGCTGTCATCGGCGGGGCGGAGGATGTCCCGGTTATTCGTAAAAAGTCCGGATACCCGGTGCTTTTCGAACCAGTCCCTGGCTTCCCCATCCCCATAGAGCACCGGCTCTTTGGACAGGTTGGCGCTGGTCACGATAAGGGGTGCCCCCACGCCTTCCGTGAGAAGGTCATAAAAACCATTGGACGGAAGAAACAGCCCCAGCCGGGGTACCCCCTCCGCCACGGCAGGAAGGGGCTCTTTCTTCGGCCGGCAGAGCACGATGGGGCAGGCCGGCGATGTAAGGAGATGCCGGTCTTCCTCCGTAAGCTGGCAGAGGGCTTCCGCCTCCTCCAGGGAATGGACCATGAGGGCAAAGGGCTTTCCTTCCCGATGTTTCAGCTGCCGCAGGCGGAGGGCCGCATTTTCCAGGTCCCCCCGGCACACCAGGTGGAATCCTCCCATGGACTTCACCATAATGATATCCCCTTCCTTCACCAGGGATACCGCCTTTTCCATGGCTTCCTCCCCGGACAAGGGATGGCCGTCCTTCAGGTCCGCCGTGAGAAGGGGCCCGCAGGCCGGGCAGCTGATGGTTTCCCCGTGACAGCGGCGGTCCTTTTCGTCCTTATATTCTTTCTCGCAGTCCGGGCAGAGGGGGAAATCGTCCATGGCCGTATGTTCCCGGTCATAGGGAAGGCGGCGGATGATGGTATACCGGGGGCCGCAGGCAGGACAGGATATAAAGGGATACCGGTAGTGCCGGTCCTTCGGATCATGGAGCTCCTTCCGGCAGGTGGGACAGATGCCGATGTCCGCCGGAAACAGGGGCTCCACCGCCTGTCCCCCGCTTTCGATGGCAGAAAATCCATCAAAGGCGGTATAGGGTACCTCATCAGCCCGGATGGATTCTACAAAGATGGGATAGGGCGCTCCTTTCAGGGCTTTTGCCAGCGAAAAAAAGGCTTCCCTTTTCCCGGAAGCCCTGATTTCCACGATGCCGCCCCAGTTCTTTACCCATCCCGTAAGACCCAGGGCCTTCGCCGTCCGGCACACAAAGGGACGGAACCCCACGCCCTGTACCCGTCCGGTGGCGGTGAGGCGAAATGTGACAAGATCTGACATAAGGCACCTCCTGATGGTTCTGATGGATGACTAAGTGTCCAATCCTATGGATGGGGCTAAAGGTGGTGGGTGCTTCGCACCGGGGGCATAAGGTAGGCCAGCCGCCTTTAGCGGCTAATCCACCTCATGCCCCCGCTTCAACGAGCAAAGGGAGTTGAAGCCACCACCCGGTTAGCGAGCGTAGCGATGCCAACCCACAACCCTTATGAACCATTCACGCGATTGGTCCATACATACGCTGCCTGCCCCACTCAGGCCTTTCCTGCAGCGCTTTCAATCCACTCAGCCGCTTCTTTATATCCTTCTCCCGTCTTGCCGCTGACCTTGAAGACCGGGGCGTGCTTATTCAGGTGCCGGAGGCCCTTCATGAAGAAATCTTCATCGAAATCAAGGTACGGCAGGAGATCCACCTTGTTCAGAAGGATGATATCCGCCTTTTCAAAGGCCAGGGGATACTTGTAGGGCTTGTCGCTGCCGTCGGCCACGCTGACGATGAGCATCTTGATATTTTCGCCGATATTCAGCTCCGCAGGGCACACCAGGTTTCCCACGTTTTCAATGAAGAGGATGCCCCCTTCCTCGAAGTCCATGGTGTGTACCGCATTGTGCACCAGCGGCGCATCCAGGTGGCAGGCGCCGAAGGTATTGATCTGGGCCGCCGTCACATGCTCCTTCCGAAGCCGTTCTGTGTCGATATCGGACTCAATGTCCCCTTCGATGACGTAGACTTTGGACTTCATGTGCTTCATGAGACGTTCCAGGGACGTGGTTTTTCCCGTGCCCGGTGCTCCCATGACGTTGATGGTGTATACATCCCGTTTCATCAGGTATTCTCTTACATGTTCCGCAATGTGATTGTTATGGGCATAGATATCTTCCATGACTCCCGCTTTGACCATATGCATTTATGGGACCTCCAGATCTATGGATTCTATATAAAATTCCTTTCCCACCTCCGTAGGCGAACCGTCGCCGCCGCAGTAGGGGCAGGTAAAGGAGAAACGCTTTCTTTCAAAAAGGCGGCCGCAGCTGTCGCACTTCATTTTCGGCCGGATATCTTTAATGGTGAGGAGGGCGCCCTCACAGAGGGTGCCCTCGGAAATCACATCAAAATACATCTGTATGGACTCCCCGATGAAGCCGGAGTCCTCTCCCACCACCAGGTGGATAGCTTTGACGAGGCCTCCCTTTTCCCGGGCCGTATTTTCTGCAATCCGTACAATTTCCAGGGTTACCGGGTACTCATGCATGGGAATCATCCTTCCCCTGGGCCGGCGGGGTGCCTGCCGGCCTTCTCGGTGGCCGCCGCAGCGCCTTGCCCTGGTAGGCTGCAGGGGTTTCTTTCTTTTCTCCCGCTTCCCAGGCATCCGCCAGAGTGAGGCAGTGGGCCGGGCACCCGTCGGCGCAGACACCGCAGGTGATGCACTTTTTCCGGTCGATGGTCCAGGTACGGTTCTTCCGGTCCAGTGTAATGGCGCCCACGGGGCAGTTGTGTTCGCACTTCCCGCAGAACAGGCACTTCTCCGCTTCGATTCGGATATGGGTATCCGGCAGGTCTATAGCCTTAGAACCTTCTGAACCCTTTGAACCGGGAACCTCTTTCTTTTCTGCGGCGCTGTCTGACTGGTGCGCTGCCACCTTGTCCTCAGTCACCTGAGCCGCTGCAGAACCTTCAGCCGCCTTAGCTGCTTCCGGCTCCCCAGCTGCCTTCAAAGCCGGTCTTCTCGGCGGGCGGCGCAGCGCCTTTCCCTGGTAGGTTGCCTGGGTTTCTTTCTTTTCTCCCGCTTCCCAGGCATCCGCCAGGGTCAAACAGTGGGCCGGGCACCCGTCGGCGCAGACGCCGCAGGTGATGCACTTCTCCCGGTCAATGGTCCAGGTCCTGTTCTTCCGGTCCAGTGTAATGGCGCCCACAGGGCAGTTATGTTCGCACTTTCCACAGAACAGGCACTTCTCCGCCTCTATCCGGATGTGGGTATCCGGCAGGTCTACCGATGGCGCCGGCCCTGTCACCGGCTTCGGCGCATCCACTGTCTTCAGATTTTCCGGAGCTTTCACAGTTTCTTCGGCCGGCGGATTCGGCGCAGGGGAAGGCCGGGACGGTCTTCTTCGCAGCACTTTCCCCTGGTAGGTTGCCGGGGTCTCTTTCTTTTCCCCCGCCTCCCAGGCATCCGCCAGGGTCAGGCAGTGGGCCGGGCAGCCGTCGGCGCAGACGCCGCAGGTGATGCACTTCTCCCGGTCGATGGTCCAGGTCCTGTTCTTCCGATCCAGTGTAATGGCTCCCACGGGGCAGTTGTGTTCGCACTTTCCGCAGAACAGGCACTTCTCCGCCTCCATTCGGATGTGGGCATCCGGCAGGTCCACCGATGGTGCCGGTTTCGGTGTATCCGAAGTCCCCGCCGGCTCCTTAGAAACTGTTTCTGCCGGTTTGGCTGCCAGCGGTTTGGCAGGCCTCCGGATAGGCGGCATGGATCCGTGCAGCGTAATTTCACTGGGACTGCCCAGGTAGCAGCCCAGGGACAGGCATTTCCGGGGACAGTTGTCGATGCAGGTACCGCAGTTCACGCAGGCCTCCAGGTTAATGCGCCAGGTCCTGGCCCGGCGGTCCACCGTAATGGCGCCGGAGGGGCAGTTCCGCATGCACTGGCCGCAGAAAATGCATTTGATAATATTATTGACAATCTTGCTCCTGTCATCCATGGCATTCCGGGTCATGGCAATGGCCGCCACTTTCCGTTCTACCCGGGCCGTGCCTTCTTCCTGGTGGACGGACAGGATGATTTCTGATTTCTTCACATCCGGCGATGCCGCTTCCGGGTCCATGTGGAGGCACTTTTTCGGGCACACTTCCACACACCCCGCACACTGGACACAGGCAAAGGGATTGATGGTCCAGGTCCCGGTCTTCCGGTCCACCGTAATGGCACCGGCGGGACAGGTCCGCATGCACTGGCCGCAGAGGATGCACTGGCTGATATCGTTCACCACCCGGCCCCGGTCGCCGGGCAGAAAATGCTTCGGCTTCAGGGGATAGGAGGCGGTGACAGGCGGTTTAAAAAGGTTGGACAGCGCCTGTTTCATGTAGATCAGGAAACTCATAGATCCTCCTTAATAGATGAAATCAGCAACGAAGTAAAATAAGCACACCCTAATCGTTTGGATGGGTTGTGGAAAAGGCTATGACTGCGTCAAGGCTCTGCCCTTTGGGCGAAGGGGTGTACCGCATGATCCCATTAATCCATCCTGCGCCTTTGGCGCGGCCCTTCTCCAAGGGCCTGCATATTTACGGATTATCTTATCATGGGCAGCTTGCCATTACGGAGATTTCAGCGGCTTTGCCGCAAAATACATACTCCGCGGCGCTTCCGGATTTTGTGCGCCGCTCCTTCCCCTTGGCCGCAGGCCATTCCCCCTGCGCCGTCCGAATACCAAAAGGAAGGCACCTTGATGGGCAGTATAGGCGCCAACTTATTCGGATTCGGAGGGTCCTATACAGGACACTCCGCCTCGCCGAAGGCGTTACCCCTGAGCCACCTTGCCGCAGGCATTATCTCTCACAGCAGCTGATGCAGGGATCGATGGTGAGGATGATATTCGGCACGTCCGCCAGTTCACAGCCCTTGAGCATTTTCACCAGGGCCGGAAGGTTGGCATTGGTGGGCGTACGGAGGCGGAAGCGCTCCAGGTTCTTCGTGCCGTTGCCCTTTACGTAGTAGAGAGCTTCCCCCCTGGGCTGTTCCACCCGGGTGAAGAATTCCCCCACCGGCGGAAGGCCCCGTACCGGCGCCTCGATGGCTCCGTCCGACAGGTTTTCCAGGCACCCCGTAATGATATCGATGGACTGTTCCAGTTCTCCCAGCCGCACCTTCACCCGGGCCAGGCAGTCTCCTGCGGTCTCGGTGATGGGATGGAAATGGAGTTCTTTGTAGGCCCCTTCATCATCGGCCATGCGGTAGTCCACAGGAAGGCCGCTGGCCCGGGCCATGGGACCTACGCAGCCCAGTTCCACGGCGTCGTTCATGGAAAGGGTGCCTACCCCCTCCAGCCGGCTCTGGATGGTATTGTCATAGAGGAAGACGATGGCCATCTTGTGGATTTCCTTCTTCAGTTCCTTCATTTTAGCCAGGATTTCTTTCCGCATGGCGTCCGTAATATCCCGCCTGACACCGCCGATTTTGCAGACCGAGAAAATAACCCGGCCCCCGGTGGTGGCTTCGAAGATATCCAGCACGATTTCCCGGATCCGCCAGGCGTTCATGAAGAGGCTCTCAAATCCCATGGCGTCTGCCGCCAGCCCGCACCAGAGCAGGTGGCTGTGCATGCGGGACAGTTCATGCCACACGGTGCGCAGGTAGCTGGCCCGCTTCGGGATTTCAATATCCATGAGCCCTTCCACCGCCTTGGCGTAGCCCCAGCCATGGCCGAAGGAACAGATGCCGCACACCCGCTCCGCCACGTAGATGAACTGCTTGAAGTCCCTCTTTTCCACCAGTTTTTCCAGTCCCCGGTGCACATAGCCGATGGAAGGCACCGCCCTCACCACGGTTTCGTCTTTCAGTTCCAGGTCCAGGTGGATCGGTTCCGGGAGCACCGGATGCTGGGGCCCAAAGGGTACTGTCGTTATTTCAGCCATCAGTGATCCTCCTTCCCGTTCTTCGATACGGAAGCGTCGATGCCAAGGCCGCTCCGAAGATTGACCTTCACCGCCCGTTTCGCATGGACCGCGCCCGACAGGTCGTGCCAGGGGGTCTTCTGGGCCAGGTGGTAGAAATGGCCGCCATAGTCCACTTCCGGCACAATAAACCGAATGTCCAGGCCGAAGAGGTCATGGATTTCATTTTCCCACACAAAGGCATACCAGTAGAGGCCGGTGATGCTCATGACGGACCCCGTGAGGGGTACCACGAGGCGGAGGTGGTACAGGAAATAGTCCTTATCAAAGGTGTAGGTGAGCTCGTAGCCCTCCTCCACCCGGGTACAGAGAATCTGGACCAGCCGGCACCCTTCTTTTTTGAAGCGGGCCGTCCGTTCCAGCAGGTCCTCCGTGCCGATGACAATGATCTGCTGTTTCATGACTTTCTCCCTTCTTCCGTAAATCCATCAAACTCCTTCGATGGTTCTTCCGGCACCCCATGGTTTCCGGAGGCCTTCAGTTTCCTGTGTTTTTCTTCCAGCACCGAAAGGCCCTTCACCACGCCGGCGATAATAGATTCCGGCCGGGCCGCACAGCCCGGTACATACACATCCACGGGGATGGCTTTGTCCATACCCCCAAGCATATTGTAACATTCCCGAAAGACGCCGCCGGTGCAGGCACAGGTGCCCACGGCAACGACCACCTTCGGTTCCGGCATCTGTTCATAGATCTGCCGCACCACCGGAAGGTTCTGGGCATTCACGCCGCCGGTGACGAGGAAAATATCCGCATGCTTCGGGTCCCCCGTATTCACGATGCCAAACCGCTCCACATCGTAGAGCGGCGTCAGGCAGGCCAGCACTTCAATATCGCAGCCGTTGCAGGAAGAGCCGTCATAATGAATGAGCCAGGGTGATTTCTTTTCAAATCCCATAACGGCCTCCTTATCTGAAATACATGAGAAATGCTACATTAATGAATCCCGCCAGGAAGGAAAAGAGCCAGGTAGAAGCCAGCATCTTTTCCCATTTCATCCGGGCACAGCTGTTGTCCACCAGGATGTCCAGAAAGAATACCAGGGCACATATAAAGAGTCCCAGCGCCAGGGTCCAGGGGGAAGAGGACAGGAAGAAGAGGAGCACCAGTCCCAGAAGAAACACGTCTTCATACCATTCCGCCAGCTCCACCATGCCCAGGGTACGGCCGGAAATTTCCGTCTTCACCCCGCCGATCAGTTCCTGGTGGGCCTCGTGGCTCATGGAAATATCGAAGGGAGATTTCCGGAATTTAATGAGAAGAATATAGCAGAACCCCAGGAATATGCCGGGCATCCGGAGGATATTCATGGTGTCCGAGCGCATGATGTCTCCAATGGTGAAGCTCCCGCAGGACAGGTAGAACCCCAGGGCCACCATAAGCAGCATGGGCTCATAGGCCATGGTCTGTGCCAGTTCCCGTTCCGCCCCTACCTGGCTGAAGGGAGAGTCCGTGGCATAGGCGGCGATAATAAGGCACACGCTGGCCATGGTCAGCGTGAAGACTACGAGGAGAATATCCCCACCGGCAAAGAAGAAGGCCCCCGACAGGAGAACGAAAAGGAGAAATCCGAAGACGTAAAAGCCCTCGGCCTTATTGACGGCAATGGGCTGCTTATCCCAGAGCTTGGCAAAATCGTAGAAAGGCTGCAGGATGGGAGGCCCCACGCGCCGCTGCATGCGGGCGGAAATGATCCGGTCCAGTCCCGAAAGGAGACCGCCGATAAGGGGCGCCAGGACCAGGAAAAGCAGGGCACCCGCTGCATTCATGGTGTAATCAGACATGGAACATACCTCCCGCCGCCAGTGACAGCTCCATGAGCACACAGGCCAGGCAGGCCGTGTAGCCCCAGAGGGTCATCTTCTTTTCACCAAACCAGGATTCCAGATACCAGTTGCGAAGCTGCACCGGCACAATACGGCCGCCGGCGCCGCGGTAGGCCACATCGCTGCCCAGGTTTTCGCCGGACAGGTTCGTAATGACCTGTTTCTTCCTGCGGCTCTTGCCGAAGCGGAGGGGCAGGATAATGATAAGGAATACCATGACCGACATGATCCACAGGTTGCTCTGGGCAATGACGTCATTGATATTCCGATACATCAGTGCCAGATACGGGATAACCATGTACTGGGAAATCAGGGGGAACAGCACGCACACCACCAGGGTCAGGGCGGCCAGGGATTTCAGGGCTGTCCACTGGACGCCGAGAATGCCTTTTTCCCTGTTTTCATTGGTGGGAATATAGGTGGTAATCTTGCCGAGCCACTTGGTCCAGTAGAACAGGGTGGTGGCGGAGCCGTAGACCAGGGCCAGGAGCAGCAGGGGCTGTCCTGCATCCACAAAGGCCTTCATGGCGGCCCACTTGGAAATCAGCATGCCGAAGGGCGCCAGGAACATACCGCAGATACCGATCACCATGCACAGGGACAGGCGGGGCATGGAATTGAAAATGCCGTCGAAGCTTTCCAGGTTCCGGCTTCCCAGCTGCTGTTCCGCCGTTCCCACGGTGAGGAAGAGGAGGCTCTTCGCCACGGCGTGGAAAATGACGATCATAATGGCCGTCCAGGCCGCTTCATAGGACCCGGTGCCGGCGCAGCAGACGATAAGGCCCAGGTTGGAAATGGTAGAGTAAGCCAGCACCTTTTTCCCGTCGGACTGGGAAATGGCGGCGCAGGAAGCAAAGAAGAACGTAATGCCGCCTACCAGCATGGCCATGATACCGGCATGGTTATTGCCGAGAATCGGCGCCAGCTTGATGATGAGGAACACGCCGGCCTTCACCATGGTGGACGAATGGAGAAGCGCCGATGTAGGCGTAGGTGCCACCATGGCCCCCAGAAGCCATCCGGAGAAGGGCATCATGGCGGATTTCGTAAATCCGCAGAATACGAGGAGCGCCACCACCGGTTCCACCGGCATCTGCTGCATGCCCAGGGACAGGAGCTGCGACAGTTCCAGCGTGTAAAAATGGGTACCCAGGTAGGCGATGGCCATGGCAAAAGCCAGGCCCCCCAGCAGGTTCATCCACAGGGCTTTGAAGGAATTATGGATGGCCTCATTGGTTCCCGTATACCCGATAAGGAGGAAAGAACAGAGGGATGTGATTTCCCAGAACGTATACATATAGAGAAGGTTATTCGACATGACCAGGCCGAACATGGCGGACAGGAAGAGGAAGACCACGAAGAAGAAGAAAGACCGCCGGTCCTTCACATCCAGATGCTTCCGGTGGAATACGGCCATGTACCCCAGGGAGTAAATGGCAATGAGGCCGCCGATGATGCCGGCAATGAGGATCATAATGATAGCCAGGTTATCGATGCTGAAATCCCATACGGACCGGGCGTAGCTGCCGGCGTGGAACTCAAAGGCCACGATGAGGCCGAACTGGAGGATACCCAAAAGGGCCGTCAGGTACCGCCGGTACCGGGCGCAGTAGTAGAGCACCGTCAGCGCCGCCAGGCCATCCACCCCCATCATCACCAGCCGCACCAGGGGAGAATCAATGCTGATCTTATAGGGGTGCCCGAAGCACAGGAACCCTGCCGCCACAGAAAGGGCCATGATCAGCACCGCCGACACCCGGACCACCATATTCCGGATGGCCGGACTCCGGTTCACCAGAAGAATCACCGCCGTCACCAGGGGCAGTGCAAAGAGCAATGCCGGTATAGCCATACGCTTCCTTCCCTTCTCTTTTCCTTCCCTCAATGTACACATTAAGTATACATTATATTGCAGATTTTTCGTGTATTAATATATACTTTATCGCAAAAGTTGGATTCCCGCAAGATATAAAATAGAAAAACCGGCAATCATCGATTTTTTCTATAAATATAAGAATATATAATGCATCGGAGGAACAGGAAAACCGGCCACATAAATCCAGGGAAGCACTTCCCCGGTTTTCCCTGTAAAAAAGCCTCCCCGGGAAAAAATCCCCACGGAGGCTTTTCGTAACTTTCTTACATTTATTTTGCAATCACCATATCCGGTGCATCTTCTTCTGCCGTCTTTTCTTCTTTGGATTTCCTGTAAATCTTATAAACCCCTACGGTGAGGAGTGGTACCAGATACAGCAGGATGAAGGCATAGGCCAGGGCGTTGTACCCCTTGGCAATAAGATCAATAATGCCGATCTTGGCAAAAGCCACCGAAACAACAAGGACAGCAATGGTCAGCATGCCGCGGTGTTTCCGGGAAAGCGGCCGGCGGCCCGTATCCTTGAGGCCCGTATCAATCCGTTCCAGCATGGCATGGATAATACCGGTAGCCGTTTCAATCAGGGTCCAGCCCATGACGATGCTGAACAGGAGCAGCAGCCAGCCCGGCGCATTGTCTGCCTGCATCATAGCCACCCAGGGAACCGGGGATGCCAGGACCGCCTTGTCCGGGTAGAATGCCATGACTGCGTAATAGGTCATGAACCAGGGAATGATCATGAGAAGTCCGGCAATAATGCCGCTGATAATCGTATCCTTCCGGCTCTTCTGGGCCCTGATGGTAAAGAAGGATGCAGGGAATACGACCAGGTTATAAGCCATATACAGGATACCGGTCCACAGGGCTGCCCCTACCGTAGCATCAGGGACAAAGGAATGATCCCCAGTTGCCATGACTTCGGAAATATGGGCACCACCGTGGCTGATAACCAGGATGGAAAAGGAAATATAGCCGATATAGAGCAGCACCGTACCGATAGTTTCAAAATAGGAAATAATCTTTTCCCCGTAGTAGTTCAGGATGCCCACGATAATGGTGATGGCTCCTACGCCATACCAGTAATTGAGCCCTGTCATCTGCTCCACGACGGCGCCGGTGGCCGAAGACATGACGGCGATAATGATGACCATGAACAGCAGGTACACCACATCGAATACATGGTACAGCGGTCCAATGAGCTGCTTCAAAAAGGACTTGAAATCATACACTTTGTAGAGGCGGATCAATTCAAACGACAGGATAGCCACCAGGGCAAATCCCACAAATGTAGCAAATCCGGAAAGCCATCCCATGGCACCATACTTGGCCCCGTATTCCACAATTTCACGGCCTGTGGCATAGCCGCCGCCAATCAGGACGGACTGCAGGATAATTCCCGGGAGGATAAGCCTTCCCAGGGCTCCACTGAAAATACCTTTTTTCTCTTCCATACTTCTTCACTCCTTTGCGTGAAACACATCCTGCACCGGTACCGGGAAAATAAAAGCGCCCATCAGAAAATTCATTTCTGAAGGGCGCATCTTTGCGCGGTACCACCTTGTACTTATCACTCCGCCGCATCAATGATCGGAAAACCATGACTTTGGCTTATCCATAACGGGGATATCCGCCCGTCCTACTCGGTTCGGCCGGGATGCTCGCGAGTGAGTAAAATAACAGCTCCTGCCGGTTTCCACCATCCACCGGCTCTCTGAAAGGGTTTCCATCATTTCTGTCTCGTTCCATGCAGGTAATTCTTTAGTTATGAAGCAGTATATACTTATCTGCCTGACTTGTCAACAGGAAAAATGGTGGAGCAGGCAAAAATCCCTTCTTACCCATAGAGCTATTCTCCCAAGAATCCCGGTTTCCCTGCAAATGGCTCTATCCGGATTCACAGTCTCCCTAAAAGAACAGGCGGATCATGTCACCGGCCAGGTTCTTCCCGCCCCGGCCGGAGTCACTGCCGGTGGCGGTCATGGTGACCGTGTACCGGGGATCATCAAAGTAGGAAAGGAGAAAGTGCTTCCGATGCTGCTCATTGCCTGTGATTCCCAGGGCCCGGAGTTTCTTTCTGATTCCCTCGTCCATACCCCGGTATCCCTTCAGAATCACCTTCACCTGGGATGCCCTTTTCTTTGGCTCCCCATTCGTGGGATTCGCAGCCAGCAGATCATCGATGACATCGGCCCGCCGGGAACCATCCTTGAGTCCCTTTCGGGCGTCCTGCAGCACGTCCACCAGAATTTCATGGCGCTCGCTGGGATAGAAATCCCTTTCCTGTCCATCATTCAGTATGGCCGAACTGCCCGAAGCCCCATTGCTTCTGGCATTCCGGACCATCTTCTTCAAAGCTTCATTCTCATCGGTCAGTGCCGACAGCTTCGCCTCCAGCTCTCCGATGCGGTTCGCATATTCCGTTACAATTTCCTGTGCAGTTTTCATCGGTTCCTCCAATGAATATTGTTATTATTGCTCTCCCATCATGAACAGGGTGGGAAAGCTATCCGCTTTCTGCTTACCGCTGTCCGTTTACAGTTTATCGTCTTATGAAAAGATTTGATTGGTTAAGGAAGCACTGATTAAATCGTTGTCAGATTTCATTCTAAGATTTTTATGCAATGCGAGGAATAGCTCGACCCGATTAGCGAGCTATTTAAGGAAAGTTATGACGAAGCAGTGCATAAAAATCCTTATGAAATCTGACTCTGCGAATTAATCAGCGCTTCCCTGACTCCTGATTTTCCTCTCCATCTTCACATACTCTTCCCCCAGTTCCTCTATATCCGCTTTGCCTGCGGTGAGGTCCGTGAAAAAACGGCGGTGGGCATCCTCTTTTTCCGGAAGGCACAGGAAATCCATCACCGCCTTATCCGTGAAGGATCGGTCTTTCACGATGATATCCGTACCTTTAATATAATTTTCAAATCCTCCCACCCCGTTGTAGGGGATGGTGAGCCGCAGGTGTACATGGGGCGTATAGCGGACAATGGGCGCCTCCTTCACCGCTTCCGAGAGAGAAGAACTATAAGCCCTCGTCAGCCCACCGGCTCCCAGTTTGATACCGCCGAAGTACCTTGTCACCACGGCCAGCACATTGGTAAGCTCCTGCATCTGCAGTACATGGAGCATGGGATGACCCGCAGTTCCCTGAGGCTCCCCGTCGTCCCCGGACTTTTCCAGGATCCGGGTGGTCCCAATGCGCCAGGCGTAACAGTTATGGGTGGCATCTTTATACTGCTTTCGGAAGCCTGAGAGCGCCTCCTGCGCTTCCTCCTCCGATGATACAGGTACCAGATGGGCAATGAAAATGGATTTTTTGATTTCCAGCTCCCTGTGAAATGGCTCCGCCGGAGCCGCATAGGCGATAAGCATAGTAATCTCCCCTTATACAAACCAGTTTTCTCCTTGTTGTATTGTAACATAGCCCCATGAAGGAAGCGATGAAGGTATGGAACCTGTGTATCCGGACAGCGCTGTTTTGCATGCCTCGGATAGAATCATTGGCATCCTCGCCTGTTCGCACATCCCCAGCCACGCAGACGCCGCAGGCGGATCCGTTTCCCAGGCGGCTGGAAGCTCCGCGCCGGTGACTCTACCCATTCCCATGCAAAAGCCAAATAAAAAACTGTGAAAAATGGATTTCCACTTTTCACAGTTTTTTATATTCTGCTTTTAGGGAAGCGCTGATTAATTCGCAGAGTCAGATTTCATAAGGATTTTTATGCACTGCTTCGTCATAGCTCTCCTTAAATAGCTCGCTATTCGCGTCGAGCTATTCCTCGCATTGCATAAAAATCCAAGAATGAAATCTGACAACGATTTAATCAGTGCTTCCTTAGAACGCCGGTACCAGACCGTCGCTGAAGTTATCGTTGATATACTTTCTCACAGAATCGCTCTGGAAGATCTTCACGAATTTCTGGTAAGTGGGGTTGTCCTTGTCCTGTTCCCGGGCTGCAATAATATTCACATAGGGAGATGTATTGTCTTCGGTAGCCAGGGCTTTCTTCGTATCCAGGCCGGCGGACTTCGCATAGCCTGCGTTGATAACGGCAATGGATACGTCATCCAGGGACCGGGGCAGCTGGGCTGCTTCCAATTCGATAATCTGCAGGTTTTTCGGATTTTCTGCGATATCTCCCACCACAGCCTTCGTGGGATCCGTGCCTTCCTTCAGCTTCAGCAGGCCCTGGTGGTCCAGGAGAAGAAGTGCCCGGCCGCCGTTGGATGGATCATTGGGGATAGCCACCTTGGCTCCGTCCGGTACGTCCTTCACATCGGCCACTTTATTGGAGTAAATACGGAGCGGTGCGAGATAGGTATTGCCGATGGAAACGAGCTTTGTACCATTCTTTTCATTGAAAGCGTCCAGGAACGGGCCATGCTGGAAAGAGTTCAGGTCGATGTCTCCTGCGGCCAGGGCCTGGTCCGGAGTCACATAATCGGAGAAGGACTTGATATTGACCTTCAGCCCCTGTTTCTCCGCTTCCTGTGCTACGTATTCCATGACCTTTTCGGAGTATCCCGGAGTGATACCTACGGTGATTTCCTTCTTTTCCGCCGGAGCTTTGGCATCTTTCTTATTGTCGGAGCCGCAACCGGAAATGGCACCCACAACGGCAAGGGCTGCCAGGGACAGAGCTAATGTTTTTTTCAGATTCATAATAATACCTCCTGCAGATACATATAAAATAAAAATATTTCCATAAACAAAAAGTCCCCCATCCCGAAAGGGACGGAGGACCGTGTTACCACCCAATTTTATTTCCACGTCACCGTGAAAACCTTGTAAGGTACGCCGGCATAGCCTTGATACCCTGACTCTGTAACGGGAGTTCCCGGGCCGCTTCATGATTCAGCGCACCAGGCTCAGAGGCCATCTTCCATCAAACCTGCCGCTCTCCTTTTCACCACGCGGAGCTCTCTTTGCCGGCTCATTTCATGTACTCTTCTCTTCACTGCCTTTATGAAGTTGCATCTACTATATCATTGCCTTTACAGCAAGTCAAGAAATTTTTTACTTTTTTACCAGTCGATCCAGGTCAGTGCCTTTTCCAGTTCGTAGAAGGTCTTGCCGTCCCACAGGATGTCTTCCGTGAGATGGTCCAGTACCTCATCAGCGTCCTCCGATTCATAGTAGTAGACCAGTTCCATGAATTCCTCAAAGGGTTCCCTGGAAAAGCGGTACTTTTCCACGCTGATGCTGTAGGTATTCCGACCGGGGTGAAATTTCAGTCCCGAAAAACGGTATACATAGCCCCGGTGCCGGACCGAAGCCTCTCCGTCATTCATATAATCAATAAATTCATCTGCATCGCCGCCCTGCATGGTTTTCCAGCTCCTTCAAAAAATCCAGTTACACTGCCATGATTATACCCAATACAGCCGGTTTTTACAACGAAACCTTCAAAGCTCCAGAAGCTCTTTCCTGTATTCCGCCACTTTACGGATATCCGCAGGCGTAGTACGGCAGCAGCCGCCGATGAGCCGGGCTCCGGCAGCGTACCAGGTACGCACATAGTCCGCATACTCCGCAGAAGCGCCGTTCCATGTCTTACTTCCTGCATCGTAATGTTCCCCGGAATTTGGGTACACCACCACCGGTTTATCCGTATGCTTCCTGATTTCCCGAATCAGGGACTCCACATATTCCGGCGCCGTACAATTCACCCCTATGGCCTTCACCTGGGGAAATTCATCGAGGGCTTCCGCACAATCTCCGATAAGGTCGTCACCACAGGTATGGAATTCATCTTTGCAGGAGAAGGAAATCCAACCGGAGGCACCGGGAATTTCGGACAGCACATCCGCCTCCGCCAGGGCCTCCACCAGGGAAGGAATGGTTTCACAGGCAAAGAGATCCGGCCCCGCTTCCGCCAGTACCTGCATCCGCTCCCTGTGGAAATCTGCCAGCTCCTCTCGAGTCTTTCCATAGTGCCCTTTGTACTCGCTGCCATCTGCCAGATATGCCCCATAAGGACCGATGGACGCAGCCACGAGGGGGGCCGGCCGCTTTTCTTCCGGCGCGGACGAAAGGTACTCATCCCGAGCTTCCTGCACCAGTTCCACCGATTTCCGGAGAAGTTTCTTCCCCTCGTCCCTGGTAAACCCCTTCTTTTCAAAGCCCTGTAAAGTGGCCTGGTAGCTGGCGCTGGTAACGATGTCGCTGCCGGCCCGGTAATAAGAAAGATGCACCGCCTTCACCATGTCCGGATTCTTGTAAAGGGCAATGGCGCTCCAAAGGTCATCGTTGATGGAAAAGCCCTGACGTTCCAGTTCTGTAGAGAACGCGCCATCAAGGACGATGAATGGATAGGTTTTGAGGATTTCCGTAATCATATATGCCTCCCGCTACTTCATGATTTCTTCCGGCGGTTCTTTGCCGAACCACTTTTTGTAGATTTTCGCAAATTCACCGTTTTTCTTTATTTTAGCAAGGCCGTCATCCAGTCTGGCAAGGAGATCTTTGTTGCCCTTCCTGACCGCAATGGCCAGGTCCTCCGTAGACAGGGCCACCGGCGCCGTCTTCACGGAGTGGTCTGCCGTTTTGGCTACGTAGTATTCATTGGTGGGAATATCATTCACCACGGCATCTACGGCCCCCTGTTTCAGGTCCAGGAATGCGTCGCTCAGGGTATTGTAAACTTTTACATTGGCTCCGTCGATTTTGCGGGCTGCCTCTTCCCCGGTGGAACCGATGGTAACGCCAAGGGTCTTCCCTTTCAGGTCTTCCTTCGACCGGATCGTAGAATCATCGCCTTTCACCACCACGCCGAGTCCGGCAATATAGTAGGGTTTCGTGAAATCCACGGACTTCTTCCGGTCCTCTGTGACAGTGATATCGTTGATAGCGGTGTCCAGATCTCCGGACTGGAGCGCCGGAATGAGACCATCAAAATTTACATTGTGGATATCCGCCTCCAGGCCTTCTTCCTTTGCAATGGCTTTGATAATGTCCACATCAAAACCTTCATAGGACTTTGTTTCCATGTTCTGGAACCCAAAGGGAGGATAGGCAGCATCCATGCCCACCCGGAGAGTCTTTCCGCCGGAAGAGGAACTCCCGCATCCGGAAAGGCCCAGGGTAAGGCCGAAAAGCAGTACAACAAAGAGTAACAGTTTCTTCATAGAAATCCTCCTTAAAGCATAATGACAGCTGCCCTTTTCACACATGCAGTGGATTGTGCACGTTGAAGGGCATGAGATCATCCAGACTGTAAGGGGTTTCCTGGTATACGAAGTTCAGCCAGTTATGGTAGAAAAGGTGGGCATAGCTGCACCATACAAACCGCGGTTTTTCCTGGGGATCATCGTAGGGATAGTAATTTTCCGGAAGGCGGATAGGAAGCCCCTTCTCCCGGTCCCTTTTGTATTCCCATTCCAGGGTGCGGAGATCATATTCGAAGTGGCCCAGCACGAAGATGCGGCGGGATTCCTTATCCGTCACGATGTTGATCCCGTTTTCCTCAGACCTCGACAGGACCGTAAGCTCCGGCGTTTCATCCACCTTCCTGTCATCAATGGATGTATGGCGGGACTGGGGAATGAAATAGCGGTCATCAAATCCCCGGAGCAGGGGATGGTAGGCAAGAGTCAGGTTGTACTGGTAAATGCCGAAGAGCTTCTGGGGTAGGATTCGTTTCTGCACCCCATAATCCCGATAAAGTCCGGCCTGGGCAGCCCAGCAGAAGTGAAGGGTAGAAAATACGTGGGTATCGGCCCAGTCGAAATATTTCAGCATTTCCGGCCAGTAATCCACCTGTTCGTAGGGCATTTTTTCCACCGGCGCCCCGGTAATGATAAAACCATCGTACCGTTTGTCTTTGATATCATCAAAGGTCAGGTAATTTTCATCAAGGTACGATTTATCGGTGTGGGTAGTCTCCCGGGATGCAATGCGGGCGAAATCCACATCCAGCTGCAGCGGCGTATCTCCCAGAAGCCGGAGCAGCTGCACCTCCGTAGGCTTTTTGATAGGCATAAGATTCAGGATGAGGATTTTCAGGGGACGGATATCCTGGGTCCGTGCCCTTTTTTCACCAATAGTGACAATTCCCTCTTTTTTCAGTTCAGAAATGGCTTCAATACCGTCAGCAATTTTAATAGGCAAAGTAAAACCTCCCGATTTGTAATAAAAAAAATCCCGTCCCACCAAGGGACGAGATACTCGTGTTACCACCCAATTTCGTTTCCATGTCGCCATGAAAACCTTATAAGGTACGCCGGCCTGCGCCTTGATACCCTGTCTCTGTAACGGGAGAAACCCGGACTGCTTCACCATTCGGCAGTGCAAGCTCAGAGGCCATCTTCCGCAGGCTTTCCTGTACTCCTTTTCACCGACCGGAGCTCTCTTTGTCATTCTTTCCTGCGTACTCTTCTCTTCCCAGCTTCTTTGAAATTAAAGCTATTTTAAACTGAAATCCCCTAAAAGTCAATAGGGAAACATTTTATTTTTTCTATCTGTGCATTCCATCCTGTGAAATTGTGAAATACGCTGGCGTATATACATTATCCTGTCCTCCATTCCCATGAAATGAGCTGACTATTCTTATATTTACCTTTATCTTTCTACTGGAAATGGACATCCCTTCATTTCAATTTTTATCTGTTTTCTCTATTTTTCTCAGATTTTCACCATCATTACTTCCTTTTACCGTTCTTTGACAGACTCTTTTCCCCGTTTTTTCAAAAGGCCCTGCTTCCTGTGAAAGCAGAATTCACAGGAACTCCGTCTGTGGATAAGTGAGATATCCCTGTACCATGGGATATTCGGCACTCAATTCCAAAGTTTTCCCCAGCCCACTTTTCAATTATTCACAGTTATTCACAGATTTTTGTGTATATCTCGAGAGGACACCTGTCATTTTTTCCATGGTTTCTGAATTCCCGATTCTCAGTATCCATTTATCCACAAGCTGTGAATAACCATGTGAAAAAGTCCATTTGCGCTGCAGGTGCTATTGAAGTATACACTTATAAAATAAAAAAAGACCGGGAAAATGATTTCTCACTTTCCCGGCCCATAAAATGGAGGCCTTTATTTATCTTCGATAGGATAATCCTGGAGAGCATCATACCCTTCTTCTCCGGTGCGGATCTTGACAGCGTTGTCCACGGTGGTGACAAAGACTTTACCATCGCCGTACTTGCCGGTGTAGAGGGCTTTCTTTGCCACTTCAATGACGGTTCTCGGGGAAATCTTGGATACCACAATGTCCACCCGCACCTTCGGCAGCAGTTTCGCAGAAACCGCGGCGCCGCGGTACATCTGGGTCTGTCCTTTTTCGAGGCCGAATCCCAGGGCCTTGGTAACGGTCATGCCGGTGATACCGATGGCTTCCATGGCAGCCTTCAGGATTTCAAAGCGCTTGTCGGAGGTAATAATGGTGACGCACCAGAGCCGGTGTCCGTCGGCAGGCACTTCCTTCGGTGCCACAGTTTCCGGTACTTCCTTATCCATCGGAACTTCCACCGCATTGGCAGGGGCCTTGCCGGCTTCGATTTTTTCTTCCGTCGTTTCCGGAACCATCATGAAGTCTGCATAGGCGGAAGCCAGGCCGTGTTCTTCGAAGTCCAGACCGTTGATTTCTTCTTCCCGGCTCACCCGGAGGCCGATGGTGGCACGGATGATGCGGAATACGATATTAATGGCAATAAATACGTAAATAGCAACAACTACGACACCCAGGATCTGGATGAAGAGGAAATGGGGATTTCCAGTATAGAGGAGGCCGCTTTCTTCAGAGAAGAAGCCGGTGAGGATGGTGCCCAGGGCACCGCATCCGCCGTGGGCCGCAATGGCGCCGACGGGATCATCAATTTTCAGTTTCTGGTCTACAAATTCGACAGCATACACAATGAATACGCCTGCAATGAGGCCGATCCAGAAGGAACCCGGTACCGTCACCGCATCGCAGCCGGCGGTGATGGCTACGAGTCCTGCCAGGCCGCCGTTCAGGGTCATGGACACATCAGGTTTGCCGTATTTCACCCAGGTCACCGCCATGGTGGTGCAGGCAGCAACTGCTGCCGCCAGGTTCGTGGTAATCATAATGTGGCCGGCAGATTCGATGACCTTATCGCCGGTCATGGAGACCGTGGATCCGCCGTTGAAACCGAACCAGCCCATCCAGAGAATGAACATGCCCAGGCAGGCCAGGGTGATGCTGTGGCCGGGGATAGCGTTTACGGTGCCGTCCTTATTGTACTTGCCGATTCTGGGTCCCAGGAGCCAGGCACCGACGAAGGCGCAGACGCCGCCGACGAGGTGGACACAGGTGGAACCGGCGAAATCGTGAAAGCCCAGCTGGGAAAGCCAGCCGCCGCCCCAGATCCAGTGGCCGGAAATGGGATAAACCAGGAGGGAAATGATGATGGAGTAAATGCAGTAAGCGGAGAACTTCGTCCGTTCTGCCATGGCACCGGATACGATGGTGGCGGAGGTAGCACAGAACACGGTCTGGAAGAAAAGGTAGGCCAGTGTGGTGTACCCCGCATCATCGGGTACCTGGAAATGGGTGACGAAAAGATCCGGCGTACCAATGATGCCGCCGATATCGGTGCCAAACATGAGGCCAAAGCCCAGGAACCAGAACACCACGGTGCCAAGGGCAAAGTCCATGAAGTTCTTCATGACAATGTTGCCCGCATTCTTCGCACGGGTGAGCCCCGTTTCCACCATGGCGAATCCCGGCTGCATAAAGTACACCAGGATGGCCCCCAAAAGGACCCAGATCGTGTCCACCGACGAATACCGGCCTTCCGGCTCCGCAGCCAGAGCCACCGACGGCAGGGCCACTGCCGCCAGGAGCAGGGGCCACTTGCCTTTCAGCACTTCCATTTTTTTCATACCAATCCTCTCCTTTTACTTTGGGAAAAAGAAAAGTCTGACCGGAATAGCGGCTTTTCCAAAGACAAAGAGCCCGGGATATCCCGGGCTCCATTGTCCAAAAGAAAAAGCCTGACATGAACCATTCATGATCAGACATCTTTGCCAAAGTATGTAATTGTTCCCCGAAGGGTAAATGATTATGAAAAAATCATACACCCACCGACTCATTCCGTCAAGGGGTAATGGGAATTATTTCTGTTTGATGCAGATGGCTGCCCGCTCTTCCTTTTTCCCTATTGTTTTGCTACAATCAGGAAAACCCCGGATTTTTTAAAGCAAGGAGGTCCATCATGCCTTATGTCAACATCAAAATCACGAAAGAAGGAAATGTGACTCCGGAGCAGAAAGCAAAGCTCATCAGCGGCGTCACAAATCTTCTGGCCGACGTGCTCCACAAGAACCCCGCCACCACGGTGGTGGTCATCGATGAGGTACCCCTGGAAAACTGGGGGCTCGGCGGCGACCCGATTCTTCTGGCCCGGGAAAAGAGAAAGGGCCGGTAAAAAAGAAAGGCCGAATCCCCATGCCCGGCAGGGGACGGTTATAAGACAACCGTCCGTATTACCCCTGCTCCTTCAGGGCTTCCACCAGGTTTTCCAGCACCTCTTCTTCCCTGCCCCGGTTGGCAACGGTGATATCCGCAGCTTCCCGATAAAGAGCTATCCTCTCTTTATACAGCGCAAAGACCCGATCGGGCCCCTCCCTCAGGAGGGGCCTTTTTTCGACTTCCACATCCGTTACAATATCCTCCGGAAGGCGGTCCAGGAAAATAATGAGCCCTCCTTCATGAAGCCGGTCCACATTGGCTTTTCTTTTTATCACACCGCCTCCGGTGGCGATAACAATCCCCTCCATCCGGGATAAGTCCCGGATGGTCCTTTCCTCCGCATCCCGGAAAGCCTTTTCACTTTCCGCGAAAAAGCTTTGAATAGTCCGGCCTTCCTTCTTTTCCAGATAATCATCGGCGTCCACAAAGGGGCAGCAGAGGACTCTGGCAAGTCCTTTGCCGAAGGTGGTTTTCCCGGATCCCGGCATGCCGATGAGCGCTATATTCTTCATATTTCCATTTCCTCCGCAATTTCTTCCGCCAGGGCCGGGGAAATATCCCGGTCCATCCAGATTTCTTCTGCCGCCATGGCCTGCATGACCAGCATGTACATACCGTTGGATTTGTCTTTGGCTGCCGCATCGTGGAGCAGTCTGGTTTCCTTCGGATTGTAAATAATATCCACCACCTTTGGGAAAGAAGCGGCCTCTGCAGCCGATACGGGAGATACGCCGGTCTTCGGGTACATGCCCACAGGAGTCGCATTTACCAGGAGATACCGGTCCTTCATGGAAGGAAGGCTGTCGTAACCTTCGATATCCACATGCCGGGCTTTGGCGAAGGAAAGGAAATCGGGATCCACCTTCTCCGGATGCCGGCTGATGACATGGATGGCAGAAGCCTTTTCATCGAAGAGGCATTGGATGATGGCCCGGGACGCACCGCCATGGCCCAGTACCACGGCTTCCCTACCGGAGACCTGGCAGCCGATGCGGGCAAGGGTTCTCTGAAAACCGGTATAGTCCGTATTGTATCCCACGAGACGGCCGCCTTTATGGGCAATGGTATTCACGGCGCCGATGGTCTTCGCCTCTTCTGACAGCTCATCCAGGAAAGGAATGACCGCCACCTTATAGGGAATGGTCACATTGAGGCCATCATAGTCCGACAGGATGCGGGGCAGGTCCTTTTGGAACCGGTCCTTTGGAATTTCTATAAGTTCATAGGAAGAGGAAATGTCCAGTTTTTCAAATAATATACGGTGAATTTCCGGGGACAGGCTGTGTCCCAGGACTTCCCCCAGAAGACCCAGTTTCATAATGACTCCTTTCTGCTGAACGCGCTTTGGATAGAGTCACCGGTGCGGGAGCTTCCAGCTGGCAGGAAGGCTGATTCGCCTGCGGCGCGTTTCAAATGCTGCTGCCAATGGCTGCCTCTGCCGCAGGCTGTTGATGTTTCCTGACAGCCAGAGGCTCCCATACCAATGCCTCTATCCGCCACCGTACTACCTTACTACCTTTTACAGGACGGATAGTTGCCGAGGATTTTAAAATAGGTGCACATGGATTCGAGGCCCTTCAAGGTCTGGGCGTTCGCCGGATCTTCCAGCCGGCCCATGACATCAATGTGGAAGAAATACTCAAAAGGCCGTCCTTCCATGGGGCGGGACTCCAGATGGGTCATATTCATTCCGCCGTAGAAGAAGTAACCCAGCACATGGTACAGGGCCCCCGGTTCATGGCGCACAGAAATGACGAGGGTAATCTTATCGGCTTCCGGTTTGATCTCCATTTTCGGCCCGATAATAAAAAATCGGGTATAGTTGCTGCTGTTGAAGAAAATATTTTCTGCCAGCACCGACAGGCCATAGAGCCTTGCCGCTGTGCGGCTCGCCACGGCGGCCTGGTTCTTTTTCCCGTCCTGGGCCACCTTTTCCGCGCTTCGGGACGTAGAAAAATAGGGCTTTAATGTCCAGTTCCGGTGCTTGTTAAAAAATGGACGGCACTGGGCAAATCCCTGGGGATGGGAAAAGACCGTATCAATATCCTCCAGCTTCGCGCCGGGAAGGCCCAAAAGATTATGTTCGATTTTCACCATCTGCTCCCCCACCACGGCACAGCCGTAGCGCTGGATGAGGTCATAAACTTCGGTAATGCCGCCGGTGGAGGAATTCTCAATGGGCATGACGCCGTAGTCGATATCCCCCTCCTGCACCGCCTTCACCACATCTTCGAAGAGGGGAAAATAGAATTCCTCCCGTTTTCTGTCACCAAACTGCTTCTCCATGGCCTCGTAGGTATAGGAGCCCTTAGCACCGTAGCAGCCGACCCGAATCACTCTATCTGACATAGGAATTCCTCCTGTCCGTAAGAAGCAGGTCCAGAATCACCAGAGCCGCCGCATTTTCAATAACCGGGATAGCCCGGGGAATAATGCAGGGATCGTGGCGGCCGCCAATGGAAAGATCCGTATCCTCTTTTTTGGAAATGTCAATGGTCCGCTGCCGCCGTCCGATGGACGCCGTTGGCTTTACAGCCAGCCGGAAAAGCACGGGGCTGCCGCTGGAAATACCGCCCAGCACGCCGCCGTTATGGTTGGTGAGGGCCACCGGCCTCCCCTGTTCATAATGGAGGCTGTCATTGGCTTCCGCCCCGAAAAGGGAAGCAAAGCCGAAGCCCTCCCCGAATTCGATGGCCTTCACCGCGGGCACGGAAAACATCATATGAGCCATCTCACTTTCCAGGGAATCGAAGAAGGGATCCCCCAGCCCCACGGGAAGGCCGGTCACTATGCACTCCACGATGCCTCCCACTGAGTCCCCTGCCTTTTGGGCAGAGAGAATAATATCTTCCATGGCCTTTCTTTTTTCCTCTTCGATTACCGGGAGTTTCATGGTATCCAGGTAGCTGTAGAGGTCCTCATCTTCTCCTAAGGGGTCAAAGGCACGGTCCCGGATGCCATGGATTTCCAGGGCATGGGCACCGATGATGATATTGTCCTTTTCCAATACCTGCCTTGCCAGGGCGCCGGAAAAGGTGAGGGGCGCCGTAATACGGCCGGAAAAATGGCCGCCGCCCCGGTAGTCATTGAATCCGCCATACTTCACATGCCCCGTATAATCCGCATGGCCCGGGCGCATGTGATCCTTGAGGATATCATAATCTTTGGAATGCTGGTTTGTATTCCGGATTTCCATGGCCAGGGGCGTACCGGTGGTATGGCCGTTAAAATAACCCGAAAGGATTTCAAAACTGTCCTTCTCCTTCCGGGGGGTGGCCAGGTTTGAGTTTCCCGGCGCCCGGCGGGCCATTTCCCACCGCACCTGTTCCCAGTCAAAGGAAAGGCCGGGAGGGAGGCCGTCAATGACAGCACCGATGGCGGTGCCATGGGATTCGCCAAAAATAGTAACCTGTACCGTTTTTCCAAATGTATTGCTCATAAGATACTCCTCATGGTGAATGTCAGGGAAATAAACAGGGGCCGTAAAAAGGCTGCAGCTCTGCGGCTTCCTCTATCCGCCAGCTGCACTGATGTTTCCTCCCAGCTTCCGGAAATCATCCCAGAACCGGGGGTACGATTTTCTGACGCTTTCCGCTCCCTCAATGGTGAGAGGACCTGTAAGCTTCGGCGTAATGGAGGCCAGGGCCATGGCAATGCGATGGTCATTCCAGGAAGACACGGTACCGCCGGAAAGGGATGGTCTTCCATGAATCACCAGTCCCTCCGGTTTTTCGGTGATACGGGCTCCCAATTTTGCCAGTTCCACAGCCATGGCATGGAGGCGGTCGCATTCCTTCAGCCGCACCCTGCCGGCATGGATGATTTCCGTAGTGCCTTCGCTCACCGCTGCCATGGCTGCAAAGGCAGGCACCAGGTCCGGCACGTTTTCCGCATCCATGGTAATGCCGTGGAGGCGGCCCGTTTCCGCCGTCAGTCCCTTCGGTCCCTTTTCTATAAATCCTCCCATCTCCCGGTACAGGGAGACAATGGCCTTATCCCCCTGGAGAGATGTATCGGACAGGCCGGCGAGGGTAATATGGCCTCCGGAAAGAGCAGCGGTAAGCCAGAAAGCAGCCTGGGAATAGTCTCCCTCCACCGCAAAACTGCCCGTTTTATAGGACTGGCCACCGGGAATCTCATAACTTCCTTCTCCCCGGGTGTGAATGGTAATACCATGGCGGGCCAGGGTGTCCACAGTCATATCTACATAACTTTTGGATTCCAGAGGCGTAGTACTGGCCAGAAGGGAGTCCCCATCCGCCAGAGGCAGGGCAAAGAGGAGTCCCGTAAAGAACTGGGAGCTCACATTTCCCGGCAGTTCGTAGTGCCCTCCCGGGAGCTTTCCTTCCACTTTCAGAGGGAGCCCGCCTTCCGTGGTATAGGAAATCCCTTTTTCTTCAAAAATCCGGTAATAGGGGGTAAGGGGCCTCTCCGAAAGACGGCCGTGGCCCGTGAAAACAACCGGATTCCCGGAAATGAGGGCCAGGGGGATAAGGAACCGGAGTGTAGAGCCCGACTCACCCGCATCGACGGTAAGAAGGCCCGTCTGCTTTCGAAGTCCCCCTTCGATATGAAGCGTGATGCCCTCCGGGCTTTCCAACTTTTTCATGGATGCCCCCAGAAGGGTGAGTATACGACAGGTGGCTTCGATATCCTGGGACCAGGAAATCCCGGTAACTTCAGTCTGTCCTTTGGCTAGGGCAGCAGCAATGATTTCCCGATGGGTCATGCTCTTGGAAGAGGGCACCCGCAGGGATCCTGAGAGGGGGCCCGGTGTGATGGTGATATTCATGGATTTTTCCTCAGCCGGTCACAATATATTTCGGAAGTTCCGATGTATCGATGGTAAGAAGTTCCGCTTCCCCGATGCGGCGCAGTACCACCAGGGTGATCTTCTTTCCCCGCCGCTTTTTATCATGCATAATCTGGGGAATGAGTTCCTCCGCCGGAACGGCAATGGATGTAGGGAGAGATAGTTTATGGAGTACCCGGATAATGCGGCTGGCAGTGCCTTTTTCCGTGATTCCCATCTTCTCCGTCTGTTCCGTCATGAGGCACATGCCTATAGCCACTCCTTCGCCATGGGTAAAGGTGGAGTAGTGGAAATACCGTTCCACCGCATGGCCTATGGTGTGTCCGAAGTTCAGAACCTGCCGTTTTCCCGTATCAAATTCATCTTCCTCCACCACCTTTGTTTTCTGGAGTACGCTGTGGAGGATGATTTCTTCTATATGCCTGTCCAGGTCTTCTTCTGTTTCCAGGGATTCAAAGATTTCAAAAAGCTCCCGGTCCCCGATGCATCCGTACTTCACCGCTTCCGCCAGGCCGTCATGGATATAGCGGGGCGGCAGGGTCTTCAGGAGATCCGGATCGATAAAGACACCCTTCGGCTGGTAAAAGGCACCGGCCAGGTTTTTACCGCCTGGCAGGTCCACGGCCACCTTGCCTCCCACGGAACTGTCAATCTGGGCCAGGATGGTAGTGGGAATCTGGAAAAAAGGAATCCCCCTCATATAAGTAGCTGCTGCAAAGCCGCCCAGGTCCCCCGGTACGCCGCCGGACAGGGTAACGATAGCATCGCTCCGGGACATGTCAAATTCCGAGAGCCCATCGTACACATCAGAAAGGACCTGAAGGTTCTTGCTCGTTTCCCCCGCCGGAATGGCAATAACCCGCACATCAAAGCCCGCCTTCGTAAGGACCGTACGAATCGTATTCCCATAGAGAGGCTCTACGTGATCATCAGTGATGACTGCGATTTTTTCTGCCTTCGTAAGGGCCCGGATTTTCTCGCCCACCCTATGGATAAGACCCCTTTCAATTTCAATGGTATACGAATCTTTTCCCAAATCCACATTAATGGCTGCCATGATCTATCATTTCCCTTCTTCTTCTGCCGGCTTCCTTCAAAAATTTTCGGATATCTTCCTCGCTGCCTGCGGCAATGGCTTCCCTCGCCCTGTCCAGGGCCTCACGGAACCGGTCAATTTCTTCCACCAGTTTTTCCCTGTTCGACAGGAACAGGGATGTCCAGAGGTCTTCATTAATATCGGCTACCCGCGTCTCATCCCGGAAAGAGCCGCCAATGAAATACTTCGTTTCCTCTGAATAGGACCGGCTGTTCATGAGAGATGTGGCTACCACATGGGGAAGATCGCTGGTATAGGCAATGGCCCGATCATGTCCCTCCGCCGTCACTACCGGTACGTGGGCACATCCCATCTCCAGGGCCAGCTTTCTCACCAGCTCCAGATGCTCCTTCCGGTTCCAGGGCTCCGGAATGAGGATATAATTGGATCCCTCAAAAATCCGGCCATCGGCCTGGGAAAGTCCTGCTCCTTCCCGGCCGCACATGGGATGGCCGGAAATAAAATCCACATCCTTTGGGAGTATGGCCCTGAGTTCTTTGGCAAACCCGTTTTTGACTCCCGCAATATCTGTGAGCACCGCCCCTTTTTGAAGGAGAGACAGGTGCTCTTTGATAAAGGCCAGTGTTCCCTTTTCAGGAGTACAGAAAATGACAATTTCCGCCTTTTTCAGATCTCCCGGGTCAATAGTATCTACGATTCCCATGGAGAGGGCCTCTCTGGCCACACTTTCCGTCCGGTTGATGCCAATCACCGGGTGCCCCAGTTCTTTGAGCCGTTTGGCAAAGGAGCCCCCCATGAGGCCCAGTCCGATGACGGCCACGGGAATCCTGCTAAAGTCACTGTTCATAATGATATCCTTTTCTATGATATGCAAAGGGGCAGGAATCATTTCCTGCCCCACCCATGGTAAAGAAACAGGCAGGGCTCCCGGCTTTGGGGGAATTCCCCCAGAGCCGGGACAGCCCGGAAACCTCAGAGTTCCCGTCCCACAATGGGTGCCAGCTGTTTCAGCCGTCCCATGAGGTCCCCAAAGGTTTCCGGCGTAATGGATTCTGCACCATCACACCATGCATGTTCCGGATCATTATGAACTTCACACATAATACCATCTGCCCCGGCCGCAATGGCAGCCATGGCCATGGCCGGCACCATTTCCCGATGCCCCGTTGCATGGCTGGGATCTACAATGATGGGAAGATGGCTCTTTTCTTTCACCACTTCCACCGCCGACAGGTCCAGCGTATTTCTGGTGGCCTTTTCAAAAGTACGGATTCCCCGTTCGCAGAGAATCACATTATGGTTCCCTTCCGACATGATGTACTCTGCGCTCATGAGCCATTCCTCGATGGTAGCAGACATGCCCCGCTTCAGGAGCACCGGTACATTAAGCCGTCCCACCGCTTTCAAAAGGTCAAAATTCTGCATATTCCGGGCACCAATCTGGATGATATCCACACCTTTTTCCAGGAACATGCCGATCTTGTCAGCGCTCATAAGCTCCGTCACCGCGGGCATATGATTCTGCCGGGCTGCGGAAATCAGCATATCCAGTCCCTTTTCCCCAAGACCCTGGAAAGAGTACGGCGAAGTTCTCGGTTTGAATGCGCCGCCCCGAAGCACCGCAGCCCCCGAAGCCTTTACGGCCTTCGCAATGCCACCGATCTGTTCCGGCGTTTCAATGGAACAGGGACCTGCCATGACCACCAGCTTCTTGCCGCCGATCTTCACGCCCCCCGCTTCCACGACTGTGTCCGCCGGATGAAATGCACGGCTGGCCCGCTTGTAAGGTTCCTGTACCCGCATCACCTTTTCCACCCAGGGATTAGAAAGGAAATCCCTTTCGTCCAAAGCCGATGTATCACCGACAAGGCCCAGGACCACCTTGCTGGATCCCCGGCTCCGGTCCACCTGGAATCCCTTTTCGTGAAGTTCTGCCTCCAGCGTTTCAATAGCGGTGAGCGGTGCATTCTGTTTCATTACAATAATCATAATTTCCTCCTCTGCCCCTTCGGGCTTCTCCAATCCTTCCGGAAATCTTCATTTCCGCGGTCTTCTAACTTCCATTCTCCTATACTCCCGAGAAAATAACGCCGTTATTTTCTAAAAAAAGAAGGACAGGCTCCCATGAGTCTGTCCTTCTTGACGGAAATCCTTTTATCTGGAAAGGGCACGGGACTCATGACGGGATGCATGGCAAAAATAGCCGAAGCCATAATAATAGCCCCAGCCCATAAAGCCGTAATCCCGATTCATGAAATGCTGTGCCATCGTGCCCTCCCCTTTCGTTAGAAGTTAGCTTAGTATAGGCTCACCGCCCCGATTTTGTCAAGGGAAGAAGTGGAAATTCCCATAAAGATCCGGAATTGGATGAAGAGTCGAGGTTTTGCAGCTTCGCCGCCAGCGGGCAGGGCCTTCTCACTTCAGAGAGCGCCCTGCCTTTCCGGATGGGTCCGCCGTTCCCCGGATTTTCTTCCATTCCCACCAGAGCAGGATAAGGAGCCCCGCCGCCGTGATGGCCCAGGAAAGGGGATACACCGCCATGAGCACAGGGAACGTGGATATCCGGGTAAAAACCGTGGCCACATAGAGAACCCGGGAACCGCAGATGCCGGTAACCACGATGACCGCAGGGGCAAAAGAAATGCCAAATCCTCGGAGAAACCCGGAAATCATTTCAATCATGAGATTTAAAGGCTCCGCCAGGAGAATGTACCGGATACGGATAATACCATACGAAACGACCGATTCATCGGTCGTAAAGAGATGCATCAGGGGGCGCCCGAAATAAATGATGAGCCCGCCCAGAAGGATGATAAATGCCAGGTTCTGGAACGTGGTAATCCTGGCCACCCGGAAGCAGCGGTCCCTCTTTCCGGCACCGTAATTCTGGCCCACGAAGGTGGTACAGGCCTGGCCGAAGGCATTCACAAAGATATAAGCCAGGATTTCCAGGTTGAACGCTGCCGCCGACGCTGCCATAACATCGGAGCCCAGGCTATTGATTGCGGCCTGGATAACAATATTAGACAGAGAAAAGACGGCGCCCTGCATGCCTGCCGGCACGCCGATGCGGAGGATTTCCGCCAGCAGGGACCCGTCAATTTTCATGAGGCCCGGACTGATGCGCACTGCCATTTTCGTGTGGGACAGAAGGCACAGGAGAAGGCCCGATGACAGAAGGGTAGCGCAGGCCGTAGAAATAGCCACGGCTGCCACGCCAAAGTGGAAAAACACCACCAGGCTGAAGCTAACGATGACCTTCAGGATGCCAGCAATACCAAGGCATACCATAGGCGTCCGGGTATCTCCCTGGCTTCGGAATATGGCAGATGAGAAATTGTACAGCAGCACCCCCGGCAAAGCTAGGAAAATAATACGCAGATACAGGAGAGAAAGGGGCATGAGTTCTTCCGGCACCATAAGAAGGCCCAGTATGGGCTCGGCCAGGATTTCCCCCACCACCAGCATGGACAGGCCCGCCAGCAGGGCAAAGAAAAGGGACGTATGGACGGCGGCGGTAATCTTTTCCCGTTTTCCCGCCCCCGTGAGCCGGGCAATCACCACATTGGCCCCCAGGGAGATGCCGATAAAGAAAGTAATGATAAACGCCACCAGGGGCACACTGCTCCCTACGGCTGCCATGGCTTCCTTTCCCACAAACTGTCCCATAATGACCGCATCGATGGCATTGAAAAGCTGCTGCATCATGCCCGTGGCAGCCAGAAACAGGGCAAACTTCATGGTTTTGCCTGCTATGGGCCCATGGGTCATATCCACGGAGCCTTTCATAAAAATCACCTTCCGTTATAGTACCTGCATGAAAACAATGGTGGAAGCCCTGTGCCGGCGCCTTTCTGTCAGCCCGGAGATCTCCTCCCTATCACTTCAGATGGAAGAGATTCTCCACCTCTTTATCATCAATAATCCGGTCATTCTTCACATCTCCATGGGACAGCATGGACTCCACCCGGCTGTCCAGTGTTTTTTTGACAAGCCGCTCCACATCTATGCCCCGGAAAATAAAGAAATAAAATGGATTTTCATCGAGTCTCACACCAATACCATACATGGCAGCAGCCACGTGCTTGCACATGTGGGCACTGTCCGGGCATGTACAGTAAAACTCAATTTCTCCGGGCGTGGGAAACAGGGTCCCCCTTTCCGTAAGCAGCGATTCCAGGGATTTTGGAAAATGGCCGGCAATCAGTTCTTCCATGCTGTCAAGTTCCCGACTGCAGAGGCGGGAAATTTTTTCCATCCGCTCCCGGGGAAGGGGATCCACCAGGATAGTCACTTTATAGGGCCGCCATTCACTTCCCTGCACCAGGGCCTCCGCTTTTCCTTCCCTGATGGAAAGGTCTATAACGGCACCATTCCTGACGTAGGACCGGCCCCGGGGCAGGCGGTTTGTGTAGTCCAGATAAGTTTCCATGTTCCGGCACCAGGCCTTTCCCCACCAGCTCCTGCAAATGGTGCGGCTGGTGACGGTCACCGGGGTAAGGTGTCCCCCGGACCGCTCTGCATCGGCCAGGGACCGTTGTGCTTTCGCTTTGAGTTCCTCCACACTCATGGAGGGATACATGTCCTTATACCAGGCCATGGGAATCATCCCCCTCTCCCCCATCCAGTTTCAGGAGGTCCAGCAGCTCTTTGTCCGAGAGTTCTGTAATCCAGGACACCCCACTATCTATGATCTCCTCGGCCAGTTGTTTTTTGTCTTCCATCATATCGTTGATTTTCTCTTCAATGGTCCCCTGGGAAACGAATTTATAGACCATCACATGCTGCTTCTGTCCGATGCGGTAAGCCCGGTCAGTGGCCTGGTTTTCCACGGCCGGATTCCACCAGCGGTCAAAATGAATCACCGTTCCTGCCTTTGTCAGGTTCAGTCCCGTACCGGCGGCTTTCAGGGAAAGCACCATGAAGGGAATGTACTTTTCACCGTTGAACTCATCCACCAGTTCCATCCGCTTTTTCACCGGCGTCCCACCGTGGATGGAAAGTCCCGGCATGCCAAAGACGGATGCAAGAAAATCACAAAGGGGCCCCACCATTTCCCGATACTGGGTGAATACAAGGACCGGCTCCCTCTTCTCATAGAGGGCCTCGCAGATTTCCCGAAGCCTGATGAACTTCCCGCTGTCCTCCGGCCTGAACCGGGAGGATCCCAGAAATTCATCAGGATGGTTGCAGATCTGCTTCAGTTTGGAAATAGCCGTGAGCACGAGGCCCTTACGCTGTATGCCATCGGACTTTGTCTCTCTGAGGGACTGGGCCAGGAGATCCAGCTCCTTTCCATAAAGGGCAGCCTGCCGGGCAGAAAGGGGGACATACTCCACGATTTCTGTCTTCTCCGGCAGATCATTGATAATGGATTTGTCCGTCTTCAGGCGGCGGAGAATGAAGGGCGCTATCATTCTCTTCAGCGGTTCATAGCCGGACTCCCGATTCGCCAGTTCCCGCACAAAGCCGGTGAAATGGAGGCGGCTGCCAAGAAGGCCGGGATTCAGGAAATCGAAGAGGGACCACAGGTTGGACAGGCTGTTCTCCACGGGGGTGCCTGTCATGGCCAGACGTATGCGTGCCGAAATGGCCTTCACCGCCCTGGCCTGCCTGGTACCGGGATTTTTGATAGCCTGGGCTTCATCGAGGATTTCCATATCCCAGGTCCCCCTCTTCAATCCCTCCAACCGGAGAGCCATGCCATAGGTGGTGATGGTGAGAAATGTGGAAGGCTGGGAAGCCATCTCTTCCATGGCCGCTTTCTTCTGTCCATGAAGAAGGGTAAAAGGCAGGGACGGTGCAAATTTCCGGATTTCTCTTTCCCAGTTTCCAAGAAGCGATGCCGGTACCACCAGGAGCGCCCGGGCTGCCGGATGTTTCTCCCGCACCTTTTCCAGATACGCCAGCACTTCTATGGTTTTACCAAGACCCATATCATCGGCCAGACACATGCCAAAGCCCATGGATGCCAGTGTATAAAGCCAGCGGAATCCCACATTCTGGTAGGGACGGAGAGAAGCTTTCAGTGTTTTCGGCACCGCCACAGCCCGGATAGAAGCGGGGTCCTTCATGGTATGAAGAATTCTCTTCATCCAGGCCCCCGGCAGGTAGGTCAATTCCCCATTTTCCGAGGATGCGGACAGTTTCAGGGCCTCCCGGAAAGACACCTTATCGCCGCCCTTTTCCATGAACTTCAGGAGTTTCGTAAGCCTGTCATGGTCTACTTCAATCCATTTGCCCTTCAGGAAGGCCAGGCCCTCTGATTGGGCGAGGAGTTCCCGGATTTCCTTTTTTGTAAGTTTTACACCGTCCACGGTAAGCTCAGGCCGCAGGGACAGGATGGCATCGAGTCCCAGGCCCTCCGGCTTTCCGGCGCCCATGGAAATAGTAACAGATGGACGGTGCCTTCCGTTTTTCCACCAGTTCGGGATACGGCAGTAGATGCCCTTCTCCTCCAGCGCCGGTACAGACTTCAGAAAATCATAGGCCTCATCTGCCGTGACGCCAAAGGGATGAAGCATGGTTCCGTCTTCCACAAATTTTCCCAAAGGCGGCAGCACGGAAGCCGCTTTGTCCAGCGACGAAAAAAGGTGAAGCAGTTTGCTCCTGTCCCCTTTATATTCCTTCAGTGCGTAGCTCAGCGGCATCTGCCGTGCTTTCCCATTTTCGTCAAACGTAGCATAGGTAGCAAGGAAAGCAAAGGGATAGGCTCCATTCTTTGTATCCTCCACCAGGTGAAAATAGATACGATCCGGTATCTTCGCATCCTTCCGCCGACTTTTGAGATAGTCCTCCGGACTTTGGCCGGACCCATCAAAATCCCTGTGAAATGCCCGGTTCAATTCGTCTACGCTCTGCTGTATCCATGATTCGTCCACCCATTCCACGCCAGGTCCATAGGGCAGAGCCTGCAGAATCCTTTCCACATCCTCCTCCGGAATAGATACGTCCATCTTCCCCTTCAGGAAGGGAAACAAAGGAGACGTCAGGAGTACATTCACAAAAGCAGATGCCAGGCGGTGAAGGAACAGGAAGGACGGACTGCCGGCAGAAATATTCTCGAATCCCAGAAAATATAAAGTTTCCCACCGATCTTCATCAAACTGCTTTTTCCATTTCCGATCCTCCGGGGAAAGCTCTGCCTTCCCCGCTTCATCGGTGGAAAATCCGTGGGCCGTAAATATAAAGGATAACTGTCTTCTGGCTGTTGTCATAATTGGAACTCCTGATGAAAAAATATCCGGGCTCCTGGCTTTGAAGGACGTATGCCGGGCCCTATAGCGGCTTCGCCGGGGATATGCGCCGCGGCGCCAGACCATTCCGGCGCTTCCTATCACCATTCCCGATTCATGATCTTACCTTCTCATTCTCCTGTGGGGATGGTACAGTTGCCAGCCGAAGTGGATGGCGGCCACCCGAAGAAAGAGGACGAAGGAGAAGGCAATCCAGGAGACCAGGGACAGGGACATCCGGCCATGGAGAATGCACATGAGGAGGCCGCCGGCTACGGAGGCAATGGCATACACATCCATATAGAGGACCACCGGCATCCGGCGGGCCATCATGTCCCGGATGATACCGCCTCCCACAGCCGTAATGAGTCCCAGCATGGCAGGAAGTACGTAATGGTAGGCGGGCCAGGTATAAAAAGCAGTGAGCACACCGGTCACCGTAAAGGCAGCAAGGCCAATGGTGTCGGAAATATGGTACAGGAAAGAAATCAGGATTTTCCCTCTTTTGGGGATACGGAAAAAGGGATATAAAAAGCTCACCACCAGGGCGGTCCCGATGGATACGAGAAGGCTGTCCGGATGGGTGAGGGCTGTAGGCGGCGTGATGCCGCAGAGCACATCCCGGATCATGCCACCGCCTACGCCGGTCATGACGGCCAGCACCGTAATGCCGAATATGTCCATCCGGCGGTACAGGCCTACCACGGCGCCGGAAAAAGCAAAAGCCACGGTGCCAAGAATTTCAAAAATCAGCCAGGTGATGGACATGGGTATCGCCTCTTAAGGGAAGAATGACTGCGTTGAAATGCGTTTCCTGTGTATCCATGCGGTATATCGCTAAGGGAAGCACTGTGGTACCCTCAAAATACCAGATACACCAGCCCGGTGCAGAGGGAGATGAAACCGTTGGCCAGGGGGTTGATGATCCGGTTGATGAATCCGCTGAAGACCACCACCATGAGCAGGATGAATCCGTACCGGGCATTGAAATTCTCATATTTAAAGGAGAGTTCTCCCGGCAGGAACATGGACAGAATCTTGGAACCATCCAGCGGCGGTACGGGAATGAGATTGAAAAAAGCAAACCATACGTTGTACAGCATGATCCAGTTCAGAAAACGGCTGCTTTCCACAGACAGCATGCCGAGACGGTAAAGAATGGCGGAGAGAAGGATGGAAAGGAACCCGAGAAACAGATTCATGCCGGGGCCTGCAAAGGAGACCTTCAGTACCCCTGATTTGTAGTCGTCGTAATACCTTGGATTGATCATGACCGGCTTGGCCCAGCCGAAGCCGCAGAGTACGAGAAGGATGGTGCCCAGTACATCCAGGTGGGCCAGGGGATTCACCGTGAGCCGGCCCATGGCCCGGGGCGTGGGGTCACCCAGGGCATCTGATACCGCGGCATGGGCGTATTCGTGGAAGGAAAGAGCAATGAGAAGGGCCGGCACCCGATACAGCAGGGTACCTATATCCAGAAGGTCAAACATACCATACTCCTTATACCGTTAATAAAGGAAACGTCTTCACTATCATTTATTATACATGGTTTGCGGAATCTCTCATAGGGAAAAGCCCACTTCTTCAGGTTCATTTGCATGAGTGCAAGTAATTGTTTCTTGATTCTTCTATGCCATTCCCTTATACTTGATATTATATGAATTTTCTCCTTCGGGAGAAAGAAATGGGAGCTAACAGCATGGACATCAATCTCAATATGTACCAGACACTGGCAGCCGCGGTGGCTGTCTTTTTTCTGGGCGGTTTTCTGAAAACAAAAATCAAATTCCTCCGGAAATACTGCATTCCGGCGCCGGTCATCGGCGGTACGATTTTTTCCATCATCAACTGCATTCTGTACACTAAAGGCCTGTGGACCTACAGCCAGGATACGGTGATGCAGAACTGGTGCATGATGCTCTTCTTCACCAGTATCGGCTACATGGCCAGTGTGAAACTCATCAAAAAGGGCGGCATCCTTGTCATCAAAATGGCGGTGCTCGTGGGTATTCTCATCATCATCCAGAACTGCATCGGCATTTCCCTTTCCCATGTATTCCATGAGAACCCCCTCATGGGCCTGGCGGACGGTTCCATCCCCCTGGTCGGCGGCCACGGCACCTCCGGCTCCTTCGGTCCGGTGCTGGAAAAGCTGGGACTTCCGGATGCCACCACCATCGCCTTTGCAGCGGCCACCTTCGGCCTGGTGGCAGGCTCCTTCATCGGCGGTCCTATCGGGGAGCTGCTGATCCGCCATTTCCACCTGTTCTCTACGGAAACCGATGAATCCTCTTCCACCCTGGACGGCGGAAAGATAAATAAGCATCCGGAGACAGAGGACGATGAAGATGCGGCAGCGAACTACCTGAACATGGATAATTTCATGTACGCCTTCGGCCAGCTTCTCCTGGCCATGGGCCTTGGCACCTACGTGAGCCAGTTCTTCGTGGACATCGGCCTCGTATTCCCGGGGTACATCGGCGCCATGATTGTGGCGGCGGTCATCCGGAATGTAGCGGAGGGAACAAAGCTTTTCGGCATTTACCAGAAGGAAAGCGAAGTTCTTGGGGGTATGTGCCTCAATATCTTCCTTTCCTGCGCCCTCATGAGCCTGAAGCTCTGGCAGCTGGCAGACCTGGCGGTGCCCCTCATCGTCACCCTTCTCATTCAGACTGTAGTAATGGCCCTCTTTGCGTATTTCGTCATTTTCCGTGTCATGGGCAGAAACTACGAAGCCGCTGTCATGGCTTCCGGCACCTGTGGATTCGGTATGGGTGCCACGCCAAACGCCATCGCCAACATGAATGCCATGTGTGAACGGTTCGGCCCGGCCCACACGGCCTACTTCGTCATCCCCCTCATCGGCGCCTTCGTGGTGGACTTCCTGAATGCCTCCATACTGATGGTCTTCATGAACCTGCTGAAGTAAGAAGCGGTTCGGGATGGTTACGGATAGAGCTGCTTGGATGGGGGGCTGCCCCACTCGAGTGTTTCTACCCATCAGCACGTAAAAAAGCATGGAAATTTCTTTCCATGCTTTTTCTATTTCCGGTCAGACAGTCCGTCCCAGGTCCTCCGCCATCTGCCTGTCCTTTTCCGGAGGCCTGCCGGCGATGGTGAGGTAGCCGCCGATCATGGCGCCGTTCAGGCCCGCCGCCAGGGCAAAGGCCTGAAGGTCCCGCAGCGCATTTTCCCGGCCCGCGCAGACCCGCATGATGGCGTGGGGCAGGATGAACCGGTACAGGGCAAACATGCGGAGCACCTCCACCGGCTTCGGCGGTTTATTCTTTCCGAAGGGTGTCCCCGGGATGGGACTGAAAATATTGAGGGGCACACTGGTCACGTGGTGGCTCCGCAGGGCAAAAGCCATGTCAATGCGGTCATCCTCCGTTTCCCCGAGTCCCATGATACCGCCGGAGCAGACTTCGAGCCCTGCTTTCTGGATGCGGCGGATATGGTCTTCTTTTTCCTTATAGGTATGGGTGGTACAGATATGGGGGAAATAGCGCTGTGCCGTTTCCAGGTTGCAGTGAATCCGCTGGCATCCCGCTTCCTTCAGCTGCTGCAGCTGGTCATCGGTGAGGAGTCCCAGGGAGCAGCACACGGACAGCTTCGTTTCTTTCGTAATCAGCCGTACCGCCTTCACGATGGAGGCGAACTGCACCGGGTCGCTCTGGCCCCGGCCGCTGGTGACGATGCCAAACCGCTCCGCCCCGTAGGCCTCTGCCTGTTTGGCTTCGTGGAGCAGGTCCTCCGGGCTCCGGAGGGGATATTCCTTGACCCCCGTGTGATACCAGCCGGACTGGGCGCAGAATTTGCAGTTTTCTGTGCACCTGCCGCTCCTTGCATTCACATCGCTGCAGAAACGCATCCGGTCACCACAGAAGGTCTTCCGGATCTTATCGGCCGCCGCCATAAGGAAGAGGGGCTCCGCTTTCCCCGCTTCATAAAGTTTTCCCGCTTCCTCCCGGCTGATTTCTCCCCCGCCGAGCACTTTATCCATACAATCTTCTATATACTTTACATTTTCATCCATACCATACCATCCCGATATTCAGAAATTAGGGAAGCACTGATTCAATCTGACTCTGCAAATGAACCAGTGCCTCCCTGGATTCAGCCACCGTCAGAAAGACACGCCACCGGCCTTCTCAATTCAGGTTCGGTGCCGTCTGCGTGCGGCCCAGGTCATGGAGCATGGCGATATCATCGGCCGGGTCCGAGCCTTTGCTCGTAAGGTAATTGCCGATCATGACGCCGTTCATGCCGCCGGCCAGAGCCATGGACTGGAGACTCCGGAGATTGATCTGCCGTCCGCCGGCCGTACGGATCTGGGCCTTTGGAAGGACAAAGCGGAACATGGCAAAGGATCGCAGGATTTCGAGAGGGGACAGGCGCTTATTGTGTTCAAAAGGAGTCCCCTTGATGGGGTTCAGCACATTGAGCGGTACCGCGTCGATGTGCATTTCCTTCAGATGGAACGCCATTTCCACTCTCTGGTCCAGCGATTCTCCGAGGCCAATGATGCCTCCGCAGCAGACGCGGATGCCCGCTTTCTGGGCACGGGCCACGTTTTCTGCCTTTTCTTCGGCTGTATGGGTTGTGCAGACTTCCTTGAAGAAGGAAGGTGCCGATTCGATATTGCAGTGCAGGCGGCTGATACCGGCTTCTTTCAGCTGGTACGCCTGCTCCTGGGTGAGGAATCCGAGGGAGCAGCATACTTCGATGCCCACTTCCTTGCGGATACGACGGATCAGGTCGAGAATTTCCGCAAAGTCCTTCGGATTTCTCTGGTCACGGCCTGCAGTAACAATATCGAAACGGGCTGCTCCGGCTTTTTTCGCTCTCTTAGCCGCTTCAATGACCTCATCTTCCGGAAGGAATTTATAGGTTTTTACACCTGTATGATAACGGGCAGACTGTGCACAGAATTTGCAGTCCTCCTGGCAGGAACCGCTCCGTGCATTGATGATGGCACAGAGATCTACACTCCTGCCGGAGAATTTCTGGCGGATCTTGTCGGCGCAGGCCAGGAGGAGCATGGTATCTTCATCCTTCGTGCGGATGAGGGCCTTTGCTTCATCCTCTGTCAGTTCCCCGCCGTTCAAAACCTTTTCTGTCCACTTCAAAATCTGTTCACAGCTGCTTTCCATCGCAAACCACTCCTTTTGTAAAATCGCCTGCCGTCCAATGACAGGATAATGCCTTTATAAAACCTTACGTGTATGCGTAATAGAAATATTCGTGTTTCGCAATGGTGCGGAATATTTCTATCCTATGAAGTTGTATATGAAACCGTATCAAAGCTGGGGCTGGGTCATGGACCGGCCAAGGTCCTCGGTCATCCGGATATCCTCTTTCGGATCCCTGCCGCCTGTGGTGAGGTAACCGCCCACCATGATGCCGTTCAGGCCGCCGGTCAGTGCATAGGCCTGCAGGCTCCGGAGGTTCACTTCCCGTCCGCCGGCGGTGCGGATCAGCGCCTTCGGCAGGACGAAGCGGAACATGGCAAATGTGCGGAGAACTTCCAGCGGTGGAAGCCGTTTATTCGTGTAGAAGGGGGTGCCCTTCACAGGATTCAGGATATTCATGGGGATGGAGTCGATGTGCATGGATTTCAGTTTGAAAGCCATTTCCACCCGCTGGTCCAGGGATTCCCCGAGGCCGATAATGCCGCCGGAGCACACGCGGATGCCTGCCTCCTGGGCAGTGCGGATGATTTCTTCCTTATCCCCCATGGTATGGGTAGAGCAGACTTCCGGGAAATAGGAAGGCGCTGTCTCGATATTGCAGTGAATCCTCGTGATGCCGGCTTCCTTCAGCCGAAGGGCCTGTTCTTTGGTAATCAGTCCCAGGGAGCAGCAGACTTCGATGCCCACCTGTTCGCGGATCTTCTTCACAATATCGATGATTTCCTCAAATTCATTGGGGTTATCCTGGTTCCTGCCGCTCGTTACGAGGGAGAACCGGACGGCACCGGCTTCCTTTGCCTTCCTGGCAGCTGCCAGAATTTCATCTTCCGGCAGGAGGCGGTACACCTTCGCTCCCGTGTGATACCAGCCGGACTGGGCACAGAACTTGCAGTTTTCCTGGCAGTGGCCGCTTCTTGCATTGATGATGGCGCAGAAATCAACGGCATTGCCGTTGAACTTCTGGCGGATCTTGTCCGCCATGGCCAGAAGCAGCATGGTATCCTCATCTTTTGTACGGATTAATTTCTTCGCTTCTTCCTCTGTAATCTCACCACCATCCATAACCTTATCGGCCAATCTGATAATTTCTTTGCAAGCACTGTCCATCATGAAAACTTCCTTTCCAATGCGGAGCACCTGCCGTTTCAAATTGTTACCTTGTAGACAAGTATAAAATAAACAATGGAATCTGTCAATCCGTTTATTTATGTATGTTGACAATATGTTGACGGATTGTCTCCCTTGTGATTTGAACCACCGGCATGTGGCTTCCAGGGAGGCCCTGCCGGAATGACACCAGCCACAAGCATGCCTTTCCACGCAAAAAGGCCTCCGGAAAGGGAACTGATCTTTCCGGAGGCCTTCTCAGGGAGGGTAATTGCATGAACTAACAACTTACTTTTTTATTTTTGGGGGGAGATAAATAAAGATTGTAAGAAACAACACGTTGAAAACAGGATTTGGGCTGCTGCCGGCGGACTTTGCTTCCACCGGCAGCCCCTGTCCTGCGAATCACTATCTGCCATTCGCATCACCAGGATTCTCTACGATACCGGACCTCAGCCGATCTGGATCCGATGGGCTTCTTCCACTTTCTTTTCATCTTCTTTAGGAAGTTCAATCTTCAGTACGCCATCTTTCAGGCTTGCTTTGATGCCGTCCTCTTTAATGCCTCTTACAGAGAACTGACGCTGGAAACCAACGGCGCCCCGTTCATGACGGAGATAATGTTTCTCTTCGTCCTTGGTCTCTTTCTTGTCTTCTCTTTTAGCGGCAATGGAGAGAACGCCATTTTCATAATTCACATGGATCTGGTCTTTCGTGAATCCCGGCATATCGCAGGTAATTTCATAATGATCTTTCAGATCCTCAATGTCCACTTTCGGAACTGCTACATAATCTTTATATACTGTCGGAATATCATCAAAGAAATGATCCAGAACAGTGTCACCGAATAATCCATCAAATGGAATCAAGCTACCCATAATCAAAGACCTCTTTCCTTTGCGTTTTAGTATTCTCATGTTCAGGTGTCCGGGTACCTTCCAGGTCTCCCTGTCGGGCCCCTTTCCTCCTGACAACTATAGTATAGCACTTTTAGCACTCAAGTCAAGAGAGTGCTAAAATATTTTTGACTTTTTATTTTATTTATTTGACTATTTAGGAAATATCGAGCTTACGTATACGAATTAAATTCATTCAATTGACTTATTAATTAGTGAGGAGTCAGGAGTGAGGGGTTAGGAATGGTGGCGCGGCGCGTGAATTCATAGAGCGCCGCATTTTATATTCCATGGCTTACAGCTGACCACTTACAGCTATCCGCTGACCGTTCAACCTATTCAACCCGTCCAACCCATTCAAGCTGCCTCCCTGGTTTCCTCTGCCCGAGGAGAATCGGTAAGTTGTAAGAAGGTAAGTCCGACTAAAAATCTAAAATGCGGCGCTTTATGAATTGTGCGCCGCACATCCACTCCTCACTCCTAACTTTTCCCTCCACCCCTTCCCTTACCATTTGCCCTTTTATGCTATGATGAGAAGAGATTCCTGCATTACGTAAAGGAGCCATCATGCTGACCATAGACCATCTTTATTTCTCCTACACCGGGAAAGAGCCCTGGCTTCTGGAGGACATTTCCCTCCAGGTGCCTGAGGGTTCCTATATTTCCATTGTGGGAAACAACGGGAGCGGCAAAAGCACCCTGCTGAAGCTCATCCTCGGTTTCCTCCATCCTGCAAAAGGCACTATCCGAATGAATGCCCGGCGCATCGGCTACGTACCCCAGATGCCGGGGCGGGACCAGGCCTTTCCCATCACCGTAAGAGAGGTCATCCATTCCTACGGAAAACTGCTTCACCTGAATTCTTTTTCTGTAAAGGAAACCCTTGCCGCCACGGGAATGGAGGATTTTGAGGACGTCCTCATGGGGCGCCTGTCAGGCGGACAGCACCAGCGGGTGCTCATCGCCCGGGCCCTCATGGGAAATCCGGACCTTCTCATCTTGGACGAGCCTTCCACAGGGGTGGACCTCATGAACCAGAGGGAAATTTACCGGGAGCTGTCCCGGCTGAACCGGGAGCGCCATCTCACGGTGCTGGCGGTGGAGCATAACATGGAGGAGGCCGGCAAAGTGTCCACCAGCCTGTACCATGTGGACCAGGGCCACGGCCATCTGTGCAGTGTTTCCCATTATATTGAAGAGTACATCGAAAAGGAGGGCGGCCATGTTCAGTTATAGTTTCATGCAGAATGCCCTTTTCATTTCCCTCTGCATCGCCATCCTCTGTCCCTGCATCGGCATATTTCTCGTGCTGAAGCGGTACTCCATGATTGGCGATACCCTGGCCCATTCTTCCCTGGCCGGCGTCACCCTGGGTCTTCTCTTCCGGGACAGCCCGGTGCTCACGTCCTTTATCTTCACCGCCCTGGCAGGGCTGTCCATCGAATTTCTCCGGCAGTATTTCAAGAAATATACGGACCTCATCCTGTCCATCGTCCTTTCCATTTCTGTGGGCATCGCCATCACCCTTATCAGCAGCGGCCATCTTCATGCCAATGCCGACGCCTATCTCTTCGGTTCCATGCTCACCGTATCCCCTGTGGATATGGCCGCCACCGCTATCCTGAGTCTATTGGCGGTGCTCCTCATTGCGTTCAACTACCACCAGCTTCTCTATATTACCTATGATGAGGACGCGTCCCGTATCGCCGGAGTCCACGTGAAACGGCTGAATTATTTATTTGCGTTCCTCGTGGCCGCTGCCATTTCCGTATCCATCCGGTCCGTGGGCATCCTGGTCATTACGTCCATGATCACCCTCCCTGTGGCCAGCGCCCTGCAGCTCCAGAAAGGATTCCGGGCCACCTTCCTGGCATCCCTGGCCTACAGTTTCCTTTCTATTCTGGGAGGATTCTTCATTTCTTTCTATATCGGCGCTGCCCCCGGCGGCGTAACGGCGCTGACAGCAGCCTTTCTTCTCCTTCTGACTCTATTTGTGAAGCACGTACTTTGAGGTACCTATGAAACTCCTTAAAAAGTGGGTCCTGCTCCTTCTGGCAGGGCTTCTCCTTTCCCTCACCGCCTGCGGACGGGAAGCGCCGCCCCCTCCGGAGGGAACCATCCCGGTAACCGTATCCTTCGGAGCCATGGAAAAGCTGACGAAGGCCATCGGCGGCAGTGCCGTGTCCATTACGGTCATGGTGCCCGACGGCACGGAGCCCCATGACTTCGAACCCCGGGCAGAGGATATGGTAAAACTTTCCCGATCCCGTCTTTTCGTGTATAACGGCATGGGCATGGAGCACTGGGCAGAAAAAGCCATCCGGGGAGCCGCCTCCCCAGGCCTCATCACCGTCGACGCCTCCGCCAGAGTGGCACCCATTCTCCTCACCGATGAAGAGGAAAGGGAGGAGCACGGTGCCTACGACCCCCATACCTGGCTGGGCCTGTCTGAAGCAAAAGAAGAGGCCCGGGCCATTCGGGACGGGCTCATTGCCGCCTCCCCGAAGGACCGGGACCTCTTTATGAAAAATTATGAAGATTTTGCGGACCGTATAGACCGGCTGGAAGAAAAATACAGGGGTTCCCTGGAAAGGGCACCACGCCATGAACTCGTCACCGGCCATGCCGCCTTCGGCTACCTGGCCAGGGACTTCGGCCTCACCCAGGAAAGCGTGGAAGATGCCTTCGCCACCGGCGAGCCGCCGGCCAGGAAACTCATAGAACTCATCGAGTTCTGCAAAGTTCACCATGTGAAAACCATCTTCACCGAAGAAACCATGGACCCCGCCCTTGCCAGGACCCTGGCCGCCGAAGCCGGCGCCAGGGCAGAGACCCTCTCCACCATGGAGGAGTCCGGCGATGAAAGCTACCTTGCCACCATGGAAGACAACCTGTCCAAGCTGGATCAGGCGATGAATGAATAAGGGATAGATACGATAAATAACCATATGTATATGGTTATTTATCGTATCCTGTCCAGTGTCACCGTCCTGTCCCGTTCTACGGAGAGGACTCCTTCTTCTCCGGAAAGACGCTGAACCAGGGCTTCCATATCCCGCGCCCCCAGGGGAGCCGCTGTCTTCAGGGCATACATGTTGAAATTCTTATAGTCATATACCACGGAAAGATGGTATTTCCGGCAGATTTCTTCCATCCCCCTCCTTTTCAGGTCCCCATCCACGGAGACCAGGATAACAGAAGAGGAAAGGCTGTCATTCCCCGGCCGTTCCCCATGGGGCCCGGGGATAAAGCAGTGGAACCCATGGGGTCTCTCCTGCCGGTTTCCGGAATATCCCCAGCAGTCATAGGGACCGTGGGCATCCGCCATAAGCGGGAAACAGAGAGCCCCTGCCAGGGCTGCTGCAATCCATACCGTTTTTTTCATCATACCTCCTGTACATCAATGGATCCTTTCATCGGCCGGAAAGGCTCTTTTTTCCTGCGGGATACTCTTTCTTCACAAAATGGATAAACCGCTGCAGGTTTTCCTGGATGAAGACCCCCTTCTTCCAGAGGATTCCCACCTTGCAGGTGATACCGGGAAGGGGAATCTTTACAAACTTCTCTTCATCCACCGGGATGGAACGATACAGAATGGCACTGCAGGTTCCCCCTTCCAGCGCCTGCAGCAGGGTGATGAGCTGGCTGCAGTACATTTTCACCGGAAGCTCCACATGGCGGGACCGGAAATAGGAAATCACCGTTTCCGTGGACATGGAGTCCGTATTGAAAAGAAGGATGGGCCGGCGGGAAAGGCTGTCCACGTCCACCGCCCCCGCCTTCACCAGGGGATGGTTCCGGGACAGGCAGAATACATAGGAATCCTCCATGATCTGAAAATAATTATAGGTATCCAGGTTGTACATGTCCAGATTGCCCAGGGCCACATCCAGTTCTTCCTTTTCCACCAGTTCCCCTGCCCGGATAGACCCGTATTCGAAGAGTTGTACCGACACCCCCGTCTCCTCCTCGAACCGGTCTGTGAGTTCCGGGATGCATACGGTGGAGAGAATGGGCGGTATGCCGATTCGAAGGGGCTTCTCCGCTTCCCTCCTGTCGAACCGGGTCTTCAGCTTTTCCGTTTCCTTCAGAATCCGCAGGGCTTCCTCATAGAAATCGGCGCCTTCGTCGGTCAGGGAAATCCGATTCCTGCCATGGATGAAAAGGCGGCAGTGAAATTCCTTTTCCAGGTCCCGAAGGGCCGTGGAGACGGTGGGCTGCGATACGTACAGCGCCTCCGCCGCCCGGGTAATGCTGTGGGCCCGGCAGACGGCGCAGAAATAGGAAAGCTGGGTAAGAGTCATGGTCCCTCCTTGAGAATGTCTGCATGCCGGCGGATGGATACGGGCACAGGGCTTCCGGCTGCCAGCGGCAGCAGCCCGGCCATCGTCTCTATCCGCAGCCATGCAAATCCATTTCTTTCAGTATAGCTTTTCCCTATGCTCAAATCAATAGTTTCAAATGTACATAGGCCTGGCAGGGACCTATAATAACTGCAGAGTGAGGGGAAGCAAAGAGCTTCCCGAAATAAAAGGATTACTGCTGTCTAGGAGGATATAATGAACCACGAAGAACAGGTTGAAAAAATGAAAGATATTATGGCCAAATTTCTTGGCCACACCGCCATCCGTCTTCCGGACGACGTGATTGAAAAGCTGGAAGAACTGCGGGACAAGGAAGATACGCCCCTGGCCAAAGTCATTTACCGTACCATGTTCCGCAACCAGATGCTGGCAGAAAAACTGCAGCGCCCGTCCTGCCAGGATACGGGGGTTCCCCAGTTCTGGATCCGCTGCGGCACGAAATTCCCGCTTATCGATGACCTGGAAAAGCTGCTGCGGGATTCCGTGGTGAAGACCTCCTTCGAAACGCCGCTCCGTCTGAATTCCGTAGAAACATTCAGCGAATACAACACCGGAAAGAACGTGGGCAAAGGCACCCCCACCATCTGGTGGGACATGGTTCCCCATTCCGATCAGTGCGAGATCTACACCTACCTTTCCGGTGGCGGATGCTCGCTTCCCGGCTGCGCCACGGTACTCATGCCCGGTGAAGGCTATGAAGGGGTGACGAAGTTTGTACTGGACCGCATGACAAGCTACGGCCTCAATGCCTGCCCGCCGCTTCTTGTGGGCGTAGGCATCGGCACCTCCGTGGAAACGGCGGCACTGAACTCCAAGAAAGCCCTCTTCCGCCCCATCGGAAGCCACAACGATAACCCAAACGCAGAAAAAATGGAACACCTCCTGGAAGACGGCATCAATGCCCTGGGCCTCGGCCCCCAAGGGATGGGCGGCCATTACTCCGTCATGGGCGTAAACATTGAAAACACCGCCCGCCACCCCTCTGTCATCGGCTGCGCTGTATGCGTAGGGTGCTGGAGTCACCGGAGAGGCCACATTGTATTCGACAAAGACCTCTATTTCAAGACCGATACCCACAGCCATTTCACCTATAACGGCTGATTCGATAGTTGGATTTTATCATAAAAGGAGAAGAAAATGGCTGTTTCAATCGTAGACGGAAATAAAGTACTCACCACCCCCATTTCCCGGGAAGATCTGAAAGATATTCATATCGGAGATATCATTTACCTCTCCGGCGACCTCACCACCTGTCGTGATGTAGCCCACCGCCGGGTGGTAGAAGAAGGCAGGGACCTGCCCGTAGACATTAAGGATAAGGCCATCCTTCACGCAGGCCCCATCATCCGTCCCCACGGGGAAGAGTCCTATGAAATGGTTTCCGTAGGCCCCACCACCTCCATGCGCATGGAAAAATTCGAGTATGAATTCGTAAAGAAAACCGGTGTCCGGGTCATCGTAGGCAAGGGTGGTATGAAGGAAAATACGGAACGGGCCTGCCGTGAATTCGGTGCCATCCACTGCGTATTCCCCGCCGGAAATGCAGTGGTAGCCGCCCAGGAAGTAGAAGAAGTGGTGGATGCCCACTGGAAGGAACTGGGCATGCCGGAAACCCTGTGGCACTGCCATGTGAAAAATTTCGGTCCCCTCATCGTTTCCATCGATTCCTACGGGAAGAACTACTTCGAAGAGAAAAAGGTGGAATACAACAGGCGGAAAGACGAGCAGATCAAAATCATCAGCGCCCAGGTGGGATTCATTAAGTAAACGTCATGAAAACAGATAGAGCCGCCAGCATGGGGCTGCTGACAGCCCCATGCTGATAGCTCAACCCATAAGCATGCCAAACCAAAAGGGAGCAGGACAAATCCTGCTCCCTTTTATGATGCTCCTTATCCCCTTTTCGCCAGGTCAAAGACCTCCTGGAAGGGGACTCCCTTTTCTTCGGCCCGTTTCTTCACCGATTCATACTCCGGATACCGCCGTTTTTCGCCGTGAATGGTGACTTCCTTCACCTTCACCTTACCATAGGCCGTATCTACTTCCACTTCCTCCCGCCGGAGGATGGACCGCATGACCGAGGTGAATTCCCGGATGCCGATGGTGGTGGTCTCGCTGAAGATGATATCCTCCATGGCATCCTTCGTGTCCTCTTTGCAGATCACCGTAAGCTCCCAGGCAGGGCGGTTCTTTTTCATGTAAACGGGGCTGTAATGGACGTCCAAAGCTCCCGCTTCCATGAGGCGCTTCATGGTGTATCCCAGCACTTCACCGCTGGCATCGTCGATGTCACTTTCCAGTTTCACCACTTCATCCTTATCCCCCTGTCCTTCCCCGGTATCGATGAGGAGGGCCCGGAGGATATTGGTCCGTTCTTTATAGTCCCGTTTTCCGGCACCAAGGCCCGTCTTTACGATGGTAAAAGAAGCAGGCAGGCTGTGGGACGTGCAGAGGGCTGCTGCAATGGCTGCTCCCGTGGGGGTTACATACTCTCCCTTCGCTTCCATGATTTCCAGGGGCATATGGCAGGCGGTGACGATATTCAGCGTAGCCGGAACCGGCACCGGAAGCACGCCGTGCTGGCAGCGGACGGAGCCGGTGCCTTCCGAGAGCTTCGGCACAATGACATCGGTAATGCCAAGGGACTCAAAGCATACGGCCGCTGCAATGATATCTACGATGGAATCGATGGCTCCCACTTCATGGAAGTGGACCTCTTCAATGGGCAGGTTATGGGCCTTCGATTCCGCCTCCGCCACGATGCGGAAAATCTTCTTCGCCAGTTTCCGGGCGGATTCCGTCATGTCCGTACCGTCGATGACCGCTTCCACATCCGCCAGATGCCGGTGTTCATGATGGTGGTGATGGTCGTGGTCATGATGGTGGCCCTCTTCGCCATGGCAGTGGCAGTGATGCTCGTGCCCATCACCTTCTTCCTCATGGCAGTGGCAATGGTGTTCGTGATCATGGCCCTCCTCCCCGTCATGGCAATGGCAGTGATGCTCGTGATCATGGCCTTCTTCCCCGTCATGACCATGGCAGTGGTGGTCATGATCCTCTTCCCCATGATGATGTTCTTCTGCCACCGGCAGGGGCCCATAGAGATAGGCCATATCGTGGTCATGGTTTTCGTGTTCTTTGTCCAGGATCACATTGAAATCGCAGCAGTCGATGCCCGCCTTCTGCACCCTGGAGATTTTCACGGTGAATCCTTTGGCAGGGATGGAGTCCAGTGCCTTTTCCAGTACCTTCCGATCCGCCCCCAGGTCCAGAAGGGCTGCCACAAACATGTCTCCCGCAATGCCGGAAGACGCTTCCAAATATAAGGATTTTCCCATTTAAATCTTTCCCCTTTCCGCCAGCCGGTTGATCTGGGTAGCCACATAACCGGCGCCAAAACCGTTATCTATATTCACTGTCACTATGCCATTGGCACAGGAATTAATCATGGTCAGAAGAGCCGACAGGCCATGGAAACTGGCGCCGTATCCTACGGACGTGGGCACCGCAATCACCGGATTCCGTACAAGGCCGCCAATGACAGAGGCCAGAGCCCCTTCCATGCCGGCCACGGCGATGACGCAGTTCGCCTGCCGCACCAGGGCCTCCTTGGATAGGAGCCGGTGGATGCCACTCACGCCGACGTCATAAATCCGTTCCACGTGGCTGCCGAAGTATTCCGCCGTCTGGGCGGCTTCCTCAGCCACGGAAATATCCGCCGTACCACCGGTGCACACGGCGATGCAGCCGATGTGGTCCTTTTCCTTTTCCTGCTTCAGGATATGGGACACCGGGTCATAGGAAATATCCGGCAGGAACTTCTTCACCAGTTCATACTGGTGGGCACTGGCCCGGGTCCCGAAGACTTCCCCATCACAGTCGTAGAGCTTCCTGAAAATCTGTCCCAGGAAAGCGTCGGACTTCCCCTGGCAGTACACCACCTCCGCAAAGCCGGACCGCTTCTTCCTGTCTGTATCCAGCTTCGCAAATCCCATTTCCTCATAGGACCGGTCCGCCGGATTCTCCCGGAGAAGGCTCTCCGCCTCATCAATATCCAGTTTTCCCTGCTTTACCTGTTCCAGAATATTCTTGATATCCATATGGCTCCTATTGCTGTCGATACGACGACTCAGTAATTGAATGAGGAGTTAGGAATTAGGAATGGTGGTGCGGCGCACAATTCATATAGCGCCGCAATAATATAAGATATCAAATACTTTGCATACAAATTTTAGCCTTATGAAGTTCAGCCAGTTTTTAACTATTTGCCGTAATTGGATAAAACGCAAAAATAACTAATACTTGCGGCGCTATATTATTTGTGCGCCGCCACCATCATCCTAACTCCTGATTCCTAATTCCTAATTAACCATCCTGCCTCTCATGGTCTGTAAGTATAGAAATCCTTACTGAATTATTTTTCCAGCACCTCATCCATACTGCCCATGCGGTAGCCCATGAGGTCCATGGTGACGTAGGTGAAACCGAAGGACCGGAAGGCCGCTGCCACTTCCTCGTGAATCTTATACAGATGCCACAGGTCCTCCGGCAGCACTTCGATGCGGGCCATGTTTCCTTCATGGAAACGGACCCGGAGCTGTTTGAACCCTTTGGCGAAAAGGAAATCCTCCGCCTTTTCCACCATGCCCAGTTTGTCTTCCGTAATGGTTTCCCCATAGGGGAACCGGGTAGCCATGCAGGCAAAGGAAGGCTTGCTCCAGGTGGGCAGCCCCGCTTCCTTCGAAAGGGCCCGGATATCTGCCTTGTAAAGCCCTGCATGCCGCAGGGGGCTCCGGACAGCCAGCTCGGAGAGGGCCTTCAGCCCCGGCCGGTACTGGGACGCATCATTCATATTCGTCCCGTCGATGACATAGGCAAATCCTTCCTCCTCCGCCATCTTCTTCAGGGAGCTGAAGAGGAAATGCTTGCACAGGTAGCACCGGTTGGCCGGATTCTCCGCGAATCCTTCGATTTTGAACTGGTCCATTTTGACTACTTTCTGCCGGATGCCTTCTTTTTTGCAGTACTCTATGGCATCCGCCACTTCCCGCTCCGGTACGGAAGCCAGGTTCATGGTCACCGCCATGGCCTTAGTCCCCAGCACCTTTCTGGCCTCATGCATAAGGTAAGTCGAATCCACGCCGCCGGAAAAGGCCAGCACCACGCTGCCCAGTTCCTTCAGGTACGATTCCAGGGCTTCCTGTTTCTTCAAAAGTTCTTCACTCACCATGACAGTATCTCCATTCTTTATACACCGTCCTGACTCCGGGCGCCTGCCGGGAGGATGGAAGGGCGGAAAATACGGCCCGCCAAAGGGCCGCAGGTACTTTATTTTTTCATTATAACATATGAAGCAGGGTTTAACGGAAACAGGGGGAGGACTCCGCTGCAAACGCATCCTGTCGTTAATCAGGAGGTGGGAAAAGGAGAAAGTATGGCAGCGGTGCACAAATCATATAGCGCCGCCCCATGAATTCTGACAGTCTGAAGTCTCCACCAGCCGTAAGCATGCAGCCACCCTGCTGATGAACTCTATCCATCATCCCATTATAAAAGCGACGCCAATGGCGCCGCTTTCTTCAAGCCTTTCCTTCCATCATTTTCCGGATCCGTTCCCTTCTTCTCCGGGCCGCCTCTTCATCAATAATGATGTGGTGGCCCGCCGCCGTAACGAATTCTTCCTGCTTCGGCATCACCTTCTGTGCACCGTAGCGGGCATAATCAAAATCGCCGCCCAGTGCGCAGCTGGCGCAGTCCCGTCCGCTGGCACCTCTCCACATACGATAAAGGCTGTATCCAAACCATGCAGCAATAGCGCATATAATAAGGGCTGTCAAAAAAGTACCCATAGCAGCCGCCTCCTTTTACTGATAATTCTTCTCAGAATTATTATACCACCATTTTAGGGTTCCCACAATAAAAGAAAGAATGCCTCCTCAAAGAGGAGGCATCATTGGATCAGATGAGGATCATACTCCCCGCTGCCAGGAGAAGTCCAAAGGTAAGACGGTTGAACATTTTCTGGTTGATCATGTCATGAATTTTATTTCCCAGATATATTGCAGCGGCCAGGGGAATCACACCCAGCGCCAGAAGTTCAAAGAATTCCGGAGTATACAGACCTTTCTGGTAATCATTGAACATGAGCACCAGATTCAGTACAGTCCATACGGAGGCCACATTGGCCCGGAAGGAATCCTTATCCCGGAAAGTAGCCACAAGGTACACCACCAGCAGGGCCCCGCCGGAAGCGAACATGCCATGGATAATTCCGGCGCCCAGAAGCACGGGGATAGCAATCCATGCAGGCAGGGGAGATGTCCCCTGTTTGAAAATCATATTCTTCAGTGCCACTCCCACGATGATGGCTCCATAGAGAGGAACCAGGATCTGCTGGTTGACTGCGTTATAAAGATGGATGCCGATGGCCATCCCTACCAGCATGAACGCCACAATCCGAAAGAGTTCCCTGCCATTGATATATTTCCGATTCCGGAACATCAGGTACGCACAGACGAGCCAGCAGATAGCATTAATTACAGCCTTTGCCATATCCGGGCCATAGAGAAGAATCGTAGGCGGGATAGAAATCATGACCCCCGCAAATCCGGTCAGTGCCTGCACAATATTAGAAATAAATACAGCCGCCATGAAGAGGGCCAGTTTGATAAATTCAGGAAGCATCATTAAGTCCATAAGTATCACCTTATTCCTGTCTATTTCTTAAAGGCGGATAGTATCGATGTCCGCCGATGCGAATCTTGATGTTTCCATTATAACCCCGGTTTTTGCGGGTTATGTCCCTTTGTTCAATCGGTATAGATTAATCTAATTATGTTATTGATTTTTGTGTAATCAATCTTATTTTCGAATGACTAGATAACAATGTATGTATAACCATAACTCATATTAACAGGTCAATATGATTTAATATCATCGTCGATAAAATCGAGTTTTTTGAAAGAAAGCGGTCTGTTTCAATCATGGAAACCACCGGTTTCCTGTTTTCCCCGGCCTTTGAAAAGCAATCGATATAGAAAAATTTAATATATACCTATAAGCCTATTGGTACCCCTTGACAGGTTTTCAAACTCCCCCGACATCCTGTATAATAGGGAAAGATATTTCCTGAAAAGTGCCACCGTGCAGAAAGGGCTAAACATGGCAGAAACCATTCCATTCCCCCAGGGGAACCGCAAAAAAAATCTGAAAGCTGACATTTTTGACAACTATACAAAGGCAAAGGGGCTGAATTTTTTCAAGCGCCGGGATGTGCATGACTCCTATGATACTTCGGTCTTCATGACCGCCATTCCCGCCGGAAAGCACCACAAGCTGGTGGCTGCAGTCATCACGGACAACAGTATGTACATTCTTCTTCGGGTTCATCTGGGCACTGCCCCCAAAGGGCCGGCAAGGAAGACCTTCATGGCTTTCCTGAATGACCTCAATGCCCATCACGCCATCATGAAATACGTGGTAGGCTCCGATGACAACGTATTCCTCGACGTCACCACCACCACCAGGTCAGAAAAGTTTGACCCCGAAGTAGTTCGCGTTACCCTGGATATGATCATCTACCACCTGGGAGAAGTGTACGACGACATCGCCCGCCGTCTGGATAAGCCCGGAGACGAAACAAACGGATTCAGTCTGTAAGGCTGGTATGACATTATCCCATATATCCCGGGAAAACGGCATGCCCATTAATCAGGAATGAAGGTGCGGCGCACACAATTTGAAAGCGCCGCAAATATATTTATCAGCAAAGCCTCTGAATGACCACATTTGATTTCATCCGCCCCATAGCAACTGCTGGCGGGTTATCAAATTGGCGGCGCTATATAAATAATGCGCCGCCACCACCATTCCTCATTCCTAAATCCTAATTCCTAATTTACTAACTCACCAACTCACCAGCTCGCTGACTCACTATTTCTAAGGAGTTCCTCCCTATGATTCGTCCTATTGTCAAAGATATTCTCTTCCTGGGAAGGAAAGCCGGGAGAGCTTCCTCCAAAGACCGGGCCGATGGCCAGGACCTTCTGGATACATTGGTATCCCACCGGGAAAACTGCGTAGGCCTGGCGGCAAATATGATCGGCAGCACAAAGGCCATCATTGCCATTTATGACGGAGAAAAGGCCATGGTCCTGTATAACCCGGTCATCACAAACCACTCTCCCACCTCCTACGACGCCGAAGAAGGATGCCTTTCCCTTGCCGGACGCCGTCCCTGCCGGCGCTACGACTGGGTGGAAGTGAAATACGAGGATGAATCATTCCACAAGAAAAAGCACCGTTTTAAGGGTTTCACCGCAGAAATTGTCCAGCATGAAATGGACCATCTGGAGGGTATACTGATATGACAGCTGCAAAAACCATGGCCCCGGCCATGGTTTTTATATTGCCTGCGCCCATAACATCGGATCATGTACCTCCGGAGTGACCGGGATTATCCTACTGGGGAAATTCCAATCAAATTCCTGCTCCTTCTTCATGTTCATAAAACAGTAAATAGGTTATAATAGTAAAGATCTCGGTCCGGTTTTATTATTTTGCCGGATTCTGTAGGAGGAACGAATGAATATCACAATCATCGGTGCCGGCAGCACAGCCCTGGCGGCCGCCGCATTTTTTAACCTGAAAAATATCCCCTGTCAGGTCTTTGTCAGGAACCGCATGAAGGCAGCGTTCTGGAATAAGACGCCCCTCACCGTCCGGGGCCGGATGGATGCCTCCTTCTTTGTGCCCGTGGTAACGGACCTCAAAGAGGCCTGTCAGAAAGCGGATATCCTCATGGTCTGCACCCATGCCACGGACCACGAAGCGGTGGTAGAAGAGGTGGCACCCTTCCTCCGGGAAGGACAGTGCCTTCTCTTCATGAACGGCTGCTGGGGAGCCATCAAGGCCTGCCGTGTACTTTCCAAGAAACAGGATGTGCCGGATATCACCATTGCAGAGACTGCCAACATGCCCTTTATTTCCAGACTCTCCCCGGATTACAAATGTCTCGATTTCAAAGCCATGAAAGAGGAAATCGGCTACTCCTGCCTGGGGAAAGAAGGGGAACTCAGCAATCTCTTCCATCTCATGGCGTCCAAGGTGAGCCGGGTAGCATCGCCTGCGTCCACTTCCCTTTCCGCCACGAACCCCATCATCCACGTCACCCAGTGCCTCTTCAATATCACCCGCATAGAAAATGGGGAATCCTTCCATTTCTTTGGTGTCCCCCTGACAAGGCGGGTGGCAGACTACATGGAGGCCTGTGATAATGAACGGATTGCCATTGGTAAAGCTCTGGGCCTTTCCCTTTCCTCCCTGCTGGATGTACTGAATGCTTCCTGGGGAGATAAAAAAGAAAATCTCTATGAAGCGCTCACCGAAAATGAATCCTACAAAACGGTCATGGCTCCTTCTGACCTTAAAGGCCGCTACCTGTCTGAAGACCTGCCCTGCGGTATGGGAAGTCTCCGGGACCTGGCAGATATGATGCACGTAGAGGCGCCTCACATTCGAAGTCTCGTGGATACTCTGTCCCTGTATCTGGGAACAGCCTATACCCCTTTCCTGACACCCCAGGACCTGCGTGTCATTAAAAGCCTGAAATAGGAGCATCTGCCCCCAATGCTGTTTTTCCCAAAAGGAGGATCTCTATGAAGAAATTGCTGGTTACCCTCATGGCTGCCTGCCTGTTTATGGGAGGAACCCAGGCCATGGCGGAAAATTGGATTTCCTTTCAGGACTCCGCCACCACCCAGGTGGATACGGACTCCTACGTGGACAGCGGCCTCCGTTCTTCCCTGAATATCAAATCTCTGGGAAAAGATGGCACCACTATTTCAACCATTGAATTTGACAAAGATAAAAGGGCCTACCGGGTAGCAGAAATGAAGACCTTCGATACTTCCGGGAAGGAAACCCACGAATTCAGGTACAGTGATGATCCCCAGAACTGGAGCCGCCTCGTGCCCCATTCCTTCGGCATGAATCTCTATACCCACTACGTAGCCAATCCGCTGCCCCGTTTCGTGAAGCCCCTCTGGCTCCTGGTCTATAAGGAACAGGGCGTCCGTTTCCATGGCAGCACCTACGATGTAGAAAAGAACACCATCACCTACAAAGACGGGTACGCCACATTCTGGGTCCGCATCTCCTATCCCTGGAAGGACCAGAATTTCTCATCCGTCATTTACCACGTAAAGATGGATGTGCCCCATAAACGGATCCAGACCCTGTCCATGACCCGCTACAGCTACGACGGAAAAATACAGAGCCACGGTGCCGGCACCGCGGACCGGGAAGCCATCGCTCCTGATTCTCCTATGGAGAAAATCCATGACTACATTAATAAGGAACTCCTGGCCGGCCACATCCGCATGCTGTCGTCGCTGTGAGTCATTTTCAATGCTGATGGCCGGAGTCATTTACATCAGGAGCTGATAGCGATCAGATGCCAGCAGCCCTGTGCCGGTTATATCCATCGATCAGCACCCGCAATTACAAACTATGATACGAATCTACACACATACAAAAAATGAAACCGAATCCCAGTCCTGCTATGGCGCCTTCCTGAAAGGAGCCGTTCCGAAGGAAGGATGGATCCTCGTGGAAGGGCCTCACCTGTACCTCTTCCACGAAAAGCCCTCTATTCCCGAGGAAGAAGCCCTGCCGGTCTCTTCCGGCCCGGTGGACTGGATTTTTTCTTCCCTTCCCGAAGAAAAAGCCCGGGCCGCTTATACTGCTTTCCTCTCCGGCCGCCGGCTTCCTGCGGGAAGCGCCCTGGCAGCAGGAGATGGAAAAATCGTCGTTTTCCCGTCGAACACCTGGGAACCGGACCTGGGAATCATGGATATTTACCATCTTCCCTTCGACCCCCTGGAGGAAGTATGGACGCCCCAGGAAATTGCAAAGCTCTATGGCATCGATGCGAAGCGGGTCCAGTCGGACTGCGAGCGGGCCGGAGAGGGAGGACTCTTTGCTTTTTCCGAAGTGAGAAAGTCCGGCACCACCTGGCTCATCCTGAAATCCGCCGCCCTTCGGGTCTATCGAAATGAGAAATCGGAAAAGTTACCTTTGAATCCCCTGCTTCTCGTTTTCTCCACCATAGAAGCCGCCCGTATCTGGAACCGGGACAGCAACGCCGTACGGAGTGCTGCCGCCGGAGCCGGCCACGCTGCCGCCCGCATGCATGAAGGGGACCGGCGGAAATCGGGCCGCACCTGGCTTGTCACGAGAGATGCCATGGACCGCCTCTTCGGCCAGGCCCTGCCGGGCCCCATGAAAGAAGCCATGAAGTGGATGTAAAGGGCCGCCGGACTGTGACTGACGTCAAGGCTAATGAAAAGGCTGCCAAGGGGAACGCCTGCGGCGAAGCGGCTCAAGGGGAACGGCCTGCGGCCGAGGGGATATATAAAATTGGCGGCGCTATATAATTTGTGCGCCGCCACCACCATTCCTAATTCCTAATTCCTAATTATTTTTGCGCTGATCCATCCCCTTCAGCCACTTTCCAACATTCCCAGCCCCAATCTCCTTCCCCTTGCATTCTCTCCTATATATGTGTTATATTGAACATAATTGATATGTTATCCATAAAAGCAAGGACAAGAGAGAGTACATGGATGGAACCATACCAGAGAGCCCCGGTGGTGGAAGGGGGCATGGGAATTTCATGGAAGTGCCTCTTCGAGCAGGCGGGCTGAAGAAATGTAGGCCGTCCGGGGTGCCCGTTACAGCTCACAGTCACAGTTACTTGCCAAGGTTTTCCCGGTGACGGGAAAGCGAATTTGGGTGGAACACGGAAATCTCCGTCCCATGGGATGGAGATTTTTTATATTGTTTATAACGAAAGAAGGCTCTGTATGTCCCTCGTATTGCAGGCGGAACACATCCGCAAATCCTTTGGAACCCATCCGGTGCTGAAAGATATCAGCCTGTCCGTAGAGAAGGGCAGCGTCGTCTCCATCCTGGGCCCCTCGGGCACCGGGAAGACCACATTTCTCCGCTGCCTGGACTACCTGGAAAAGCCGGACGCCGGAAAGCTCACCATCAGCGACGTATCCGTCGATTTTACCCATATCACGAAGAAGGAAATCCAGCAGCTCCGCCGGAAATCCACCATGGTTTTCCAGTCCTTCAACCTCTTCAAAAACAAGACGGTCCTGGAAAACGTGACGGAAGGCCTCATTTACGGCTACGGCAAAACGAAGAAAGAAGCCAATGAAATCGCCATGAAAGAGCTGGAACGGGTGCACATGGCGGATTATGCAAAAATGTACCCCTCCGCCCTCTCCGGCGGCATGCAGCAGCGGGTGGGCATTGCCCGGGCCCTGGCCCCCAGGCCGGACGTGATTCTCTTCGATGAACCTACGTCCGCCCTGGATCCGGAGCTGGTGGGGGAAGTGCTGGATACCATCGCCTCCGTTGCCACCCTGGGTATCACCATGATCATCGTCACCCATGAAATGCACTTCGCCAGGGAAGTGTCGTCGAAGGTGGTCTTCATGACCGATGGCCACATCGTGGAAGAAGGGACCCCCGATGATATCTTCACCCACCCAAAGGAAGAAAAGACGAGGCAGTTCCTCCAGCGCATGTTGAAACGGGAAGAGGGATAAAATGCTGACCTTTAATGTTTCCTATTTCCTGGGCCTCTTTCCAAGGCTCTCCACGGCCCTGCCCTTTACCATAGAAGTCATCATTGCCTCCATCGTCCTCTGCCTTTTCTTCGGCACCCTGGTTGCGGTGATCCGCATCGCAAAAGTGCCCATTCTTCACCAGATCTGCGAAGTATGGCTGTCCTATAACCGGTCCATGCCTTTCATTCTGGACCTGTACCTGGTGTACTTCGTGCTGCCGGTCATCGTCCGGGCCCTTCACATCAGCCCCGACGGCTGGCCTCTCACGGCCTACGTACTCATCGCCCTGTCCTTTCACTACACCCCGGTGATTTCCGAAATCATCCGCCCCGCCTACCTGTCCGTAGATAAGGGACAGACCGAAGCGGCCATGGTCTTCGGCCTCTCCCCTTTCCACCGGGTGGTCCACATCATCGCCCCCCAGGCCCTGCCGGTGGCACTGCCGGGCCTCGTAAGCGAAGCCATCAATATCCTGAAAGACACGTCGGTCATGTACTTCATAGGCGTGGTGGACCTCATGGGCCGGGCGGGCCTCATCATCAACGCCAATTACGGCCAGGGAAAACTGGAAACCTACTGCGCCGTGGCACTCATTTACTGGGCCCTGGTCATTCTCGTGGAGCTGGCGTTCCATCTGTTCCAGAAGTATAACAGCAGAGAAGTAAGGAGGGCATAAAATGATAGATTTTTCCATATTACCGACGGCTCTCCTCTTCATCGCCAAGGCCATTCCCAATACCCTCTTCATGGCCTTTATCAGCCTGTTTTTCGGCATCGTTATCGGCTCTGCCATTGCCGTGGCCCGGGAACGCTGCGGTAAAGGGGTAAACGGTCTCTTTGCGGTATTCGTTTCTTTCCTCCGCGGCGTACCGGCCATCGTACAGCTTTTCATTGTCTATAATTCCCTGCCCTTCCTGCTGGCTCCCCTCATTTCATCCGTCGTCGGCCACACGGTGAAGCCCTTCGACGTATCCCCCTACTGGACCGTGTATACCACATTTATTCTGTACAACACCGCCTACCAGTCGGAAAACGTGCGGGGCGCCCTGCGGGCCGTGGAAAAGGGGCAGTATGAGGCCGCCGTGGCCATGGGCATGACCCCCTTCCGGGCCTTCACCCGCATTATCTTTCCCCAGGCCTTCCTGGTGGCCATGCCGGCCTTCTTCACCTACTACCTGAAGACCATCAAACTTCTGGCCCTCGTATTCACGGTGAAAGTGGTGGATATGTTTGCGGAAGCCGACATTTTCTCCGCCCTCTACAACCGGCGCACGGAGCCTTACATCGCCGATGCCATCGCCTACTGGGCCGTGGCCATTATCCTTACCTTCTTCTTCTCCTGGTGGGAAAAGAAACTCCGGGAAAAGATGTAAGTATTGGACCCGAGCCTGCAAGCCGGACTGCCCGCACCTTTCTTGACTCATTTCCTTCTCTCCCCTACAATGGAGACATGTACACGGAAGGAGCGATTTCCATGAATATAAGAGAAGAAACCCTGCAGATGAAACAGGCCTCTCCCCTGCTGGCAGCCACGCCCTTAACCCAGAGGAACCGGGCCCTGGAAAACATCCGGGACACCCTCACCGCCCATAAAGAAGAAATCTTTGCAGCCAACCGGAAGGACCTGGCCCTGGCCGAAGAAAACGGGGTGCCCCAGGCCGTAAAGAAGCGGCTGAAATTTGACGAAGGAAAACTTGCCGACGTGACGGCGGAACTTACAAGCCTCCTCTCCCTGCCGGACCCCATCGGAAAAGTAACCCTCCATCGGCAGCTGGATGAAGGGCTTATTCTCACCCGCATTACCTGCCCCATCGGCGTCATCGGCGTCATTTTCGAAGCCAGGCCCGACGCCCTGGTCCAGATTTCCTCCCTCTGCCTGAAGAGCGGCAACTGCGCCATCCTGAAAGGCGGGAAAGAAACCACCTATACAAACCGCATCCTCTTCTCCCTCATCCACGAGGCCGCCATGGCGGCGGGGCTCCCGGAGAAATGCCTCCTCCAGGCGGAGCAGCACAATGAAATCGACGAACTCCTGGAATGCCAGGGCTCCGTGGACCTCCTCATTCCCCGGGGCTCCAATGCCTTCGTGCAGTACATCATGCACCACACCAGCATCCCCGTCCTGGGCCATGCAGACGGGGTGTGCCACATTTACGTGGATAAGGACTACGATATCGAAAAAGCCATCCCCATCATCATCGATGCCAAGACCCAGTACACCGCCGCCTGCAACGCGGTAGAAACCATCCTGGTCCACCGGGCCATTGCCAAAGATTTCCTGCCGAAACTGGCCAGAGCCCTCCGGGATCACAACGTAGCCATCCGGGGCGGTGAAGGGGTAGATGATATCATTCCCGCCCAGCCCATGGACAAAGAGGCCGGCTGGCACAAGGAATACCTGGACCTCATGCTTTCCATCGGCCTCGTGGACAGCGTGGATGAAGCCATCCGCCACATCAATACCTACGGCTCCCACCATACGGACTCCATTATCACCGAAAACGATGCGACCGCCGAACGGTTCCTGACCTTAGTCGATTCCGCCGGGGTCTACCGGAACGTATCCACCCGCTTTGCCGATGGCTTCCGCTACGGCTTCGGTGCAGAAGTGGGCATTTCCACCTCCAAAATCCACGCCCGGGGCCCCGTAGGCCTGGAAGGACTGGTTTCCTATAAATACCGGCTCATCGGAAACGGCCAGGTCGTAGGGGACTACGCCTCCGGGAAAAAACACTTCCACTTCAGGGATCTGTAAAGAAGCGTCCAGGCTGCAGCCCGGCAGGTTGGGAAGTGGGTTAGTGAGATAGTGAGATAGTGAGACAGGTTGGAAGGGTTGTAAAGGTTGGTGAGGTTGATTCAATCTATTCAAGCCTTCCAACCTATCCAACCTATGAGACTTACCCACCGCCCCCGTCATTTCGAGCGGAGGTAAGCGTCGTGATGAGTATATCTGTAAAAATGGTATGTGAGAAGGAGTCGAGAAATCTCCCTGGTATATGACTGTGACGGTATTTCAGCATTATCTGCCGGGAAAAGGCCTGTATTCCCGAACACAAGAAAGATTTCTCGACTCCTCGGAGCTGTAGCGATTCTGGACTGAATTCTCATATAGCATGCTCACACCGCTCGAAATGACGGAATACGGGCAGAGCCATTCTTCGTGGTATACCATTTTACACAATTGACTCCATCCCTCCCCCATCATTTCGAGCGGAGGCAAGCGCCGTGATGAGTATATCTGTAAAAATGGTATGTGAGAAGGAATCGAGAAATCTCCCTGGTCAATGACTATGACGGTGTTACAACGTTATCTGCTGGAAAAAGCCCTGCATTCCCGAGCCCGAGAAAGATTTCTCCACTCCTCGGAGCTGCAGCGATTCTGGACTGCAGAGCCATTAAGCATACTGCCACCGGTCGAAATGACGGGGTGTGGGAGGGGTCATTTTTTCAGAAATACCGTTATCACTCCAGGTGACTATATTCCCCTTAACGTCATTTCGAGCGTTGGTAAGCGTCGGAGTGAGAGAAAACATAAGAATCGTATGTGAGAGAGAGTCGAGAAATCTCCCAGATAGATGACTGTGACGGTATTCCGGAAAAAGATTTGAGAATTGAGGTCCAGCGGCTGCATCACCGGTCGAAATGACGGGATGCAGAAAGCGCCGTGCTTCGTGGTATACCATTCTCCTGAAATGATTCCACCAAAAGGGAGCCGAGAAAGATGATTTTTCATTTTTCCCGGCTCCCTTTTTGTCCTTTCTCCTCCCGCCGTGCTATGATTAAAAGCAGAAAGCACTTCATTCTGAATTTTCAGGATGCCCGGTCCCTGCCAATGGCTCTGCCCGGCGCCAAGCGTCCCATGAATCCCAATTCTATTCTTTAAGGAGTCCCCATGTCTCTTACCCCTATTATCCTCATTATCCTTACCTTTATCGTAAACTTCATCATGGACTTTTCCTTCTGGTCCATCATGCTGTCTTTAGCCTACATGGGCGGCATGTCCACCGCCGGCAGCGCCAGTGACCTTGACCTTCTGGTGAAGCTTTCCCTGGCCTCCGTGCTCATTCCGGGTATTCTGGCGGAAATCGGGCCCTTTGAAAGGATTTTCGTCTTCTCCCAGGGCGGGCGGAAGGCCTACGGAGAAGATGCCATGCTTCTGGAAGAGGGGCTTCATGAAATCTGCCGCCGGGGAAACCTGGATCCCTCGGACTACCATCTCTACGTGGGACTTCGAAACGAGTACAACGCCTTTTCCCTGGGAAAGAGTATCGTGGTCTTTGCGCCGCTGCTCCGGCAGTTCCCGGAGGGGGAGGTCATCGGCGTCATGGCCCATGAAATGGGACATATCCGGAACGGCCATACCTGGGCGAACCTCCTCTGCGTGGGCATGGAATGGTTCGGCCAGATCATCGTCATGGTGTACAACACCATTTTCTTCATCTGCCGCCTTCTCATCTGGATTCCTTTTCTCGGCATTGTCATCAACCTTTTTGCCCTCTTCATCAGTCTCCAGTACAATATTCTCTACTTCATTCTCCAGATCCCCATGCTCCTTATTTCCCGCTTCGGCAGCCGGAAAGAGGAATATGAAGCGGACGCCTACGCCTGCCATCTGGGCCTTGGCCGGGAACTGGCAGGAGGCCTCCTCCGCATAGAATCCATCTACGGCGGAGGAAACTCCGGCTTCTTCCAGAGCCTCATGAACGACCACCCGGACACCCCCAAGCGGATTGAACGGATACGGAAGATCATGGGGGATAAGCACAGCGCAAATTCCGACGTATGGGACTAAAAGCGTGCCCGGGCAGCGGCCTTCGACCGGGGCTCTGCCCTTTTGGCAAGGCGGTGGCCGGTCGGCCATGGCTAAGGCTGCCGCCTGGGCTCAAGGAAGAATATATACTTTGCGGCGCTATATTATTTGTGCGCCGCATCCACCATTCCTCATTCCTCATTCCTAATTCCTAATCAATAATTAATAAGGAGTTTCTATGAAGGAAAAACTGACAAAACTTCGGAAAGAGAAGCACTGGTCCCGGTACATTCTCATCATTCTGGGCCTTGCTGCCGCCCTTTTCTGCCTTCTTCTCCTTTTTGCAAAAATCCTGAGCTACGGCGCCGCAGGCCTCTTCAACTACGCCGCCTCCCGGCAGGACATGCTCCGGGGCACCATTACCGTTGAGTCCATCACCGCCAATATCCACGGCGGTGTCACCTTTACGAATCTTGCCTGGGACGACCCGGAGGGCAACCCTATCCTCCGGGTCCCTGCCGGCTCCTTCAAGGTGAATCCCTGGGATGTCCTGCAGAAGAGATTTGTCTCCACCACCCTTAAGGAAATCACCCTGGAAAGTCCGGTCTTTGCGGTCCACTTCGACGAAGACATGAACGTGGACTTCGTAAACCGGAAAGAGGGCGAAATCAAGCAGGATAAAGAAAAAGACAGGGAGAACAATAAAAACCTGGAAGACCGGATTTCCAACTTCAACCGCCAGGGAAAGCCCCTGGACTTTACCATCACCGTCCACAACGCACGGATGGAGGCCTTCTACCGGCAGCGGCGGTACCTCATGAACCACGTGGCCATCAACGGCCGCATCAATACCCGCGGCCTGAGCCGGCTCTACATCAAAACCGGTGAATTCGGCGGCACCATGGTGGGGGATGGGGTGGAAGCGGACTGTGAAATCAATTTCAAAGAAAAAGAACTTCCCTCCACCATCACCGTCACCGCCATGGGGGTAGATCCTTCCTCCATGGGCCTTGGCGATGGCATCCACGATAAGATGACCCTCACCGCCTCCGGCAGCGGGCCCCTGGCCCATCCCATCGGAGACGGCACCGTCACCATACCGGAACTCCACGTGCCGGCCCTGGACTTCTACGACGTGAAAGGGGACATCCACTACGACGACGGAGAAATGACCTTTTCCGACGTGAACGCCCGGGTCTACGGCGGCACCGTCACCGCCTACGGCGACTACAACATTGACAGCCGGGCCTATAACATCTACCTCCACGGGGAAGACCTGGACAGCCGCATCCCCACGAAGGAGCCGAAATTCTACTGCCTCGTCACCCTGGACGGCGAAATCCACTGCGACGGCGACGTGAAGCACCTCGTAGCCTTCGGCAGCTTCTCTTCAGGCGGAGGCTTCTACAGCCTCATCCCCTTCAACGGTATTTCCGGCACCTTCAACAACCGCTACCGGGCCCTGGACTTCTACGATGTCACCATCGACACCAACTTCGGCCTCATCCGCACCGACGCCTTCCACATCATCGACGGCAAGCTCCATCTGGGTACCATAGAGCTGGTGGACAGGGAAACCGGCAAAACCATGAGCGTCGCCGATGCCAGAAACCGGGAAGGTCCCATGAAGACCATCAAACAGATCCAGCAGAATATAAAGGAAATCAAAGAACAGGCAAAGAATCTGAAGCCGTGAGGGAAGTGGCTTAAGGGTAATGCCCTGCGGGCGAGAGAGCGTGAAAAAATTAGGAATGAGGAATGAGGAGTTAGGAATGGATGTGGCGGCGCACAGTTCATATAGCGCCGCCTTATGAAATCTGATGGCGGCAAAGCCGCAGGACCTTAAGGAAGCGCTGATTAATTCGCAGAGTTAGATTTTATAAGGATTTTTATGCACTGCTTCGTCATAACGTTAACTCCCAATTCTAAAAAAGGCCCCCGATTCCATAGAATCGAGGGCCCTTTTATGCTCTCACTTCACCTCCACCGCAGCGGAGAGGCGGCGGACGGTGTCCTTCAGTTCCGCCAGTTCTTTATCCTGCGCTGCCAGCCGGGTCTCGTAGGAGGAAATCTTCTCATCCTGCGCCTTGACCCGGTCCTGGAGGAATACGATTTCCCGGGCCATGACGGTCTTGGAACAGGACGTATCCCCGGAGCCCCGCCCCAGTTTCAGGCTCACCCCGGCGTTCCACATGTTTTCCCCGTTGCCGAAGCTGCCGCCCAAAGAGAACATAGTTCCCTCATTGGGCCGGTAGAAGGCCCCCAGCGCCATGGCATGGGCATTCCGGTAACTCCCCACGGAAGCGGCGAAATCCCATTTATCATCGGGGTCGAAGTCCAGGGGATGCAGCCCCGCCAGCGCTGCCGCCCCGGCGCCCACCTTATTCACCCGATGCCCCAGGCTGTGGACATCACTCTGGAGGGAGATGATGGAGTCCCCGTTCAATGCCACCTGGTGGTCCAGGGCCTCGATATTTTGTGCCGCGCTGTTATCCTTCCGGATGTAGATACCGTCATTCGATACCCGGGTTTCCTTATATACAGTCCGGCTATTCACCGCATTGGTGGAGTCACCGGCAATGTCGGTATCTGCCACATTGGAAATGGTAGTGCCCCCATTTCCGGCGAGGGTAATCTTCGTCTGATCTACAGATTTTCCATCACTGTCCATATCATACTTTACGGTCCGTCTGCTCAAAGCTTCCAACGCCCGGTTCGTCCCATAAAGCTGACTCCCATTGATGGCGTCGGTGCTGTCCGAAGAAATCCGCCCCGGCGCCACATTGGTAATAACCCGTTGGAGTTGGGTATTAAAATTGCCGACACTGATAATCCCATTTTCCTCAGTAGGATTCCCTGCAAAGTTATAGGTATTTCCATCCAGCGTCATAGACGTCTGGGCTTTCGTAAAATCATAGCTCGTTACTGAACCGGATCCAATAGCAGCGCTATTTTTTAAGGAAGCATTTGCTCCTCCTCCCAATGCTATAGAGTGGTCTGCAGAAGAGCGTGCCGGACCACCATACCGATTATCGAAGCCGATTGCAATGGATCCCTCCGCTTCAGCCTGTGCCACATATCCCAAAGCAATAGCCCCTGCTCCTGAAGCTTTGGAACCATATCCCATACTAGTAGATTCCCATCCTGAAGCTTCGGAACTGGAGCCAACAGCTGTACTGGAATGCTTGGCAGCCTTTGCAGAGTAGCCCAATGCCGTAGAATACTCCCCAGTTGCCGCCGAATCACATCCCAGGGCACTGGATTGGCCACCATAAGCTGTAGAATAAGCACCGATGGCAGTATTATCCGAAGTGGTATCCCTATGCACCTCGAAAACAGGAAGACCATCTTTCTTGACCGGATTACCATCCTCATCGAAAAGCTGCTTGCTATGGGTCAATCCGGTACCGGCATTGGCTCCTCGTCCTATTGCTACGCCATTTTTCCCTGTGCAGAGGCTATGCCGCCAAGAGCGACTCCATCTTTTTCGGAATTACTCTCGAAACCGATGGAAACAGCATAACCCTGCCCCCTGCTTTGATAACCAATAATCACATTACCGGAAGATGGATATTCATAATCCACGAGTTTTTTCCCCTTCGTAATTTTTGTGCCATCATTCTCTTCCGTCCATATCTGCGGATAATCAGAAGAACCATTCCCAATAATTATATTACCAGCAGTTCCTGAGCTATTACCGGATTTTATTTCTTTGCCAATGATAGTCGCATTTGATTCCCCGGTTACTGAACCGATTGCAATGGATGGATCCCTCGAATCATCATTTTTTGCCAGATTATGTAATATAGTAGAATCATCCATAGACCCAGCTGCCCAAACAGGATATCCCACTGTCAATGCCACGAAAAGACAGGCGAGAAGCCTTTTCTTTTTCATTCCCCGCAAAAATACCATGGGTCCGTTCATCATTTCCTGCTCTCTTCCTCCTGATTCCCTACCCCAAAACAAACATCGTATAATTCATAGAATATCATAAGAAGCAAAACGGAATTTATAAATCTTTTTTAGAAATAAGTATAGAAAGAGACTATAGCTAGCTGCATGACCACTATAAATAGATAAAAAAGCTGCTTATCCCAACTTTTTGAAAAGCCCAGCATCCTCCACGACAAGGAAGATTCCTCCGCTCCTGCCGCTTCGAGGCAGATCCATCCCCCGGCCTTTGGCCGTCCCCTTTCTCCAATGGAAAGCGCATCGTGCCAGGGAAGCGCTGATTAATTCGCAGAGTCAGATTTCATAAGGATTTTTATGCACTGCTTCGTCATAGCTCGGCCAAGAATAAAAGGAAGGCGCTTTAATGTGCAGAGAAAGTGTGCAGGTCCTGCATAGGACCTGCAAGCCAGCCGCACATTGGCGCTTTGCCTGCCCATTAAAGCGCTTTCCTTTCAGCGGCTGGAGTCAAGTCCAGATTTGTGTGTAAATTAATTTTTCCCTCAGAATACAAGTAA
>ERZ1034949.23-NODE-23-length-91270-cov-22.045157_pt1 | contig 91270 bp, 72 predicted proteins | sample MGYA00520590_ERZ1034949 | MGnify/ENA primary metagenome ERZ1034949 (study PRJEB33766, sample SAMN09781752) | gut metagenome | biome: gut microbiome | host: Homo sapiens | place: Madagascar | study: EMG produced TPA metagenomics assembly of the PRJNA485056 data set...
ATTTTCATGAATAAAGGATATCAATATCGTTAGAATTTGAATGCAGTTAAGATGCAAAAAGCCTCCATAATCGATAACGACTATGGAGGCTATTTTATAGTTGATTATATAAAATCAATTACTTCTTGTTGAGAGCGAGGTCTGCCTTAACTGCGCAAGCTACTGAGCAACCTACCATGGGGTTGTTACCAATACCGAGGAAGCCCATCATCTCAACGTGTGCAGGAACTGAAGAAGAACCAGCAAACTGAGCGTCAGAGTGCATACGGCCCATAGTGTCAGTCATACCATAAGAGGCAGGACCTGCAGCCATGTTATCGGGGTGGAGTGTACGACCCGTACCACCACCAGAAGCTACGCTAAAGTAGGGCTTGCCTGCAAGTACGCGCTCCTTCTTGTAAGTACCAGCAACAGGGTGTTGGAAACGAGTAGGGTTGGTTGAGTTACCTGTGATAGACACATCAACATCTTCCTTCCACATGATGGCAACGCCTTCACGTACATCGTCTGCACCATAGCAATTTACCTTGGCGCGGGGGCCATCACTGTAAGCAGTTTCTTTTACGACCTTAAGTTCGCCTGTGTAGTAGTCAAACTTAGTTTGTACGTATGTGAAACCATTGATACGGCTGATAATCATAGCAGCGTCCTTGCCAAGACCATTGAGGATACAACGCAGAGGTTTGTCGGCGGGACGACTTTGGTTAGCCATCTGTGCGATCTTAATAGCACCTTCGGCAGCAGCAAAGCTCTCGTGACCTGCGAGGAATGCGAAGCATTTTGTTTCAGGAGAAAGGAGACGGGCTGCGAGACGGCCATGGCCGATACCAACCTTACGATCATCGGCTACAGAGCCGGGAATGCAGAATGCCTGAAGACCTTCGCCGATGTATTCGGCAGCTTCAACTGCATCTTTAGCCTTTTCCTTCAGGGCAATAGCAGTACCTACTACATAAGCCCACTTAGCGTTCTCAAAGCAGATCATCTGTGTGCTTTCGCACTCCATGTAAGGATCAATGCCGTAAGACTCGCAAATTTGGTTAGCCTCTTCAATGTCTTTGATACCGTGCTTGTTGAGTGCAGCAAGAATCTGCTTCATGCGACGGTCTTGGCTTTCAAACTTAACTTCTCTAATCATTTGTGTGTTCCTCCTTAATCTTTACGTGGGTCAATAGATTTAACTGCGCCCTGCTCGGCAGTAGTGCGGCCGTAGTGACCTGTTACACTCTTGAGAGCCTCATTGGCATCAACGCCCTTCTTGATAGCGTCCATGAACTTGCCCATGTGAACAAATTCGTAACCGATAACCTGGTCGTCCTTGTCAAGGTACATCTTTGTGATGTAGCCTTCAGTGAGCTGGAGGTAACGAGTACCTTTGAGTTTTGTGCCATAGAGCGTACCCATTTGGCTGATAAGTCCCTTGCCAAGATCTTCAAGGCCTGCGCCTACTACAAGACCACCTTCAGAGAAAGCACTCTGAGTACGTCCGTATACGATCTGAAGGAAGAGTTCGCGCATTGCAGTGTTGATTGCATCGCAAACGAGGTCGGTGTTGAGGGCTTCAAGGATAGTCTTGCCCGGCAGAATCTCGCTGGCCATAGCTGCAGAGTGAGTCATACCTGAGCAGCCGATGGTTTCAACCAAGCACTCCTCAATAACGCCTTCTTTCACGTTCAGAGTCAGTTTGCAGGCACCTTGTTGGGGCGCGCACCAACCCACACCATGAGTAAGACCAGAGATGTCCTTGATTTCCTTTGCTTGTACCCACTTGCCTTCTTCGGGGATAGGGGCGGGACCATGGTTGGGGCCTTTGGCTACGCAACACATGTTCTGTACTTCGTGTGAATATTCCATGTTTTGAGTTTTGGTATTTAGTAGAATACTTATTTCTTGTATGATGGCTTTATAGCCGCAAAGTTACACCTTCTTTCGCTAAAATGCAAAAAGTTAAAGCATTTTCGTTTGGTCAAAGTGCTTATTTGGGCTGCGAGAAACTCGTACCCCAAACTCCCTTATGGGTTTATTGTGCAATCTTATAAGATTTATGCCATATAAATGAGAGGTGCTTTCTTATATGCTTCTTTTTTTGCCCAACGCATTTGGGGTGTATATGCAGCTATGAAATTCTTAATGACAAAGCGCTGTGGTTTGCCTGTTTGTCCGTTTTGGAATTTAGCATTCTGGCTAATCCGTTATTTAACAGATATGTCGCCTTCGGCATGAAATCCGCGTAGGAAATCGGCAATTTGCATTCTCTTCTTGCCCGCTAATTGTATTGTTCGCAGATGCTGATATCCATCTGATTGTGCCACCTTAAAATATGTTTTTCCGTCTGTTTGTATGCTTCCAACGGGAACGTCTACACGGCAGAATTCCTTGTTTGATGCGTATATTTTAAGAATTGAGGATTTGCCATTGTAAATAAGCTCTGTCCACGATGCGGGGTAGGGAGAAAGTCCTCTGATGAAGTCGTATGTACGTTTTACGCCCATGTTCCAATCAATGCGACAGGTATCTTTGAAAATTTTGGGTGCAGGTCGAAGTGGCTCTTCGGTTTGTAATTCTGATTGTGGAATGGGGTGCACGTTGTTATCTAAGATGTTGTCGACAGTCTCGAGCACGAGGTCTCCTCCCAAATGCATGAGTTTGTCGTGTACATCTTCAACATTGTCAGTGTCAAGAATAGGCACGGGTACACGTTGAATTACGCTGCCTGTATCAATGTCATGGTCAAGGAAAAAAGTGGTAATACCTGTTTCGGTATCTCCATTTATGATAGCCCAATTGATAGGTGCAGCACCTCGATATTGCGGCAGTAGCGCTGCGTGTAGATTGAATGTCCCATATTTTGGCATGGACCAAACTATTTCTGGCAGCATGCGAAATGCCACAACTATTTGTAAATCTGCACGTAGCAAACGTAATTTCTCTATGAAGTTAGGATCCTTGAGTTTAGCAGGTTGCAGCACTTTGAGGCCTTTCTCTATTGCGTATTTCTTAACAGGGGACGCAGATAAATCTGTCTGATGGCGGCCGATTGGTTTATCTGGCATGGTAATGACACCAACTATATTATATCCGCCTTCCACCAATTTCTGCAAAGGTTCCACCGCAAAGTCTGGTGTTCCCATGTATACTATTCGTAAATCTTCCTTGTTCATGATAAAGAATGAGTCTTGATTTTATTTTGTTGCACAATACATAGTGCTAAGTCCAAACGTGAAACGTTTGAATTTAACGTCAGAAAAGCCTGCTTGTTGAAGTATTCCTTGCATAACTTCGCCTTGTGGAAATGCTTCCATAGTAGCGGGCAGGTAGGTGTAAGCCTTGCTGTCACGCGATATGATTTTACCCAAAACGGGCATTAGTACATGCGAATATAACCAGAAAAGTTGCTTCATTGGAAATTGTACGGGCGATGTTAATTCAATAATAACAAGTCTGCCGCCTTTGCGCATTACGCGGCACATCTCGCGTAACCCCTTGTCTAAATTCTCAAAGTTACGTATGCCGTATGCTACCATTACCGCGTCAAATGTGTCGTCTGGTAACGAAAGGTTCAAGCAGTCTTCCTGCTGAAAATGTATTATATGGTCTAATTGTGCAGCTTTCACTTTAGTTCGTCCCACATTCATCATCCCTTCAGACAAGTCAATGCCAAGCAATTCCTTGGGACACAGTTCTTTTGCTGCCAAAATGGCAAAATCTCCGGTGCCGGTTGCCACATCTAATATATTTTGGGGGTGGTAGGGACGTAATGAGTCAATGGCGGCTTTGCGCCATTGTTTATCAATGCCAAGTGAAAGCGTATGATTTAGCAGGTCGTAAGAATGTGCGATACCATCAAACATTCTTTCAACTTGTGCGCCTTTTGACTCAGTGTCGTTGTAGGGTCTTATTTCTTCTTGCTTGTAAGTCATATTGCTTGCAAAGTTACTTTATCAGGCTTAAATGTCAAACAAAATATTGATTTTTGTGCAAGTATGTATCAATGCGTGATAAGCATAATATGACGGAGAGTGGGTTCGTATTTTCGTGTAGCTCAATTATTCATCGATAAAATTATGCAATTCGTCTATTTTATGGTGTCAATAAGTATTTATTGGTTCTTTTCCGATGTTGGTGCACATATCTTTGCATTCGTAAATACAATAATAACAGAGACTTATGCATAAAATACGAAAGAAATGTTTGATGGCTTCCTTAGCATTACTTCCTTGTACAGTTATGGCGCAAACGAATGGCGTTTGGACTCTCCAAAACTGCATAGATTATGCGGTAGCCCATAATGTGCAGCTATTGAAAAGTGCAGCCGCAGAACAAAGTGCCAGTGTCGATGTGGCCGAGGCTAAGGCGGGTTTGTTGCCGAGCTTGAGTGGTGCTATGACACAGGGGGTGAATTATCGTCCGTTTCAAGAGAGTGGCGGTAATTTTGTAAATGGCGGTATAGCCACTTCTGCTGCAGACAAGGTTACGCAAAATGGTAGTTATGGCATTAATGCGCAATGGGTTGTTTGGAATGGCGGAAAGAACCGAATGAGTATAACTAATGCGCAATATAGCCAGCAGTTGGCTGCCTATGATACACAGACGCAAGCCAACAAGGTCAAGGAACAGATAGCACAGCTATATGTGCAAATACTCTATATGACTGAGGCTGAAAAAGTAAATCGCACGCTTTTGTTGCAAGACTCAACCATTTGCGAACGCGGGCAGCAGATGGTAAATGTAGGTTCTATGTCCAAGGCTGATTTGGCGCAGCTGCAATCTCAGGTTAGTCAAGGACGATATAATGTTGTGAATGTTCAAACACAGATTGACAATGCCAAAATGCAATTAAGGCAGTTGATGGAACTGCCTGCTGATGAAGCGTTTGATGTGCAGCCAGTTGATGCTACAGATGTACAGGTGCTGAATAGTATTCCAAGCAAAGACGCTATTTATTCATCAGCCTTAGATAGTCGTCCTGAAATTAAGCGTTCGCAGTTGGCTATCGAGCAAAGCCATCTCAGTACAAAAATTGCCAAGAGTGGTTATCTGCCAACAATTAGCCTGACGGGTGGTATAGGAGATAGCCATATGACTGGGAGTCAAACTAATTGGGCTAAGCAAATGAAGAACAACTTTAATGGTAGCTTGGGCGTAACGGTGAGCATACCAATATTTGATAATCGAAAGAATAAGAGTGCGGTGGAGCGTGCAAAGGTTGCGGAAACTACAGCTCAGCTTGATTTGCAAGATACCCAAAAACAGCTCTACCAAACCATTGAAACGTATTGGCTAAATGCAACCAACAGTCAAGCCAAGTATGTGGCTGCGAAATCAAGTGTCGAAAGCATGGCTACCAGTTATGAGCTAATGACGGAACAGTTTAATCTCGGTTTGAAAAATATAGCCGAACTTTTGAATAGTCGTGCTAATTTGCTCAATGCGCAACAGACAATGCTGCAAGACAAATATACAGCTTTGCTTAACCGCAACCTGCTCAACTTTTATGCGGGCAACGAATTGTAATATAAACCACAATAAATATCTATATGAAAGTCAATATAAAGAAATGGTCTGTAGCCATAGTAGTATTACTTGCCATTGGTGGTGGAATATGGTACTTTTTGCACAAACAAGAAGCACCCTTCGAGGTTAGTTATGAAACAGCAAAGGTCGAAAAGGCCACGATTGGCAACAGTGTGACGGCCACAGGAACGGTAGAGGCTGTGACCTCTGTCGAAGTGGGTACACAGGTGTCGGGTATCATAGACAAAATTTACGTAGACTACAATTCTCCAGTTAAGAAAGGCCAAGTTATAGCAGAATTGGATAAAACCAATCTGCTGAGCGAATTGCGTAGTGCAACGAGTCAACTTGAAGGTGCAAAAAGCGATTTGAGCTATCAACGCTCAAATTTTGCACGCATGAAGACATTGTATGGCAAGGGACTCATCAGTGCTAATGATTATGAATCTGCGCGTTTGTCATTGCAGCAGGCAGAGAGCGTTGTGGCTCAACGTCAAGAGGCCGTGACAAAGGCAAAAACAAACCTAAGCTACGCTACGATTACTTCGCCTATTGATGGTGTCGTTTTGAGCAAATCCGTTGAGGAAGGTCAGACCGTGGCATCGAGCTTCAATACACCGACGTTGTTTACAATTGTAAAGGATATGACTGACATGCGTGTAGTAGCAAGTGTGGACGAAGCTGATATAGGTGAAGTCAAAGTTGGTCAGCGTGTAACCTATTCGGTTGACGCCTATCCTGACGAAACATTTGAGGGTACGGTAACACAGGTTCGAAATGAGGCAACAACCGAGAATAATGTAGTTACCTATGAGGTAGTGATCTCTGCCCCTAACCCAAATTTGAAACTGAAGCCGGGTTTAACGGCTAACGTGACAATTTATACGCTTGAGCAAAATAACATTGTAAGTGTTCCTACGAAGGCTTTGCGTTTCACGCCCACAAAAGAGATGGTTGGGGCAAAGGACAAAATTGTCGATTGCAATGGTTCCCACAAATTGTGGGTGCGCGAGGGACGTACATTCAAAGCGTACAGTGTGCAGACTGGTATAACTAATGGTACACGTACGCAAATACTTAGTGGTATAAAGGAGGGCACAGTAGTAGTTGTTGATATGAAAGATGCTTCAACAACTGAGGAAGGTAAGGACGAAACAAGCACAGGTGAAGAGAAAAGCCCATTCTCACCCGGTCCGCCAAGCAAAAAGAAAAAGTAAACGCTAAAGGGTTGTTCTAAAAAATCTGTTTTTAGAGTTCTGCTATTCTGAAATGTGATTTGCATGCTCTCAGAAGTGTCTTTTTGAAAGTTAGTTCCCTGCGATGTTCTCTCACAAACTTTCAAAAATACACTTCCGATAGCGCACAAATCCCTATTCCAGAATTATTAGAACCACCCTAAAACGTGAAAATCCAACCAAAAGCAACCAAGATGATAGATATAGATAAAGAAGAGATCTTCCCACAACCTGAGGATCGCTCAGACAAAAAAGTTGTGATTGAACTGGATAATGTGCGTCGTAATTTCGTGGTAGGTGATGAAACGGTTCACGCTTTGAAGGGCGTATCTTTCAAAATCTACGAAGGTGAATTTGTGACAATCATGGGTACTTCGGGTTCGGGCAAGTCAACACTCCTCAATCAGTTAGGGTGTCTTGATACACCATCAAGTGGGGAGTATTACCTTGATGGCGTAAGCGTGCGCACTATGAAGCGTAGCGAGCGTGCAGTATTGCGCAATCGCAAAATAGGCTTTGTGTTCCAGAACTATAATTTGTTGCCTAAAACAACAGCTGTTGAAAATGTAGAGCTACCATTGATGTATAATTCATCAGTATCGGCTTCAGAACGTCGAAAGCGTAGCATCGAGGCGTTAAAAATGGTAGGACTCGGCGAGAGACTTTATCACAAGTCGAACCAAATGTCTGGTGGTCAAATGCAACGTGTGGCAATAGCACGTGCGTTGGTCAACGATCCGGCGGTAATATTGGCAGATGAGGCTACGGGTAACTTGGATACGCGCACTTCGTTTGAGATATTAGTCCTCTTTCAAAAGCTGTTTAAGGCGGGGCGAACGATTATATTCGTAACACATAATCCCGAAATTGCTTTATATTCCAGCCGTAACATATTCTTGCGTGATGGATTGATACGTGAGGATGTTGTTAATCACAACATACACTCTGCATCAAAGGCATTGGCAGAATTGCCACCGAATGAAGAGTCGTAAATAACGATAATAATATAAACTTGTTATGAATTATAGCAATCTGTTCAAAATAGCGATGCGTGCCATTGCGGCAAACAAGTTGCGCTCCTTCCTTACCATGCTTGGCATTATCATTGGTGTGGCTTCGGTTATAGCTATGATGGCCATCGGGCAGGGGTCGAAAAAGAGTATACAAGCCAACATTGCTGAGATGGGCTCGAATATGATCATGATTCGTCCGGGCCAGGACAAAGGGCCTGGTGGTGCCCAGCAGGACGCATCTGATATGCAGACCCTGAAATTGAAAGACTATGAGGCATTAAAGGAGCAGGCAAAATACTTGTCAGCCATATCTCCGAGCGTAAATTCTTCTGGTCAGTTTATCAATGGCAATAATAACACCCCGTCGACCATTTATGGCATATCACCAGATTATATGCAAATCCGACAGCAAAAGGTCAAGGACGGTGAGATGTTTACCGACGAGGAGGTGCGCAGCAGTGCAAAGGTCTGCGTGATAGGTAAAACGGTGGCCGACAATCTTTTTACTAATGGCGAAGATCCTGTAGGCAAGGTCATACGTTTCAACAAAATACCATTCCGTGTGGTTGGCGTCTTGGAATCGAAAGGTTACAATTCGTTTGGAATGGATCAGGACGATGTCGTACTGGCTCCTTACACAACGGTTATGAAGCGTATATTATCAGTCACTTACTTGCAGGGCATCAATGCCTCGGCGGTGACAGAGGATATGACCGATTTAGCCATAGAGGATATAACCAGCATTTTACGCGAGAATCACAAGTTGAAAGCTTCAGATGATGATAACTTCACAATCAGAAGCCAACAGGAAATGGCCGAAATGATGAACTCTACGTCCGACACCATGACAGTCCTGTTGTTGGTTGTAGCATGTATCTCGCTTGTTGTAGGTGGTATAGGTATTATGAATATCATGTATGTAAGCGTAACGGAGCGCACCAAGGAGATTGGTTTGCGTATGTCTGTTGGGGCACGTGGTATAGATATACTAAACCAATTTTTGATAGAATCAGTCTTGCTTGGCGTGACAGGTGGCTTGATTGGCGTAATAGTGGGAATCGGTGCAGCAGTTGGTATCAATGTGTTCGCACACTGGCCCATACAAATCCAGCCCTGGAGCGTGTTGCTGAGTTTTGCCGTATGTTCAGCTACAGGCATATTCTTTGGTTGGTATCCGGCTAAAAAGGCCGCGAGCCTCGACCCCATAGAAGCCATACGTTACGAGTAAAAGCACATCGTAATAAGTAGATGTTTAATATTAGTCGACTCAAGTTCCGGATTTAGAAGGGAACGGCATGAAAGGCCAAAAGCACCAAGCACTAAGTTTGCAGATGGAAATCATTGGGCCCCGTTCGAGTTAAATCCGAAACTTGAGTTATCTTACTACGAACGTTCAACATGCTTACTACGTTCGAAGTAAATGCTTACTACGTTCGAAGTAAACGCTTACTACGACCGATGTGACATAACTTAGACTTGGTTTTGTGCTCTCATCACCCCCACACACGTGCCTCACCGTTTCGTTTGACAACGGACGGTCGCTGCCGTTATTTGTACTGCATGCTGTGTGGGCTGAAAGTTGAGTTGCGTAATTCCTTGATTTTCAATATGCACTATGTGATGGCGCAGAAAGGTGATGAAGTCATGTGTTGTTGGATATGCAGTTTTTTTGTATGTTTGCACCATTCAATAATTAGGTGGCACATGGTCAATCATTGTAAGTGTGTTCATTGAAGGTGTTACACTGCGCTTTTGCACAGTGCCATCTGTTAATAAACTATTAGAGTATGAGTAACCAACAGCGTAAACCACGTTTAGAATGTTTCATAGAGGTTGTAGTACATGTACTGACGTGGTGTTATATATTTTTATCGCCTCTGATATTCAAACATAGCGGTGATTCAATTAATTGGGACCATTATTTGCATGGCAGTATCCTGCCATTAACTATATGCGTAGCCTTTTATCTAAATTATTTCGTGCTAATACCACGCTTTCTCCTAACAAAGGGAAAGCAAAAGTGGTTCTTTATTGTCAACATTATTATCTTTGCATTGTATCAAACAGGCGTTGAATGTCAAAGCATTTGGTTCCCCCCACATCCACCAAAGCTTAAGCGAATACCAGAGTTTCCAATGTTTCCGCCCAAAAGCTACTTTGTGATACGTGGACTGCTGTTTTACATATTCTCAGTAGGTGCCTCAGTTGCCTTGAAACTTAGTTTGCGTTGGCGACAGAGTGAACAAGCAAGAGCTGAGGCAGAACTCGGGCGTTCGCAGGCCGAATTGAAAAATCTGAAAAATCAAATAAATCCTCACTTCCTGCTTAATACGCTCAACAATATATATGCCTTGACAGCTTTCGACCAGGTAAAGGCTCAGCAAGCTATTCAGGAGTTGAGTCGTTTGCTTCGCTACATGTTATACGAGAATCAATCTGACAGAGTCAGTTTAGACAAAGAAGTAGAGTTCTTAAAATCCTACATCGCTCTGATGAGGCTGCGCCTGTATAATGATGTCGAGGTAAAGGCTGAGTTCGATTACCCAGAGAGTCAAAACGTACCTGTTGCACCGCTGATATTCATTTCGTTAGTTGAGAATGCTTTTAAGCATGGGGTATGTTCTACAGGCAATAGTTTTATTCATATAAGTCTGAAGGCAAATGCTCACCATTTAGTGTTTAAGTGCGAAAATAGCAATACGCCCAAAAACGAGTCAGATAAGGCTCCCGGGGGCATCGGTCTGAAGCAAGTGGCAAGTCGTTTGCAGTTTGCTTATCACGGACGTTACAAATGGAAATATGGGGCCATTGATGGTGGCAAAACATACAGTTCTGTCATAGAAATCTTTGATACACCAATAGAAAAGAATTAAACCAAAACTCAGAAAAATGAAGTGCGCAATTATTGACGATGAACCATTGGCTCTTGGACTGCTCGAGAGTTATGTGGCCAAAACCCCCATGTTGGAGTTGTGTGGCAAATATGCCAGTGCCGTTGAGGCCATGGGTGGATTGCAAAGTAATCCAGTCGACATCATTTTCCTCGACATTCAGATGCCTGATTTGAATGGATTAGACTTTTCTAAAACAATAGACACAGCTCGCACACGTATTATTTTTACAACCGCATTCAGCCAATACGCTTTGGAGGGGTATAAGGTCAATGCACTTGACTATCTGTTAAAGCCTATAAGCTATGTCGATTTCGTTGCATCAGTAAACCGTGCGCAAAAATGGTACGATATGATGGTGGCCAAGCACAATGAGGCAACAAAGTATGAACACAATGGTTCAACAGAACAAGTCGTGCTGAAGGACGTGAACAGTGATTACCTCTTTGTAAAGAGCGACTACAAACTGGTGCGTATAGATTTCTCGGACATCTTGTATATAGAGGGTTTGAAAGACTATGTAAAAATATACATTAGTTCCGAGTCCAAACCTATATTGTGCCTGAGTTCTATGCGCAGCTTTGAGAATGCCTTGCCAAGCGATACTTTTTATAGAATACACCGCTCATATATAGTGAACATGCAGAAGGTAAGGGTATTTGAAAAAGGACAAGTCGTGGTCAATGGCAAATACATACCTATTTCGGATAGCTATAAGGAACAAGTTCAGACGTATCTTAATAAGCATCTGTTGCAAGGGCGTTGATTTTTTATAGAGGTGGGGCATGCGTAGGTACATGAAAGAAAGTGTAAAGCTCATATTAGCTATGTGAAACTTAAATGTTATCTTCGTCCTACTAATATAACTTCAACTCGTAAGTAGGTGCTCAAAATCGTGCAATATGACTGCGGCCGAGGGGCGGCTGAAGCGCCCAGTAGCGAATCTTCAATGAGAAAATGACACCTGCTGATTGTATGAAATAATTTTGAACACCTACCTATGCAATATAGAATGCTCTCAGATCAAAGAAAACGATGGATTGATTGTTTACGGGGATTTTGCATGATGGCAATCCTCCTTTTCCACACCGAAATATACTATACAGGTACAAGTATAATAGGCTACAATCTTTATGTCACCGATGCTTTGTATCTGTTTTTTATGTTGTCAGGTTATCTTCTTTACAAGAAAGCTGGCATGATTGACATAAAGTACAAGTTGAAGTCAGTTTTAAGGAACTTGCTGTGGCCCTATTTTATCTTCACTTCTGTCATGGCCGTTCCTAAGGCTTTAGCTCATGGCGAACGGGTTGACAATGCCTGGGCGTTAGTGCAAAACGTCGTGACAGGGCAAGCGTCATGGTTTATTGCAGCTTTAATCGTTGCAGAGATCTTTTTCGTAGTAGCATTGCGTTTGTGTCGTGGTAATTTGTTCGCTCTTGGTTCGGTATGTGTGCTTTCATTCTGTTGCTCTGCATTGCTTGCCCTGAATGGGAACCTTGTGACTTTTTGGCAGTTCGGAAATGCGTTGCAAGCCATGCTATTCTTATTCTTGGGGTATGTCTACCATCGGTATGAGCACAAACTTATGGTTGGTGTTTTGCCTACAGTGATAGCTTGTGTGATGCTCTTTTTCTTGAAATGCTATGTCTATAAACAGGACTTGTTCTTGACAATTTGGCCTATTGGTATAAGCAATTATGCGGTGTTCCTTATAAATGTGATTGTTGGTGGATTTGCTTTGTTCAATTTGTTCAAGCTTTTACCACCTTGTCGGTTCTTAGAGTGGACTGGCCGTCATTCTATCGTTTATTATTTTCTGTGTGGTGGTGTGCCAATGTTTGTAGGCGCTGCATTCTCGTTCCTGCATCTAACTTATGATGGAAATTACTTTTATGTGGTACTTGCTTATCTGTGCGTTTATTTGCTAACTACCATGTTGGTATATTTGATTTATCGCTATATGCCTTTCGTAACGGGATTTGGGCGTCGCGTTTGTAATTGACGCCAAATGAAGTGGCGTGTTTTAAGCGTGTAAACACTTCCGCGATTTTGTCTGCACTCTGCACTTTTTAGACAAACTGCGTTGATAATCAGGTAAATATGTAGTGCATACACGTCTGATTTTTATCTACACTTCATGTGCACATTGCCTGCATTGCCTTACTTGCATATAAGTGTTGCACTTGTCGTGCCAGTTAGTAATGACTGCATAGGGGGAGCGTAAAAACTGTAGGAGTAATTGAAAATCCGCTCTCCCTATGCTCAACAGGACTTCTTCTTATGCCGTTAGAACACCTCGCGGCACACAGAAAGTGTAGATGACAGTGTATACTAATTTCAGATGTGTCTACACACTTTTGTTCGTTGATTATCAAATCATTACTAAGTAAAAGTGCAGAGTGTAGATAAAACTAAAGAAATAGTTTTACCATACTTCAAAAGGGCTTTTGCGTGTGTGATATTAAGATTAGTGCGAGATAGCGTTATATCTCTATATTGTAAGCCTGGCACTTGGCTCGGTCTGACGTTGCGTGTATCGGGCAAGTCCGGTTACGCCTATTATCTGAGTATGACTTCTAATAGTGGTTTCCTTGAAGATGGAGTGTGTGCTGTATTGTTTACTGATGACATTTTGTTATGAATTAGGTGTTATATAACATAAAGCGAGGCTTTTCTGTGCCGTTGTTGCGGCTGTCATCGTATTTTATCTGTACATTTGTAAAAACAAGGGCCGTGTATAGCCCACAAATCTTAATCCTTAAAATATAAAGTCATGAAAACAGAAAGCGTAATGCAATTGCTCACGAAGAAATATCCAGACCAATTAGAGTATTTGCAAGCAGTGCAAGAAGTTTTGCGCTCAATCGAGCATGTTTATAATCAGCACCCAGAATTTGAGCGTGTTAAACTGATAGAACGCCTGGTAGAACCCGATAGAATAATAACTTTTAGAGTTCCTTGGGTTGACGATGAGGGCGAAGTACATGTGAATATTGGGCATCGTGTGCAATTTAATAATGCAATAGGTCCGTATAAGGGGGGAATTCGGTTTCACCCCTCGGTAAATCTGAGTATTCTGAAATTTCTTGGTTTTGAGCAAACCTTCAAAAATGCACTTACCACACTGCCAATGGGCGGAGCCAAGGGTGGGGCAGACTTCTCACCCCGCGGTATGAGTGATGCCGAAATTATGCGATTTTGCCAAGCTTATATGTTGGGGCTTTGGCACAATATAGGGGCAGAACAAGATGTGCCTGCTGGTGATATAGGCGTTGGTGCTCGTGAGGTGGGCTACATGTATGGTATGTATAAAAGGTTATGCCTTCAGCATACCGGTGCATTTACCGGAAAGGGAATAGAATTTGGTGGCTCTTTGTTACGTCCCGAAGCAACTGGCTATGGAGCAATGTACTTTGTGCGTCAGATGTTGGCGGACTTGGGAGAAGATATTGCTGGTAAAAGAATTGCCATATCGGGCTTTGGTAATGTAGCTTGGGGGGTGGCAAAGAAGGCAGCGGAGATGGGTGCGAGTGTAGTAACACTTAGTGGTCCGGACGGGTATGTGTATGATCCACAAGGTGTGGTGGGTGATAAAATCGCTTACATGCTGGAACTACGTTCGTCGGGCAATGATATAATTGCACCCTATGCCGAAAAATATCCCGAGGCAACCTTTTACGAGGGACGCAAACCCTGGGAACAAGAGGTTGACATCGTGATGACATGTGCCACACAGAATGAATTAAACGAACGCGATGCTGAAATGATCAGCCTTAACGGTGCAAAAATGGTGGCCGAGGTGAGCAATATGGGTTGTACAAGTCAGGCTGTTGATTATTTTACGGCCCACGGAATGCCTTTTGCGCCAGGCAAGGCTGTAAATGCTGGGGGCGTAGCAACTTCTGGACTCGAAATGACTCAAAATGCCATGCATCTGTCATGGTCGGCTGATGAGGTTGACACGCGGTTGCGACACATCATGCATTCGATACACCAACAGTGTATAAAGTATGGCAAGGAACCAGATGGACACACTAATTATGTGAAAGGGGCCAATATTGCTGGCTTTATGAAGGTGGCATACGCCATGATGGCTCAAGGCATAGTGTGAATAGTTGCTTCATATTGTCCTTTACGTGATACATTATTATATGTGCTTAAAAGTATATTGCATTGCTAAAAAGTCCTATGAGTGTTGAGTAAATTAACACTAATGCCATCATTTTTCAATGTCAAGTTGCAAAAATATCGTGTAATACTTGTCTGTGTAAAAACATACTATTATATTTGCGTCAGTTATGGAGACGTTGCATGGAATGTGATGTACCATTAAAGAACATACAATTTACAAATGGATAATCAATTGTAAAACACCATGAATAACATTAAAAGAGTCTACACTTTTGGTAATGGCAAGGCCGAGGGCCGCGCTGACATGCGTAACGAATTGGGAGGTAAGGGGGCAAACCTTGCCGAAATGAACTTGATAGGTGTGCCAGTGCCTCCAGGGTTTACAATTACTACAGACGTTTGCAACGAATACTACAAAATAGGTAAAGACCAGGTTGTAGCATTGTTGAAGGAAGATGTTGAAAAGAGCTTGCACCAAACGGAACAACTCATGAATAGCAAGTTCGGTGATGTGGCAAATCCCTTGTTGCTCTCAGTGCGCTCAGGGGCACGAGCCTCGATGCCCGGCATGATGGACACTATCTTGAACTTGGGTTTGAATGACGAGGTTGTTGAAGGTCTGTCAAAAAAGACTGGCAATCCCCGTTTCGCTTATGATGCATATCGTCGTTTTGTACAAATGTATGGCGACGTTGTACTGGGTATGAAGCCAGTAAATAAAGATGACGTGGATCCGTTTGAAGCTATTATTGACGATGTAAAGAAGGCCAAGGGCGTTAAGCTTGACAATGAACTTGAGGTAGATGACCTGAAGGAACTTGTAAAGCGTTTCAAGGTTGCCATCGTTGAGCAGACAGGCAAGGAATTCCCAACAGACCCTATGGAGCAACTGTGGGGTGCGATCTGTGCTGTGTTTGATTCGTGGATGAACGAACGTGCCATTCTGTATCGCAAAATGGAGGGTATACCTGCAGAATGGGGTACAGCGGTAACAGTAATGGCTATGGTGTTTGGCAACATGGGCAATACATCGGCTACAGGCGTTTGCTTCAGTCGTGATGCTGCAACTGGCGAGGACCTCTTTAATGGGGAATGGTTGGTTAATGCACAAGGCGAAGATGTTGTAGCCGGTATACGTACACCACAACAAATTACGCTCGAAGGATCACGCCGTTGGGCAGAACTGCAGGGAATAAGCGAAGAAAAGCGTAAGGCCGAATATCCTTCGATGGAGGAGGCCATGCCTGAGATATACCACCAGCTTGATGCTATTCAAACAAAGCTTGAAGAGCATTATCACGACATGCAGGACATGGAGTTTACTGTACAGGAAGGTAAACTCTGGTTCCTCCAAACACGTAACGGAAAGCGTACGGGGGCTGCAATGGTTAAAATCGCCATGGACTTGTTACGTCAGGGTATGATTGACGAAAAAACAGCCATAGAACGTTGCGAACCGCAGAAGTTGGACGAACTTTTACACCCAGTATTCTCAAAGGAGGCACTTGCTAAGGCTAAGGAACTGACTCGTGGTTTGCCTGCAAGCCCTGGTGCTGCGTGCGGACAGATTGTTTTCTTCGCTGATGATGCAGCCAAATGGCACGAAGATGGTCATAAAGTGGTAATGGTTCGTATTGAAACATCGCCAGAGGACCTCGCAGGTATGGCTGTGGCAGAGGGTATTCTTACAGCTCGCGGTGGTATGACATCTCATGCGGCAGTTGTGGCACGTGGCATGGGCAAATGCTGTGTGAGTGGTGCGGGTGCCATCAATGTTGACTACAAGACTCGTACTGTCGAAATAGATGGCGTTGTGCTCCACGAAGGTGATTATATCTCGTTAAATGGTACAAATGGACGTGTGTATCAAGGAGAAATCAAAACACAAGCTGCCGAACTTTCAGGTGATTTTGCAGCGTTGATGGATCTGTGTGCTAAATATACTCGATTGCAGGTTCGTACCAATGCTGATACGCCGCACGATGCGGAGGTAGCGCGCAAATTTGGTGCTGTAGGTATTGGTCTTTGTCGTACAGAACACATGTTCTTTGACAACGAGAAAATCGTTGCTATGCGTGAAATGATTTTGGCTGAAGATGTTGAAGGTCGCAAAAAGGCGCTTGCCAAACTTCTACCATATCAGAAGGAAGATTTTAAGGGCATATTCCGGGCAATGGACGGATATCCTGTAAATGTACGCCTTCTTGACCCACCTCTTCACGAATTTGTGCCGCATGATACCAAGGGACAGGAAGAAATGGCTAAGGCTATGGGCGTGACAGTTGAGTATATCCGACAGCGTGTTGACAGCCTGTGTGAACATAATCCCATGTTGGGACATCGTGGTTGCCGACTTGGCAATACCTATCCAGAAATTACTCAAATGCAGACCAGAGCTATCCTTTCTGCAGCTATTGATCTGAAACGTGAAGGCTTGGATCCTCACCCCGAAATCATGGTTCCCTTGACTGGTATATTGTATGAGTTCGAGGCGCAAGAGAAGGTTATTCGCGATGAAGCCGCCGCTCTGTTCAAGGAGGAGGGTATGGAAATTCCGTTTAAGGTTGGCACAATGATTGAAATTCCGCGTGCTGCTCTTACTGCTGACAAAATAGCTTCACGTGCAGAGTACTTCAGTTTCGGTACGAACGACTTGACTCAGATGACGTTTGGCTATTCACGCGATGATATTGCCAGTTTCTTGCCTGTATATTTAGACAAGAAAATACTGAAGGTTGACCCGTTCCAGGTCCTCGATCAAAATGGTGTAGGACAACTTGTCGAAATGGCAGTCGATAAGGGTCGCATGGTACGTCCAGATCTTAAATGCGGTATCTGTGGCGAGCATGGCGGTGAGCCTTCTTCGGTTAAGTTCTGTCACAAGGTAGGATTGAACTATGTTAGTTGTTCGCCGTTCCGAGTACCTATAGCACGCTTGGCTGCGGCGCAGGCTGCTGTAGAGGAATAATAAGATAAGCCCTCGTAACTAACGAGTTAGGCGGTAAGTCTCTGATAACAAAGAGGCTTGCCGCCTAAGTTGTTTTTAGGGGGTCTGCACATTCTGCACGATAATCATGCAGAATGTGTAGGGTTTGCTTACCAAAACTTACACCAAATCGGCATGATGCGCTTACCAATGCTTACACATGATTTTTGAATAACAAAAAAATACAGAGACAATGGCAATGTTTAAACCAGTAATCAGGAGACCGCGCAAAGACGGTTTCTTCCAAGTGTACATTCGGGTGATGCAGAACCGCAAGCCCGGATACATCAAGACCGACAAGGTTGTTACGAAAGACTATCTCGACAAGAACAATGACATCACCGACCCTTTCGTGAACGAGTATTGCATGAGGCGCATACTCCGTTTCACAGAACTGCTCAACCGTGTGGATAGTTCAAAGTGGACGGTCAAGCAGATAATCGAGTATGTGACCAAGGAGGACGAGGACTTGTGCTTTTCGGACTATGCGCACCTGCACATCAACCGCATGATAGACAACGGACAGTTGAGGAACGCGAAGAACTACAAGCTGGCACTCCAGCACATGGAGCGGTTCGCAGGGACAACGAGGGTGATGTTCGGGCAACTCACCTCTACTTTCGTGAACCTGTGGGTGCAGTCGTTGGAACAGACGCACAGGGCAAAGGAGATGTACCCGGTATGCATGAGGCAGGTGTTCCGTGCTGCCGTGGCGGAATACAACGACTACGACAACGGAGTTATCCGCATCAAGACGAACCCTTGGGGCAAGGTGAAGATACCACAGGCTGACCGCACGGCAAAGATTGCCATCAGCCCGGAGGAGTGCCGCGTGTTCTTCGCTGCCCCATTGCCCGAGACGAAAATGATTGATCCATTGCCCGAGATAGGGCGTGACGTGTCGAAGATGATACTTTGCCTTGCAGGTATCAACACGGTTGACCTCTTCGAGATGAAGAAAGAGAACTACCGAAACGGCTGCTTGTGCTACAACAGAGCCAAGACGAAAAAGACGCGCACCGATGATGCGTACATCGAAATGAGGGTTGAGCCTGTGATACAGCCGCTGATGGAGAAATACTTAGCAGAGCCTAACGACCCTTACCTGTTCCGTTTCCACAAGCGTTTTTGCGACAGCGACTCGTTCTGTGCAGGTGTGAACAACGGCATCAAGCAGATTTGCAGGAGTCTGGGCATACTCAAGGAAAAGCAATACAGGGCATACACATTCCGCCACACTTGGGGAACGGTGGCACAGAACGACTGCGGAGCGACCATTGACGAGGTGGCCTTTGCCATGAACCACTCTCATGGCCGAACCATCACGCGCGGCTACATCAAGCTGGACTTCTCCCCTGCATGGGAACTGAACGCAAAAGTGATTGACTTCATCTTCTTCAGCACGGCAAAGAGCAAGCAGGGCTTGGCGCACGATGTGGAAGAACGCAAGGACACGATGTTCCGCATTGCGCCAAAGTACATGATTTATGCAAGGGCGTACTACCGTGGCGAGGTACTGGCCGAAGTAAGCGACATTGGTTTCAGCAACATTGACGAGGTTATAGCCCGGCTTGCAGCGAAACTGCCCGACACTATCCCGGACAGGTGTGCCGTGCAGTTCCGCATCAAGAACGTGGACACCGACAGAGAGGCGGTGTACGAGAGGACTAAAGGCAAAGGGTTTTAGACAAACTCAACAAAGATGTTTTTGCGTCCATCCTGCGAAATGAGCTTGAGGTTGTCTGCAAGAATGTTGTCGGGATTGACAACAAGATGCAATACCGCTCCATGCTTGACAGCAGTTTGTGCCAGCAGTCTAATGTTTGAAACGGAGAAATTGTCCGCATAAATCTTCACAGACGTGCCATTCTGCAAAAGCATGGCAATGTTTTCGTAATTTGTTTTCATCATGATGCGTTTTTGAATTCACGGCAAAGGTATCAAACAAGAACTTCAACTACCCTTTATCTTTTGCGACACGCCCGGCTTTGCAACTCCGCAAGGTCGGGCTTTTTTTTCGCCCCAACTTTTCTTCTCTACTTTTCTTCAAACAAAAAAAGAAAATCAAAATCCGAAGTCGTTTTTGTCGTTGTCGTCGTCTATATTTACGACGTTAGGAGTAAATATATATTCCTTATCCTTATTCTATATTCTATATATTGTCATCGTTACGCGCGCGAGAAAACCCTTTGAGGTTTTGTTGAGGTTTTGAGTTTTCTACATTTCAGAAACCCCATAGGGTTTTGTTAGGGTTTTGTTGAGGTTTTGAAAATGTTGTAATCCATTGAAAATAAGAACAAAATAAAATCACTTTATTTCTCCGTTCTTTATCGCTTTCCAATGAGTTAGAATAAGCCTTTTTCAACGAGTTTTCTAAGGGTGTCAGAGGGAAACGGAGAAAAAGTGAGGTTAAAATTAGGGCCGTTTTTATGCTGTTTTTATAACCCTCTGAGGTTTTGTTTAATAACCCTTTAGGGGTTTGTCAGGGTTTTGAAATAAAACCCCTTGGGGTTTCTTTGAGGTTTTTGAAAATGCGCTTTGAGGTTTGGTTTGGGTACAAAAATAGCGGCCCATCCATCGCGGACGGGTCGCTAAAACTATGAGTAAAAATTGCGAATTGTCGGGTCTAAAAGTAGATGTGATAGACGGTGAGGGTTAGTCGTCCTCATCATCATCTTCGTCAGCGTCCTCGCCACAGAGGGTGGAAAGTTTGTCCTCGATGGTGCGCACGTTTACTCTTGCCGACATATCCACATCAACGGCTTTCATCTTCGGTGTGTGGAACTCCAGCAAGCGCAGTTCGGCATTCACACGGTCGTCCGGGGCGAGTTCCGCCATGTCAAGTTCAAAGTCGGACATGATTGTGGCTTTTCCGTTGAACTTGACGTTCTTAGGCTCGAAGTAACTCAAAGAATGTGCGCGGATAAACCCTTTCAGAGGGTTCTCCTTGTTGGGCGTGCCTTTCTTACGCCCTCCTGTTTTCATACCTTTCATATTTCTCTTCTCCTTATCTTGTTGTGGTGTGGACGCTCCATCAACGTCCACGGCCTTGTTATACAAAAGTTAAAAGTCGTGGGCAAAGATACCTTATTAATTTAGCGCACGAATTATAACTTTTGAAATACAAACGATTATGGGACTGATAGGAGCAGCGGTAGGAGCCGCAGGAAGCATCTTCGGTGGCATCAGCGCGAGCAAGGCGATGAAGCGCATGAAGAAGAATGTCGAGGCACAGCGCAAGGCCAACCAAGACTGGTATGACCGCAGGTATAACGAGGATGCCACACAGAGAGCTGACGCGCAGAGGATACTCACCCAGACGGAGCAGAGCATCAAGAACCGCAACCAACAGGCGGCAGGTGCGCAAGCCGTGATGGGTGGCACGGACGAGAGTACGGCAGCAGCCAAAGCCGCCAACAATCAAGCCTTGGCGGACGCCACATCGCAGATTGCCGTCAATGCGGACGCACGCAAAGACCAGATAGAACAGACGTACAGAGCCAAGGACAATGAGTATGTGAACCAGCTGAACGCCATCGAGCAAGGCAAGGCACAAGCCATTGCAGGAGCCGTGCAGGGCGTGGCAAGCGCGGCATCGTCAATGCCTTTCTAACTTAAAGAACAACAGATATGAGCACAGGAAATCCACCTAAAGGCAGTGCCGACTGGCTTGCAGAGCAGGACGGAGCGGACACCACTCCCCCTGCCAAGGGTACGCAAGCGTGGACGGACCAGCCTCCACAGCCCGAACCAGCCCCGAAAGGCACGCAGGAATGGGCGGAGCAGAACAGCGGAGAGAATGCCCTGGTAACGGAGAGCAAGCCGACACCGCAGACAGATGTCGCGCCACCTGCCGACAAGGGCTTGGGCGTGTCGCCACAGAACAATGCCGATGCTGTCATGGGCTACGACCAACAGATAGCGGCATTGCAGGAAGCGGCCAACAAAACCAAACCCGAAACCGAGGAGGAGCGCAAGAAACGCGAGCGCAGGGAGAAGTCGAAAAAAATCATCGCAGCTGTCGGTGACGGTCTGATGGCGTTGAGCAACCTCTACTTCACGACACGAGGTGCGCCCAATATGTACGACCACAAGACCATGAGCCAACAGACACCCTTGCAAGCGCAGCTCGACAAACTCAAAGCCGAGCGTGAGGCCAATGCCGACAAGTATTTGCAGTATTCCCTCAAAATCGGAGACTTGCAGAACGACAGAGCCAAAACACTCCGAGAAATGGAGGCCGAGCAGGAGCGCAGGAAACTGGCGAGGGAAAAGGCACAGCGAGAGCAGGAGGCGCACGGCTGGCTTGCTGCATTGCAACCCGACAAACTGCGTGAGCAAGCAGGAAAGGCCACGAAAGCCGAGCAAGAAGGCATTACCGCAAAGGCGGAAGCTGACAATGCTCCTGACCTCTACAAAGCAAAGGTTGATACGGAAAAGGCACGAGGCGAGGCACAGCGAGCGTCAGCTGCATCCAGCCGGGCAGCAGCCACAGATCATTACGCTTCGGCAAGGGCGCACGACCGCTCAAACAACAATGAGTTTAGCGCATGGGACGAGAATGGACGCGAACACAAGTTCAGAACGGCAGCAGCTGCGGAGGCATTTGCCAGACAGCACGGTACATTTGAGGAAACCGATGTCACCTCTACAAGCACTACGGACAGTGAAACCAATGGCAAGTCCACTACGACTTACAAGAAGAAAAGTGGTTATGCCAAGCGCGTAGTGCGTCAACCTGCGACAAAACCAGCACCGAGACCGCAGCAGGGGTCATCATCATATAAGAATACAAAAGCATTAGGATTATAAGGATATGCCATACGATAAAATAGACCAACTCTATGACGCACTGAAAAAAGACGGTGCAGTCAGCAAGAGCCGAGAGAATTTTCGCAGTAAGATGCTTGCTCCCGGAAAGGAGGGCTATCAGAACCGTTTGCAGCTTTACAAAGCTCTGAAAGCAGATGGGGCTATTGATAGTCCTACATATGAGGAGTTTGGCAAACGGTTGGGACTTCATGCAGTGAATAACACACCTGCACCAGCCCATCCACAGCCACAGAAGCCGACCGCAGCCCCGGCACAAGCTGCCACACCTGCGCCAAACTCGGCTCCAGCAACGCCACAGCAGAAAGACAAGCCGCTCACCCCTGCACAGCGACAGGCGATGATAGACCAAGTGCAGCAGATGCAGCAACAGACGCAAGCCATGATAGCCGACAACAACGAGCGCATGAAGAACATGAAGCAGTATGGGTTCGGACTTGGCTTCGGTCAGACAAAGAAAGGTGGTGTGAAGTACAATCCACGTACAAAGAAGTTCGAGCAGACCTACATCACACCGACTGGCAACAGATACAGCAGCAAGGCGTTGGCTGATGCAGAAAGCTTCCGTTATCGCAAGGCTGCAAGTGAGCCTCTTGGCCTCAATATGAACGACCAGCAGGTGAACGACGCTCAGAAGCCAGCCAGTGCAGCCGTTGCAGCCTTGTGGAAAGAGGCAGAGGCTAAGTATGCAGCCGACCGCAACAAAAATGCGGAGGACGTGTACAGCGGCAATCCGTGGCTTCATGGAGGGCGTGAGATGCACATTGTCGATGCAGCCACCAACTCACACAAGAATGAGGTGTCGCGCCTTACGCGCTTTGACCTGCAGAAGATGATGGACAATGCGTGGGGACGTGTAGGCAAGCAGATGACGGCATCATGCTATGCGCAGCTGAAAAAGCAATACCCCACCGCAACCGAGCGTCAGTTGCAGAACTCGGCATCGGCAATGGCTCGTCAGTTGTCTGACAATGCCGTGTACAAGTATGCCGTGGCAAAGAACACGCCCAAGAGCACCTTGGAGTTCTTCGCCAAGACCGCAGCCGACATGAACCTATTACGCACTATCAACAAGGGACTGGCACGGAGCGAGGCTGGAACGACAGGCGACATGGCCGCATACGAGCAAGCGATGAGCGACTACGGCAAGAACCACCGTTGGGCGCAGATTGGCGGTACGGTGACAGGCATGATGTTCGACCCTACCACTTATATATCGGGTGGTGTCGGCTCGTTTGCAGGTAAGACGGCACTCAACATAGGAGGACGCATTGTTGCAAAGAAAGCAGCCACCAATGTGGGCGCACGTCTGTTTAGCAATACGCTGACCGGGCGTGTCGTGGCTGGTGTGGCAGGAGGTGCCGGGAACCTTGGCGCATACGAGGGCATCAAGGAGGGCGAAAGCCAGTGGCTGCATGGCGGACACATCAACCAAGAGACAGGTGAGAACGAGGGATATTCCGCAGGCGACGTGCTGAAATCGTCCCTGCACGGCACATTGCTTGGCTCGGTAACGGGTACGGTGTCGCCTTTGTTGGGCAATGTGGCTGACAAATGGGTAAAGGCAACATCGAACACGGCAGGTAAGGTGGGTATCCGTGCAGGAGAACTTGCCACGTCCACCGTTGCCGAGGGTACAATCTTCTCCATTCCCGAATGGATTAATGGTGATGGCGATGCAATGGACGTGTGGACAGACAACATGTCGATGATGCTCGGTTTCAAGGCACAGCACATGGTAAAGTCCGCTCCGAGGGTTATCGCAGGGTTGCGCCCTATCGAGAACCCCAAGACAATGCAGGAGCGCAACCACAACCGCATGACTTTCTTGGAGAGACTCCGCACGCAGCTGGACGCAAGTCCGCGCGACATGGCTTTCACCAAGGAAGAGCGCGAGGAGTTGCAGAAGTACGGCTATGGCGACCTTGCGGCACTCTTCACACGTACACCAAAACAGCAGCCCAAAGCTAAGGCAAAACAGCCGACAGCCACGGACGGAAAGGTAATGAACTTTGACATTCCCGAAGCCGAGGTAGAGGACTTGGGCAAGCAGTGGCTCAAGACACACCCCGAGTTTGACGGCTACGAGGCCATGCAACGCCTCATTCAAGACCCAAGCGTGAGCCAGAGCGCGAGAGCCAAGGCGTACTATATCCTCACCGGGCATCAGTTGCCGATGGGAACGGTTACCGGGTACACCACCGAAAAGGACGAACACGGCAATATCTTCGTGAAGTCCGTTACAGCCAATGGTGAGGTCGTAACGAACAGACGCTTTGCAGACGAGGCATCAGCCAAGAGGGAGCAGGACAAAATCATGCGACAGGCCGAACTCAACAGCGTTGATGTAGGTGAGCGTTACACCGAGGCTAAAGCCGACAACAAGGTGTGGGACGCAGCTGTTGAAGCCGTTGCCCCCGGTGCTGACCCCGAAACCGTCAAGCGCAACTACCAAGCTGCCAAGGAGGGCGACAAGGACGCAATCGCCAACTATGGGCAGATGGTCGATGCCATTGACAAGTTCATGGAAGAGAACAGAGGCATGGCAGACGCAGAACGTCCCGAGGCTATCCGTGCAGCCATCAAGGAAGAGACAGGCGTAGATGTGGACGCGGCCATCAAGAAAGAGTCGAGCAAGCGCACCGAACCAGAGCAAGCAGCCGTGGAGGACTATCTGAAACGGCTGTTCCCCGAACAGAACCAAGAGACAGAGCAGCCCATGTCCGATGACGAGGCAGGAGCAGCGGCCATCTATGACCAGTCGCGCCTGTTGTGGGACAAGGTTGAACAAGGCGATGCGGATGCAAAGGCCGATGTGGATGCCATTGTTCTTCGTATGCAGGAGGCTTTGCAGGAGTGTGAGGACGCTTTCGGTACTGACGCGGAAATGCGCATGGCCGAGATGCAGGATAATCCGTGGGCATTGGTCAACGACCCCGAACTGACGGAAGACCAGCAGAATGCGGTACTCTACTACATCAATGCCAAGGCAGCGATGGACGGTGTGCAGGATGCGTCCAACGATGCGATGGAGAATAAGCGCATGGAGGTAGCCGCCAATGTGGAGCGACACACCCACAAGGACAACGGCATGGTGCAGCCAGCTACCATGAAGGTGGACGACAAGCCTGTGTACATTGTAAAAGGTAATGTCGCAGTTCTTCCCGATGGTACAGGCATAGACACACAGAACTCCGACCAGAGCATTGTGATTTGCGATGCAGAGACAGGCGAATACAAGTTTACCAGTCCCGACCAAATCTTCAATCTCGGTGATGCCATTGACCCACAAGCCGAACTTGACGAGGCTTATGCCAACATTCAAGCCGAGCATGAGGCCGTGCTTGGTGGTATGGGAAATGGAGAAAACGTACCAAATTCGGGTGAAAGCGTACAGGAACCCCCCGAAAACGTACAGAATGAGGGCGAGAACGTGCAGCAGCCCATGACAGACGAGCAGTTGCAGCAGTACGCCCAAGGTGCTTTCAACGAGGCTACGCAAGGCGATGGTAGCGTTACACTTCCACAGGAGCAGGTTGAGCAGATGCAACAGCATAACCAACAGATGTTGGAGCAGGATCAACAGCGCAGGGAGGAAGAGGCCAACCGCCAGCCGACCGCATTGGAGCGTGTTCCTCTTAATGAGGAGACTGGCGAACCCATGTTTGAGATGGCCGACAAGGAAACTGCCCTTGACGCACTCAACGAGGTTACAGGCGGCAACGAGGCCAACACCACCGCCATTGTCAATGCGCAGGTGGAGCAAGCGCAAAAGACACTCGATGCGCTGAAGAAGAAACAGCCGACCAAGAAAGCACCGTCCCTCAAAGGTTCGCCTATGGCGATGGTCAAGGCACAGCAGGAGGCCGATGCCAACTACAATGCCGCCATGGAGCAGTACAACGCACAAGTGGCGGAGGCAGAGGAGACACTGGGCGCATGGTCGAGGATTTACGCCCTTATGAACGAGCGTAAGCGGGCAATACGTGAACAGCGTGAGGCAGAGCAACGTGAGCACGACAAGCAGATGCACGATGCAGCCGTGGCGCAGGTCGAAGAACAGAAACGCATTGCGGCACAGAAAGCTGCCGAGCAAGCCGAGGTAGGCACTCATGCCGTGAACCCGAAGATAAAGGCCAAGTGGAACGGAGCCGCCAAGGTGGAGGGCAATCCCAACGCACTCACCCTTGCGGACGGTTCTACCATTCGTGGGCATTACGTCCTCACCGAGGCAGGAGCCGCGTCAGCAAGCCACGATGTGAACAACGCCTTTGAGCCGACCGAGGGTTTCCCCATTGACGAGAACGGTGAGAGCGTGAACGACCGCGACTACAAGCGCGACACGGACGCACAGCGGATTGTGAGGGACATTGCCAACAATTACGACAGCCGCGCCTTGCAGTCGCCTGTCATCGTGAGCAAGGACGGTGTAGTGCTTTCGGGCAACAACCGCACCATGTCTGGCGACATTGCAGCCCAGCAGGGAACAGACAAGGCGTATATCGACCATCTGCGCGAGTTCGGACAGATGTACGGCTTCACTCCCGAGCAGATAGACGGTATGAAACATCCGCGTGTGGTGTTCGTCCCGGACGAGCAACTGCCCTACGATGCAACCACATTCGCACGTTTCAACGCTGAACAGCAGAAGAAACAGAGCAAGCCAGAGCACGCGGTGAAACTCGGCAAGATTGTCCCCGACAATGTTTTCACGAGCATCACCAATGACATCAGCCGCTTTGACCGCCTCTCGGACTACTACGCAGACGACAAGGTCGTATCTTCGGCTATCAGTCAGTTGCTCGGTGCAGGAGTCATCAACGAGATGCAGCTGCCCGAAATGCGCACAGGCAATTCGTTGTCGGCAGCAGGAAAGGAACTTATCGAGAACACGCTTATAGGTAAGGTCTTTCAGACTTCGCCCGATGCCGTGCGCCACATCATCAGCACGCCCACATTGCGCCAGTCGGTCATTATGGGCTTGAACGAGATAGCCCACAACCGAACACTTGCCAAGAGTGGCTACGACCTAAGCAATGAGTTGGGTGCAGCCGTTGACCTTGTGGCAAGAGCCAAGAGCGCACACCCCGACATTTTCAAGGACGGAATGCCTGTGTCGCCATTCGGCAGGGAGCAAGGTCTGTTTGATGATGAATACGGAGACAGCCGTGTTACGGACGGCACTACATTGTTACTCGCAGACATCTTGAACAGCGGCAAGCCAAGCGACCTGCGCAAGGTATTGTCAGCGTACAACGCCCAAGCCACAGCCCCAGCAGGTGGCCAGTTGGATATGTTCACAGGCGATGTAACCTCAAAAGAAGAAATACTCAACACCATTAACGAACATTTCAGAAATGCAACACCAAAAGAACAACAAGCTATCGTCGATGCAGCCATTGCAGAACGCAAGCGCAACGCAGAAGCCGAGGCAGAACAGCGTGGACGAGACGAGGCAACTGAACAAACTAAGGATGCTGTACAACGCAGTACAGAGCCTCAACAACCAGCAGTAGCCGAGACCGAACCTGCCAAGCAGGAGGAGACTCCACAAACAGAAGAACCCAATACCGACACCATTGCCGAGGAAGAGGAAGAGGCATTGCGCAACCGCATCACCGAAACCGATGAAGAGTGGACAGAGCCAAGCGCAAATGGCGACATCTACAAGCAGAAACTCCTCATTGACGGTAAGGAAGTAATCAAGGTGGACGCTCCAGACGAGAGCAAGAACTATCCCGGCACTTACTACGAGGTGGACGGCAAGCAGTTTGGCGACCTGCAAGAAGTGGTCAGACACCTTGACGGAGCGGGACAGCCGTTGTCAGCCAAGATAAAGACCGCATCAGCCGATGTGAACACCGAACCCACAGAGGCACAGAAAGAGGCCGGCAACTACAAGAAAGGCCATGTTCAGGTCGGCACGTTCGACATCACCATTGAGCAGCCGCAAGGCAGTGTGCGCAAAGGCACGGACGCTGACGGCAAGCAGTGGGAAAGCAAGATGCACAACACCTACGGCTACTTCCGTGGCACGGAGGGCGTGGACGGAGACCACATAGACGTGTTCCTCTCCAACGACATTGACGGTTGGAACGGGCGCAAGGTATATGTGGTGGACCAGTACAACCCCGATGGCACGTTTGACGAGCACAAGGTGATGCTTGGCTTTAACGACATGGACGAGGCAAAGAGCGACTATCTCGCCAACTATGAGAAAGGTTGGGAAGATGGGCGCAGGATTGTAGTGTCTGCAACGAACCTCGAAGATTTCGAGAAGTGGATAGACAGCAGCCACCGCAAGACCAAGCCGTTTGCGGAGTATGCAGGGGTGAAGAAAGAAACCGTGGCCAATACTCCTGCAAATGAAGAGGCGGCAGTACCTACCGACAACGCAAACAATGCAGCCTACACCATCACTCCTGCCACCTATACTAATAAGAAAGGTAAGACGAGCGATGTGTCATTGCTTACTTTCAATGATGAACTGACAGCCGACCAAGAGCGAGCCGTCAAGGAGTTTGCCAAGGAGCGACTTGGCGAGGGACGCTTTTCTCCTGCAAGAGGTTGGAAAGACCGCGAGAGCGGAGGCTGGATGTTCCGCAGCGAGGAGGACGCACGCAAGGCTGCTGAAATGGTGGACGATGATGATGCTGTGGCAGACAATCAGCCGCTGACAGCGCAGGAAATGCGCGATGCCGTAGAGCCGAAGAAACCTGCAACACGGAAGAAAGCCACGGCTAAGAAACCTGCCAACAAGGTTGAGGTGGCCGATGTGACAGAACAAAAGCCGACAGAGCCAACCAAGGAAGAACCCAAACAGCCGACCAAGGAGGCAGAAAAGCCTAAGTATGAGGTGAGTGACGAGGAGATGAACGGATTGATGAACGATATTCGCAACATTCTCGGCATTGGTGCTGACGAGGGCGATGCGGGGTTGAAGTTCCGTGACCCCGATGAACTGACCGCAGAACAGCGTCAGAAACTCATGTCAGTAGGCCAGCGTCTGGCAATGGCAATGGTGGAGCGCGGCAATGAGTCGTTTGGCGACTACGCCTCCATGATGGTAAAAGCACTTGGCGACAAGGTACGTCCGTGGCTAAAGGCATTCTATGGCGGACTGGAGTATGTACCCGGTTACGATAAGTACGCCCTCACTCCCTATGAGGAGGTGAAAGCCTTTGACGTGGAGAACTTCGACAAGCTGCACAAGGACGTGCTTGCACAGGCCGATATGATTGTTGAGGAGGGTAAGGCACAGGCCGCAGCCGACAAAGCGAATAATGAACTCAAAGCAATAAGAAATGAGCAACGAAAAGAAACTGACAAGCAAACAGAAACAGATACAGCAGCTCTTGCAGCAGAAGCAGAGACTGTTGCAAGCGAAACAGAAAGTCTCGCAGAAACTTCAAGCGATGAGCAAGCTCTCAACGGAGCAGCCGAGCGAGTAGATGAAACCCTCGACAAGGTGAACGACCAGCTCGCCTTACTTGGCTATTACGAGGCCGACCAAGTGGAAAAGGACTTCAACGAGGCATACGGCTATATGCGCAATGCCGAGAAGAAAGCCGTCAAGGACGCTGCCAACCTTGCAAGCCAACTGATAGACGACCTTGGACTTGACCGATACGAGGCCACCCACGGAGAGGCAGACAAGAAAGGAAAGCGCAAGACCAAGCCCCTTGCAGTGGCCAACATAGCCCCGGCAGGAGGCGATGTAACCATGCACTTGCCGTTGGCAGAGGGCAGAGAGTTGTGTGTAAATGTTCAACTTGCACCATCAGCAGGGAAAGGCATCACCAACTATGGCGGTGATAATCTTGAAGTAACTGGTATCATGTGCCGTGTGGAGAACCCCAATGCAAGTGGTAATGACCGCTACGGACAGAATATGTGGTTTGCCGAAGATGTAACCTATGATGAACTGCTGAAGAATGTGCAGCGTGACACCTACAAGTATATCCCCGAGCGAGGTAATGTCAAGGAGGGTGAATACAAGGTTGGCGACAAGGTGCAGTATTCTCTCGATGGCAATACATGGCATGATGCGGTAGTGGCACAGCCTAACGAGTTGGATGGCATACGCATAGACACAGGCCAAGCACCTGTCATGTGGGTAAATGCCCACCCCGACCAGTTGCGGCACAAGGCACAAACCGAGCCACAGAATGAGGACATTTTCCAAAAGGCGGAACGCATTGCCAAGGAAGCACGCGAGAAGAAAGCGGCCAAGGCTGCATCAGAGCCTACCACTAATCCAGCATCGACAGAGCAGCCGAAACCAGCGATGAAGAAAAAGGCATCGAAGATGAAAGTTAAACCAGAGCAGCAGGTGGGCAATTTGTTTGCTGGGCTGTTCGATGAACCGAAAGAAGAAAATGGATTACAACGAAATGATGATGCGGTACGCACCGAAGCAGTGCCGACCGACAATCGTGGACAACAGCAAGGACTTCGAGGAGGCGAAAGCACAACTCGCAAAGCAGCTGCACAAGAAAGTGGAAGACCTGACAGAGGACGAGGAGGACAAAGCACTGGCGCAAATCGGGCTGAGTCCGCTGGACTTCATGGACTAACAGAGCCGAAGAACACGCGCAACAACCATTCGGAGCGTGGCGCAGACCATGCCCCGACCTCGGTAAACGGCAGAATAGAGGCCAACATCAAAGCCATTGAGTTGGCACATGAGTTACTTGAGAGCGGTGAGACAGCCACTCCCGAGCAGATGCGTGTGCTCAGACAATTCAGCGGTTGGGGCGGACTTGGAGCCGCATTCAGTGATGGAGGCTACGACTGGAAACAACGTGAGCGCAACAAGAAGATACGCGAGTTGCTGGGCGAGGAAGCCTACGAGCAAGCCGTGATGAGTGCCAACAGTGCCTACTACACTCCTGCCTACGTTGTTGATACCCTTTGGGACATTGCAGAACAAATCGGTTTCAAGGGCGGCAACATCTTGGAGGGTTCGGCTGGTATCGGCAATATCCTCGGACAGATGCCAACAGCCGTGAGCGAGCGCAGCGACATACACGCCATTGAGATAGACGGCACATCGGGCGGCATACTCTCGTTGCTCTACCCCGACGCCAAGGTGGACATACAAGGCTTTGAGCAGACACGCATACCTAACGGCAGCGTGGACTTGGCCATCACCAATGTGCCATTCGTTACCGGGTTGCGTGTGAACGACACCACAGGCGACAGCGACCTGTCGAAGAAGTTCCACAATATCCATGACTTCTGCATTGCCAAGAACGTGCGTAAACTGCGTGAGGGCGGTCTGGGTATCTTCATATCGTCAAACGGCACACTCGACAACAGCAAGGCATTGCGCGACTGGGTGGTGAACGAGGGAGGTTCGGACTTCATCGGAGCATTCCGCATGAACAACAAGACCTTTGGCGGCACGACCGTAACATCAGACATCATCGTAGTCCGTAAGCGCGTGAACGGTCAGAAGTCGGCACAAGCCATTGACGTGAGCAACATCAGCGGTGAGCGCACAGCCGAGTATGAGGAGCCGGGCGCACGCAAGGCCAAGCAGCTCTCCATGGACTATAACAAGTATTTCATCGAGCACCCCGACCACATGGCAGGAGAAATGCGCTTTGCCTTTGAGGAGGGCGACACGTTCAGACCCACAAGCAAGGGACTTTACCCGGTAAGCGGCAAAGACCAAGGCAAGATGTTGGCCGACTTCGTTAAATCGTTCACGGAGGAAGAGTGCGGTAGCGCAGAGACCACAGAAAGCGACAAGCCTGTTTATGTGAACGATGCATCGGCAGACGGCAAGAAACTTGGCGAGATGTACTTGAAAGACGGCAAGCTCGTTACGGCAGGTATGGGCGGCTACTATCCTCTTGAAGTGAACGACAAGAAGATAAAGGGACACACCAAGCAGGAGTGTTTCAATGCCTATATAGCCATCAAAAGCGCATTGGCCGATGTGATGAAGTACCAGACAGAGAACGAGGGCGATGCAGGACTGCAACCATTGATAGACAAACTCAACAAGGCATACGATGCCTTTGTCAGCACCTACGGACACTTCACCAAGAACAACCAGTTGGCATGGCTGCGCAATGACGTGGACTATCCCAACGTGTTCTCCTTGGAAGTGTACAAGGAGCAAGGAGACGGCAAGGGCGGTGTGGTCAAGACCTATGACAAGGCAGACGTGATGAAAGGCCGTGTCGTGGAAAAGGAAAGCGAGCCGCACCCCGAAAACGTCAAGGACGGAGTTGTTGTGAGCATGTTCAAGAACGGACGCATTGATGTACCCTACATTGCCGGGCAGCTCGGTATGGGCGAGGATGCGGTGAAACGTGAAATCATCGAAAGCGGCCTTGGCTTTGAAGACCCAACCTCACGTCAGATGGAAGTGTCGTATCAGTATCTGAGCGGCAATGTGCGCGAGAAACTGAAACAGGCAGAGGCCAACAACGAGAATGGCGAGTATGACAAGAACATCAAGGCATTGCAGGAAGTCGTGCCGATGAATATCCCTGCCCACTTGATAGACTTCACGCTCGGCTCGTCATGGCTTGACCCCAAACTCTATGACGCTTATGTGAAAGAGCGCACCGACATAGACGTCCATTTCACGGCAGCAGGTGGCACATGGTTCATGAACGCCCCGACATACGGAGTGAACGTGGAGAAGAACCGTGCAATGGGCGTGGTGAGCGAGATGCTGAAGAAAACCATCATGGGACATGAACTCATCGGAGCCGCCATTCAGAACAAGAGCGTTATCGTGTCACGCACTGAGAAACACTATGACGGCACAACGGAAACCATCACCGACCGCGAGGCCACGTCAGCGTGTGCAGCCAAGATAGACGAGATACGGCAGGACTTCAAGGACTGGATGCGCCAGAAGATGCAGAGCGATGCGGACTTGTCGGCACGCATGGAGACGGAGTATAACGACCGTTTCAACAACTATGTGCCTATGAGCATACCCGATGACTTCGTACCCGAATACTTCGGAGGTGCGACCCACAAGTTCAAGATGCGTCCCCACCAAGGCAAGGCCATTGTGCGCGGCACGATGCAGCCGTTGTTGCTCGCCCACGAGGTAGGTACAGGCAAGACGTTCACCCTTATCTCCACAGCAATGGAGATGCGCAGACTCGGCACTGCACGCAAGCCTATGATTGTGGTGCAGAACGCCACCGTAGGCCAGTTTGCAGCCTCGGCCAAAGAACTCTACCCCAATGCCAAGATACTCACGTTGGAGGACAACGACCGCAACGCAGAGGGACGAAAGAACTTCTACGCCAAAATCAAGTACAACGACTGGGACATGATAGTAGTGCCACAGAGTACCTTTGAGTTTATCCCCGACAGCGATGAGCGGCAGATGCAGTTCATCCAAGACAAGATAGACGAGAAAATGCTTGTGCTTGAACAGATGCGACAGGCTGACTCCAGCGGCAGAGACCCGATAACGAGACGTGCCGAAAAGGAGTTGGCCGACCTGCAAGCGGAAATGGCTGCATTGTCGGACGACATATCGAAGAAACGCACCGCCAACAACGAGAAGAAGAAAGCCGTGGCCAAGCAGAATGCGGCAGTCAAGGCACAGGAAATGCTCGACCGCAGGACGGACGATGTGGAGAACTTTGACGATATGGGCATTGACGCACTGCTCATTGACGAGGCGCACGAATACAAGCACCTCGGCTTTGCCACTGCCATGCAGCGCGGAGTGAAAGGCGTTGACCCATCGTACAGCAAGAAGTCGCAAGGCGTGTATCTAAAGACACAAGCCGTGCTGGAGAAGAACAACGGACGTAACGTCATCTTTGCCACTGGTACGCCTATCAGCAACACTGCCGCAGAGATATGGACTTTCATGCGCTACCTCATGCCAAAGGACACCATGAAGGAGTACGGCATCTACTACTTTGACGACTTCGTGCGCAACTTCGGCAACATACAGCAGATGCCCGAATTTGGCACAAGCGGCAAGTTCAAGGAAGTGAACCGCTTTGCAGGATATGTGAACCTGCCCGAATTGGTGCGTATCTGGTCGGGAGTGGCCGACACCGTGCTGACAAAAGACCAAACCGAGCTGGTGAAGAAAATACCCGAAATGGAGGGCGGCAAGGCACAGGACATCTATCTGCCACAGACACGCGCCCTGCGCAGCGTGATGAAGTATGTGCGTGATGAACTCAAACGCTTTGACGAAATGAGCGGCAAGGAGAAGAAAGAGAACAGCAGCATTCCGCTCACCATGTATGGCATAGCACAGGGAGCCGCTGTCGATGCCCGACTTGTTGAGATGGACGCAGAGGATGATCCAAAGAGCAAGACCAACGAGGCCGTGCGCCAAACCCTGCGCTCGCTGAAAGAGACGGACGACTACAAGGGAACGGTGGCCATCTTTGCCGACCACTACCAAAACAAGCGCAGCGGTTTCAACCTGTATGAGGACATCAAGCAGAAACTCATAGCGCAGGGCGTACCCGAAAGTGAGGTTGTTGTGATGAAACCCGGTATGACCATCAAGAAGAAGTTGGAAATCTTCGACAAGGTGAACCGTGGCGAGGTGCGTGTGGTACTCGGCAGTACAGCCACCCTTGGTACAGGCGTGAACATACAGGAGCGTCTGCACACCCTTATTCACCTCGATGCGCCCAACCGACCGATGGACTACACACAGCGCAATGGCCGTATTTTGCGACAGGGCAACCTGCACAAGCAATGGGGCAAGCCAGTACGTGTGCTCCGTTTCGGTGTGGAGGACAGCCTTGATGTAACAGCCTATCAGCGACTGAAAACCAAGGGAGCGATTGCCGACAGCGTGATGGAGGGCGACCGACTGATGCAGGACAGCATGAACAACCGTGTGCTTGAAGAGGAAGAAGATGTGTTCGGTGATACCGTGGCGCAGCTTTCGGGTAGCGAGTATGCCCTGCTGAAAAACAATGCGGAGAAGAATGTGCGAAAGTACGAGAGCCGCAGAAAGCAGTGGGAGGCCGACCAAACCTATATCCACAATGCCAAGCCCAAGTTGGAGGGACAAATAAAGGCCGCAGAGCAGCGAGCAGAGGAAGCCAACGCTCACCTGCTTGCCGTGCAAAAGGCATTCCCCGATGGCAAGTTTACGGAGATAACCGTAGGCAAACAGAAGTTCGGTTCTGTTGATGCCATGTCCGACTTCATCAAGGAACACAACAAGAAAATCCTCGATGCAGTAAAGGCTATGAAAGAACACCCAGGCAATGCGGCACAGACCAACACCCTCACCTTGTCGTTGGGTGGCTATGACTTCGTTGTAAAGACCGAGATGTCGCGTGAGACGCAGAACATTGGCGGTTCGCTCTTTGCAGAGATACACCGCAAAATGACCTACTCATGCCCCGAACTCGGGCTGACCGACATACCTGTCAAGCAGTCGCTCTTGCGCAATGCCGTTGAGGACATCACCGAGAACGTCATTACAGGCAAGGACTTCGCGGAGCGGTTCGACATAGCCACGCGCATGGTGAAACACGGCAAGTCAGAGTTGGAGCAACTGAAACAGCGTGAGAGCAAACCGTTTGAGTTCGGCAAGGAACTCGAAGAGGCCAAGCGTCAGTTTGAGGAATACTCCGAGGCCATGAAAGTGGAAATGGCAGAAAAGGAAAAGAAGTATGCCGAGATGGACGCAAGCGTGGAGGCTGCTACCGATGTTGTCGCAGACGATGAGGACGAGACGAGCGAGGACAAGACCAAGTTCCGTTTGCTCGAGGACGATGACCCAAAGGCGATAGAGCTGGAGTCGTTGCCCGACAGCGAGCTTGTGCCAGTATATCGCAACGTGCAAGCCTTTGAGGACGATGCACTCGGTTCGCCTATGGCGTTTACCGATGCGGAGACAGGCGAGCGCAGAACCTTGCAGGGGCAGAAGTGGAACTATTCCAACCCAACGCAGATTGAACTCACACCAGAGCAGCAGCGGCAGTTGGACGAACTCAACAAGAACGGCTACATCGTGGTGGACGGCAAGAAAACCACGGAGTTGCAGATAAATGACGGATTGAAGTTCGTAAAGCCAAAGACCAAGGACGCACAGCTGCAATACTTCTTGAAGAAGAACCCCGAGGACAAAGGCTTGTGGGCGGCATACGACCCATACGACCATGCCATCGAGACACCGCTGAACACCCAGTTTGGCGAGGCGTACAAGCGTCCGAACCTTGTAGTGGTGCGCAGTCTCATTCCGAAATCGGAGATTGATGAGCCATTCCATGCCGACTATGCCCTGCTGCCCACTGGAGCGCATCAGTGGAACAACGGCCGCACACTCTATCTCTCACGCTGGAGCAAGATAGACAAGGTGCTCACGCGCGAGGAAGAAGCCAAACTCATTGACGAGTATTGGAAGAAACACCCGGGCAAGCGTGAGGCATTGAAGAGCCACCGCGACTACAACCGTTTTGTTCCGCAGGTGCGCAGGGAGTTGGAGAAGATGGGCTACCGCTTTGAGTTGGACGGCAAGGAACTCACTCCCGAAGAGAGCCTTGCACTCGACAGACAGAATATGGAGAACCGCGATGTTATCCCCGGACGCGAGGGACACGCCCCATTCATGACCAATGAGGACATTGCACGCATCAACGCCAAGATGTCCGGCAAGTGGGTGAGCGAACCCAAGGAGGCCATGAACAATGCAATGGCGGTAAGAGTGAACGAGTTGGCAGAACGGCTCCATACACCTGTGCGCATTATCCGCACGGACGAGGAAGTGGCCGCATTGCCGAGCGCAAGACAGCGCAGGATGAAAGGCAGCTTTAACCCCATGACGGGTGAAGTAACCATTGTTGTGCCGAACAACGCAAACATGGCAGATGTGGAGAACACGTTTATCCATGAGGTTGTGGGGCATGACGGACTGCGTGTGCTGTTCCCCGAAGAGGAGAAACTGAACAATGCGCTCGATGAACTCTACCGCGTGTCGAAAGACGAGATACGGAACAGCATTGACCGCATGGCGCAGAAGATGTACGATGCCGAGGTGGACTGACTCCGCGAGAAGAAGCGCAAGGAGCATGAGGCCAATGGCGAGGACAGCAACGCCTCCTACTATGCGGACATGGCAGAGGCTCATGCCGAGGCAAGCAAGAAGCGCGAGCAGTTCAAACGTGATGCCACGGAGGAATACGGAGCAGACCTTGCAGGGCGCATCGGTGAGAAAGGCTTTGAGAAAATGAGTGCCAAGGAACTTACGTTCTGGGGCAAGTTGAAGTCCATGCTCCAAAAAGCCCTTCAAAAGTTGCTTGACGGATTGAAAATCCCTGGCAAGAAGAAATGGGGTGATAAGGAATGGGCGTTTGTCCTGCACGAAGCATACAAGCGCAAGAAGAACGGAGGCAAGCCCGATGTGTTTGACGCAGCCGATACCGAGGTAATGCGGAGAAAGACAGGGTTTGGTGAGACGAAGTTCAGTGATGGACATAAAAAAAGTGCCCAACTCAATGAGGCAGCACTTAAGCACTTAGAGCCTACTGATGTTGAACACGCTGCAAAGGTACAGCAAAAACGTGAGAAAGCCAAAGAAGCACTTGCAAATGTTGCAAAAACATACAAGAATACAACTGACAGCAAGGGCTTTATATCAGATTTAAGCAATAGTCTTGGTCTGACAAGAGGCAGCACTGGAAGTGGGTATGGCTCATTTGAAACGCCCAATGGCAAGGTGTTTACTATCAGAGTGAGCAACCATAACATCAACGCAGCAAATGTCGGTGATGAGCCTGTCGAAAGCATTGTTATCAAGACGAAACGAAGTCCTAACAGATTTCATGCAGAAGATGGGAAGTTTGCAAACGAGTATGTTTACTTCAAAGAGGATATTCGCAAAGCACCTGCGGGAACATTGAGTGCCATTGCAGAAAGTATTTCTGATTTGCTTGATACTGGCGAGTATCACGACAAGACAGGACTTGCAAAGGACAACCATAGTCCAGAGACCGACCCCGATGGGGGCATGAAGTTCCGCGATGGCGACATGGGACTTGACGAGACTATTACGCAGATGAAGATTGCAGCGAGCCAAGCCAATGCCGACAACTGGCAAGCCAAGCAAGAGGCGATGAAAGCCATTGGCGGCAACTTGAACAAACTGCGTCAGGCGATGGCACGTCAGAGAGAGTATGACCTTTCGACCGTGAAGAGCATCACCGACCTTGCCAAGGTGCTGCTTGACAACGGACTGCTCGATGATTTGAGCAAGTACGAGACCAAGCGCATACTCTCGGCAGTGAACAACGCCCACGGCAAGCAGGATACCAGCAACCAAGTGGCCAAGGTTATGGACATCATGGTAGATAACCAGTTGCGCATGGGTGCAAATATGCTCGGCAGACTGCTCTCCACCCGTGGTAGCCGTGTAGATGCACGAGGCATCGAGGTGCAAGGGCAGCTTGACCCAGACGGACAGATCATTGCACAGGTGGTAAGGAAAGCCACTTCCCTGCCAAAGTCCGACATCGAGGAGCGCATTGCCGAGGCATTGAACCGCATGGGCAGCGATGACCAAGCCGTGGCCGATGAAGCTGCTTTGGAGTACAGCGGTCTGTTGCTTGCCCACCAGTTTGCCGAGGACATCACCGACAGCAAAGCCGAAGAAAAGGCATTGCGCGACAGCATCAAGCAAGCCAAGGAAGATTTGGACGCTGGCATGATGGAGAAAGATGCCTACAACGAATATGTGGCAGCGACCAATGATGCCATTCGTCAGAATAAGATAGAGCGAGCCGAAGCCTACCATTCCATTGTGGAGCAAGTAGGCAGCGTGTTGGACGGCAGTGTAGAGCGAGCCAAGCAATGGCGCGAGGCAGAGAAACAGCGTGTGGAGGCAATCCACCACAATGCCAACTCCGACATGGGAGGCCGTCCGACAGACGAACACCACAAGGAGGGCAAGGTGCAGAAGATAGCCAACAACAGCGCAGTACGTTTCCTGCTTGCACCATTAGGCACGTTTGACCAGATGCTGCGAATGTTCGGCAAGAAGAGCGTGAACGGTGAGGGCTACCTTTGGAACCGCTATATGCGCGGTTGGGTTGATGCTACCGAGAGAGAGTACAAAGGCTATCAGAATGCCTTGAAAACCCTTGATGAGAAAGTGAGTGATGTGTTCGGCAAGAACATGAAATGGGGCGACCTCTTCGCCATGGAGCGCAAGATGCCCAAGGCCACCATTACTTTCTGGGACGGAGGCGAGCGGAAAGACCACGAACTCACCCAAGGCAACCTGCTCTACATCTATATGGTTGACAAGATGGCAGACGGACGCATGAAGTTACGCAGAATGGGTATCACCGAAGAAGATATCGAGAACATCAAGGATTTCGTTGATCCACGTTTCCTGCAACTTGCCGACTGGATGCAGGAGGAGTTCCTCGTAGGAAAGCGCAACGAGTACAATGAGGTACACAAGCGCATGTTCGGTGCGTCAATGGCCGCGATAGAGAACTACTTCCCATTGAAGATACTCGCCAATGCGAGAATAGAAGATGTGGACGTGGCCGACGACACTACCGACACCGCCCTGCCAGCCACCTCAACAGGCAGCATCATCAAGCGCAGACGCAACAATCTCGCCCTTGACGTGATGGGTGCGGACGCATTCAGCGTGATACTTGACCACGTTCAGCAAATGGAGCGTTGGGCAGCGTTTGCAGAGTTCAACCGCGACTTGAACACCCTGCTCTCGTACAAGCACTTCCGCAACCAAGTGATGAACATGTCGAGCGTGTACGGAGGCGGCAAGACCCTGTGGAACAACTTCCGCAACGTGTGCAGCATGGCAGCAGGAGCATACCGCCCACCGATTGCACAGCTTGACAAGGCCGCAGTGAACATCGCCAAGGGCGTAACGGCAGCAAAGGTAAGTTTCAGAGTGTTCACCGCATTGAAGCAGTTCCTCTCCATGCCAGCCTACCTTTCGGACAGCAACCCGGTATATCTTGCCGCCAACATCGCCAATCCGATAGGCGCATGGAAATGGTCGATGGAGAACCTGCCACTCTTTGAAAAGCGTTGGAAGAGCCGCATGGCAGGAGACCCACGACTGATGAAGAGCGAGATGGACTGGAAGATGTGGCGCAGCCGTGTGGTAGAAATCGCCTCACGCATCGGTATGTCGCCCAATGCATTTGTCGATGCGCTGACCGTGGCCATCGGTTCACACGCCATGTACAAAACGAAGAAACAAAAATATCTTCGCTATGGCTATGACGAGGAAACAGCAGAGAAACGCGCCAAGCAAGACGCGACAATCCTGTTCAACCAGACACAGCAGTCGAGCGAGAGCGCATTTCTCTCCACCATGCAAGTGGACCGTTCATGGCTGAGCGTGCTGTTCACCATCTTCCGCAACTCGTCCATGTCATATACAAGGCAGTTGTATGATGCCATCCGCAACATCAAGCACCGCTTTGAGCCGGGCTACCAATCCATGAGTGAGGAGTACATGGCCAAGCAGATGCGCAGAGACGGCATAGACCCCGACAAGGCAGACAGCAACGCCAAGAGCGAGTATCGCAGAAGTCTGTTGCGCGACATCGCAAGAATAGGCGTGTTTGGCTACATTCTGCAATTTGCATGGAACTTGGGCGCATACTTGCCATACCTCATTGCAGGAGACGACAAAGACGAAAAGAGCAAGATGTGGGACGATGTAATCAACCACACCATGTTCGGCAGCATTGAGGGATTGACAGGCGGAGACGTGATGAGTTCGGCAGGACAGATGGCACTCAACGGAGACGCCAACTGGAGTTACCTCGTAAAGGACATGCCGTTGGCAAGCGACCTTGCGACCATACTCCAGAAGATGCCGAAAGACAAGGTAGCAGCCATGAACGATGTGGTGAACCTGCTTGTGCAGTCGGGCGTTGGAGTCAATCCGCAGTCGCTGACTGATGCAGTGGTAGCCATCATGGACTATTGCGGAGACGATGCCGAGACCTCACGCGAGTGTGCGCTGCTCATTGCACGCATCCTTAACTGCCCACAGAGCCAGACCGACAAAATCTATTTTGACGAGTTAGGTGCAACGGCAGGAGAGGCAAGCAAGATGACACCAGCCGAGATAGCCGAGCGATATGCCGAGTACAAGATACACAGAGGCGCACCGCTCACAGGCTGGGCATATTCAGAGGAGGCACGGGACAGCGTGAAAACCGCACAGCAGAACCGCGTGCTGACCAAAGCCAAGGAGAAGATGGGCAACCGAATGGAGACCGAGGCCACCAAGCAGTTGCTCTCCACCTATGACGAGGTGAGCAAGCAGCAGACCGAGTTGTCGAAATTGAAAAAGACCGACAGAGCCGCCTACCGTGAGGGCATGAAACAACTCCGTCAGAAGTACAATATGCGAGAGCACGGACGCATGAAACGGTACAAGCACGACATGAAACTGCTCACCGAGAAGTATCTGCGCAGCAAGAACGCAGAGGAGCGCGACAGCCTTGTGAGGGTAATGACCACCACACGCGACAAGCTGCTTGACGACATCGGCAGAATGAACCAACAATAGTTAAACAATGAGGGACGGTGCAATAATATAAATTTGCATCGTCCCAAATTACACAATGAATATGGCAACAAAGAAACTACATAGAATGAGCCGTGTGATGCCGCAAAAGGAGTTGGACAGCGTGAGCCATGCAAGGCGCACGATGGGCAATAACCGTGCCTTTGAGGTGTTGTGGCAAGCACAGCAGTATTGGCTTGCGATGGAGACATTCCGCAGAGACCGTGAGAGGAACAAAAACTACACCTACGGTAGACAGTGGGATGACTATGTATGCGTGAACGGCAAGATGATGAAGGAAGAGGAACTCATCAAGAAACAAGGCAACGTGCCGCTGAAGAACAACCTCATCAGACGCATGGTGCAAGCCGTGCTTGGCGTGTACCGCAGCCAAGCCAAAGAGCCGACCTGCACGGCAAGAGACCGAGACGAACAGCGGTATGGCGAAACCATGAGTACCGTGCTGCAATGCAACATGCAGCTGAACCGCATGACCGAGATAAACGCCCGGTGTATGGAAGAATTCCTCATATCTGGATTTGTGGTGCAAAGAAAGTGGTACGGCTGGCGAGAAAACAAGTTGGATTGCTGGACGGACTATGTGCAACCCAACAATTTCTTCATCGACAACAACATGAGGGACTTTAGAGGTTGGGATTGCAGTTGCTTGGGCGAGATACACGACATCAGCTTTGAGGACTTGTGCGGACGCTTTGCCCACAGCAAGGCCGACTATGACCGACTGGCCGAGATATACAAGTATGCCAAGGACAAATCGTATCTCAGTGCCATGTATGACAACTTCGGCTATCCCCTGCAAGGCTACTACGACTTCCTTGTACCCTACGACCAGAGCCGATGCAGGGTAATCGAGGTATGGCGCAAGGAAAGCAAGGAGAGAGTGCGCTGCCATGACGTGAACAACGGAGACGTGTTCAAGGTGGACATGGAGGATTTCAAGGAACTTGTGCTTGACGAGAACGAGAAGCGACTGCAACAGGCGCGAGAGTTGGGCATGAGCGAGGACGATGTGCCGCTTATCCGCTATGAGTGGTTCATGGACTCATACTGGTATTACTACATGCTCACCCCATTCGGAGACATTCTTGAAGAGGGTGAGACACCTTACGAGCACAAGAGCCACCCCTACGTGTTCAAGGCATACCCATTCATAGACGGAGAGATACACTCATTCGTGAGCAACGTGATAGACCAGCAACGGTACACAAACCGCTTGATAACGATGTACGACTGGATAATGCGAGCGTCAGCCAAGGGTGTACTGCTGTTCCCGGAAGAATGTCTGCCCAAGGGCATGTCGATGGAAGATGTTGCGGACGAGTGGGCAAGGTTCAACGGCATCATCATGATAAAGCAGCCCAAGGCAGGACAGGCACTGCCGCAGCAGATAGCCAACAACTGCACGCAGATAGGCATCTCGGAGTTGCTGAACATGCAGCTGAAGTTCTTCGAGGACATATCGGGCGTGAACGGAGCGTTGCAGGGCAAGCCCGGCTATTCGGGCATGTCAGCCAGTCTGTATAACCAACAGGCGCAGAACGCCACCACCTCGCTGCTTGACTTGCTCGACACGTTCTCGGCATTCATCAGAGATGGAGCGTACAAGGACGTGAAGAACATACAGCAGTTCTACGACACGCCACGCGTGTTCAACATAGCAGGAAAGAACTCCACCATTGTTGAGTACGATCCACGGAAGATACGCGATGTGGAGTTTGACCTAAGCATTGTGGAAAGCACCGCCACACCAGCCTACCGCGCCTTGACCAACGACATGCTCATGCAGTTGTGGCAAGCCAAGGCAATCAGTGTGGAGCAGTTGCTTGAACACGGAGAGTTCCCATTTGCTGACGAGTTGCTGCAGAGCATCAAGTCGCAGAGGGAGCAGTTGGAGCAAGGGCAAGTGCCGGACGGAATGTCGCCAGAACTTGCACAGCAGGTTCAGCAGGGAGCAAACATGCAAGCCGTGAACCAGGCACAGCAGATGATGCAACCACAATAAAGAAAAAGCCTCACTAAGCCTCCTTAGGCCGACTAAGCCAAAGGGACTTTGTGGGGCTTTCTTGTTATATGGAAGCCTCGGAGACGGGGCTTCTGTCTTTTCGGAGTGTGCGGTTTGTGATAGGCACAAATTCGGGCATCTCCATTTCGCGATAGCAGATGTGCAGACCGATGGCACGCGTCATAAGCAAGTCGTCATGCTTGCCGACAATAGCACCATACGCGCCATTCGGCTTGCGCTCATAAGTGTCGTACTCGTCAAGACACCGCTTATCGCGCTCGATATACAGACGCTCGCGAATGACCTTGACCAAGGTAGAGATAATCATCGGCTTGGTGGCCACATTCGTGTGGAAACCATACTTGCGAGGCGCACCCTCGCGTATCTCGTCCTCGGACTGCTTGCGAGCGTAAAGATTGGGATAGATGTCTGAAATCTGATTGAGGATATACTGCGACTGGTCGCCACCCTCCACCTGCCGCTCCTTGTCGTGCGTCTCCAAGGTGTTGGACTCGATGACCAACAGCGAGTCGTTGTAGAAAGCAGCAATCTGCGCGGCACGCCATGCGAGACGGTCGATGTCGCAATGTCCGTACCACTGCGCAACGACAGAGGGAGGCTCGCTACCATCAATCATGCTCAGACGGTCGAACACCACGATGACAGACCAGTCCGCCTTGTTGGAGCGTCCGCCCACATCGACTACGGTAAGGTAGCGGTTGGTAACCTCGTAATCGTCAAACTTCTCGGGCATAGCCCAAATGGAAAGTAAGCCCTGCCTGTCCTCTCGGAAACGGAGATTAGAAAGAGCCTCCTCGCCCTCGTCGGCATCGGCATACACCTCGCCAACAAACTTAGGCTTGCGACAATATGGCTCAAACTGCTTGACAAGATATTTGTCGAACACCATTGTACCTGCATGAACAAATGCCTCTACATCGTCAGACGGAAACTCCGCAGCCATCACCGCAAAGTCATTCTTACCAGCACGCTCGTATATATACCAATGAATAGCCTCCAGTGTAGCCCCCTTTTCCCACAACGACCACAGATAGCGTCCACTCTCCTCGCGATTGGACGGAGTGTAGGCATTGTTGCGGTTTTCCCAAAGCCATTTGGCAAAGGCACGTAGTTCTTCGGCAGAGTCGAAAGGACGCGAGTAATGCTCAATCTGAAACCAAGAAATAAAAAGTGCCTCAAACTGTGACTTGACAGTAGGGTCAGCAGCGGCCGTATATTCCGCATCAAAGTAAGTGCCAACACCATCAGCAGTACTTTCCATAACAATCATCGTGTAAGGTCGTGCGAGAATACCAGAGCAAGCGGAACGCACAATATCTTCGGGCGACTTACCCTCCGTCTTTTTCCACAGACCCACCTCGGAAAGATGCACCAACGAGTAGGCACCGCCACGGCAACCGTTAGGACGCTCGGCTGTACCCACCTTAATTTTGCAGTCTCGTTGTGGCACACGGTACGTAGAACCCGACTTGCCGACACCGACAAGTTTAGGCTCATTCTCCGAATAGACCTCACCCAACTTGTGCAGGAACTCCACCGGGTGTTTCTTTATCATGAGGTCGAACATATCCTTGATTTCGTCAGATGCCGTGCCTTGGTGTGCGATGATGAGTGAGTTGAGACCTTTTTTGTGGAAGAACTGCAACCACGCCATGTAGAGTTGCACAGTCGTGGAGCCGCCCCACTGACGCGCTTTCAAGAGAATAAGACGGATAGGTAATCCTGCCTTTCGTTTCGCCTCAAAGCGCGACACGAGGATGCGCTGCGGATACCACAGACGGAAAAGCACGTCCTTTCCTGCGTCCTTGTTGTGGATATAGACGAGCGTAGCCGTCCAAAAAGGAAAGTCGTGCTTGTAGCGCAAGCGTATGAACGTGCGCGACACCTTGATGAAGTCGTCGTCATTCGGCTCAACGTGCATCACGGACGAGAGAAACTTGTCGATAGAGCCAGCCTTGACCAACTTCTTGACAAGCGGAATATTCATCATTTCAACAGGCAACCACTGAACGGGAATAGCAAAGTCGGCAATGCTGACACGGACACGTTTACCAATAGACCCCTCACCAGTGACAGGGTCGAACTTGGCGAACATGATTTCATTGCGCCTGTCATTCTCCGCAAGCAGTGCGGCAATCTCTGTATCTATCGTATTGGTTGTCATACCATCCATTCTTTATGCGGTAAATAAACTCCCCGACCGTGCGAGGTGTGAGATAGAACTTGGGCGCAGGTTGGTTGACAATCTTCGTAACCAACTCATAGACCGACTTGTCGGGATAATCCTCACGCATGATGAGGTATCTGCGGTAAATCTCCTCAAACATCTCACGCTTGTTGCTCCTCATGCGCGGCATGGGCTTTCCTGCCGCCATAGCGGAAATGACAATGGCCGCACGCTCCTCGCTCACCCAGAAACGAGAAGCAGGAGAGTCGGCCACCAACTGAAAGATAACAGGCATAACGATGATGCTTGCCTCGGCAAGTCTGTCGTGGTACACCCTCATAAGGTCGGCATTGCGCTCCCTTGTAAAATCCAATATGCTGCCAAAGTATTTCATAAAACAGGTTTAAGATTATAAGCCTTACTGTGCCTTCCTAAGCCTTTTTGAGCCGTGGGGAAAAGGCAAAACACACTATACAAAGGTACTTAAACCGACTCACAAAAGTTAAAAGTCAGTCCACCTCTTATATGGCTATTTTTGCATACGAATATTACACAACCATAAGAAAGTTAAGATAATGGCTGAAAACAATGGAGTTAAGAGCAGACGCGACCAGCAGCTGGAGCGGCTGAGAAAGAAATACCCCGACAAGAAGTTCGAGGACGATGAGGAAATCTACGGTCAGATTTCCGATGATTACGACCAATACGAGCACGACCTTGACGGCTATAAGGGCAGGGAGAAAGCTATGTCCGACATGTTTGCCGCAGACCCGAGGAGTGCGCAGTTCCTTGCCGACATGCACAACGGCCAAGACCCTGTGCTCGGTCTTGTGAAGAATTTCGGAGTGGACATCAAGGACGTGCTTGACGATCCCGAGATGCAGGACAAGATAGCTGAGGCCAACAAGGAGTATGTGGAGCGTGTGGCCAAGTCGAAACAGCTCGATGAAGAGTATGAGAAGAACATGGACGCAACGCTTGAAACCCTGCGCCAGTTCCAAGAGGAGCGCGGCATGACGGACGAGCAGATAGACGAGGTGGCCAATGCCATGCTCACCGTGGTCAAGGACGGAGTGATGGGCAAGTTCTCACGCGAGACCTTGGAGCTGTTCGTGAATGCCATCAACCACGATGCCGATGTGGCCAACGCTGGCGAGGAGGGACGCGTGGCAGGACGCAACGACAAGATTGTGGAAGGACTGCGCAAGCGCGACAAGGGAGACGGCACAGCACCGCTCAACGGAAAGAACGGAGGCGCACCGAGTCAGCAGAAGAGTTCGCAAAGCATCTTTGACCTCGCCAACGAAGCCGTGTAGCCCATGAAAGGAGAAGTAGTAAAGTTTCCCCCAGAGGGCAAGAGACTAAAGCCAACGACCGGGAGCGCAGGGTTGAGAACCCAAGTGCCGGGCGCAATGACATCAATAAGCAATCTCGCGAGCGCGACAGGCGGTATAGCCCCCGGCAACCTCGCACAGACCGATAGCAAATAACATTATTCACAAACTAAAATTTTAAGACATGGACGGAGAAACCGTACAAGTAGGTGGAACTACAACCACCACCCCTGCACCAGGCACAGCCGGTGTAGCAAGCCAAGTGCCGGGAGCACCCACTACCGTCAGCGGAGTGGCAGGCGCGACAGGCGGAGTCAGTCCGGGCAACCTCGTACAGAGCGACCTCGACCAAGAACTCTACAAGTTTAAGAGTGACGACACACCGCTTATGCAGCTCATGTTGAATGCAAAGAAGGTAAAGGTGAACTCGCCCGAGGTGGAACACTACATGATTGACGAGCCACGCTCCAGCGTGACCACGACCACCAAGGTTACAGCAGGAACAGCCAAGCAGTTCATCGTACCATTGCTTGCCAACGATGCGGAAATTCCTCGCTCGTATGGCACACTGCTCGTAAAGGGCGTGGACGGCTATGCGGACGATGGCAAGACCAAGACACCGGGCAAAGACCTTATGCTCTTTGTGACAGGACAGGACCCCACCACAAGCAATCCGATATGCCGTGCCGTGAATGGTCCTAAGACCAACCCGGCAGACGAGTATTGCACCACGCCCGAAATTCCTGCCGGGTCAACACTCATCATCCTTTCCAATGCCCTCTATGAGACGCAGAAGAAAGTTGACCCCGACCTCATCGTGCCACAGCCACAGACGGTATATCTTCAGAAGCGCGGTATGAACCAGATTGTATCTGACTACTACGAGGCGCAGAAGAAGAAAATTCCATTCGGCAAGGCTGTCATTGCAGAGGCCGCCATCACCAACTTCAAGGTGCGTGGCAACCGTACTCTCTACGCTGGGCGCAGAGGCAAGATGACGGTGCAGACACCAGAGGTCGGTGCGCAGACCATCTACTTCACCGAGGGCGTGCGCTACCAAGTGAAGAAGGAACTCAACCACACGGGCAAATGGATTATTGAGGAAATCATCGCCTTGGCGAAGATGACCTTTACAGGCGAGGACGTGCCCAAGAGTGTGATTGCCCTTTCTGGCAAGAACTTCTTGGAGAACATCCAGTGCATCGACTATTCCAAGCACCCGGAAATTCAGATTACCACCAAGACCAATCCTGTGGGCTGGGTAGTAACCAACTTCCACACCGTGTTCGGAGACATCGAATTCAAGCATGACCCGACACTCGACCGTTTGAAGTGGAGCAACTCCGCATTCATCGTTGCGCCCGACCGCCTTGTACACTACCAGTACTCGGCAGAGCACTCGTCAAAAGACCGTGTGGAGGGCGAAGAGGCAACACGCGAGTCAATCCTTGTGTGGGATGCACTCGCACTCAAAGGCTCATGCCATATCTGGATTAACGGTGAGGGCGACAACGAGAACACCACAGCCGTACAAATCCACTTGTGGGACAGCGAGGAAGCCCCCGAAAGTCCTGTTGAGGGTGGTGTGTACTACCTGTTGCAGGACTGCCCGGGCATCAATGCCGAGGCCGTCAGCGGTCAGATGTGGCAGTACAAGAGCGCAGCATGGGTGGAGTATGCAGGTGATGTGATGGCCACCGAGTAATCCGATGTTTAATTAAACCAATCATCAACCAATAGAGGCGGATAGGTAGCAATGCCGTCCGCCTTTATTTATAATAATCAGACAACGAAATGAAAAAGAAGAGAATAACCTACGGAGTGTACGGCATGATGGAATACCAGACTATCATCAAGATAGGCAGAGCCACACTCAAAGTATTGTTCACTGACGGCTCAATGACCGCCATCGGACAGAACCCAGCGAAGTACACCACAAGCGACTTCCTTGTGCAGCGTGCCATAGAGAACAGCAGCGAGTTCAAGAAAGGCCGCATACAGGTGGTGGACACCATCGAACTTGACGAGGAGGTGCGCATCGAGCGCAACCCTGCCAAGCCGAGTACGCAGACGGCAAATGTGGCGGCAAAGGCTGTGATTGACAATAAGCCTACCGAAGCCTCTTCAAGCCATACTACGCCTGTGGCGGAGGACGTGGAGTACGAGAAAACCGAGGAGACCGCAGCCGAGGGCAATACGGCAGAGGGCAAGACCGAGGTGGAGTTTACCGATAACCAAGAAGCCAAGGACTACATCTTCAAGAACTTTGGCGTTAAGCCCGGCACGATGCGCAATCGTGAGGACATCAAGGCCGTTGGCGAGACCTACGGAGTGAAAATCACGTTTGTCAACGAGAAGTAAGGAATGACGATATGGTGTACAAAATCGAAGTCGTGGAGCAAGATGTGCGCATCGCCATAGACGAAAACAAGACCAGCGAGCAGCTCATCAGCGATGAGGATATTGACACCTTGTCGTTGAACGAAGTGATACGCTCGAAGATAGAAGAGGCCGTGCGCAGGGTGGAGACCACCGCCCCCGTGTATCTCTTGGAAGAGGGACACGAGTTTGGCGAGGCTGTGTATTGGGAGGACAACGGCAGCGGTTGGGTGCTGCTCCCCGACGACTTCATGCGGTTGATAGCATTCCGCATGAGCGACTGGGAGCGCACTTGCTACAATGCCATTTCGGTGGACGACCCACTCTATGACCTGCAATCGTCAAGATACAAGGGCGTGAGAGGCAGCGTGCAGAAACCAGTGTGCGCGGTGGTGAACCGAGCCGAGGGAAAGGCGTTGGAGTTCTTCAGCTGCAACAGCGAGGATGCCTACGTCAAGCGAGCCACCTACATACCCTATCCCAAGATAGACGATGAGGACGGCATCGACATCTCCGAGCATTGTTACACAGCCGTAGTCTATACCACGGCAGCATTAGTACTAACCGCCTTTGGCGCGACCGACAAAGCAGAGCAGTTGAACGCCTTGGCAAAATCAATAATGGAATGAGTTCAATACCAACAAAACAGATAGACGGTGATGTGGCCGTAGGCCGCAACGTCAGCATGGGCGGTTCGGGTACGGTGCGTGGCTCCATGACCGTAGGCCACAACCTGACCGTGGAGGGTTGGCTTGAAGCCAAGAACATCAAGGGACCGAACAAAGGTCTGTTCAAGACCGCAGCGCAACTGCGCGAGGCATACCCCAACCCACACGAGGGTTGGTGGGCATTGGTGACCGTGGAGGGCAGCGCATCATCAGACCACTTGGGACAACTCTATGTGGCAGACGGTGGCACATGGGTAGCGCAGGTGGACAGCAGCGGAAATCCATTGCTGAAAGGCAACCCCACCGTGGACAGCACCGAGTATATGGAAGCCGTGGAGGAAATGACAGCCGACCTTGAGGCTGTCAAGGTAGATGTGAACCAAAACAAGGAGGACATCAAGAGCCTGCGCAGCACGCAGACCTCGCACACGGACAGCCTTAACACCCTCAACTCGCAGATGGGTACGGCACAGACCGACATTGCCAATCTGAAGAAAACCGTCAGCGACAACAAGAGCGAGCTGGCAAACAGCATCAGCGGTGTGCAGAAAAACCTCACCGCATTCAAGAACACCAAGGGAACTGCAGATGGACTTGCGCCTTTGGACGAGAACGGACAAGTACCCTCGCAGTATCTGCCTGGATATGTGGACGATGTGCTGGAGTTTGGCGGCATTGTATCGGGCATTACCGCACAATTCCTGTCAGTCAGCAAATCATCAACGGACGAGAATTGTGCCGTGGTGTACAACAAGACCACTGAAACATTCGTCTTACGCTACACCCAACCCTCAGAGTCAGAGTTTGACCTGCGTCCGACCATCACCTATTATAACAACTGGCTGGACGGAGACCTCTTTGGCGATGGGACTGTATTGGGACGCAAGCCCCACAGCGGCAAAATCTTCATGGACGTAAGCACCAACAAGACCTACCGTTGGAGCGGAACGACACTGGCCGTAATCGGTTCGGACTTGGCACTCGGCCACAGCAGCGGTACGGCATTCCCCGGAGACGAGGGAGCGGATTTGCAGGAGCGCATGAGCGAGGCAGAGAGCACGGCGACCATCAGCCGACAACTGATAAACGAGAACAGCGCGGAGTTACTGAACCGCAACACAATCAACGCCAATGTGCTGTTGTCGTTGGGCAACCGTGAAGTGTCATTCTCCGTGGTGCTTGAAAAAATCTTCGATTTGGAGAACAAAGCAAGATACATGAAACCCGGTATCGTGCTGTCGTTCCTCTCGGAGACAGGCATACAAAACAAGCAGTGGACGAACTACGGCAAGGAAACCGAGACCGACTGGAAAACCGAAGCCAACTGGACAGACTTCGGCTCGAACGGCAGTGCCATAGGCAACACGGTGAACGTGAACGACATCTGCGAGGACACCGAGTACACCCTTTCGACCGCCATCAAAGCCGTGCAGGACAAAGAGAAAGAAAGCGGACTATCGTATATGAAGAGCGGTGTCGTGCTGACCTATAAAACAGCCGATGTGACCAGCAACGGCTCGCCCAAGTGGGAAGCCTACCAGTTCACGCGCACCGTGGACGACATCAACCCGGCAGACTTGAAACCTTGGGTGGAGTTCGGAGGAGGCGGCAACAATGCCGTGCCGACCTCGGACACCCCCGAAAAGGACGGCAAGGAGGCATTCTCCACAGGAGGTGCATACGCCAACATACCCGCCACACTGCACATTGACACCGAGACGCAGGGCGTGGTGAAGCTGCAACTGCAGAATGCCGGGCAGGAAGCCGTGGGCGACGAGGTGCAGTTTGCCGTAGGCGGAGGAGGCGGAGAAAGCACAGGCACGATTGTGAGCATACAGTTTGAGCAGAGTCCGCTGTATGCCAAGGCTGGCGGCAGCGTGGTGATGAAAGCAGCCGTGCGAAGCGTTACCACACAAGGCAGCCAAGAACTGAGCAACATGATAGAAAAGGTGTTGCTCAAAGACCGCGACACCGGGCAGACCTTGGAGACATTCATGTTCAACAGAGCATCATCTGCAAGCGGAGATACCTATGACTTCGAGATGGACGTGAGCAGCTACTTCGTGACGGCCACCACCAAGCGTTTCCAGCTCATCGCTTATGACGATGCAGGAAACACAGGCAGCAGGAACATCAACGTGAGCGGTGTAGATGTTACCATCAGCAGCGTGCAGACCCTCAACTACACGGCAAGTACCGCCCTTGCCGCAGGAGGAGTCGCCAAGAGTATACCGATGTACAAGTTTGCCAACAACGCATCGGACAAAGGCATCAAGGTTGTAACCGAGATATACCTAAACGGAGTGTGGCAGACACTCGGCACAAGCGTAGTTCTCGACACCTACTCGCACTCCATCACCATAGACCCGAAGAACTGCTTGGGCGAGACACTGACACATGGCGCATACCCCCTGCGCATACACGGAGAAGATGTAGGTTCGGGCGTGGTGGGCAACTACCTCCACACAGCCGTCATGGTGGTGGAGAGCGGCAACAACACCCCGATAGTGGCCATGCGCTGGTACACCGAGCAGTTGCAAGGCAAGAGGAAGCTCTACGAAAACATCGAGGTGGACTATGCCGTGTATGCAGCCGACACGGACGAGCCGCAAGCCGTGGTGTGGTATGACGGAGCGCAGGAGACCACCACCGTAGCCTACCGGGGACAGACCAACACGTTCACCAAGCAAGTGCAGGAGAGCGTGCATGACGGCACAAAGAGCGTGTCGGTGAAAGTGATGTGCGGAGACACTTCATCGGAAACCGCCACATTCATTGTCGATGGCTCGCTTGTAGATGTGGAGGAAGTGACCACCATGCGCGAATTCAACATCACGATGGACTCACGCAGCAACGGAGAGACCGACAAGACCATCAAGGACGGAGGAGTGGAAATCACCGTTGAGAACTGCAACTGGTCAAGCAACGGATTTGTCAAGGACACCTACGGCACACCCACCTACGGCACGGAGAACGACAAGGGACGCATGGCACTCCGTATAGCCGAGGACATGAAAGCCGTGTGTTCGTTCAAGCCGTTCGCCAACACCAGCATCGAGCAGAACGGCATGGCACTGAGTTTCACGGTAAAGGTGAAGAATGTGGAAGACCGCACGGCACGCATCATCGACTGCCTGGGCGACAACCAGCTCGGCTTCTACTTGACAGGCGAGAAACTCGTGTTCACCTGTGATGGAGCAACCGCAGCCAACCCCGACGACTTGGGCGCACAGCAGACAGCCGTAGCCCTGTATGCCACTGACAAGGAGACACGTTTCGACATTGTGATAGAGCCGACCAGCATAGCCCCATACAGCGGCATAGGCTCAATCAAGATATACATGAACGGAGACGAGGCCGCAGCCACCTACTACAATGCAGGGAAGTTCGCCCACAACGACATGCAGATAATGTTTGACGGCACGAAAGCCGACCTTTACCTGTACCGCGCCATAGGTTGGGCGACCTACTACAACTACCGACAGGCATTCAACAACTACTTGGTGGGACAGAAAGACACCGCAGCCATGCTTGCCGAGTATGAGAAGAACCAAGTGATGGCCTCGCAGACCGCAGAGGGAACGACCAAGGACAGGCCAACCCTGCAAGCATGCATGAACGCAGGGCTGTGTTGCGTGACCCTGCTGAAGAATGCCGACACCCCCGACATCGAGCAGAGCTACCCCGGCTACCTCGACAAGCTGGACGGAGACAAAAAGACCAAGGCATACTTTGACTGGGTAATCCGTTTCCCCGACAGGCCATGGCAGGACTGCAAGGTGTACAACGTGCCGACCACAAACCAAGGCACGACCTCATCGCTGCGGTCCGTGAAGAACAAGAAAGGCAAGTTCAAAGGCTGCAAGATAGAGATGCTCCACACAGAGGAGGACTTCAAGAACGACCCAGTGGCACTGGCCAAGTTCCAAAAGGCCAAGAAGATGGCCGCGAAGAGCCAAGTGCAGGTGATAGACGGAGGCTTGTGGGTAAAGACCATCACCATCAAGGTGGACTACTCCGACTCGACAGGCGCGAACAACGGAGCGACCATGGAGCTGATGAACAAGACCCAGCGAGCCATGGGAGCGGACTACATGACCCCAGCGCAGAATGCCTACAACGGAGGCGACACGATGAACACCAGCATCGACAGCGTGACGTGCGCCCTATTCCGCACCGACCAGCAGAGCGTGGACGCGACCAACGAGACGTACGCCTACTTCCATGCCAAGGCCAACTTCAACGTGGACAAGGGCAACCCCTCGTTCTTCGGCTTCGAGAAAGTGAGCGGCTACAACAGCGACTGCTTGAACTATGGCGACTTTGTGGAACTCGTGGCCGAGAAAAACCAAGACCTCAACATCTTCAAGGTGCAGACCTTGGCGAAGAGCGAAGAGCTGATAGCCTCGAACATCTACATGCTGAGCGAATACTGCGGAGAGAAGCACATCTTCTTGGAGAATGACGGCACAGGCACGATGCAGGAGACCACCGCCACAGCCGACCCCACGGAAGTGGACAAGAGCCTTGCCGAGGTGCTGGCAGACGATGTGAACAACTACGACTGTGGAACGGTGTACCTGACGAACGACTACAAGTATGTGAAATACAGCGGAGGCAAGTGGAAAGACACCACAGGCAAGATGCAGTATGACACGAGCACCAAGAAATGGGGCGTGACAGGCAGGGTGCTGAACCCGGTAGAGTGCTTTGAGTACTTGAAATACGACTCGTTCTGTTGGCTGCAAGGCGTGAACAGCGTGGACGACCTCATGCGCATAGACCAATCGACAGGCGAACCCGTGTGGCTCGGCTACTACGAGAGCCGATACCCCGACGATGACGACTTGAACGACCTCTACGCCAAGGGAAAGAAAGTGCCGTACAACCTATACAAGTGGCTGCTATGGACACAGCAATGCTCGCAAGACCGTACCGAGGCAGACGGAAACATCACCCTGCACGGCAAGAGCGTGGCAGGAACAAAGGAGAACCGATTGAAAAAGTTCTGCGAGGAACTCTACCTTTATGCCAACGTTCGTTCTACGGGTTGTTACATTATAGGTACTGATTATGTGCTTGCTGTTGACCAACGAAGCAAGAACATGATGATTTCGTTCTATCTTGACATCAACGGCAGCATACGCGCCTACTTCAACCATTGGTATGACGGAGACTGTTGTTGGCTTGCTGACAATGACTGCGGTATTACTGTGCCATGGGATTTGGACAGCGTGACAGACACTAAGCATTATTACCAAGGTTGGAACTCTGTAATGTTCAAGCAAGGTTATGCAGCTGACAAGTACTGGCTTGAAGATGAGGGCAAGACCACCATCACGCTGCACGACATAGCGGGTGATATGCGCAGCGCGGAGGCAGACGGCATCAAGATATTCTCCGCAGACGGCTGCAAGAAACTCTGGATCACCGACCGCATAGCGAAGTGGGCGAAGATAACCAGCTCGTTTGACGGAGAGCGCAAGTACATCGAGAACTCCAAGGCAGGTGCAAACTACTACTATGCCGTACACGGATTGCGATATGAGGACTTGCCCGTGACGTTTGAGAAACGCTTTGCCTACCGTGACGGCTACTACCAAGTGGGCGAGCTGTACACTAATCCGTTCAAGATGCGTGCCGTGGGTACGGACATCAGCATCAAGATAACGGCAGTGCAGGACGGCTTCTTCGGATTAGGCGTGGACCGTGCGGACGCTTGTGTGGACAGCTGCTATCTGAAAGCAGGAGAAAGCTACACGCTGAAGAGCGGCATGACCGCCACAGGCGCAGGAACGATGCTCTACGTGTTCGGAGCGACACGCCTTGCCAGTCTTGACATCAGCGGCTGCACCCCGAAAGCCGAGGGTTGGGACATCTCGAACTGCACGATGCTGCAAGAACTTATACTTGGCGGAGCGGACTACACGCCAGCCGAGGAAAGCGGAGCAATCACGCAGCTCAACATGGGCAACAAGAGTTTCCTCAGACGCATAGACGCACGCAACACCAAGGTAACAAGCATCATCGCCTCGTACTGCCCGAGACTGAAAGAGGTGTTGGCGAGCGGTTCGCAACTGTCGAGCATAGACCTTGCCGAGACAGCCCCGATAGAGACCCTTGAACTGCCAGCCACCATGACCACGCTCTACTTCAAGAACCTGCCCAAGCTGACCTATCCTGGCGGACTGACCATAGCAGGAATGACGAACGTGAAGAAAATGTTCCTTGACGAGTGTCCGCACATCGACACCATGACCCTGCTGCGGCAGATAACCACGGCAGGACAGCTGAAGAGCGTGCGCATACCGGGCGTGAACGCCACCGCCAGCGTGGAGATGCTGCGCGGCATCATGCAGAGCGGAGCCGTGGGCATAGACGCGAACGGCAGCACCTACGATGAGACCGGGCAGTGCAGCGGCATCATCGGCCGATGGATACTGACAGAACTTGTGGAGGACAGCGAGGTGGAGGCATTGCAGAAATACTTCCCGAAACTGACCGTCATCAACTCGCAGTTCTCGGTGGTGAAGATAGACGACATCGTGAGCGGAGACTTCTGTGAGCGATACAGCAACCCCGAAAACAAGACAGGCTCGGACTACGACAAGACCTTTGTGGCGAGCGGACACACACTGAAGATATTGCAGGAGACCCACGCCTACAAGTGTACCTACAACTCCAAACTCAAACAGATGGAGGGCGTGCAACTGAGCGACAGCGACTTCAACTATCTTGCCACAGGCGAGAGTTTCGATGTGGGCGATAGCGCAGGAGAGGGCTTTGACATCTTCCACCATCTGCCCCACCACTGGTACAAGGGCGTGAACGACTACAAGAACCAACAGAAGTACATCGTCTATTCGACCACGGAGAACGAGCCGCTATCCACCGTGAACAACAAGCGCGAGGCCATGCTATCGGCACTGCTCTATGCGGAGAACACAGGCGTGTATGCTGACGAGGCAGAGGTAGGCACGGTGATAGACGAGAACATCATCACCACCGCTGCCAACGTGAACGCCTACCGCATGGACGTGGAGGGCATGAAGCAGGTGAGATGGCCGGGACTGAACCACGCAAGGCTCGGAGCCGTGTTCACGGACGAGAACGGACAGATAGTAGGCAAGTTCAACATGATGGTGAGCCACACCTACTTCGACTTCTCGATAGGCAACTACGTGTTCTGCGATGTGCCTGGCGGAGCGAAGTGGATGTACTTCACCTCGTACCGCGACATAGAGGACAGCCTGTGTCTTGCCGTTGATAGCGAGCATATAGAGGCCATAGAACCCGAATGGACGGAGCACACCGTTGGCGAGAACGACAGCCTCTTGGGAACATACCCCATCACCATAGACGGACTGAAACGACCAAGGAGCATATCGGGCGCGGTGCGCTCACGCAAGGGAGACGGCACTTCGCAGACCTCGGCAGAATGGGCATACGACACTGACGGCAACCCGACAGAGACACCGACCGGGACGATACACTACACGGCAAAGGACTTCCAAAACAGTGCGCACATGCGCGGAGAGGGCTACCAGCTCCAAGACTACGAGCAGCACAAGGAAATCAGCAACCTGTGGTGGGCGACCCACGGCACGACCAACGAGCAGTCTGTTGTTGGCAATGGCGCACACGATGCCACGCTGAACAGCCTCGACAACATAGGTATGGCCGACACCTCGTATGTGGGCAACGCAATGAACTCCATCATGGGACTCAAACACTATGTGGGCTGCGACTCGGAATGGGTGGACTACATAGCAGGAAACGTGCAAAGCTACGAGACGTTCTACAAGAACCGCTGTGTGGAGACCAACGATGACCCCATAGACTACAAATTCCACATCTATGACCCGGTGAAGAAAACCGAGCGTGTGGTGCAGAGTGTGAACTCTAACGGCAACTGCGTTGTGAGAGTGGTGCATGGAGCGAAGTGCGACATCTTGCCGAGCAAGGTGCATCAGACCGACACGAGCAAGTACACCACCCACTATGCGGCAGGTTTGTGGTTTCCCGGCAGCAGAGGCCGCTGTGTTCTGCGGTCTGGCAACTTCTCGAATGCGAGCAGCGGTCTCGCCTATGCGTTCGCGAACTTCGCTTCTTCGTACTCGGTCGCGTACTACGGTGGGCGGCTGGCCTTCCGCGGCAAATTCGTAATAGTCGGATAAAGCTGCAAGCGTAGCCACGAAAAAAGCGTCAGAGGGAGAGCCGACGATAGGAGGCTGCTCCCTCTCCCTGCTTTCTCGCGTAAGCGAGTTTTTTATGAGCGATGCAAAATAATTGCAAAAGTTGTAGGATATATCAACTTTAAGTATTACCTTTGCAGCATGAATTCAGAGAGGAAGATATTACTTTACAAAGACTACTTCCTCACATTCTACCGCTCTTTGGAAATGGGCGCACAGAAGAAAATAGACTATGTGCTTGACGTGTTGAAGATGCAGGAGAGAGTGAGCGAGAAATTTGTGAAGTTCATCAAGGACGGACTCTATGAGATTAGAGCCAGTTACAATGGGAATATATACCGTGCGTTCTTCATCTTTGATGAGGGCAACATTGTGATGCTGTTCAACGGCTTTCAGAAGAAAACCCAAAAGACACCCTCAAAGGAGATAGAGAAAGCACTTGAACTTAAAAAGGAATATTATGCAGCAAAGAAATGACATTAGCAGTTTCGATGCCATTCTTGATGCCAAGTATGGCGCAGTAGGAACTGCGGAAAGAGAAGCGTTCAGAAAGGAGGCAACCAACTATTGTGTAGGTCAGATAATCCTTGACGCAAGAAAGCAAGAGCACATGACGCAATCAGACCTTGCCAAGAAAGTGGGAACAGACAAGACCTATATCTCACGCATAGAGAAAGGCGTGATAGAGCCGGGTGTCGGCATGTTCTTCCGCATCATTGATGCGCTTGGTCTGAAAGTGGACATAGTGCGTCCGATTATGTAAGCAAAGGAGCAAAAGGCAGAAAATCCCACGCGCCGCTGTGTTCTGCGGTCTGGCAACAACTCGAATGCGAACAGCGGTCTCGCCTATGCGAACGCGAACAACGCTTCTTCGAACTCGAACACGAACTACGGTGGGCGGCTGAAATTCTTTGGTTAAAATATAATCGGAGGTCTCTGACGTGGCACGAGGATTGCCACAAACAAACTCCGAGGGATTAGAGCCTCGGCAACAGCATATAAATATGGAAAGCCGGAACACGACATTAACCACATGTGGGGAGTGCGCAAGTATCTCCCCACAGGACAGGAAGGCTGTCAATACATTGGAAGAACTATTGGGGCAGGTAGAAGAAAAGACTTCTATCTGTTTTCCGTTATTAGACCTTATCCCCGAAATCATAGCGGACGAGAACATGGAACGCTCGTTCAAGCGCGTCATGTCGAACCTGCACAACGCAGATACTCGCAACGGCCTACGGTGGAGGGAGAATATTGTTATAGACGGAGTGGAATGCACGCCACGCATGGTGCGCTACATGAAACGCAAGGCGGACATCATCGCCATGCTAAAGGCACAGATAGCCAACGGCACATTCCGCATCAAGCACCTTAAATCGTTTGAGACGGCAGACGGCCCGAAGATAAGAACCGTGCAAGCACCGTCCGTCATAGAGCGTGTGGGCAGCAACGCCATCATGGAGATAGTGGAAAAACACCTTGCGCCCATACTGATAGAGAACACCGCAGCCTCGATAGAGGGAAGAGGGCCACACGGATTGTATCACAAGATGCAGGAGGCAAGGCGGAACAATCCGAAACTCATATACTACTATCAAAGCGACTACAAAGGTTACTACGACCACATACTGCATGACCGACTGATAGAGATAATAAAACGCTACATTGCCGACCCAGTGCTGCTGCCCATACTCATAGACTTTGTAAAGGCTCTGCACCCGAATGACAACGTAGGCATCAGCAAGGGACTACGCTCCTCGCAGTTTTTCGGCAACCTGTACCACAACGACATAGACCATGCCATGATAGAGGAATGTGGAAAAGACAACTACAACCGCTTTTGTGACGACATATACATACTTGGAGACAACAAGAAAGAGTTGTGGAAACACAGGGACACCTTGCATAGACTATGCAAACCCTACAATCTGATAATAAAGCCGAGTGAGAAAGTTGCACCCATCAGTGCAGGAATGGACGCACTCGGCTTTGTTGATTATGGGGACTACTCCCTGCTGAGAAAGCGTACCAAGGTGAACGCTGCACGGAAACTCGCCAAGATAAAGTCGCGCAAAAGGCGGCAACAGATAATAGGGTCATTCAAGGGAATGGCTTGCCACGCAGATTGTAAACATCTATATTATACATTAACAGGTAAACACATGAAGAAGTTTTCAGAAATGGGCGTAACCTATACACCTGCTGACGGCAAGAAACGCTTTCCCGGCAAGGTGACACGCCTCGGTGACATCGTGAACATACCGATAGAAATTCACGACTTTGAGACAGGCATAGATACAAAAGAGGGCGAAGACCGCTATTTGGTGTCATTCCGCAATCCAGCCAACTCGGAATGGGGCAAGTTCTTCACCGCCTCGTTGGAGATGAAAGGCATACTTGACCAGATAAGCGACATAGAGGACGGCTTTCCATTCGAGACCATCATCAAGTGTGAGGTGTTTGACGGCAGCAAGCGCAAGTATAACTTCACTTAATGGCAGCTCACTAAAGATAAAAGGCGATGTGCGGTGTGTCGGTGTATCTTTGCAGCGTAACAAATTCATAACGACATGGAGAAGATATACGGCACAACCCAACGGCAAGATGGACTGCAACGCATAGGCAAGAACAAATGGCTGCTCTACTTCGGCTATTACGAGACCGAGGACGGCAACTATGAATACCGCCACACGTTCAGCCGCAAGCCCACGATGGACGAGATAAAGCAGCTTGTCAGAGACACGATAGACGCAGAGACCAAGGACAAGATAGTGAACCGCTTTGAGTATGACGGCATCAAGGTATGGCTGTCGGACGAGAAGCAGCGCAACTACGCATCTTTGGAAAACAACGAGAGCATAGCCTATCCGCTCACGCTGAAACTCAACGAGGAGGCGGACGCAACGCCAGTGTACTACACCTTTGAGACAAGAGAGGACTTCATCAAGTTCAGCAAGGAGGCATCAGCCTACATTCTCAACGCCATCATGGACGGTTGGAAAGAAAAAGACAACATAGACTGGAGCGTGTTTGACCTCCAGTAAGGGAAACGAGAACCTATCAGAGGGACGCAGGAGCAATCTTGTGTCCCTTTTTTAGTGTGCCACAACAGATAAAAGGGAAAGAACCATGCCTGTAAGTAAATTTGCCATGAACTAAATTCTTATTGACATGAAGAAGATTATCAAATGGCTCGGAGCGAGCAACCGATACAAGCACTTTGTTGGCGGTGTGGTGATAGGACTTGGAGCGAACAGCACCTATTGCGCAGCGTATGCAGGAGTGGGCGTAGCCGCAGCCTTGGAACTCAAAGATGAGTTGTGGGGCGGCAAGTGGGACTGGATAGACTTCGGCTGCACAGTGGCAGGAGTAGTTGTAGGACGCTTAATAAGATGGGCAGTATGGCAGTAGTATTCAAACTTTGGAAGTTCGCGGCCATGGCCGTGGGCGGCATGGTAGGCTGGCTTGTGGCAGAGTTCAGACCGACATTCCCATTGATAGCGGTGGCCATCATCTTTATACTGTATGACGCATACACCGCTTTCAAGCTCGACAAGCGCGTACACGCAGCCTATCCCGAAAAGACCGACAGGAAGAAAGCCAAGTTTACCTCGTTCGCCTTTGGCAAGGTGGTGAAGCAGACCATACCCAAGCGGCTGTGGCTGATAGTGCTGGCATACTTGGCAGAGCATTGGGTGTTCATACACATGCAAGTTCCGTTGTCGTATATCCTTACAGGCGTGATATGCTTTGAACAGGCGTGGTCGATACTGGAGAACGAGAGCAGCTGCCGACCAGAGGCAGAGCACCGCTTTTGGAAAGCATTGCAGCAAGTGATGGTGGACAAGACGGCAAGACACTTTGACGTGAACCTTGACAAACTAAAAGAAGAGAAAGATGATAGTGTTGATTGACAACGGCCACGGTGAGAACACACCGGGCAAGTGTAGCCCCGACAAGCGGTTGCGCGAATACAAGAAAGCGAGAGAGATAGCACGCAGACTGGTGAACACCCTACTGAGCAACGGAGTGGAGGCACACCTGCTTGTACCCGAAGAGACCGATGTGTCGCTTGCCGAGCGATGCAAGCGAGCCAACAAGTACTGCGACAAGTACGGAGCGAAGAACGTGCTCCTCGTGTCGATACACCACAATGCCGCAGGAGCTGACGGCCAGTGGAAGAGCGCAGGAGGCTGGTGCGTATATACCTCGCCCGGCCAGACGAGTGCCGACCTGCTTGCCACCGACCTGTGGAACGCAGCCGAGGAAAGCCTGAAAGACTACATCGGCAGCTTTGACGCGCACAAGGCCAAGGGCGACTACGACAGCAAGCAGAAACCCATGCGTGCCGACTGGAGCGACAAAGACCCCGACTATGAGGCACGCTTCTACATACTGCTGCATACCAAGTGCGCAGCCGTGCTGACGGAGAACCTCTTCCAAGACAACAAGGCAGACGTGGAATATCTGTTGAGCGAGGAGGGCGTGCGGAGCATCGTGCAGTTGCACTACAAAGGCATTACGGACTACATCAAACACACGAAAGCATGAAACACGCATTGAGTTTTGTAGGAGGCGTGTTGCTCACGCTCCTGCTTGTGGCACTGCTCTACCCCGAACCCAAGGCAGGGAACGGCCACAACATCGTGATCCAAACCGACACCATCATAAAGCGCGACACGGTAAGAGACGTGCCGGGAGAACCTAAGTACACCAGCGAGCAGCCAGTCGGAACTGCCGAGGTGAGAGTGCCAACGGACTGCATCAAGATGGGCGATGCAGTACAGCCACCCATCAGAGCCGACACTGACACGGCAAAGGGATATGCAAAAAATCTCGTAGCCAACGGTTCGGACAGCGCGACAATAGAGTTGCCCATCATGCAGAGCGTGTATGAGAACGCGGACTACAAGGCATACGTCAGTGGCGTACACGCACGGCTCGACAGCATCTTTGTGTATCCACTGCATGAGGTGGTAACCATCAAGGAGAAACAGCCCCCTAAGCGGTGGCACATAGGCGTAACGGCTGGGTACGGCATAGGCACGAAAGGAATGCAGCCGTATGTGGGCATAGGATTAACTTATTCAATCATTTCATTCTGATGGAGACGATAACCATACAAGTATTCAAGGACGATGTGTATGAGGAAGTGGCAAAAGCCACGGACTACACAGGTGCGAAACTCATAGACGGAGACGAGAAAGCGCGAGACCGCATACTCGCCACCGACAACGAGCTGAGCGACCTTGGAAGATTTTGGGAAGAGTCGGTGCTTGCCATCAACGAGCGGCTGAAAGAAATGCTTGTGTCGGGAACGACCAAAGATGTACAGGTGTCCACCGATATATGGGGTACAAAGGATTTGGCACAACCTAACATAGGTCTGCCAATCAAGCCTGTCATCATGAGGACCGCATACGAAGCAGTGCTGGAAGTGAGCAAGTCGTTTGACAAGGAACTGACAAGCAATGTGCAGTCAGCCCTGCGCAACTTCTTCATCACATCAATCATCGGCCAATGGTTCAAGTTGGCCAACAAGGGCGAGGCCACCGACTACTTCAACCAAGCAGGAGAAATGATGGACGGAGCGGAACGACTGTTGTACAGCAGGAAGAAACCGACACGCCCAAGTGATTAACCAACAAAAAGAAACAGAATATGTCAGAAACATTAGGTGCAAAGAAAGAGGTAACAGCAACCATCAAGATAGACTGGCTGCTGTACGACATCATGAACGAGACCTTTCTTCGCGGACGCACGATACAGAACAAGGATAACCACAAGGAAGTGGCCAGCATGTTCGCCTCGGAGGACGAGGAGAACCGCGAGAAGATACTGCGCTCTATCAAGAAAGGCTTTGCCGAGGTAAAGACCGAACTTGCTGAATACCTTGATGAGGATGGTACATCGACCGACAACAGCCACTATGACGGCAGCGACGACCTGTCGCTGAAACTCCAGATGCCAAGCAACTTCAATGAGGCCGCCACGACAGGCGTTGGCGAGGCCATACACGACTATCTGAAGAACACCGCCATTGCGGAGTGGTACATGGTGACAAACAAGGCAGATGCGGAGCAGTATGTGGCACTCGCACAGAAGAGCCTTGTGAGCATACAGCAAGCCGTGAGCAAGCGGAGCCGCCCGAAGCGTCCTGCGGACTAAGGAGGAGAAGCCTATGAGTTGCTGTGTGGAAAATGACGGAGGGACAATAAAAGTAACCCTCACATTCAAGCGCGACCAACTGCTGTACGACATCAAGAACTACGCCTATGTGGAGAGCCATGTGATGCCAGCCGAGATGGAACACGCCAAGCACATGGTGGCCGATGTGGGCGAGGACGGCAATGTGGACCGCATGACAAGGGTGATAGACTTGGGCGTGTCGATGTGCCGTGAGCTGCTCTATCCGTGGGCGAAGAAAGAGATAGAGAACACGGACTTTGACGACACGCTGAAAGAGCGGCAGCAGTATGTAATCGTGATGAACGTGCCGACCACATTCTCGCAGACCACGCTCACATTGGTGGAGAGGCTGATACACGAATACTTAGTGTGCAGAGGTGTGGCCGACTGGCTAAGCATCACGAACCCTGCCAAGAGCGAAACATGGCTTGCCAAGGCAGCGGAGGCCGAGACAGAGATAAGAACCGCCATTCAGAGCCGCTTGGCACGGACACGCATCAAGCAGCACTGGATAGAATAAGAAAGACAAGAGCCGAGGTGCATCACGCATCCCGGCTCTTTAAGTGTTACCTAAAAAACAATCTTGACCTAAAAACTAACCTAATAATATCTTGATAAGCCTTGCTGTGCCTCACTAAGCCTTTCTAAGCCGTGGGGACGGTTGTCAGCGTGGCTGGTTGTTCTGTCGTGGAGTGAACTGCACGGACGCACCGAAGATATTTTCATCGGCATTGAGGGTGGCGACACCTGCAATGCGGAAATACTTGTAGGGTGATCCACGAAAACCGCGCAGATAGTGGTCTTTGCTTGACCATACCAAATGCCAGTTGACCAAATCGCGCGAGCCATACAGAGCCGTGGCGACATTGCCTTTGCAGAAGAAACCACGCTGAATGATGCAGTCGATGGTTTTGAGGACATTGGCCGCTTCGAGTTTGAGAGGGCGCGTAGTGTAGAGGCACTTGACAGCCTCCGCCTTTGGCACGGAGAAGTTGAGGACGGCATTGTCTGCGTCCACCGCCAGCGCATCGGGATAGGAGTTGAGGTGCGAGGCAATGCGAGAGAATATCATGCCCCACTGCTGCGTCTTGAGCGAATACACATAAGCGTAAGTGATGGAGGGCGCATAGACGATGACACGCTGATGTACATAGTCGTAAATCATCTGACACTTTTTGAGGAACTCCGTGAAAGGCAGTGTTGGCAAGCACTTGTCGGTGGCTGGCTCATGGCCGAGCATGGCGTGCAGCTTAGTGAAGCCCGGCAACTGCGTAGCGTCAAAGGGATATTCGGAATTTATAGCCTCGGATATGCACTGCGTCTGCGAGCCGCTGATGAGCATGAGGCCCCGGTCGGTTGGGAAGAGAACGGCAGAGTCGAGTTGTGTGATGCCATCGGGATTGATGCAGACATCGCGCGTGATGGGTTGGCGAGCGGAGTAAGTGCCTGTGCTTAACACCTCCAACGCCCATACGCCCTCGGTGGTGAAAGCGTAGAGAGGGAACTGGCCGAACTGACCTTGCGAGAGAGCCTTGGCTGCGGAACAGATGCCCTTTATCTCGCCTGTACCAACGGTGTTGATGCCGAGAAGAGGGAAATAGAAAGGGTTGTTGACTTCGGAGGTGTAGATTTTGTTGGGTACGTCAATCATACGGTCGACAATATTTGATACCGTTGGAACAGAACCTTTCTGTTCGGGATTGTCCCAACCGCCAAAATAGAATGAACCATTAAGGAAACCATGCTGTTCAAGTTGCACCTCGTATGGCATACCCCAAACTAACCACTTAACAATAACAGCCTTGTAAGCATTGACATTCGGATAGAATATGAACAGCATTGGAGCATCATAGTTGCCCATTTGATATGCATCCCCTCTTACAATAATATCCCTGCCGTCCTGCTTGATGTAAATGTATACAGAATAGGCAGCTTTGTCGTCAAAGTATGTAGGGGTAATGTGGTCATCATTCCAATTGCCGACATATCCATCTGTATAACAAAATACAGATGCCGCATTGTAGCCAGCAAACAACATTTTCTTCATGTTCGCAATGTTGAGGCGTGAGTTGTAGGCAAACGCATAGCGAGGAATGAGCGTGTCGTGGCTGTCATAATCGTCAGTCATAACCTCGCGAGTTACCAATGACTGAAGATAATCCTCTTCGATGTTGAGCAATGTGCGTGTGGTGGTGAGTGCCTCAATCTTTATGCTTTCGAGCAGGTAAAACTGCGATGTAGATTTGATGTCCTCCTTAACAGCATCAACCGACCTACGCGGCAAAATCAAACGCCCGGCAGGATAAGTGAGGTTTGTAGGGTCGAAAGTGAACGCATAAAGTTTGTTGAACGTATGCTTTTGATAGCGCAATGGATATGTAGTGGTAGATGCTGCTTGATTAGTATGCTTGCACACACAATAAGAGTCAATGTCGGATGATTGTGCAAACCGTTCACACTTTCCGTTCTGGTCGTAGGTGTAGATAGGCTTAGAACAAAAAATATCAACGGAGCGCACAATGTCTTTCCAATTGGAGAGATTGTCTATGTAGGACTGTTCAATAACCGCATAATCCAACTTATGCACCATGCCGACAACACGCATCGTAGCATCTTTGTAAGACCCCTTACCCTTGATATGGTTCCAAAAAACCTGTGGTGAGAGGTCGGAAGATGCAATCATTAGAATGGGTGCGGAGTGCATAGTCAGTGTGCCGTCATACAGGCGATAGGCATAACGGACAAAGAACGGATAGATGAACCGTCCCTTATTGGTGCTCTCCTCTGCAATGAACTTATTGACCTTGGCCAATACTTGGTCTGTTATCTTAGTCTTGTTGTCGTCAGAAAACTCTTTCCAAATGTCGCCCTCGCTGATGCCGTTGAAACTGATAGAGAACTCGTCTGTGCGGACTAATTCTCCCTGCAAACCAAATGACAGCGGACATTCTGGAATATGCGAGCCAAGATACAGGTAGCCTGTGGAGCCGCCTTTCCACAGGTAGTATTGCATACCATTCCCGGTAAGAAAAATTAGCGTATTGCCAACTGATGTAATCTTTATGCAACTGGAAACATTGCCAATAGAGACAATCGTATCTGGCTTTCCTTTGTCGAACCAACTATAAGCGTTGCCATTGGCCACTATGTAATGTGTGAAACTTGACGTCTCGTGAATGTACACGCAACTGCCTGTTTCGGCAGCAAGCTGTACCTCAACAGACGGAGGCAGGACTGGCTGCAAAGCACCATCTTCGGGCAGCAGGTTGATGGACACGGCAAGAGAGCCGTCAGAACATTCGTAGTCGGACGGCACGGCAGAGAAGCCACTGTATTTGATTTCTTGGTTCATAACGGCATTTTGTAGATTATGGGCAGATACACTTCGCCATTCCTTGTTTCCTCCTTTCCAACCATGAATGAGGCACGCTGCTCACGTATCTTGCAGTTATCGAGCATGAGCCGACAGAGCATTACGGAGTTGGCGCAATAGTTGCGTGAGCCTTTCTTCGTGGGGTAACATTGGGCGATGTGGCGACCGATGGCATTCTCATGTCGGGATGCCAGCAGGTAGCACTCGCCAAGATGAAAAGCAATGTTGATGCTGTCACCCGGCTGGAGCGAGAGGAGACGCACGACCCTTGCCGTGATGAATATGCGTCCATTGCGGCAGAATGTGATGTCGGGGCGGCGTGTACGTTCCAAAAGTTTTATCATGTTGCAAAGATATAAAGTTGAGACATTGTTGATGTTTTAAGTTTAGAAGAGTGAGAGCTGCACATATCCTTTCTGTTCGTTGGAATGGTCGATGAACATCTTGCGGAACACATGGTAGAGGCAGGAGACCACGATTGAGTTGCCAGCGAGTTTGTACTGCTGCGTCTTGGAAATGCCCGCTTGCTGTATCTTGTCGATGTCGGAGTCGACCACGTCCATAAGACGGAAACACTCGCGAGGCGTGAGTTTGCGGATGCGGAAGTCCTTGACGAGAAAGTTATTGTCGGCATAGGCGGAAGAAGTTACGGTAGGTGCTAAATTTTTACCCCCCCCGAAATTAAATCCGTGAGGACTGCTGTAAATCATCGGCTCTACGAGATACTGCGCTGTGCTGCCATTGCGCCCATGGTTGGATGCGACAATTGTGTTGCTGATGTCCTTTAGGTTGTGGGACACCACCTTGCCCTTGTGGTCGCGAGTGTAGCCCAAGAAGAGAGGCGAATACTCCATGACACCAGTATGCGGACAGAGGTCGCTTGAAAAGTCGGTGTAGCCAAACTTATGGTAATGGGCAGTAATGGTGCGAGAGTTGCCCTGCATATCGGTGTTGAGCGGCTCCTTGATGTAGGTGTCGTATTCACGTTGCCCCTCCTTGGTCTTGATTGCACCGCTGATGTCATCGGGCGACTGGAAGTTTACCTTGAAACCGCACCCCTCTGCCACCTTGCGCTCGCAATGCCTGATGATACTCTCCACCTGCTGAGGCTTCAAGTAATAACTCTCGTCCACATTGTCCTCAAGAATATCTTTCAGTCGGTACTCCAAAGGGAACGTCTTGGGAAAGAAGAAACGAGGGTGTTCGCCCAGGCAGGACACCATAAAGACACGCTCACGGTTTTGCGGTATGCCGTACTCCTTGGCATTGAGGGCTTGGAAGTAACTTGTATAGCCTTGGTCGGAAAGCCATTCGCGCCACTTGTAGAAGTCCTTGGCAAACTTCCTTTGTGTGAGAGCCTTGACATTCTCCATGAGCAGCCACTTGGGATGCTTGGCAGAGATAGCGTCGGCACAAGCCCACAGACAGGAAGAGCGCGTGCCGCTACCCTGCGCAAAGCCACGCTGACGGCCAGCCGAGGATATATCTTGGCATGGAAAAGAGTATGTGAGCAGGTCGAAGTCGGGAACTTGCAGCCAGTCAATGTGCATGATGTCTCCGAAGTTGGGGGCATGGTCGCCATGAATGGCACGGTAGGCAGCGATGGCGTGCTTGTCAATCTCGGAAATGCCGACCACCATAAAGCGGAAGTCGGCAAAATCGTTGGCAAGCCGTTGGAGGGCGATAGACTGCGAGCCGTAACCTGCAAAGGCTTCAAAGACACGGATTGTATTGTTGCTCATGTGATGATGAATTGAACATAGAAGTGGAACTCACGGCAGAGCCGTGGTATTTGTGGGTACTTCTTAGGAGACTCCATATAGGGGAGGTAGATGCAACGCTGCTTGGTGTCGCATCGGATACCTCTCCTACGGAGTTTGTAGAGCAGGTTAGCCCTGCGTTTGGGTTGGCGCATACTTACAAGCTGATGCCTAATGCTAATAATGGCACCATCATTTCAAATTGCTGTCCCTCATCGCCAGTGTTGTATATTTTTGAGGGCACAATTGCAAACCCTTTCTTTTTCAAATCCTCCATCTTGGCTGCGACCTCTTCCAAAGTCTTGTCATCTGCACCTCCAATAGTTAGGAGCGATACAGCCTTGTTGATGCTTCGATTTGTCAGAGGAAAACATACCATTGCAATCTGTTCCTCATCACACACGTTGTAAGAACGCTCAAACACGTCCTTGGGAGACCATGAGTCGTAGGTGCTACCGTCCGGGTTGGCGTACTGAACGTGGTAGCCCTGCCGCCATTCGTGGTTGTCATCGTTCTTACGAGCGTAGCCTTTCTCAACTGCGGCCAATTCGTCCATAGGTTCGGCCTTTACCTGTTTTGTTCCGATGTAAGTTTTCATTGTCTTTGTTGATTAAATATTATTCTTGTTTTCAAAAATAGCCCAAAGGCCATATTGGGGATGACGTATGGAAGTTGTACCTTGTATTGCTCTTGGCTTTGTTGGTATTTGCACATACCGCTTCTCATATTTGTATGCTATATTCAGAGCATGAAGCAAACGTGGGTTTTTGTAAGCGAAACAAATAAAGCACGTTCCAAGAGTAAAACCTTGGTATTTATTCCAATAGTTTTTCTTAGGGCTATAATAAGCCTTGAAGATTTTTCTTGCCTGTCGTACCTTCATCGTCTTATGTCTCCACTCATTGTAGAACAATGGCCTTTGATGTTATCACAGGTGACATCTCCACTCATGGTGTTTACATTACCGCTTACAGCATTGCAGCGGACATCACCGCTCATGGTGTGTATATTACTTGCATCGCCTTGGATTGTTACATCACCGCTTTCTGTCTCGATGCTTTCGACATTGCCAGTAATCTCAATCTTGATGATTGGGCAGTCGGCCTCGTTATACTGCTCGAAAGGCTTGCCGTTGATGAGAACCTTGCCGTCTATCATCTCAAAACGAGAGCCGCGAGGAATGTTGATTGTCTTACCATTGTAGGTGACGTTTCCGCTGATGCCGCCAATAATTGTGCTGACGCATTTCTTGTTGATGATGTTCATAAGAATTTGTTTCTTTGATAGTTGGGTTTGTAATCGAATGGCTTAATCTTGCGGTCCGCTACGCCATTCCAATAATAGCGGAGAGCCTGTTGAATGTGGGGCTGTCGGTAGGTGGCACACCACTGCGAGCCTCTGTCATACCATGTGTCGCTCATGCGGTCGATGGGTGTGTATCTGACCATGCGGACTATTTTTCTTGCTTGTCGGGAACGCATCTTTTACTTTTTCTTGAAATAGTGAAAGTATATTTTACCAAGGAACTCATCAAACAGGTCTAAGTAATCTCGGATTATGTCAGACTCTGTAAGACCTCTGAATATTCCGTATGGAACAAACAGAACGAGAGCAACGATGTAAATAGGAGCAACAAGTAGTAATCTTAACAAGACCGAGAGTTTCGGAATTACATTATTCATACTGCACCTCCATTTCCTTTATCATGTATGTTTCCGACAATCTCCAACTTATCGTTAAAGTTGGTAACCATTTCGAAAAGTGGACATGATTTTTCTCCTTCTGGCGTTATATAGACCACATCAAAGCAGTAGCCACGCACGCCATCGACCACATGACCGATGATGTTTGCTCCATGGGCGAGAATGTCGCCATTGTATATTTCGTGGCCGTGCTTGTCTTTCAGCCCGGTGTTCATGCCGAGCGTGCTTTCCTTTACGGTGATGCAACCATTTTCTTGATTGGCATCTTCAAAAATGGCAGGAGTGCGACCATTCCAAACCAAATCACCATGTATCCAGCGGCCACTGCCTACGGCTTTACCACGAAAATCAATTGTTCTCATTGCTTGCTCCTTTCTTTTGAAGTTCGTTGATTAGTGCATCAGCCAAACTGACTGCCTCTTTTGCACAGCCTTGTGGCGTTTTGTACTCAAAGCCATTGATTGGCGAGTGGTCTGCACGTTGTGCATTGCCATCGTCCATATAGATTGCAGGGAGCATTGCCTTGGCAATCTCGTATCTACGCTGCTCCCAATTGATGGTTTTGTCCTCAATGACCTGCTCATAATCTCTGAACAGGTTTGCTTGCAAACCATACACTTTGCCGTTGTTGTCTGTACATTCGGCAAAATCGCCTCTCTCGTTATGTCGGAGAACATTGATTATTTCTCCAGTTGTTCTATGTCTGTATTTCATATTCTACATTTTTATAGAGAGTCAAGTCCAAGGATGTCCTCCACTCTGTGAATTTCTGTATCAACTTTCCGTTCCAACTCCACACTCTTAGTCAATGCCTCATGTGAACGGAGGCGGAAATATTCTTTTTGCACAGTACGCATTTCACGCACAAGCATGAAAAATGATTTTGCGTCCATATTATCTTCTACTCTTTCCCATAAGGGGTATTACGTTGTAAGTTTTGAAACGGTCAACGAGACGGCCGAAACCGTCATTGCGCTTGAAACGCTTTTGAAGTTCGTTGTTGTCGAGGTTTGTGGTGAGGTGGGCAAACTTGCCGTACTGCGTCCAAATCTCGTTGCGAGCGTGCAGGAACTCATCTGTGAGGAGACCAGTGTCCATGCCGAAGAATGTGCGGTCTTGTATGCCGATGTCGTTGAGGCACACGTTCTGAGGGTTGCACTTGAAACCACGGCACTCCTCCTCGTTGTAGGTGAAACGGTCGAGGTTGTTGTGAATGGTGTAGTAGTTGACCATCTGAGTGACCGACAAGTTCCAGAAGAAACGAGGGTTGTTGGTGCGCTGGAGATACTCGCTGAAGATTTGCATGAGGAGCGTCTTGCCCACACCGACACCGCCCTGTATGAGGATGCTCTTGTGCAGCTTGTAGCCACGACCGGGAAAGACCTCCTCTGCCAGAGGGCAGTTGTTGAAATAGTAAAGCAGGAAACGCAGCACATCACGGTTGTTGTCGTCAACGATGAACTTGCGCCTTTGCGGAGCAAGCACAATGTTGTTGGCAATGTGCATGACGAATGCGCTGTGTGCTGAATACACATCGGGGTCGGCAAGATTGTAGGCTTGCTTACGCACTTTCTCCGCCTCCTCGCGAAACCGCAGGGCAGCATCGTGGAGCGACAGCCATGTAGGAGCACTCTTGCGATTGTTGCGGCACGCCTGCAAGATGCAAGCGTCCCATTCGGCATCGCCAGTAGGCCGCTTGCCGAACTTGGCAAGTTCGGTGACGAGAGTCTGGGGATATGGTTTATTGTTCATAACTCATACAGATTAAATGTCCTGACCACCAAAGCCCCCATTGAACTCATACGAGGGAGGCGGCAGCTCCGCATCGCTGTCATGCTCGACAGGCGCGTAAGCCTTGCGCATCCATGAGCAGAAATGACGCTTGGCATCGTTGATGTCGGAATGAGACTTGCCCACATACTCGCTCTTGCAATGGGTGAGAAAATCGGACAGCCGCTTGGAGAGGTCGTCGGGAGAGAGGTGGAACTTCATGCAGACAGGCTCATTCCAAGAGCGGTCGGAACGCATCTGCTCAATCTCTTCCTCAAATGACAAGGTGTATTCGGGATTGGACGGCAGCTCGGCAGACGAGGCAGTCTTGCGTTCTTTAGCAGGGCGACCGCCAAGTTTGCCATATTTGGCACATTTCTTTCCATTCTCATAGCGTGTGATGCTTGCATCAATGTTGGGCTTGATGAGAATGAACACGCCCTTGGCGATGTCGGTAAGTCCTTTCGGCTCTTTGCCGTTAAGCGCATACTCAACAAGCGCAGGATAGACCTCTGCCTGTACTTCTGGCGGCATAAGGCTGATAGCCTCAAAGAAACTGCGATAGAAAACAAAACTGTCTCGTGCCATAATCAAACCTCTTTTATGCGGATGCCATGAACGTGGAGCATGAGTTTCCGCTTGATGATATACTCTTTAGTGCGAACGCCTTTCGTGTCCTCGACAACGGTCTGCCCTGTCGCGCGGTCGGTATAGACGAAATCGGCAACATAACGGCAGGGACGCTCGAGGAGAACGCGCGTGTCGCGCCCCTTGAAATCCTTGCCACACTCGCCATACTGGGCAGGTATCAACTCGTAGGACACCTGCTCCCGCAGGTCGGAGATAAGTCCGGCACGCTCCATGAGGCGGAGCTGGGCAGCGCGGTAATGCTCTTTCTTGGAGGCATGACCGCCCACACGCTCGTTGCCGTACTTATTCCGGCCTTGGAAAGCAAATGAAGAAAACTTAGCCATTGTCGCTCGTATTAACCTTGTAGCGGAATAAATCCATAATCTTGGTTTCGTCAAGCGTGGCAATCTCGTAGTCCATCACAGAACCTTTCATGTGCTCGACAACACAGATGTGGGCGTTGTTGATGTCGGAGGCACGGACGATGAAGTGAACCGCTTGTTTCTTCTCCTTGCCTGTTTTCTCGTCAATGGTGATGTACATGAGTTTAGCCTTGAACCATTTGTCGGCAGTGGACAGCCCCTCTACAATCTCGGAAATGTTGGTGCGCTTGATAGTAACCACATCGAACTCGCCCGAAATGTACGGCTCCATCTCATTTGTGATGCGTCCCTCAGCCTCGGCAAAGGAAAGTGCATCGACAAGGTACAGCTCGGTGACTTTCTTTGTCATGCCGTTCTCCATAGTCCGCTCGTAGCGGACACCACATTCATAGAGCATCATACGGTAGCCTCCTTTCCTGCTTCAGCGTTGAGAAACTTGATGAAGTCCTTGCTCACACGGAACTTTGCGGACTTGTGTGCCGGAATAACGACAGGCTTGCCAGTCTTGAAATCGCGTGCAGGACGCTCCTTGCACTCGGTGGGTTGGAACGTGCCGAAACCACGGATGATAACAGGCTCACCCTTGGCGAGTGTCTGCTTGATGACACGGAGAATGCCGTCAACGGCTTGGAACGTAGTGGAGAGGTGGAGTTTCTCGGAAACCGCAACCTCCTTTGCCAATTCATTTTTTGTCATGATTGAGTTTTGATTTTAATTTGTTTGTTAATTGAGTTATCATGTAAGCGCGGCACTTGCATTTCTGCATGGGCAACGCATCGTAAATCTTCGCAGCCTCATCGAGGTAGGAAATGACCTTTTGCAGGTCGGTCTTGCAGAGGTCAGCCATCTTGCACTGGATTGAGGAACAGACTTGCAAGTTCATCGAAGTACATTTCATCCTGCGGAATGTCGTCATCGGTGGCCATTATCTGGTTGGCGATGGACTTCTTCTTGTGGATGATGGAGTAGAGCGTGCTGTCGATGGTGGAACGGCCAAGCAGGTAGTAGCACGTAACGTTGTCCTTTTGCCCGATGCGGTGGGCACGGTCTTCGCACTGGCAGCAGTCGGCATAAGTCCATGGAAACTCAACGAAAGCCACGTTGGAAGATGCCGTGAGCGTGAGGCCCACGCCAGCCGCCTTGATGGAACAGATGATGAGTTGCGCCTTGCCCGACTGGAAAGCATCGACAGCCGCCTGTTTCATCATCATGGAGTCGCGCCCGGTAACGGAGACCGCCTTGGGGAACGCTTTCTTAATCTCGTCCACAATCTCATGCAGGGAGCAGAAGAGAATGAGCGGCTTGCCGTTGGCGAGGAATGTGCGCGTGAAGTCGATAGCCTGTTTCACCTTGCCTTTGGCAGAGAGCGAGCGCAGCGTCATGAACTTCACCAAAGCCTCCATGCGCATCTTCCTGCGAATATCGAGGTCGTCGCACTCGGTGTACTGGCGCAGGTATTCGGCAAGGTCGTGTTCTGCAAGCATATACTCGTCACGGTTGGAAATATCCACGATGAGGTCGGTGCGCGTCTTGTCGGGCAGCTGTGTAAGCACCTTAGCCTTTTCGCGGCGTATCATGCAGCGCGAGTAGAGTTCGGCAGAGAGCCGTTCGAGGTTGCGCGGAGCATCTTCCTCCTCCTTGTTGCGCCTCTCCTTAGTAATCTCTCCACCGCCATACTCGGCAAGAAACTTGGATCGTCCGCCAAACTCGGGCAAGCGTCCCATGATGGAGAGTTGCGCAATGAGGTCGGCAGGGCGATTGACCACAGGCGTACCAGACAGCAAGATGCGGTATTCCTTTCCCTCGGCAATGCCACGCGCAAAGATGGTCTGCTGTGCGAACGGGTCTTTGACACGGTGACTCTCGTCAATGATGATAGACTTGAACAACTTGATGTCGGGAGTAAACACAACATCTTTCAAGCGGAAACCGCCACGCGAGCCGCCCTTGATGTCCCACACGAAATACTTGCGCAGGGACTCGTAATTGACGATGGCCACCTGCTGCATACCCATTTTGAGGAGGTACGGCCATGTGGTAAGCACGGAGTTGTCGAGCACAAGAGCGTGCTTGTCGGTAAACTTCTCGAACTCACGCTGCCAGTTGATTTTGAGCGAGGACGGACAAATGACCAAGCAGGGGTAAGCGTTGGCACAATCCACGACACCGATGCTTTGGAGCGTCTTGCCAAGCCCCGGCTCGTCACCGATGAGGAAACGATGCCAGCGCAGCCCGGCAAGAATGCCCTCCTTTTGGTAGTCGTAGGGTTCGACACGGAGGTGATGTTGGAGTGTTTCAGCCATACGCATTGAGTTTGTGGGTTGATAGTGTGATGTCGTAGCCATTGCGAAACGCAGCCTTGCGCAGGTCAATACAATTCAAATGGCAGTGGCGAGCCTCCTTTGTCTGCGCCCCCATACCAGAGGACGAGCGCACACCATTCTTCATGCCGCCACAGGTGTAGCCGTATTGTCCCGACCAGACGGCAAAGGGACACATACGTCTGAGGCGTTTGAGCAGATTGATTTGTGCGGTCGGTGAAAGTATCTTTGTCATAACTTTGTTCTTTATGTGATTATGCGAGAGAGAAAGCCCAATACTGGAAAGCAAGTTCGTTGTACTTGTCGAAACCACGGAGATAAGTATCATCGCCACGCTTGATGAACTTCTTGAAGATGCGGCAGTTCTTCTTGCTGATGGCATAGATGAAATCGCGGTCGGAATGGGCTATGTCCATGTACCAGGCACGCGACCTGTCCCAATCGAAGAAATCGACAGCGTTGTCGAACTCCGCCTGTGTGGAGGCGAACGTAGTCTTTAGGTCGCCACCGAAATGGCAGGACGGTAGCCACCAGTCCCACTTGCAGCGCGTGTCGAGCGTGAAACGGAAACCGCTATTATCGAAAGGCTGCTGCTTGTTGACCATAAAGCACTGCGTCTCGGACAACTCCAGCACCTTGGCAAGGAATGGGTCTCTGCGAGCCTCGGCACGGAGCGCACGCTGCATTTCGCGAGCGTGGAGGAACTCTTCCTCGGAGCATTGCTCACCATCAATCGTCATGTGGAGGAAGTCCACACGCGAGGGTTCGGTGATGATGGCATCCACGATAGAGCCAAAGCGGAATGCCGCCTCACGGTCGCCATACTGCATGTGTGGGTGGAGCTGGTTCTTCAGTTCAGTAAGGTCAGAATTGCTGACCTCACTGCGCTGATAGTATTCGTCTGGGTTGATGATAGGCTTAATCTTCGTCATAGTCATCGTAATCGGGTTCATATTCCACTTCGCCCTCACCATCGCACACTTCGCAGGTCTCCTTTTCGCCCTTGATGAAGTGCATGCGCTTGGCAATGGCCTCCTCTTCCGTTTCGGGGAGCAACTCCCACGTTTCCTCGGTACATTCCGTTTCGCGGTCGGCCTCAAAGTCGTAGGCGTGCCAGTGATAGCCTTTGCCGCCACAAGCCGCACACTCAATCATTGTAGGCTCACGCTCATTCCATGGGGCGCGAGGGTCGTACTCCGCGCCAGCCGGGTAATATCCACTTTCGTACATAATCGTTTACTTTGCTTTAACTTCGTCCTCGTAAGAGACAGATGTTGAACTGATAAATTCGGGGTGGTCTTTGTCGTTTGCGAGTTTCTCGCAGTAGGTAATCTGTTTCTTGAACACCTTTGAAAGGTCTTCGACAGACTGGTATTGTCCCTCCTTTGACCACCAAAGAGACAAGGCAGCGAGGACACCCTGCGCATCGTGGAACACAAGACGTTTCTTGACGGAAGTCTTGGGCTGATACCCGGCAGGGGTAACGATGGCCTGTTGTCCAAAGAGGTTGCCCACTTCGGCCGCTTCCTGCTGCATCTTCTTCTTTGCCGTCTCTTCCTCCTCCTTGCGCTTGCGTTCAGCCTCAATGCGTTTTGCCTCGGCCTCCTCACGCGCTTTCAGTTCAGCAGCCATGCGAGCCTTTTCTTCCTCATTGGCTTTCTGCATACGCTCCAATTCGGTTTTCTTGGACGGCAGTGTGTCGAGAATGTTGTCGCGGTAGTCGCCCACCTCAAACTCGTACTGCTTGGCAAACTGCTCCATGAGTTTGAGGGCGATAGATGTGCGCACCTCACGGAGTTTGTCCTGCATGTCGGCAAGTTCGGCAGGAATGCGGACATTGGAGGGAGTCTTTGCAGCCCAATCATCGGGCAGCTTGACAGGAAACTGCTTGATAGCCTTGCACTGCGCCTCGTAGTTGTCGAGCGTGATGGCAGCGTTAAGTTCGGTAAGGGAGTTGATGGCATTGGTGGTGTGGGTGTTAAATGACCGCTTGTAGTCGTCCTCCACGTCAGCCTTGTAGCGAGCGAGGGCTTGCTCACGCTGTTGGCGCAGCATCTCCTCCCTGCGCTTGCGCTCCTCCTCGGCACGTTTCTGTGCAGCGTAGGCATTGCGAGCCTGTTGTATCTGGTAGGGAACAGAGTTTGTCTTGGTGGGGTCGATGGCATTCTCCATGCCTGTGAACTCCGAGCGTATCTGGTCAAAGATTTTAGTGATGGCAGAACGGCTGGTGTTCATCTTCTTCACCGTGTTGCGAGCCTTGTTGATGTAGGTGGCGCACTGCATATCCAGTTCGTCAGTCATGCCGTGCTCTTTGATTTGGACGAGGAGCCGCTTGCCGAAGTCGGTACACTTCTTGCAAGAAATGGTGTTGTTCTTGTACACCTCGGGCGCAGTCTGCGCTATCATCTGCACGTTCTCCTTGCGCACGATGGTCAAATCGGTATTTGTTGCTTGTTCACTCATAGTTGTCGGTTGTTAGGGATTAGAAAGTGTCGTCATCATCATTTGCCGCAGGATCAACGGTTACGCCAGCCGCTGTGTTGTCGGCAGGAGCAAAGGATTGTTCGGGCTGACGGTCGGTAATAATCTCGCCTGTGGCAGTATCTACCTGTTCGCCATTGTCGGTGATGCCGTAGATGTCGTCAGAGATTTCTGTCTCGTCAACCTGCTGTGACTCCAACTGTGTGGCATGGCCGATACGCGCCTTGGGATAAGTCTTGAAAGCGTGCTTGATACACTTGGCAACGAGAAAGCCGGGGTCTATCTGTCCGCCCTGTGCGGTGTAGAGGGCGTTGGGCTTGCCGTTCTCCCACTGCTTGGTCTGATAGTTGAACTTTGAGTTCTGACGAGCGGAGTAGTTGGAGAGCCGCGCCCAATCTTCGGGCAGCATGACGGCATAGTCGGCAGAGCCATCGGCACGTGTAATCTTCATGAAACAAGCCACGATACGCCCGGACTGGTGAGGGAGACGGCAGGTGTAATTGACGAACTTCTGTCCGTTGCGCTCGCCAAACTCAAAGCTGTCCTCCTCATAGACGATGACAGGGTTGTCGGCATGGCGTATCTGACCGCAACGAGCGCGAAGCACCAACTCGCCATAGCCGCTGACGGTGAGGACGCACTGCGTCTCGTAGCGGTTCTTCTTCTGTCCGTGGTCGTCCACATAGGAGTCAACAGCGATGGAGCGTGCGAGGAGGTAGGCTTGCGCCTTGGTGCCGGGGTCGAGGGTGAGGCCAGAGATAGCCACATCAAGAAACGAGGTGAAGAGGGAAAAATGGCTGCATTTCTTGCGCACGTCCTCTTTCTCGTAGGCAGCTTCGCCCGACACGCCAGTGGACTGCGACCACATGGCATCGTAAATCTGAATGAACTTGTCGCGCACGTTGTCGTTGCGGACGATTTCTGTCGGCTGCAATTCGTTGAGCAGCTTGACTGTAATTTCTATTTGACTCATAGTTGTATGAAATTGAATGTGATTAAAATTTTATTCAGTTGAGCCGCAGGGAGGAGTTGAACCTACCTAATGACCAGAGCAGAGTTGATTGCCCTCCGTGGGTTGCGCCTATCCGATTAGCGCATTCTATCTGCGGCAGTTGAGGCTACTTGCCAAGATAATCTTGCTGTATCCGCTGCAAGAGCCGCAGGTCGGCTGTTCGGTATTCGACCTTGCCCGGACGCTTGTAGGCTGTTACCTTTCCCTGCTTGCGCCAACGCTCCACATTTCCGCGCCCGAACATTTCAAATGCTTTGTTCTGGCTGATGAACTCTGGGTCGTTGGCATCCTGCTTGAGCAGATGCACGACCCTTGCGGCCACATCATCGAGGAACGTAGAATACTTGACGCACATGTCAGAGAAGTTGAGGTAGTCCATTATCCTTTAATCTCCGGCTTGTGCGTCTATCTCTTCGCACCATTCATTAATGGCTTTGAGCCAGTTGTCGGTCTTGCACCAACGCCAAAAGAGCACACACATTGCGGCAAGCATGGCAAGGCCAAACACCTTGTCGAAGAGGAAATGCAGGAAAAACGAGAGTACAGTTTCGTCCTGTTCCTCACCAAGGAGGAACAGGACGCCAACACTGCCCATGAGGGCGAGAATGGCGATGCGGAAAATTGAGATTGCTTTTTTCATTTCTTGTCTGATTTTATAGGGTTTGAACATGGAGGCTCTTTTGTGTGCTCAACGTAGCGGTTGAGCAGGGTGCAGTAACATCCGTTGATGGCGTTGTAGGACTGCTTGCAGGATTTGCAGAACTGGTTGGGCATGGCTTAGTAGCTTTGCGTGATACCGAGTTTTGCAAATGCCTCTTCCTCGGACACGGAGCCGCGCCAAGCATCGAGGTAGTCGTTGATGGCTTGCTCGTTGTCACGGTCGGCCTGTTCGTTATAGCCGAAGTCCTTGCAGAATGCCGACCAACTGATGCGGTCGAGTTCCTCGTTAGACAATTGTTTTGTGGTGTTGCAGCTGATGAGGCTTGCAAGGAGGAGTACGGAGGTGATGATTGACTTTTTCATTGTAGTGTAAGTGTTATGAAATTCTTGTTGCTGTGATTGTGCGCTCTTCTCGGTTTGTCGAGGTTGAAAACTTCTTGTCCCACTGCAAGCCGAAACTAACACAAATTGATTTGAGGTAGCTTGAACGGCTAACAGGAACGGTCAGTTCTTCGCCAACTGCAAGGTTTGAAAGTTGCCCGAGCAGAGACTTTTTGCGCTGATTTTTAGATGTTTCGTTCATTATTTCGATATTTATTTATAACTTTATACCGCAAAGGTAATCAAAATAGATTTACCTACATCATAAATGAGTAGGTTTCTGTTTGGATTTAAGAATTATTAACTATATAATGATTTATCTAAATCGGAAATGCTTATGAGAATTGAAAGAGTAAACATCGGGTTGGTCATCGAGCAAAGGCTTAATGAACTCGGTATGTCTAAGTCTGAATTTGGCAGAAAAATCGGCATACCACAACAGAACGTAAATAGGATACTGGATAAATCAAGTATTGATACAGACAAGTTGGTAACAATAGGCGAAACATTGGAGTATAACTTCTTCAAGGAATACACTGATGATTTGTCTGGTACATCAAATGCGGTGTCGTTATCTGGTGACAATAATCAAGTTAATGGTCATGGAGCGCATGATAACATCAATGGCGATGTAAGTGCTGCAATATGGGAAGAACGTGTCAAGGCTTTGGAGGCTCTTCTTGCAGAGAAAGAAAGGCTGATAAAGGTTTACGAGAAGATGGTGGAGAAATGAAACACTTCTTGCACTTTTTAGGTACTATTATACTTACAGCGATTATAAGTTTGATAGTGGCCGTCTTGTTTGGACTCTTACATTATCTTGGGTATTTACTCTCTTGGGTAGAAAAGCCAACCATTATGAATATTCTTGGAATGGCACTAATCCTATGGACTATAATGTTGTTACATGGGTTAATATCTGTTGTTGTTTTCATGTACCATTGTTGTAAAGACCCATATTTCAAACATGCTACATTCCAAACGGGAATTAGCTGGAATGACTATAAACGCCTAAAAAGAAATAAATGATATGGACAACAATAAAGATTTGACGAAACTGAAGATGCTGATGAATGCAATCAACGAGGTCAAAGAAGATGAAGAACTTGATGATGAGGTGGATTTCTACGAAGAACTGAAAGAAGCTGCATGGAACATTCTCCATGAGAACCCCGGCACGGACTTTGGAGACTGGCAGGATATGCTCATCGAGCAATACCCGACAGAGGTTGTGGATGCACTCGGTACCAACCCTCTTGATGTCTTTGCAGAACTTTCCGATTGGTGGAACTCTATGGGGTACGATGATGACATAACGGATGTGTGCTACACGTTTCGGGATTGGGCAGAATACTTCGCCACGGAGCGGTCGGTGGAACTCTACGACCTGCTTGTTGAGGCGAAACGCGAAATAAAGCGTTTGGAGGGCGTTATTTCTTCAAAACAATAAAACCCTCATCGGGGTATAGAAAATCCGTCAGAGGAGCAAAGAAATGGCTTATTTGGATATTTAACGATGACGACAAGAGTAGCGGAAATATAAAATTAGACGAACAAGAAAAGATATAAAAGCAGAGGAATTTGCCATGCCATAGTGTAAGGCTTACCAATATTCCGATAAGCCCACAAAATAAGAGGGTACGAACTGCTGCGCAGGCTGCTGTTGAGGAATAATAGCAAATATTTGAATCTCAATAAATTAGGTGGAGAGCCTTTGTAACAGAGGACTTTCCACTTAATTCGTTTTTAGTGGAAGTTCCACTGAAATGCTACAAATAATGATGGGCGTTTTATATGTGTTTTGCAATTTCCGGAGATATATTTCACATATGTTGTCATAGAGCTAAATACAATGGTGTTTATTGAATCAAATCATTAGTATCCCGTTATGTCTTTCAATCATTATAAGAATATTGAAGTATAACGACAGACACCTTCCATTTTATGATTTGCATTCTTTTAACGATGTATTAAAATGATGCAGTTTGATTAAAACGAAAGAATACACAAAATACAAACGCCTAATTAATAAGTGCTTGCATTTTGTGTATTGTGGAGTAATGCTTTATTTCATAATACCATTATCCGTGTCACGCAGGTTTATTTTCTTTTCTGCTGACTTATGTTTGTTGCCTCGGCTCAGTTGCCAAGATATATTCAACGTAACGAGATTGCCGCTATCCTTAGAATAACCAATAGTGTGCTTATACAGATTACGGTTGAGCAATTCATTCTCGTATGACTTATGATTGCTGTCAAAGGGGTTGGCCCATGACAATGAGAACTGCAAGTCGCGCCACATGTAAGAGGCTTTTAGAACCGAATAAGCACCGCTGAAGCCTTTCGATTCGCCTTCAAAAAATCGGTTGCCGTTATCAATGTATCCTTGCAACGTGAAGTGGTCGAGATAAGCCGTGATGCTACCTACATAAAACCACGATGTATAGCAATGTGTATAGTCTTTGCCGAAATTAAAGCATCTGTTCATTCCTCCATAGGCTGCAATCTGAAGTTTTTCGGGCAAGAGCCAATAGCCAGCATACGCCATAGCGTTCAGCACAGAAATTTTCTTTTGATTAATCTGAGTATAAATGAATTTATTGTCGTCAGTTCGCTCATAATGAGCCATGTTGGGCTTGAAACATTGTTTGTAATAACCTTCAACAAAGGTCTGCAGGCGATTGGTATTATATGAAAACTGTAATCGGTGCTCCATATCGCGCGAAGGTTTCAAATCTGGATTACCAATAGTCCATTCCATGCTATTGGTGCGAATCATAGCATCACTCGTCATGGCTATACGGGATACCCTGTCCCACATCTGATAGGTATAGCTCAACTGCATATTGTTATTGATGTTGTATGTCAGCGAGGCTTTTGGACGGAATGTCCAGAAGATATATCTGTGACCATTCTGAGTGTAATGGATATAGCTTGCGCCTGCACCTAATGTGTAGCGCAACGGTCGGAACAGACCCTTAATTTCTGCAAAGGCATATAGGCGGTTGTTGTTAGTCTTGGTCAAAGCGGAAGCGTCGCCAAGATAGTCGTTCTTTGTGTGTTTATAGCTATAGTTCAAGCCTGTTGAGAGTGTAAAGGGCTTGAGCCTGTTCTCATAAATCACCTCAGTAAGAAGAGATGCTGTCTTGCCGTCCACATCATATTTATAAGGCGTACCCTCGTCATAATAGCTGCTTGTCTGTGTGGATATATAGGTACCTACGGCATTGGCTGTGATGGATTGGCGTGGGGTGAACTGACGAAAGAAATAAATATCCAATACAGGCGAAAGGCTCTTGTTTTTTTCTCGGCTTGTAGCCTGATATTGTCGAGAGCCATCCGTGATGTCCTTAATATTATAGTTGTCTGGCGTGTTGTTGAATGCTCCACTTAAGGATGTTTGAAAGACGGTTGCTGTGGAGTCAGACCAGTTATAGGTTAGTTTTGCGTCATGTGCAATGGATTTACCAAGCGACTCCACATCGTTTCGCTCAATAGTGTAGATACTGCCGTCTGTCAAGGTGTATTCTGCCAACTGCTTGCTCTTTGAACCTTTTGTTTTGTATCCACTCACATCATACGAAAGCGATAATTCACTTTTGTCCTTATTCCATTTACCATACACCATACCATCGCCTTGCAACGTCGTAAGTGCTGAGGTAAGGTCCGTGCCAATAGTATAACCGCTCTCGCTCCTGCGTATAACTATATCAATCACATAGCCAATGCTTTCGCCATAACGAACGCCGGGGTTGTTTATAAAGTTTATCTTGACAATATCCTTTGGGTTGAGAGCCAACATCTCCTGCTTGCCTACAACAATGCCATTTACTCGAAGTTGAACGCTACCTCTGTTATCAATAGCAGTAATAGTATGGCTGATGTTGTCAATACGAATATTGGCAAGTGTAAGTTTCTCAAGAATGCTGTAACCATTGTTCGAAGTCTGCTTCTGTACATCGGTAGGATAGATTATCATACCGTCGGCCTTGTTCACTACCTTAGAGGCTTTTACCGTTACTTCATTAAGCGTGATTGCCTTGTCCACATTCTGAGCATTAGCGCAGAATGCAGAAGTCATAATAATTGAAATTGTAAATAATCGTTTCATTTTGCACCATGTTTTTATTTTATGGCGCAAATTTATTTTCTCCTTGCAAGAAAGCCAATTATTCAGGCTGACATCTCCCTGACAATTGACCAACAAAAGCCTATCTATCTGATTTTCAGACTATAGCTCTTACCCCGATCCGATTCGATTTTCAGAATGCTATGTGTTTCTATGATAGGTTTTATACGTCTGATTAGCGTATAAAGCGTATCGCTTGCATTAGGTTTCTTAGGCCATAGTCGGTCGCAAATCTCCTGTTTCGATAGCGTATGAGAGTCTGTCGTTATGAACATTTCGAGCAAGGAGTGTTGCATAGGAGTAAGACGTATCTCCTCACCCGATATGGTCATGAATTTATCATCATGGAACACAATACCACCGTATGCCAAACCTTGAACTATCAACTCCGGCTTATTCCTTCTTACATACCACAAACTACTTAACAGCCACAGCATCCCGATAAACAAAAGAGAGCCCGAAGCCTTTTGGTCGGACATCATGAAAGTCGTAGCAAAGTTGCAATTTGCCTCTGCCACCAACTTTGTTTCCCAACGTCCACCCCTGCGTACGGTACGCATGGCGATACCTGCCGTATCTTTCAATTCGGCTATAGTGAGGCAGTTGCGATAACAACGTATGGTGTCTGTAGTAACCACATTGTCTGGCATTTTCAGAAGAACTTGCTTCAATGCCTGATTAACATCCTGGGCTATCATGTATTCTGTTCTGTGATAGCTGTTAATGCCTGTGCACAACGCACAAAGCATAAGAAAGCTGAACACTATGTATGGAAGGATCTTCATAATTTATCCAATATAATACGTGAAATACTTCATTAATGACACAAAGGTACATTTTTCAGCTGAAAACACACATTACTTTGTTGAAACAGTGCGTAATTTACAGAAAAATCATTATTTTTGAAGAAGTAAGTGTAATAAGGAAAATATAGCGTCAAGCCTCAACGAAGCTACTTTGTGGTCAAAAACGGAAGAAAAATCAAAATCATTCTCTTTTATGCAGATGCACTGCATAGATAGATATAACTTTGCGACAAGAAAAATAATAGAATCCTATATATGAACAAGCAACAGCTGGCAAACAGAATATGGGCATCGGCGAACAATATGCGCAACAAGATTGATGCCAATGAGTATAAGGACTACATTTTGGGACTTATCTTCTACAAGTTCTTGTCCGACACAGAGGTGAAATACTTCATCGAGGACTGCGAATGGGAAGAAGATGAGCTGGTGGAACTCGTAGAGGACTACGAGGATATGAATATGAAGAACGCCATCGCCGAGTGTCAGGAACACATCGGCTTCTTCATCGAATATAAGTATCTGTTCAATACTTGGCTTACAGATACCGAGTTCAGCGTCGCAACGCTCAGCGAGGCACTCAGTAACTTCGAGCGTCTGATGAGTGAAAACTTCGCATCGGTGTATGCCGGCATCTTCAAAACCCTGCGCGAGGGTCTGAGCAAACTGGGCGACAATCCTTCGGCACAGACCAAGGCTTTGAAAGGACTCATCAAACTCATCAAGGACATACCGACTGATGGCTCGCAAGACTACGACGTGTTGGGCTATATCTATGAGTTCCTTATCAGCAACTTTGCCGCCCATGCTGGCAAAAAGGCAGGTGAGTTCTATACACCCCACGAGGTCGCTATGGTGATGTCGGAGATTGTGGCCGAGCACCATAAGCAGAAGGAGTCGCTCGAAATATATGACCCCACCAGTGGTTCCGGTTCGCTGCTCATCACCATCGGCAAGGCCGTGAGCAAACACATCAGGGGTAAGAACAAGGTGAAGTACTACGCCCAGGAACTTAAGGAAAACACCTACAATCTTACCCGTATGAACCTCGTAATGCGAGGCATCATTCCGCAGAATATTGTCACACGCTGTGCTGATACACTGGAGGAGGACTGGCCTATCCACGAGGAAGGTTCTGATATTGACAAGCCCCTGGCTGTTGATGCCGTGGTGAGCAACCCGCCTTATTCGCAGCATTGGGATCCAACCAACAAGGAAATGGACGCCCGCTTTGCCCAGTATGGACTGGCACCGAAAACCAAGGCCGACTATGCTTTCCTGCTCCATGAACTGCATCACCTTAAGTCGGACGGCATTCTTACTATTGTGCTGCCACATGGCGTACTGTTCCGTGGCAAGGCACCAAAGAGGTTCGACAAGGACGGTAATCTGTTGCCCATCGAAGAGCGTGAAGAAGGTCAGGCTGAAGGCCAAATTCGTGCAAACCTCATCGAGAAGAACAATATCGATGCCATTATCGGTTTGCCAGCTAATATATTCTTTGGCACCGGCATTCCCACACTCATTATGGTACTGAAAAAGAACCGTGGCGACGAGGGTGTGCTCATCATCGATGCCAGCAAAGGCTTCATCAAGGACGGCAAACAGAACAAGCTCCGTGCCTCAGATGTGAAGAAAATTGCCGACACCTATCGCGAGCGAAAGAACATTCCTGGTTACTCCCGTGTGGTAAGTCGTGACGAAATTCGCCGTAATGAGTACAATCTCAATATACCCCGCTATGTAGATTCGAGCGAAGCTGCTGTGAAGTATGACATTTACAGCACCATGTTTGGTGGCATTCCTAACACCGAGATTTCAGACCTTGGCACCTACTGGACAGCCTTTCCTACGCTGCAGCAGGACATCTTTGCAGCCGAGGCCGATAAACCATACTCCTCGGTCAAGGTTGAGAATGTATTAGATACGATCTTGGCTAACGCAGATGTAAAGGCTTTCAAGGCAAACTTTGCCACTGCCTTTGCTGATTTCCAGACGGTGCTTCATCAGCGTCTTGTAAATCATGTGGAAGATGTGAAGGAACTGGAGGAGAACGACAATATCTCTGCCGACATCTTCCGCCGCATCGCCCCGCTGCCCCTTGTGGATAAGTATGCAGCCTATCAGATTCTGACCGACCACTGGCAGGACATCATGGGCGACATTGAAATAATCCAAACTGAAGGCATGGGCGCTTGCAATGTGGTGGAACCGAAATACAAAATGGTGAAGGACAAAAATGGCGTAGAGCAGGAAGTGCCAGACGGTGAGAAGGGCCGCATCATGCCTTTCGACCTTGTTCAGCACGTCTATTTCCAGGCCGAACTCGATGACCTCACCGCTATTTCAGAGCGCATCGAGGCCATCAATGGCGAAGTTGATGCCATCAAAGATGACTTCAACGATGACGAGCAGGAAACCTATCTTGACGCAGAAAAAGACTGTGCACTCGACAAAAACAAAATCAAGGCTGATGCCAAGCCAAAGGCCGATGTTGAGGCTGACACCAAAGACAAACTGAAGGCTATTGTAGCCCTTTGGGACGAACAGTCTAAGGCAAAGAAGGCACTCACCAAGAAGACACTCGAACTCCTTGCCAAGACCAAAGAAAAGATAGAAACCCTCGATATGCACGAGATTTGCACCTTGCTCGATAAGAAGTGGATAGAACCTGTCACCACAGCCATCAGTGCCATGCCTGATGCAGTCATCGCCACGCTTGCCGATGCCGTCCAGAGTTTGGCTGAGAAGTATTCCGTTACCTATCATGACATAGAACGCGACCTCGCATCGTCACAACAAACATTGGCCGATCTTGTCAGTCAGCTTACTGGCGACGAGTTTGCTGTCAAGGGTTTAACCGAGTTAATCAAAGGGTGAGTATGAAAGAGCCGAAGATAAGATTTAAGGGGTTTAGTGGGGAGTGGAAAAGGAGCACTCTTGGTGATTTGGCCTTATTTTCAAAGGGTAGTGGTTATTCTAAATCCGACATCTGTAAAGAAGGAACTCCAGTAATTCTATATGGTCGTATGTACACAAAATATCAATCCGTCTTTGACGAAATTGATACATTTGTCAACCCTAAAGATAATTCTGTCGTGTCCAAAGGTGGAGAGGTAATTATACCTGGCTCGGGTGAGTCTTCTGAAGATATTTCCCTTGCTGCAATGGTTAAGAATGGAGGTGTAATTCTTGGTGGCGACCTTAATATTTTGAAGTTTAACCAAAAGGTAAATGACCCTGCGTTCATGTCTATGGCCATTACCTACAGTCCTACACGAGCAGAGTTAAGTAGCTATTCTCAAGGGAAAACTGTAGTGCATCTCCGTAATAGTGAAATTGCTAAGGGAACCATTCGTTACCCGAATATTTCAGAACAAAATACTATTGTGAACTATGTTCTATCCCTCGACGCCCAAATCTCGGCATCAACCTCTCGTCTTGCTTCATTGAAGCAGATGAAGGCGGCGAGCCTGCAAGCAATGTTCCCGCAAGAGGGAGAAACTGTGCCCAAAGTAAGATTCAAGGGATTTGAGAGGGAATGGAAAAAGGTGAAGTTCGACAAGGCTTTTTCGTTTCTTAAAAACAATTCATTGTCTCGTGCTGAATTATGTAACGATGGGGATATTATAAATATTCATTATGGAGATGTACTGATAAAATATGGAGATATCCTTGACATTGGAAATGATGAAGTTATTTATGTTGCAGACTCTAATGTAGCGAACAAACTCTACACTGATTGTCCAATAGTTAATGGTGACATAATAATTGCAGATGCCGCAGAAGATTTCACGGTTGGAAAGTGCGTGGAAGTTCAAAATGTAACAAAGCAGAAAATAGTCTCTGGCCTTCACACAATCCCATGCCGTCCATTAGAGAGCACTGCTCCTAACTTTTGGGGATATTATATTAATTCCAACTCGTTTCATCGGCAGTTGTTGCCAATGATACAAGGTTCTAAGATATCAAGTATATCTAAGACATCTTTGTCAGCGACTTATGTGGTTTTTCCTGTCGTAGAAGAGCAACAATCTATCGCCTCTTTCTTCACCTCTCTCGACCGCCAAATCGCCCTCCACACCCAGCGCTTAGAGAAACTGAAGCAGATTAAGGCAGCATGCCTGGACAAGATGTTTGTGTAATGTAGCTCGATATTTATAAAGAGACTCAACTTTCGGATTTAGCAAGTGCGGTACGAATAACGGCGGCGATCGTCCGTTGTCAAACGAAAAGGTGATGCACGTGTGGGAGTGATGAAAGCACAAAACCAAGCCTAAGTCATGCCACATCGACCGTAGTGAGCATTTACTCCGAACGAAGTAAGCATGTTGAACGAACGTAGTAAGATAACTCAAGTCTCGTATTTAACTCAAACGGCCCCCAATGAATTCTATAGCCCAAGGCAAGCAAAGCGCCACCCTGGATTTTCCCCGTGTTGGAGCAGTCGCGCCCTTACAGGTAGGGTGTTCAAAATCGACATCAAAAATGAGACTGGTTTTGTTGCAAAAAACGCTACCACTAATGGGGGCGACGCGTCTCGCGTCGGGATAGAGAAAGGAGGGAAGATACGAACGCTGCTAAATAATAGCTGCATCTTTTCCCGCGGGACGCATCGCCCCCATTAGTGTTTGAGTTTTGTGTTGCCTAATTATGCCATTCTGTGATAAACTCAAGCACCCAACGCGAGCACTAATGGGGGCGACGCGTCTCGCGTCGGGATAGAGAAAGGAGGGAAGATACGA